>Ga0209481_10000167_pt1 | contig 28296 bp, 19 predicted proteins | sample SoiMetdeltSBSDD3_FD_187598 | JGI IMG/M metagenome (GOLD analysis project Ga0209481, IMG submission 187598) | Bulk soil microbial communities from a Populus tree surrounding site in Tennessee, USA - Soil MetaG P. deltoides SBSDD3 (SPAdes) (version 2) | ecosystem: Environmental > Terrestrial >...
CGGCCTGTCGTACGAAGAGGCGGCGGACGTCTGCCAGGTGGCCGTCGGTACGATCAAGAGCCGCATCGCGCGCGCGCGCGACAGGCTCGTCGAACTGCTCGGCGACGACGCCGCGTTGGTCGCGGGACCACCGGTCGTCGGTGCGCTGGCCGATACTGAAGGCGCGACCGAGCCGCGCTCGGGCGGGCTCTGAGGTCCCGGCCAGCGGATCCACACGCTCGCCGCCGCAAGATCCTCGCCGCGGGGGCCATTTGAAGACGCTCAAGACCGCATCGGCAAAGCGCTCGTGGTTCGGACGCAATGCCGGCCTGCGTCCGCGGCTCGTGCTGATTGTCGGTATCGCAATGCTCGCCCCCGGTGCTCTGGCGGTGCTGCAGGCGATCTCGAGCTACGGCAGCAGCATGCGCATCATCGAGCAGAACCTCGCGCAGGCGGCGCAGCTTGCCGCCAGCGAAGAGGTCAACGTGATCGCAGCTTCGCGCGAGATCCTGACCAGTCTCGCCGCGCAGCCGGACGTCCGTGCGGCCGCCGGCCTCGCATGTCGCCGCGCGCTGCAACGATCGATCGGCGGACTCGATCAATATGAAGGCGCGATGGTCGTCAACGCGGAAGGCGTCGTGAGCTGCGCGTCCGGTCCGATGCCGCAAGTCGTCAAGGTCGACGATCGCGTGTGGTTTCGCGACATCATGGCGGGCGACGGCTTCGTCGTGAGCGATCTCATCGTCAGCCGCTGGCTCGGAAGCTGGGGCATCGTCACCGCCGTGCCGCTCGTCGACGAGCAGGGATTGATCCAGGGCTCGGTCGCATTGTTCATCGGTCTCGACTGGCTCGCTCAGCGATATCAGCGCGGCGCGCGTTCGGAAGATGGTGCGGCATTCGCGCTGCTCGACAGTCGCGGCGAGATCATCACGCGCGACGCGAGCCGCTCGCCGGCGAAGTCGCCGCTGCCGCGCAACAGCCTGATTCACGAACAGCTCCGCGATCAGCTTCCCGCCGGCCAGACGCGCACGTTCCGCGCGCGCGGTCACGATGGCATCTGGCGGCTCTATGCAGTCAGCCCGCTGCTCGGCGGCAGGATCTTCGTGATCCGCGGCACGCCCGTGCTGACTGCAATCGGTCCGCTAGCGCTGCAAGTCGCCTGGGGCGTGCTCACTCCGCTGCTCATGTGGGCGCTCGCGATCGCGGTCGTATGGTTCGGCATCGAGCACCTGGTCGTGCGCTGGATCACTTACCTGGAGCGCATCACGTCGGCGTACGCAGCGGGCCGGCACAACGTGCGGCCGGAGCGCGTGAGCGCCGCGCCCGCCGAGATCCGCAGTCTCGGCGAGACCTTCTCGCGCATGGCCGACCTGATCTCCGCGCGCGAATCTGAATTACGCGAGTCGCTCGCGCAGAAAGAAGTGCTGGTGCGCGAGATCCATCATCGCGTGAAGAACAACCTGCAGCTCGTGATGAGCCTGCTGAACCTGCATGCGCGGCGCATTCGCGACCCGCGCGCCGAGCTAGCATTCGCCGAGGCGCGCAGCCGCATCAACGCGCTCGCAACACTCCATCGACGGCTCTATGAGTCGGAGAGCCTGCAGGAGATCGACCTCAAGTGGTTCCTCGAGGACCTCTGCGCGGAGCTGCGCCGCGGCGGGCTGTCGCGCGGCCGCTCGGTCGAGCTGGTCGCCAATTCGCCCAGCGAAGTCATCGGGCCCGAGATCGCAGTGCCGCTCGGCCTGCTGGTGACGGAAGCAATCACCAACGCGTACAAGCACGCGTTCAACGAGGGTACGGGCGGCCACATATATGTAGATGTGCGACGGCCTTCGGCCGAGACACTCGAACTGGCAGTGCGCGACGACGGCTCAGGTTTCGACCCGGCAGCGGGCGAGGACAACACCGGGCTCGGCCGTTCGCTGATCGAGGCGTTCGTTCGCCAGTTGCGCGGCGAGTTGGAGATCAGCGGCGATGCCGGCACGTCGCTGGTCGTGCGGTTCCCCGCGCCCGCGAGAAAACCGGAAGGCGGCATCGCGCTGTCCGCGGGGCCCGTATCGGCAACTCCCGGCGATTCCGTCGCCGCCGCGCCGCTGCCAAGCACGGAGTCCTGAAGTCCAGGCTGGCAAACTGGGTTTATATCCAGTAGCATCCAGCTCATGACTTCTCCCACCCGGCCCACAGTGCGTCCCGGGCGTGGCGCGGTGTCGAATCCCGCCGGGCGCTTCGAGTCGACGCGCAGCGAAGCCGTCGACGACGGCTGGGGCAGTCTCGACGAGGAGCTGCCGCCGCTCGCGACGATCGTGCAGCCGGAGCCGGCGCGCTCGATCATTTCGCGCAACGATTCGCCGGACATCTCGTTCGATCAGTCGATCAATCCGTACCGTGGCTGCGAGCATGGCTGCATCTACTGCCTGAGCGGCAACACCAGAATTCTGATGGCGGATGGCAGCCAGAAGCCGCTGTCGGAGCTGGCTGTCGGCGATGAGATCTACGGGACCGAGAAGCGCGGGCACTATCGTCGCTACGTGCGCACGCTAGTGTTGGCGCACTGGCGCACTGTCAAGCAGGCCTACCGAATCCGACTCGCGGACGACACCGAGCTGATTGCCAGCGGCGATCATCGCTTCCTTACCGAGCGTGGCTGGAAGTTCGTCACGCGAGGCGAGGAGCCCGGCCAGCGTCCATATCTGACAGTCAACAACACGCTCATGGGATTCGGCGCGCCGCGCGCGATGCTGCCGCCGCAAGACTCCGACGCGTATCGGCGCGGGTACCTGTGCGGGGTCATCAGGGGCGATGGTCATCTCGGCGATCAACACCGCTTCAAGCTCGCGATGGCCGATGCGGAAGCGCTGGATCGCACTGCCTCCTTCCTGATGGAGTTCGGCATCAGCACGGATCGCTTCACGTTCCAGGCGGCAACTTCAGCACGCAAGGCAATGGAAGCGATCCGGACGAGTTCGAGCGCTGCCGTAGCTGCAATAGGGCGCTTGATCGAATGGCCAGAACGCGGCGAGGGCGACTGGCTGCGCGGCTTTGTCGGCGGCATCTTCGACGCGGAGGGCTCGTTCAGCGACGGCTGCATCCGCATCGCGAACACGGACAGCCGAATGATCGCCGTGCTGAGCGATGCGTTGCGATCGCTGTCGTTCGACTCAGTCGTGGAGACTCCGCGCGCGCACGCGTCAAGACCGGTGCACTACGTTCGCGTTCGCGGCGGATTGCGAGCGCATTTGCGGTTCATGAACGCCTTCGATCCTGCGATTCGCCGCAAGCGCAACATCGAGTCGCAAGCGGTGAAATCGGCTGCGAGCCTGGAAGTGGTCGAGGTCGAACCGCTCGGCCGCGAAACAGAGCTCTTCGATATCACCACCGGCACCGCAGATTTCATCGCGAACGGCGTCATCAGTCACAACTGCTACGCCCGTCCCTCGCACGCCTACCTGAATCTCTCTCCCGGTCTCGATTTCGAAACGCGGCTGTTCTACAAGCACGATGCCGCGCGCTTGCTCGAGCAGGAGCTCGCGGCGCCGAGCTATCGCTGCTCGCCGATCACCATCGGTGCGAACACGGATCCTTATCAGCCGATCGAGCGCGAGTACCGCGTCACGCGCAGCATCCTCGAGGTGCTGGCGAAGTACCGGCACCCGCTTTCCATCATCACCAAGAGCGCGATGATCGAGCGCGACATCGATCTGCTCGCGCCGCTGGCGGCGGACAAGCTCGTGTACGTGATGATCAGCGTCACGACGCTGTCGAATGAACTAAAGCGCACGCTCGAGCCACGTACTGCTTCGCCAGCGGCGCGTTTGCGCGCGATTCGCAATCTGCACGAGGCGGGGATTCCGGTCGGCGTGATGGTTGCGCCGATCATTCCCGTGCTCACCGACCATGAGGTCGAGCGCATCCTCGCGGCGGCGGTCGCATCCGGCGCGCAGTCTGCAGCGTACGTTCTGCTGAGATTGCCTTACGAATTGAAGGACCTGTTCCGCGAATGGCTCGAGCAGAACGAACCGCTGAAAGCGAAGCACGTCATGTCGCGCCTGCAGGCGATGCGCGGCGGCAAGGACAACGATTCGCGTTTCGGAATTCGTCAACGGGGCGAAGGCGAGTACGCCGCGCTGCTGGCGAAGCGCTTTGCCGCTGCGTGCACACGTCTCGGGCTCAAACAGCGCGAGCGCTTCGCTCACGATCTGACGCTGTTCCGTCCGCCCGTGTTCGGGCCCGAGCAGTTGTCGCTCCTTTAGGGCAATGCACGCACGAACGATTGAATTGCAGCGCGCGGTATTTGACATTAGAAGCTAGCGGAACGTTGTGCACTTTCCCGGCATTGACTGCGGGAAGGTTGTCGTATACTCGTTTCGCAGCAGGTCGTCCGATCTGCACCGAGCTTCGCACCGGGGATTCCGCTTGAGCCTCGTGGAGATCAGCATGCAATCCGTCTCAGGTCAGCGCGCGCTGCGCGCGGTCGTCGCCGCCGTTTTGTGCTCCAGCGCCGCCGGGTGCATGACTGCCAAGATCGAAGAGATGCGTGAGGCGCCGACGCAAATCACCTCCGACGAGGCGATCGTGCTGCTGGCGAAGCCGCATCTGGAAGGCACGGGCACCGAAGACAAATTCCTCGATTGCCTGGAGCGCGAGCTGGTCGGCGAGAGCGTGTCGGCAGACGTTGCCGACCGGCAACGCGCCGGCAAGAAATTCGACCCGCGCAGCAGCCTGAAGGACGGTCCGTTCCAGATTTACGCGGACCACACTTTCGTCGACGCGCTGTATCCGTGGCTCGAGCCGAGCACGGCGCCCGCCAACGCGCAGGGCTTCAGCACGTTCCTGGCACGTCCTGGCGTGACCGAGCGCGTCAATTCGATGGGTGTGCGCTTCATCGTTTGGGTCGATGGCGTGACGCAGAAGACCGACGGGGGCGGCAGCATCGCTTGCGCGGCCGGTCCTGGCGGCGCCGGCTGCCTCGGCCTTGGTTGGTGGGAAAAGACGTCTGACTACGAGGCGACAGTCTGGGATCTGAAGCAGGGTGTGAGTGCGGGCAGCCTGACGACCGACGTGAAGGGCACGTCGGTGATGATCGGCGCCATCGCACCGATTCCGCTGATCGCGCCGGTGCAGAGTACGGCGTGCGACCGACTCGCCGGGCAGCTCAAGGCGTTCCTGCTCGGCTCCAGCGCCGAGGAGAACACAGTGGTCTCGCGACCGCAGTAGTCGAATCTCCTTCCCCCTGCCGCATTGAACCTGCGGTAGGCGGCGCGGATCGAATGTTTGCTGGACGGGGCGGTCAGCCCGCGTTCAGGTCGCGGGTCGCACAGTCAGCCGAGGCGGCAGCCGCGGTGGTGCGGGCCCGGGGAACGAGGAGAAACGATGCATATTCAGCGCTCGCGCAGGTCTCTGCCCGCGCTCGCCGCACAGGCGACAGCGATCGGTGCAGTCTGCGCATTCCTGATGGGCGGCTGCCCGCAGCAGCAGCAATCGTCCTCGTCGTCCATGCCTTCCTCGCCCTCGAGCGGCGGCTCGTCCGGCAGCAGCGGCTCTTCGGGCGGAAGCTCAGGCGGCGGGCGCAGCTCGCCGAGCATGCCGAGCGGTGGCGGCTCTTCCGGCGGTGGCGGCGCTTCGATGCCGAGTCCTGGCGGCTCGCAATCTTCTTCGCGTGGCAGTAGCGGTTCGCAGGGTGGCCAGGCCGGGTCGAACACGCCGAGCGGCAGCAGCGGCAACTCCGGCGGGTCGCAGGGCGGCTCCCAGGGCGGTGGCTCGCAAGGCGGCGGCTCACAGCAGGGTGGCGGTGGTTCGCAGGGTGGCGGTCAGGCAGGCGGGGCTGACGGCCAAAGCGGCGGCCAAAGCGGCGGCCAAAGCGGCGGCCAAAGCGGCGGTGGCCAGAGTGGCGGTCAGAACGGCCCGGACGTGTCCGTAGGCGTGCAGCTTCCCGGCGGCCTGCCGACGGTCGGCATTCCGATGCCCAGCACGGGAGGCCAGAGCGGTGGCGGCGGTCCGGAAGGCGGAGCGCAGAGCAGCACCAATTCCCCTGATTCGAGCGCCGGCGGCGGCGCGGCTGGCGGCTCACCCAACGAAAGCATTTTCCGTGGCTCGAGCGGCGGCGGCGGAGCCCAGTCCCAGAGCGCGGGTGGCGGTGCATCGGGCGGCGGCGCGGCCGGTGGTGGTGCCGCAGGCGGTGGCGCTGCAGGTGGCGGAGCTGCGGGCGGCGGTCAGGCCGGCGGTGGTCAGACTGGCGGCGGTCAAGCCGGTGGCGGTCAGGCCGGTGGCGGTCAAGCTGGCGGTGGCGGTGGGGGCGGCGGACAGGCAGGTGGCATGCCCAACGCTGGGGGCGGTGCCTCTGGCGGTGGTGCGGGCGGTTATCCGTCTTCCGGCGGTGCCGGCGGCGGCGCCGCGGGCGGAGGATCTAATGGCGGTGGTGGCGGTGGCGGCGGGATGACGACCGGCGAGCGCACGGCGCAGATCGACCGCGAACTCGATACATCGCTGGGTGTTTTCGATGGGCGCATCCGCGACGAGCAGGCGACGATCGCCGGCCAGCGGGGCGGCCGTGGCGGCTCGGGTGGCGGTCCCGGCGACAAGAACGGCGGCGGGGCGGCTGGCAACGGCGGCGACGGCAAAGATGGCGGAGCCGACGGCAACGGCAACGGCGGCGCGGCCGGTAACGGCAAGCAGGGCGGTGCCCAGGGCGGCCAGGGCCAGGGACAGGGACAGGGTCAGGGCGAAGGCCAGAATCAAGGTGGCGGCAAGCAGGGTGGGGGCGGTGGAGTCGGCGGCGGCGCGGGCGGTGGCAGCGGCCCGAACACCGTGCCGGCGGATATCCCGGACGGCAGCGACGACGACATCGTCGCGCGCCAGCTCCGCGAGGCCGCGCAGAAGGAAACGGATCCGGAGCTGCGCGAGAAACTTTGGCAGGAGTACCGGGACTACAAGAAGAACACGGGTTGAAGTCGGCCCGTGTTCGGTTCGCTGAGTTGGTCGTACCAGGTGGTCATACGCAAATGAATCGCTCCATCGCACTCGTCGTCCTGGCCGCGGCTGCATTCGCCACTGCCGGCTGCGTCACGCACGAAACCAGGCCGCAGCAGCGCATCAACGCGATTCAGGCCTCGCAGGAAATTCCGCAGGATCAGCTGCTCGACGTCGCGGTGCACCTGTTCGACGAGAACGTGCCGAAGGACGAGAAGAAGATGGAGCAGGAGCACATCTTCCCCGAAGTGCGCAAAGCCGAGGCGCGCTACTTCCCGATGCAGATCCGCAATACGCTCGAAGGCACCGGCCACTGGGGGCAGGTGCGCGTGGTGCCGGCCGATGCCGCCGCCCTCGACGTGCAGGTCTCCGGCAAGATCATCGAGTCGAACGGCCAGCTCCTGCGCATCGACATCGCTGTCGTCGACGCGACCGGCCGGCTGTGGTTCAAGCGCGAGTACTCGCAGACCGCCGACACGCGCTCGTACAAGGACCAGAGCGGGCAGCCGCGCGATCCGTTCCAGAATCTCTACAGCACGCTGGCGAACGACCTGCTCGCCTATCGGCAGCAGCTCGCGGTCGCGGACCTGGAAAACGTGCGCCGCGTTTCCGAGCTGCGCTTCGCCAAGGATCTCGCGCCGTACGCGTTCGAGCCGTACCTGACGCAGGACAAGAAGAAGGCGACGTACCAGGTCGTGCGCCTGCCGGCGGACGATGACCCGCTGCTGGTCCGCATGGACCGCATCCGCGAGCGCGACTACGCGCTGATCGATACGGTCAACGAGCACTATTCGCTGTTCGCGGAGAACATGTCCGAGCCGTACACCAACTGGCGGCGTTACAGCTACGCCGAGCTCGAGGCCGAGGATGAAGCGAAGCGCTCGGCGCTGACGCGCAAGCTCCTCGGTGCCGCGGCGATCGTCGGCGGCCTCGTGGTCGGCTCGGAGGCGAACACATATGCCGGGCAGGCTGCGGCCACCGGCGCGATTTTTGGCGGCGCGTATGCAATCAAGAGCGGCTTCGACAAGGGTGCGGAAGTGAAGATGCACTCCGACTCGCTGAAGCAGCTCGGGGAATCCTTCCAGGCCGAAGTCCAGCCGATGGTCGTCGAGGTCGAAGGGCGCACTCTGCAGCTCAAAGGCACGGCCGAAGAGCAGTACCACGAGTGGCGGCGACTGCTGAAGGAACTCTACGAGAATGAGACCGGCACGCCGGTCCAGACGCCTGCAGCGGCCCCGCCGGCTGCGCCCGCCCCGAACAGCGGCGGGTAAAGCGCCACCGAATTCTTTCGACACCGGCACATCGCAACATGCTTGAGAGCGGGCAGGAACTGTCTGCGAGATTCGTTCTGGTCCGACGCCTGGGAACCGGCGGCAGCGGCGAAGTCTGGCTTGCGCAGGATCGCGAGCGCGGCTGCTTCGTCGCGTTGAAGATCCTGCGCGACGATCTGATGCAGGACGTCGCTGCGATCGCGGCCTTGCAGCGCGAGTGCCAGCACGTCGGGACGCTCGATCATCCGAACGTCCTGCGCGTCGACGGCGTACATCGCACGAGCCGGCACACCTGGATCGCGATGGACTACGCGTCCGGCGGCGACTTGTCGGCGCTGCGCGGCCGCAGCCCTCTCGAAATCGTTCGCGCGACTCTGCCGATCGCAGCAGCGCTGGCGCACGCGCATGGCGCGGGCATCGTCCATCGCGACGTGAAGCCCTCCAACATCCTGCTCGCGTCCGATGGCACGCCACGGCTCGCGGATTTCGGCATGGCCCTGGTGACGGCAGCGAAGCCTGCGGCCAACGCGGGGCGCGGGTCTCCGCACAGCATGAGTCCGCAGCAAGCCGCCGGAGAGGCCGCGACTCCCGCGGACGACGTCTACGGCTTTGGAGCGATGCTGTACGAGTTGCTCTCGGGCTATCCTCCTTCGTATGGCAATGGCAAGCTCGCAGCACTACCACCCTCGGTACCGGAGCCGCTCGCGCTGCTCGTCACGTGGATGCTCGCCGAATCTCCGGCAGCAAGGCCCGGTGACATGGAGAGCGTCGAGCGTGCACTGGCTGCTGTGCTGGCGGCACCGCCTGCCGCTCCTCGCGAGCCGGTGAATCAGTCGGCCCCGAATCCCAATCCGATTCGCATCGAGCCACCGGGCTCGCGTACGTCCGCGCAAGGCGAGCCGCTGCGCGGCGAATGGCAGCGCTCGGCTCCGCAGCGCACGACGGCTGACGAGCTGCGGCGGCAGGGGTTTCGCCGCGGTCTCGGCGCGGCGGCGATCATCGGCGGCGTCGCCGCCATCGCCTTCGTATTCTTCGCGCTGCCGCGCTGGGTAGAACAGGAACAACCCGCTCGCTACAAGCCTGCCGCATCGTCCGTGCCGGCAAAGCCCGCCGCACCGGAAGAAGCAGCGAAGAAGGAAGTCGATTTCGCTGCGCTCGCCCGCGCCAAGCAGGATGCGGACGATCGTCGGGGACCGATCGAAGACCGGTTGAAGAAACTCGCCGCGCGCGCTGCGGAGCAGTGGGGCGGCGCGGAGTTCAAGCGTGCGAACGAGGAGCTCGCCGCCGGCGATAAAGATTACGAAGCGCGCGAATACGTCACTGCGCTCGAGCACTTCACTGCGATCGAGCCGCTGCTGACCACGCTGGAGAAGCGCGCAGGCACTGTGCTGGCAGAGCAGCTCAAGTCTGGCGCCACCGCTTTGCAGGAAGGACGCTCCGCCGATGCGAAGTCGGCGTTCGGCCTCGCAGTGAAGATCGAGCCCGGCAACAAAGTGGCCGAGCTTGGGCTCAAGCGCGCCAATACCCTGGACGAAGTGCTGAAGCTCGTCGCGGGTGCGGAGCGCATGGAGAAGGAATCGAATCCGGTCGGTGCGATCGAGCAGTTCCGTAAAGCACTCGCGCTCGACGCGCAGGCGCCGCGCGCCGCTGACGGCATAGCGCGCATCGAAGCACGTTTTGCATCCGATGCCTTCGCGAGCACGATGGCGCGCGGTTATGCAGCGCTCGCCAAGGCTGACTACGCGGGTGCACGTTCGGCCTTCGAAGCGGCGCGCCGCGTGCGTCCGAACGCGCCCGAAATCCCGCAGGCATTGCGCCAGATCGAGCAGGAGCAGCGCACGGGTGTGATCTCCGCGAAGCTCAGTGTCGCGCGCGAGCAAGAGGGACAGGAACGTTGGGCTGACGCGCTCAAGGAATACCGCGCTGTCGTCGAACTCGACTCGACTGTTGCGGCCGCGCAGGAAGGCATCGCGCGAGTCTCGCCGCGAGCGGCGCTCAACGAGCAGCTCGAATTGTTAATCACGCAGCCCGAGCGCCTCTTCAGCCAACCCGTGCGCGCGTCCGCGCGCGACACGCTGTCGCGCGCCGCGAGCATCGCCAGTCCTGGTCCGGTGCTGCAGAAACAGATGAGCACCCTCAAAGACTGGATCGCGCGCGCCGACGTGCCGGTCGCGATCGCGCTGCAATCGGACAACCTCACGCAAGTGACCATTTATCGCGTCGGGCAGCTGGGCACATTCGCCGAGCGTCAGCTCGAGCTCGTGCCGGGCAGCTACACCCTCGTCGGCACGCGGCCTGGCTATCGCGACGTGCGGCGCGAGATCAACGTGCGCCCCGGCGCTGCGCCGGAGCCGGTCGTGATCCGCTGCGAGGATCGCATTTGAGCGGGCTGGTCGTTCGCGAATCCCTGGGCGAGCGCCGCTTTGCGGCCACCGACTTTCCGATCGCCGTCGGCGGCAGCGGCAGCGTGATCGTGATGGCCGGCCGCCCGCCGGGGCCGGAAGCGTATCTCGGCCTGCACGAAGACCAGCTGTTCGTGCAGCCCGCGGACGGCGCCGAAGTCCTGCACAACGGCGTGCGCGTGCAACGCTCGACGTGGCTGCGCAGCGGCGACGTCGTGAATCTCGGTGCGGCGCGCCTGCGTATAGCCGACAACGACAGCGAGCGCGTGGTCGAGGTCGACGACGGCAGCAGCGGCAACATCACCGCGCCGCCGATCATTCCTGCGAGCGCGCGGTTGCAGGGACAGAGCGACGGCGATGCGGAGCGCATCGAAGCGATTCGCTTTCGCGCTTCGCCGGTCGCCAAGCCGTCGCCACGAATCTCGCTCAGCCCGATCCGCGTCGTGCTCGCCGCGGTCGCCGTCGTCACCGCGGTCGTGTTGTGGTTCATTTTCACGGCGACGTCGGTCAGCCTGCTCACGGTCCCGGCTGCGGCGAACGTGCGAGTTTCCGGCGGGCTGCCCGCGTTGCGTCTCGGAGATCGCGTGCTGCTGCGACCAGGCAATTACCACGTGCGTGCCGAGCTGGCGGGCTATGTGCCCGCGGCGCTGCCGATCAAGGTCACGAAGGCGACGAACCAGGCCTTCACGTTGACGCTCAAGAAGCTGCCGGGCCTCTTGCGCATCGACGTTCCCGCCGCGGCGCGCGTCACGCTCGACGGCAAGGAAGCGGGCAACGCGCCCGGTGAGTTCGAGCTGCCGGCCGGACGCCACAGGGTTGCGATTGCAGCGGAGCGCTATCAACCGTTCAGCGCAGACGTCGACGTCCAAGGTCTCGGCAAGACGCAGACATTCAAGCCGACGCTCGTCCCGGGGTGGGGCGTCGTATCAGTGACGTCCGAACCTGCGGGCGCGCAGTTGCTCGTCAACGGCGAGCCGCGCGGCGTCACGCCGTTGAAGGCGGAGATCATGGCAGGCGCGCATCCGGTGGAGTTGCGCCTGCAAGGATTCAAGCCGTGGACGACCGACATCCAGGTCAAGGCCAACGAGCCGCTGGAGCTCGGCCCGGTCAAGCTCGGCCTGCCGGATGGACGACTCGCGGTGCGCTCGGATCCGCCGGGTGCGAGTGTTTCCGTGGCCGGCGTTTATCGCGGCCAGACGCCGCTCGAGCTGGAGCTGCGCCCGGATCTCGATCACAGCATCGTCCTGACGCGTGCCGGCTACGAAAGCATTACGCGCCAGGTGTCGTTGAGCGCTGGCGAGCAGCGCACGTTGTCCGTCCCGCTCAGCGGCGTGTTCGGCGAAGTTGCGGTGCGTGCGCAACCGGCCGACGCGCAGTTGTTCATCGACGGCAAGCCGAGCGGCGCCGCGAACCAGACGCTGCGGCTCGTCGCCACCACGCACGACATCGAGATTCGCAAGGCCGGCTTCGTCGATTTCAAGACCAGCGTCACGCCGCGTCCGGGCGTGCAGCAGCGCGTCGAGACGACGCTGCTGACGCCGGAGCAGTCGCGCATCGCAGCGACGCCGGCGGTCGCGCGCACGAAGTTCGATCAGCAACTGCGCCTGATGCCGATCGGCAAGTTCACCATGGGCAGCGCGCGTCGCGAGCCGGGTCGACGTGCGAATGAGTCGCAACGCGATGTGGAATTCAAGCGCGGCTTCTACATCAGCGTGACCGAAGTGACGAACGGCCAGTTCCGCAAGTTCAAGCCCGAGCACCGCTCCGGCATCGTCGGCAATCACACGCTCGACCTCGACAACCAGCCGGTCGTCGCGATCACCTGGATGGAGGCGGCGCTGTACTGCAACTGGCTGTCGGAGCAGGAAGGCCTGCCGCCCGCCTACGAGAAGAAGGGCGAGACGCTGGTCGCCGTCAATCCCATGACAAAGGGTTACCGGCTGCCGTCCGACGCCGAATGGGAATGGGCCGCGCGCAACGAGGGCGGCGGCAAGTTGCGGCGCTATCCGTGGGGTGACTCGCTGCCGGTCGCGGCGCGCTCGGGAAATTATGCGGACACGACCGCACGATTGATCGTGCAGGATGTCATTCCGGACTACGACGACGGCTTTGCAGCCTCCGCGCCCGTCGGCAAGTTCCCGGCGAACACGCTCGGGCTGCAGGATCTTGGCGGCAATGTCGCCGAGTGGGTGCACGACTACTACACTGTGAGCGCGGATTCGAGCCAGACGCTGGTCGACCCGCTCGGTCCCGCGGAGGGCAAGCAACACGTCATCCGCGGCGCGAGCTGGAAACACTCCGGCGTGACGGATCTGCGGCTCTCGGCGCGCGACTTCGGCGACGGCGTGCGTAACGACGTCGGCTTCCGGGTAGCCCGTTATGCCGAGTGAGCGACAGGTGCAATCATGAACAACCCCCCACTGCGGATGGTCATCCTGCTCGCCGTCTTCTGGGTGGCGGGCTCGCTGCTGCTCGCGGCCGAGTCGCCGTCGACTCCGAAGCCGGCAGCCACCACCGCCACGAAGCCTGCAAGCGACGCCCCCGCCGCGGACAAGACCGCGGACAAGACCGCGGACAAGGACGCTGGCAAGAAGGCCGAAGGCGACACGAAGACCGATGCCAAGGCCGATGGCAAGACTGACGCTAAGGAACCCGGCAAGGGCAGCATCGCCGACCAAGCCGAAGCAGCGCTGAAAGCCGCCGCCGAGGCCGACCCTGGCAGCACCGCACCCAAGGACGCACCGAAGAGCGCGGCAGAGGACGACGCGCAGGCGCCGCCGAGTGGCAGCGCAGGCAAGGGACCGTCGCCGCAACGCTTCGTGCCGACGGAGCAGGTTCGCGCCGACTTCGACGTCTCATTTCCGATCGACATCTGACGCAAAGAGCATCCCATGGTTACTGCAGCCGCACCGGTTCCGCGTCGCTTCCACTATCCGAGCGAGTTCTTCGTTACGCTCATCGCGCTCATCTTCACCGTGCTCGTGGTGCACGCGACCTACGTGGCCTGGATCACGCCGACCGGCGACGCGATCGTCGCAGCGGAGCAGGCGCGCATGCACGCCGATCCGAACTTCGTGCCGCAGCGTACGTTCCTCCTGGTGGTGAACGGCTTCGCGCAGGAGGCCGAGATCATCCACTTCATGTGGGCGATGCTCATCATCGGCTACAAGTGGCTGCTGTTGCGCCGCGAGCGCAAGCTCCTCGACCGTGACCTGATCCACGTGCCCGAAGGCATCAAGGTGTTGCCGGAGGACGCGAAGGACTACGCGCGGCAACTGGAGCAGCTGCCGCAGGAAGAGAAGGGAATGCTCGTCGTGCGCGCTCTGCAGCGCACGCTCGATCGCTTCGCCGCGACGCGCAGCATTCGCGATTCGGCGGAGACGTCCCGCGCCGTCTGCGATACCGAGGCCGACCGGCTCGACTCGGGGTTCGCGATGATCCGCTACGTCGCGTGGGCCATCCCGGCGATCGGCTTCATCGGCACCGTGCAACACATCAGCGTAGCGCTGCTGCAAGCCCACAAGGCTGTGACCGGCGACATCATCAACGTGACCTCGAGCCTCGGCATCGCGTTCAACTCGACGTTCGTCGCGCTGTCGCTGACGATCGTGCTGATGTTCTTCCTGCATCAGCTGCAGCAGTTGCAGGAGGCGTTCGTGCACAACACCGATCACTGGATCGACCAGCATCTGATCCGGCACATGCAGGTGAGATAACTTGCTCGCGCTCGAGCTCATAGATTCCGGCCTGCTGCTCGCCCGACGGCGCGGCGAAACCAGCGAGGTGCTGACCGAAGTACCGGGCATCGCGTTCCTCGGTGACGACACGACGCGCACGGGGGAAGCAGCGGTCGAGCGCATCCGTCTCAATCCGCTGCTCGCGCACACGAACTTCTGGCGTGGCCTGAGCACCGAAGATCTCACGCGGCCCTCGCGCCTGGCCCGCACGACCGCGGATATCGCGTTCGCACAAGCAGAACAATTGCTCGGTCCGCACAAGTCGGATGGCGAGAGCGTGCTGCTCGCCGTGCCCGCGGGCTACAGTCGCGAACAGCTCCCGCTGCTGCTCGGCGTGATCAACGAAACCGGTGTTCGCGTCTCGGGCCTGGTCGACGCAGCGCTCGCTGCCTGCAGCCTCGAGCCGGCGCCTGCGCGTGTCCTGCACCTGGATCTGGAGCTGCATCAGGCGATCCTCACGGTGCTGGAGTATTCGGGCGGCGACCGCTCGGGCCTCAAGCGCAGCCGTTACGAGATCGTCTTACGTCAGGGCGTGCTCGATCTGAACCAGACCGTGAGGCAGTTCATCGCCGAGACGTTCATCCGCAAGACGCGCTTCGATCCGCTGCACGACGCGAGCACCGAGCAACGCCTGGTCGGTCAGGTGCCGGCGCTGCTCGGTCAATTGCACGAACAGGAACGGACCGTCGTCAGCATGCAGTTCGGCGATCGGCCGCTCGAAGTGGAAATCGAGCGCGCCCAGGTGATCGCTGCGCTCGAGCCGCATTATGTCGAGCTGCTGCGTCTCGTGCAGAGCGCGCGGGTCGCGGGGATGCAGATCCAGCTGCGGCTCGCACCGCGCATTGCGGCGTTTCCCGGGCTCGTGGAGCGCTTCGGCACGCTGCGCGATTGCGAGATCCAGCTCCTGCCGCGCGGTGCCGCGGCGCTCGGAGCGCTACAGCACGAAGCCGCGATCAGCCGCCCCGACTCGCTCGCGCTCGTGTACCACCTGCCGATCGCGCGGGCTGCTGGCGGTGAATCGATTGCAGAGCCGGAAGCGACACCTACGCCGCTGCGGCCGACACACCTGCTGTTCCAGGGTCGTGCCTGGCGGATTTCCGATCAACCGCTCGTGATCGGCTGGTCAACGGGCACGCAGCGACGCGCGCTGCTGTTGCCGAGCTCTTCGCCTGGCCTTTCACGTACGCATTGCACGGTCGTCCGCCGCAACGGCGCCGTCATGATCGAGGATCACAGCACTTACGGTTCCTACGTAAATGAAGAACGCGTGGCGGGGCGCACGGCACTTACCGTGGGCGACCGTCTGCGCCTGGGCACGCCCGGCGTCACGCTCGAGCTGATTCAACTGGTGAACGACGATGGCGCGCCGCAAGACTGAAATCTTCAGCATGTCGTTCCTCGACTGCATCACCTGTGCATTCGGGTCGGTGGTGCTCGTCTACACGTTGATCAGCGCGCAGGGCGGCCTGCGCAAGGTGTCCGAATCGAAGACCCAGCGCGCCGAAGTCACGAAGCTGGAAGAGCAGGTGCTGGAGGGTTACCAGCATCTCGTCCAGCTGCGCAATTCGATGCTGCAGACCGATGACGAAAAGGTGAAGACTGAAGGGCTCGGCACGCGCGTGCTGAGCGAGACCGAGCGCCTGAAGATCGAGCTCGCCGACTCCGACAAGGAGACGCTGTCGCGGCGCGAGGCAATCGAGCGGCTCAAGGCGGATCTCAGGTCGCTCGAACAGGGCGCGCGGCGGCTCGAAGGCGCGACCACCGATCCGAGCGCTACCGGCACACGCGTGCGCGGCTTCATCGGCACCGGCGACCGGCAATACCTGACCGGCCTGAAGGTCGGTGGCAATCACATCCTCCTGCTGATCGACGTCTCCGCCAGCATGCTCGACGAAACCGTCGTGAACATCCTGCGCATGCGCAACATGTCCGACACGCGCAAGCTCATGTCGGACAAGTGGCGGCGCACGCTTTCGACCATCGACTGGATTGCGGCGCAGCTGCCGCTGGAGTCGGAATTTCAGGTGTATGCGTTCAACACCAAGACCTGGGCGTTGACGCCCAGTTCCGATGGCAAGTGGCTCAAGGTCAACGATCCGAACGCGCTCGGGGAGGCGATGCAGGCCCTGCACAAGATCGTGCCGAAGGACGGCACCAGCATCGAGAATGCGATCACCGCGCTCAACGCGCTGAACCCGAAACCCGACAACGTGATCATGATCACCGACGGCCTGCCGACGCAGGGCGCGAGCGCGCCGCTGATCCGCAAAACCATCGACGGCGACGATCGCCTGAAGCTGTTCGAGCGCGCGTTCGCGAAATATCCGCGCAACGTGCCGTTCAACGTCATCCTGATGCCGATGGAAGGCGATCCGAACGCGGCGAGCGCGTTCTGGGTTGCGTCGCGTGCCACCGGCGGCTCGTTCCTGAGCCCGTCGAAGGACTGGCCGTAGCAGCGGACCTACTCATATGGCACGACGTCTGAAACGCCGCGAGACCGAGATCTTCAGCATCTCGTTCCTGGACTGCATCACCTGCGGCCTCGGTTCGGTCGTGCTGCTGCTGGTGCTCAGTAACATACGCACGCCGGAGATCGAATCCTCGCAGGAAGACCTGCAGCAGCAGCTCCTGAAATTGCAGGACGAGCTGATCGAGATTCAGGGCCAGAGCGACATTCTCAACCGCGACCTGAAGGCGAAGCAGATCCAGCTCTCGGACGAGAAGAAGCGCATCGCGCGGCTGCAGGGCGATCTGAGCGATGTGCGCGGCAAGTTTCAAGCGTCGAAGAAGGAGGCCGACGTCGCCAACCAGCTCGAGGGCCGGCTGGCTTCCGCACAGCAGACGTTGACCGAGGAGATGAAGCGCCTGCTCGGGCAGGGCTTCCGTCGCAAGAAGGACGACGCCATCGGCGGAATACCCGTCGACAGCGAGTACATCATTTTCGTCATCGATACTTCGGGCAGCATGTTCAATTATGTCTGGCCGATGATGCTGAAGAAGATGGAGGAGACACTGAACCTGTACCCGAAAGTGAAGGGATTCCAGGTGATGAACGACGAAGGCGTTTACATGTTCACGGGATACCGCGGCAAGTGGATTCCCGACACACCCGCGCAGCGCCGCACGACCATCGAGCGGCTGCGCACGTGGAACGCGTTCTCGAACTCCAGTCCGATCGAAGGCATCGTCGAGGCCATCCGTACCTATCACGCCAAGGACAAAAAGATTAGCCTGTACGTCCTCGGTGATGAGTTCACCGGCCCCTCGATCGACTCCGTCGTGAAGGGTGTGGACATCATCAATCGCGAGGATGAAACCGGCGAGCGTCGTGTGCGTATTCATGCTATCGGCTTTCCAGTGCGGCCTGACGCCCCGCAATACACGAGCATCCGCTTCGCGACCCTGATGCGCATATTGTGTCAACGCAACGGTGGTACTTTCGTCGGTCTGCTGGAGCCGGAGCGCTCGCGGACGATGTTCCAGATCGGCGCGGCGCAGAAGCCGGCGGACCCGGCGAAACCGAGGTCGTCGTGAACATGAATATCTCCAGGCTCCGCGCGGCGCTGTTGAGCGGCTTCGGTGCGCTCGCGCTGGTCGCACTCGCCGGCTGCGGCCCGGTCAAGCTGATCGCCAACACGAACATCCCGACGCCGCTGGTCGTGAAGATCCCGATCGCCGTCGCGCTGTTCATCCCGAAGGAATTCTCGACGTACGTCCACAATGAGGAGCGCTGGAGCACCGACTGGCACGTCGAGCTCGGCAAGGCCCAGTCAGATGGCATCACGCGCCTGATGAACGCGATGTTCGAGCAGGTCATCCAGGTCGACAGCGTCAGCGCCGGCCAGGCTCGCAGCGAAGGCGTGCGCGCGATTCTGGAGCCGAGCATCGAGGAGTTCGCATTCGTCACACCGCGCGACGCCGGCTCGCCGTTCTTCGCCGTGAGCATCAAGTATCGAGTGAACATCTACCTGCCGGATGGCAAGCTCGCCGACTCCTGGGGCTTCACGGGTTATGGCACGGCGCCGGCGGAAGGATTGTCGAGCGCGCCGCCGTTGCAGACTGCTACTGCGCTCGCGATGCGCGATGCCGGCGCGAAGCTGGCCGTCGAATTCCGCGAGCAGGCGACGGTGCGCGGGCTGCTGCCGGCAGGTGCAACAGCGGACACCATCGTGAAACCAGCCACCGTGAGCCCCGTTTCGACGAGCGTGCCGTCGACGAACGTGCCGCCCGCTCCTGCCGCGGCGCCGACAGCAACGGGTGCTCAGCCGGAGCAGGATGATTCGGCAAAAGAGTCGGACGACTCGCAGCAGACTGACGCCGCGCCCGCGAGCCCGCCGAGCGACACGCCTCCGAAGGACGCACCGCCGCCCGGCACGTGATCTTCAGCGTCCGCCGTCGACGCTTTCTTTGCGGGAGCGAAACACTTCGCGATTCGTCATGCCGGTCGTCGCGACCGGCTCGCCGTTGACGAACTTGGGACGGAAGCGCGCGGCGCGGATCGCCGACAGCGCGTCGGCAACTTCGCGCGGCGTGCCGTTCGCACCGGTGATCTTCGCATCCGACACTTCGCCTTCGTTCGTCACCGTGAACTGCACTTCGACGAACCGCTCGTTCACCTGCTCGGGCGGCAACGTGCTGTTGCGCGTCGCATTCGCTGGCGCCGGATAGTAGATGCGCACCGGGAAGGTCAACACCGTGGGCTCCGGCGGTGGTGTCGGGGATGCTGTTGACGTTGCCACGGCCGCTGCATTGACGAGCGTCACGCTCAAGGCTGCCGCGCGGCGATAGAAGGGCAGCGCCTTTTCGGGCTGATGTTTGATCTGAAACCAGTCGCCCATCTCGACCAGCGTCGCGAGCAGCGTGTCGTGCGCCGACGGCGGCTGCGCCTCCAGAATCCTCAGCGCACGCTCCAGTGCCTTCTCGCCTTCGGCGCCGAGATACCGTGGGTTGATCTGCTTGCCTTCGTTGCTGACGCCGGTTGCGTCGGTCGGCAGCCGCTCGCGGCTCACCGTCCGGATGCCGAGCGTCGAGAACAGCAGCTCCTTGGTGTAGGTGCCGGCGAGCTGTCGCAGCGGCTCAACCGCTCCCGGATCGTTCGGCCCCAGCTTCTGATCGACGAGCGCGATCGCTTTCCGATACAGCGCGCGTGCGCTGATGAAGTCGCCGGTGTCGGCATACCAGCCGGCCACGTAACACAGGATCGGCACCTGCCGCGGGTCACGTCGCCCGTAAACGCGCTCGGCAAGCTGCTGCAGGTACGTGACGTGCTTCTCGGCGTCGGCCGTGCGGCCGAGCTTGAAGAGGCTCTCCGCGAGCTGGCGCAGCACGCTTTGCTGATTGATGTCGTAGAGCCCGAAGCTGCGGCGGTCGATCAGCAGCGCACGTTCGAGCGGCACCACCGCCTCTTGGTGTCGTCCGCTCGCAGCCATCGTGTAGCCGAGGCCGCGCAATGGATCGAGCAGCCTCGGGCTCCCGGGACCGCCATGCTGCTCGACGGTCTCCAGGGACTCGGTAAAGGCTTTCTCTGCCGCCACGTAGTCCTTGGCGCCATATTGGGCGTTACCGAGCAGAGCCAATGCATCGGCCAGCGCCAGCGGGTACTCCGCTGCTGAAGCGCGTGCAGCGGTTACAAGCTGCTCGGCCGCTGCGATCGCCGCACTCCAGTCCTTGCGATCGACCTGGGCCCAGTATTCCTGCTGCGCTTCCGGCCGGCGTGGGGCGTCGGCGGCCTGGGCGGCGGGCAGCGCGGCCAGGAGAATCGCGACGACGGCGCAGAGCGGGCGCTGCATGGATCGGTGGGTTGCGCGGTGGAGCTGATCGGTCCGTCACAGGCTACGTTCTGCGACGGACGGGCACAAGCCGCTTTCGTCGGGCGTTGCGCGTGCGCGCCAATCAGAATGGCGCGGGCGCCGCTTTCGGCACGTAGATCGAGTTCTTCACGGTGGCGAAGACCCTGCGCACCATCGGCTCGAATTCCTCGAGCCGCATGCTGGCGAAGCGCGGATCGAACGCCGGGCCGTCGTACAGACGGCAGAACTCCTCGGTGACCGCGTACCACGGATGGTCGCGGAACTCATCGCGCATGTTGCGATCGAGGCCGAGGTGCTGGAAGAAATAGTAGCCCTGAAAGATTGCGTGCTTCTCAACCATCCAAAAGTTCTGTTCGGAGACGAAAGGTTTCAGGATCGCCGCAGCAACATCGGCGTGATTGCGCGGGCCGAGGATGTCGCCCATGTCGTGCAGCAGGGCGCAGACCACGTACTCCTCGTCGCGGCCGTCGCGGTGCGCACGCGTCGCGGTTTGCAGGCAATGGTCGAGGCGATCGATGGCGAAGCCGCCGCAGTCTCCCTGGAGCATTTTCAGATGCGCGAGCACCCGATCGGGCAGTTCGAGGATGAAGGGCTTCATCGCATTGCTGATGCGATCCCAGTCTTCCTTCGTACCGTCGCACATCGAATGAAAGCGTGCGCGCGGCATGTCGCCATCGGCCATGGCAGCTCCAGGTGCAGGGGTGTTCGAGACCGAAAGTACGAGCCGCTGCCGCCGGCTGTCAATGCGGCGCGAGTCTGCGCTGCAGACTGCGATCAGGCGGCGGCGCGCTGCGCTCGCGGAGCTTCGCCAATTGCTTCAGGTCGTGCGGGAGCCGCCGACGACGCATTGCCGAGAGTGAACGAGCTCACCACATCCAGCAGGACGTTGACCTGGTCGCGCAGGGAACGGGCAACGGCCGCAGTTTGCTCCACGCGCTCGGCATTCTGCCGAGTGTCGCTGTCGATCCGATGGATCGACTGGTTCAGCCGACCGATATCGTCGCTCTGCGCGCGGCTCGCGACGGCGATTTCCTTCATGATCCCGGTGACGCGCTCGACCGCGCTCAGAATCTCCTGCATCGTCGTGCCGGCGCCGGCGACCAAGCCGGCGCCCCGCTCGACGTCGGCGAGCGATGCGCCGACGAGCTTCTTCACTTCATTCGCGGCAGCGGCGGAGCGCTGCGCGAGATTGCGCACTTCGCTCGCGACGACGGCGAAGCCGCGACCCTGTTCGCCGGCCCGCGCCGCTTCGACTGCCGCATTCAGCGCGAGCAGGTTGGTCTGGAATGCGATCTCGTCGATGACGCCGATGATGTCGCCGATCCGTCGCGATGAGCCGGTGATCGTCCGCATCGTCGCGACGACTTCGCTTACTACTTCGTTGCCGCGCGTCGCCGTGCCGTGCGCTTGCGCGGCCAGGCGCTCGCCCTGCATGGCGTTGTCGAGATTGAGCTGCACACTGTCCTTCACGTCCTGCGCGCTGCCGCTCGTGGCGCGAATCGCCGCCGAGCGCGACGACTCGCGATCGCTCAGATCCTCGCTCGCGGCGGCGATCTGCCGGCCGTTGGCATCGAGCGTCGCGCTGACCTCGCTGACCCGCAGCACCAGGTCGCGGAGCTGCTCGCGGCTGGCATTGAACGCGCCGATGAGCTGACTGACTTCGTCGCGACCGCGCGCCGCGAAGTTCGCGGTGAGGTCGCCCTGCGCCAGCTTGCGCATGCGCAGGATCAGTGCACCGAACCCGCGCAGGTTGGACAAGTAGAAGCCGGTGATGAGGTAAACCGCGACGAGCAGCGACAGCAGCGTCAGGCCGAGCAGCTGATTGCGATGCGACTCGAATCCCTGAACGCGTTTCGTGAGCAATCGATCCAGTGCTTCGGCCGAGCGCGTCGCGAGCGACAGCGTACTGCGGCTGAGCGCGCGTCCCGTCTCGATCGTTGCACCGCTCACGAACCGGGCATGGGCGGCTTCCAACTCGCCGATCGACAAGTCGCTCGCCAACGCCGGGTTGACCGCAATCGCGCGCTGCACTGCCTGCACGACGAAATCGTGCAACATCGAAGTACGCGCCACGTCCAGTTGAGCTGCCGCGGCAGCCAGCTTCGGCGCATGGTCCATGACCAGTGCCCTGGTGTAGTAGGAATCCAGCTCGGGATCGAGCGTCAGCTTGGAGTTGTCGCTGACCTGCGTGAACAACGCGAGTATCTGTGTTGCCGTGGGCTGCGCACGCAGCTCCGCGATCGCCGTTGCAACCTGCAGCGCATCGCCCTGGCTTGCCGTGAGCTGATCGAGCGCGTCGATCGCGTGCTGGGTCCCGGACTGCTGCGGCTCCGTGACCTCCTGCAGCAGCGTGTTCAACGGTGCAACGTACGCGACGCCGAGCCGCTCATCGTTGCCGAAAGCGATGTTGTCGTCCGCATAGTCCACGACACCGTAGACTGCAACGCACAGCGGCACGAACAGCGCCGCCGCGACGATCGCGAACTTGACGGGCAGGCGCACGGCCTGCATGAGCCGCAGACCGGGTGCGAGCACGGCTTCCAGCGGCGATTTGGGGTTGAGCACGGGCGCAGTTCCTCGCGAGCGTCATCGGCAGCCGCGGGAATTTCTTGAGCCATTTTCTCAAGCCCTGACCGGGCTTTGCGGAACCTTGGACCCCGGGGCAGGCGTTACGAGCCCAAGTCAGCGGCAGATAACCGATCCCAATGACCGACGATCCGCTCTGGTACAAGGACGCGATCATCTATCAGATGCACGTCAAGGCGTTCCACGACGCCAATGGCGACGGCATCGGCGACTTCGCGGGCTTGCGGCAGCGCCTCGATTACATCCAGGAACTGGGCGTCAATACGCTGTGGCTGCTGCCCTTCTACCCGTCGCCGATGCGCGACGACGGTTACGACATCGCCGACTACAGCAACGTCCACCCTGACTACGGCACGCTGGACGACTTCCGCGAGTTCGTCGCGGAGGCGCATCGGCGCGGGCTGAAGGTCATCACCGAGCTGGTCATTAATCACACGTCCGACCAGCACCCGTGGTTTCAGCGCGCGCGGCGCGCGCCGGCCGGCTCGCCGGAGCGCGACTTCTACGTGTGGAGCGACGACGACAAGAAGCTCGCGGGCACGCGGATCATCTTCACCGACACCGAGACTTCGAACTGGGCCTGGGACCGACAAGCCGGCCAGTACTACTGGCATCGCTTCTTCGGGCACCAGCCCGACCTCAATCACAACAACCCGCGCGTCGTCGAGGCGGTGATCGAGGTGATGCGCTTCTGGATGGATCTCGGCGTCGATGGCATGCGGCTCGATGCCATTCCGTACCTGTGCGTGCGCGAGGGCACCAAAAACGAGAATCTGCCGGAGACGCACGCCGTCCTGAAACGCATGCGCGCTGCGATGGACGCCGAGTACACCGGGCGCATGTTCCTCGCCGAAGCGAACCAGTGGCCGGAGGACGTGCGCGAATATTTCGGCGACGGCGACGAGTGCCACATGGCGTATCACTTCCCGCTGATGCCGCGCATCTTCATGGCGGTGGCGCTCGAGGATCGCTACCCGGTCGCGGAGATCATGCGGCAGACGCCGGACATTCCCGAGAACTGTCAGTGGGCCATCTTCCTGCGCAATCATGACGAGCTGACGCTGGAGATGGTCACCGACCGCGAGCGCGACTACATGTACCGGATGTATGCGCACGAGCCGCGCATGCGCGTCAATGTCGGCATCCGCCGGCGCCTGGCGCCGCTGCTCAGCAATGACGTCGATCGCATCAAGCTGATGAACAGCCTGCTGCTGTCGATGCCCGGCTCGCCGATCATCTACTACGGCGATGAAATCGGCATGGGCGACAACATCTACATCGGCGATCGCAACGGCGTGCGCACGCCGATGCAGTGGAGCATCGATCGCAACGCCGGTTTTTCGCGCGCCGATCCGCAACGGCTGTACCTGCCGGTGATCATGGATCCGATCTACGGCTACCAGGCGGTGAACGTCGAAGCGCAGAGCCGCGATAACGGCTCGCTGCTCAACTGGACGCGACGCATTCTCGCCGTGCGCCGCCAGCACCAGTGTTTCGGGCGCGGCACGCTCGAATTCGTGCGGCCGCAGAACCGCAAGATCATCGCGTACGTGCGCACCTTCGGCGCCGAGATCGTGCTGTGCGTGGCGAACCTGTCGCAGACCGCGCAGGCGGTCGAGCTGGACTTGTCGAAGTACAAAGGCCGCGTGCCTGTCGAGCTGGTGGGGCGCAACGCGTTTCCGCCGATCGGCGAGCTGCCGTATTTCCTGACGCTCGCCGCGCACGGCTTCTTCTGGATGCTGTTGAGCGATTCGGCGCCGCCGCCGTCCTGGCACGTCGAGCGACTGCCGGCGACCGAGCTACCCGTGCTGGTGCTATCGCAAGAGCTTGCGACGTTCCTGCCTGACCAGGTCGGCGGGCCGAGCGCGAGCAGCGTTGCGCGTCGCACGCGGCAGCAACTCGAACAGGAAGTGCTGCCCGAGTTCCTGCGACCGCGAAGCTGGTTCGCGCAACACAACGGCGCCCTCAGCGCGACGCGAATCGGACCGGCCGCGCTCTGGCGCAACGAGCATCGAACGTTCCTGCTGTCGTTCGTCGATGCCGACTTCGGCGGCACGCGCCAGCGCTACTTTCTGCCGCTCGCGCTCGCCTGGGAGGACGGCCATGACACGGGTGCATTGCGCACAGCCGAGTGGACTCTCGCCAAGGTGCGTGAGCACGCGCGCGCCGGCGTGTTGATCGATGCCTTCGCCGATCCCGCGTTCTGCCTCGGCCTCGCGCACTGCACGGCCGCGAACGTGACAGTGCCCTTCGTCGGGGGAGAGCTGCAGTTTCGTGCGACGGGCGAACTGCCCGCACTCGCGGAGGCGCGCGGCCAGTCGACCGATCACGTCGGCGCGGACGCGACCAACACCAGCGTGATTCTCGACGATAAGGTGTTCCTCAAGGCCTACCGCCGCGCCGAGGCCGGGCCGAACCCGGACGTCGAAATGACGAACTTCCTGACGCACGCGGGTTATCGCGCGATCGCGCCGCTGGCAGGCAGCGTCGCGCACGTAGCGGGCGAGACCACGGTGCTCGCGGCATTCTTCGCTTCGGTCGGCCATCAGGGCGACGTATGGAACTACGCGCTCAACCATCTGGAGCGCTATGCGACCACGATGTTCGCGGCGCAGGACCGTGCTGCCACCGACTCGCCGCACGCGCTGTTCACTGCGCAGATGCATACGCTCGGGCGGCGCATCGGTCAGTTGCACTGCGTGCTGGCGGGCGCAAGTCCCGACGATCCGGCGTTCGCGACCGAGCCGTTGAAGACTGCGGATCAGTCGCGTTGGTACAGCGCGATTCACTTCGACACGGAGGGTGTGCTGCGCGCGCTGCGCGCTCGCATGTCGACGCTCGGTGAACGACAAGCGCTGGCCACGCAGGAGCTGCTGGCCCACGCGGAGCGCTTGCTGGCGCGCATTCGCGAGCTGTGCAGCGGACCCGTTGCGGGCCTGAAGATGCGTCACCACGGCAATCTGCACCTCGGCAAGGTGCTGCTCGTGGCGGACGACTTCCTGATCACGGGGTTCGAGGGCAACGCAGCGCTGTCTCTGGAGGAGCGACGCAGCAAGGATTCGCCATTGCGCGACGTCGCGACGATTCTGCGCTCCTTCGACTACGCGCGTGCGACGGCGCTGGAGCGTGTCGGCATGGGACGCCCCGACCTGCGCGATCCGCTGGTGCCGGCGCTGGACGAGTGGCTGCGGCAGACCACGGAATTTTTCCTGAAGGGCTATCGACGCGCCGCCGTCGAGTCGAGCTGTGTCCCCGCCGACGATGCGACGTTCACCGCGCTCACCACGCTGTTCCAGATCGACTGCGCCCTGCGCGAGCTGCGTCGCGAGCTCGACCGCCGCCCCTCCTGGATCGACGTCCCTGTCCGCTCACTCCTCTCCCTCTTGTAGGTCGGGTTTTAACCCGACTCTTCTTCGCCAAAACTCTCCGTCTCATACCTGTACACCCGCACTTTCTCCGACCAATACGTCGCCGGCCACCCCGCCTTCATCTTGAGCTGCCTCACAAACTGCGCCGGCTCGCTGATCTGCTCCCACACCGCCGGCAGAAACGTCGCGCGTCCGTTTTCCGCTTCGAGGATCAGTCCGTCGATCGACGGCCGCAGCACTGCGAGCAGTTGTGCCTCAGTCGTGACATCGAGGCGCTCGGGAACCGTGAGCAGCGACAAGTGCACGTCCACTTGCGGCCATTCCGCCGCCGTGAGCGGTTGGAATCGATAGTCGTTGAATGCGGCTGCCCATGCGTTGCGCCACACGTCTTCGCCGAGCGGCCGCGGCGCGTCGAGCGTTCCGCAGCAACCGCGCAGCTCATCGCTCCTGCGCAAAGTCACGAACGACGAGCGGCGCACCGTCAACGCCGGTGAGATCGGCGCCGCCGTGAAGGGCACGAGCTCGCCGTTGCGGCCGTTCGACAGCGCGGACTCGATGGAGGCCCGCGCGAGCGCGAGCAACTCGCGACGCTCAGGCGTGCCCAGGCTCATGAACTGCGAACGCTCCGTAGCCGACGACTCGGGATCGATCTCCTGCGGTGTCGCCGGAGTTGCAGCGCGCGATCTCGGACACCGAGAGCTGGCGTTGGCCAGCAAGGTGCAACAGACCGTTGATGCCGACGGCGCCGCAGGCTTGCTCGCCTGCAAGCGTCGTGTCACGACGCAGGATCGATGCACTGGTCGCGGCGTCGATCTGTTGTGCCTGCGCGTACGTGTGGTAGTGACTCAGGTCCGAGCTGACGAGCACCAGCGTCGCTGCGTCACCCCAGACGTGCGCCAGCGCCGCGGCGACGTGCTCCGGCGCGACCGATCCGAGCACGAGTGGCAGCAGCGTGAAATCGTCGAACAGCAACTGCAGGAACGGAAGCTGAACTTCGAGCGAGTGTTCCTGCGCATGCGGAATATCCGACTCGAGCACCTCGCCGCGGCGCAGGAGCGACGCTTTCAACGTCTGATCGATCGCAACCTTGCCCAGCGGCGTCGCGAACGAGCTCGCCGCCGGCACTGCCATGCCGCGCAGATAGACCCGATGGCTCGGGCCGATCAGCACGACGCGGCGAATTGCATTTCGAAGCGATGCGACGCTCGCGTAGGCCGCCGCCGCAATGCCACCCGAATAGATGTACCCCGCATGCGGCACGATCAACGCCTTCGGCGGCGTGCCAGCTGCTGGCGCAGAGCTGTGCTGTCGAAGGTATCCCGACACCATCTCGCGCAGCTCGGATGCGTCATCGGGGTAGAACAACCCCGCGACCGCCGGCGGCCGGCTTGTGTTTGCAGTATCCAGGCGCATGATGACGCCGTATGTATCACCCGACGAAGTACTGGCACAAGCTCGACGACGGGCGTGTGCAATGCGACGTCTGTCCGCGCGCCTGCAAGATGCACGACGGGCAGCGCGGCTTGTGCTTCGTGCGCGGCGTGGAAGACGGCGAAGTCAGGCTCTACACCTACGGACGGTCGAGCGGATTCTGCGTCGATCCGATCGAGAAGAAGCCGCTGAATCATTTTCTGCCGGGTACGTCGGTGCTGTCTTTCGGCACTGCCGGTTGCAACCTTGCTTGCAAATTCTGTCAGAACTGGGACATGAGCAAGTCGCGCGAGATGGACACTCTCGCAGACCGCGCGAGCCCGGAGCAGCTTGCGTCATCGGCACAGCGACTGGGGTGCGCGAGCGTCGCGTACACGTACAACGATCCAGTCGTGTTCATGGAATACGCGGTCGACGTTGCCGATGCTTGCCGCGAGCGGGGCGTGCGCAGCGTCGCAGTCACCGCTGGCTACATGTGCCCACCGCCGCGAGCGGAGTTCTACGAGCACATGGACGCTGCCAACGTTGACCTCAAAGGCTTCACCGAACGCTTCTACCGCAAGATCTGTGGCGCCGAGCTCGGCGCTGTGCTGGAGACACTGGAATACCTCCACCACGAAACCAAAGTCTGGTTCGAAATCACCACGCTGCTGATCCCCGACGAGAACGACTCGAACGCCGAGCTCGAACAGATGACGCGCTGGATCGCCGACAAGCTCGGCCCGGACGTGCCGCTGCACTTCACT
>Ga0209481_10000171_pt1 | contig 28139 bp, 25 predicted proteins | sample SoiMetdeltSBSDD3_FD_187598 | JGI IMG/M metagenome (GOLD analysis project Ga0209481, IMG submission 187598) | Bulk soil microbial communities from a Populus tree surrounding site in Tennessee, USA - Soil MetaG P. deltoides SBSDD3 (SPAdes) (version 2) | ecosystem: Environmental > Terrestrial >...
GGTTCGAGGCGAGCGGGGCGTTCAACCCGCCGCAGGCTTAGGCGGCGTCGTACCGACGACGTAGGCTCGCGGGCGTGAACGCTGCGGTGGAGACCGATCTCGGGCGGAAGCGGCGCGCCCGCCGGATGGCCCGGGTGCTCGCCGAGACGCACCCGGACGCACACTGCGAGCTGGACTTCACCAACCCGCTGGAGTTGGCGGTCGCGACGATCCTCTCCGCGCAGACCACGGACGTGCGGGTCAACGAGGTCACGCCGAAGCTGTTCACGCGGTACCCGACCGCGGCCGGGTACGCGGCGGCCGACCGGGCCGAGATGGAAGAGATGATCAAGTCCAGCGGCTTCTACCGGAACAAGACGGACTCACTCATCAAGCTCGGCGAGGCGCTCGTCGACCGGTACGCGGGTGAGGTGCCGAACCGGCTCGAGGATCTCGTCGGGTTGCCGGGCATCGGCCGCAAGACGGCGAACGTCATCCTCGGCAACGCGTTCGGCATCCCCGGCATCACCGTGGACACCCACTTCTCCCGGCTCGTGCAGCGGTGGCGGTGGACCAACCAGACGGACCCGGTGAAGATCGAGCACGCGGTCGGCGCGCTGATCGACAAGCGCGACTGGACGATGCTGTCCCACCGGGTGATCTTCCATGGCCGGCGGGTCTGCCACGCCCGGAAGCCGGCCTGCGGCGCCTGCACGCTCGCCGCGTGGTGCCCGGCGTACGGGACCGGCCCGGTCGATCCGGTGGCCGCCGCCAAGCTGCTCAAGGGACCCCGCGTGGCCGAGCTGGCCGAGCTCGCGGGGGCGCCGGTGCCATGAGCGGAGCGGGTGAGCGATGAACCGCACGTGGACGGGCGTCGCGGTCGCCGTACTGCTGGTGGTGTTGTCCGGTTGTGGCCAGCAGGCTCCGGGTGGTCGCGATGCGACGGTGGCGGCCGGGACCTGCCTCGGTCCGCGCGTTGCGGCGGAGGCCGGGCCGGCGGTGGCCGGCGCGGTACCGGACCTCACGTTGCCGTGCCTGGACGGCTCCGGTTCCGTCCACATCAGAGCGCTGACCGGCCCGGCCGTGGTGAACCTGTGGGCCTCGTGGTGCGAGCCGTGCCGGACCGAGCTGCCGGCCTTCCAGCGGTTCGCCCGGCGGGCCGGCGGCCAGGTTCCGGTGGTCGGTGTCAACACCTCGGACGACCGTGGCCGGGCCCAGAGCGTGATCGACGACCTCGGGCTGACCTTCCCGATGCTCTCCGACGAGCGTAAGCAACTGCTCGCCGGCGTCGGCCGCACCGCGCTGCCGGCGACCCTGTTCATCGCCGCGGACGGCCGGCTCGCGTACCTCCACAACGCCGAAGTACTCGACGACGCCGCGCTGGCCCGGCTGGTCAGCGAGCACCTGGGCGTGGCGGTCCGCTGATGGCTGCCCTGCCCGGCTGGTGGGAGCCGCTGCTGACGCGGGTACGCGGGTCCCGGACCGAGGACTTCACCCGGCTCGTCCTGCCACCCGGCGGGAGCGCCCGGCCCAGCGCGGTGCTCGTCCTGCTCGGCGAGTCCGACCACGCCGGGCCGGACGTGCTCATCGTGCAGCGCGCCGCGACCCTGCGGAACCACGCCGGCCAGCCCGCCTTTCCCGGCGGCGGGGCGGATCCCGGCGACCGGGACGCCGCGGCGACCGCGCTGCGCGAGGCGACCGAGGAGGTCGGGCTCGATCCGGCCAGCGTCGAGGTCGTGGCGACGCTGCCCGACCTGTGGATCCCGATCAGCGGGTACGTCGTGACGCCCGTCCTGGGCTGGTGGCGCTCGCCGCACCCGGTCCGTCCCCGGGACCGGGCCGAGATCGCCCGGGTGGCCCGGCTGCCGATCGCCGACCTTGTCGATCCGGACAACCGGCTGCGGGTCCGGCACCCCAGCGGCTTCACCGGCCCGGCGTTCCGCCTGCGGGGCATGCTCGTCTGGGGCTTCACCGCCGGCGTGCTCTCGGCCCTGCTGGAGATGGGCGGCTGGGCCAGACCCTGGCCCGAGGACCGGGTCGAGGAGCTCCCCGTCGCCAGCGACGACAGCGTGCCGGACGATTGACCGATCCAGGATCCACCGGATAGGCCAACATCTGAGAAAGGCGGGCCACCACGGCGTACCGGGTGGTTCTGTGCGCACCCCACTACTCTTTACCCGTGGTGGTCGACGTCGTCCTGATCCTGCTGATGTTGATCTTCGCCGTAAACGGCTACCGGCAGGGTTTCGTCATCGGAGCGATGTCGCTGGTCGGGTTCTTCGGCGGGGCTCTCATCGGGCTGCAGTTGGGCCCGTTCCTGGGTCGGCAGTTCGCCGACGAGCAGCTCCGGGTCATCGTGTCGCTGATCACCATCTTCGGGCTCGCGGTGCTGGGGCAGGCGCTCGCGGGCTGGCTGGGCTCACACCTGCGCCACGCGATCACCAGCCGGGCCGGGCAGGCGGCTGACGACGCGGGCGGCGCGCTGGTATCGCTGATCGCGGTGGTCCTCGTCGCCTGGCTGGTCGCGGCTCCGCTGGCGGACTCCTCACTGCCATGGCTCGCCCGGTCCATCCGGAACAGCGCGGTCCTGGACGTCATCGACCGGGCCATGCCGAACGAGGCGAAGGTGCTCTCCGAGGCGCTGCACGACACAGTGGACACCCGGGGCTTCCCGGATGTCTTCGGCGACCTGGTACCCACCCGGGTCCGCGAGGTCGAGGAACCCGACCCGGCGCTGGTCGGCTCGTCGGTCGTCAGCCGCTCGCGGCAGTCCGTGGTCAAGGTGCTCGGCAGCGCGCCCAGTTGTTCCCGCCGGATCGAGGGCTCGGGCTTCGTCTACGCGCCCGAGCACGTGATGACCAACGCCCACGTGGTGGCCGGGACGCGGTCGGTCAGCGTGGAGCTGGCCGGCGTGCGCAGCCCGGGCCAGGTCGTCGTCTACGATCCCGAGCGCGACCTCGCGGTCGTCTACGTCCCCGGTCTGGACGCCCCGGCCCTGTCGTTCGCGACCGCCGACGCCGCGCCCAACGACAGCGCAATCGTGATCGGGTTCCCGCTGGACGGGCCGTACAACGCGCAGCCGGCCCGGATCCGCGACGTCCGGGACATCTCCGGCCCGGACATCTACGACTCGACCGAGGTGCGCCGCGAGGTCTACACGATCCGGGCGCTGGTCCGCAGCGGCAACTCCGGTGGGCCGCTGGTCGCGGAGAACGGCCGGGTGCTCGGTGTGATCTTCGCGGCCGCGGCGGACGACCCGAACACCGGTTTCGCGGTCACCGCGGACGAAGCCGCACCGATCGCGTCGACCGGGCGCAACCGGACCACGCCGGCGCCGACCGGCCGCTGCGCCTAGCTGGTGCTCCTACTCGGCCGACCGGACCCGCGACACCCGGCGGTCCTCGCGCACCTTCGCCGGTAGCGGATCCGTCGCGGCGCCGAAGCCGGCCACGCCGGGTGCGGGAGTCGTGTCGAGCGGGTTCGTCCGGACCTCGGCGACCGGCGCGCGCAGCGCCACGACCGGGTCGACCGCGCCGAAGCCGTACCGGTCGTCGCGGCCCGACTCGCCCAGGTCCCGGGCGGTCTGGGTCAGCCGGTGCACCACGTTTGCCGCGGACATCCGGGGCCACCTGGCCCGGATCAGTGCCGCTGTGGCACTGACCAGCGGCGTCGCGAAGCTGGTCCCCTCCACCGACCAGTACGCACCGGCGGTCCGCGCGCCGAGCAGGTCGGTCGCGGGCGCGGTCAGCACCGTCGCCCGGCCGGTCCGCGAGTGCGACCACAGTGGATCACGGCTGGTCCGGCGGTCCAGCCCGGCCACCGCGATCACGCCCGGCTCCCGGGCCGGGAACCACACGTCCTGCGTCTCGTTCGGCAGCGCGTTACCGGTGCACGCGACCACGACCACGTCCCGGGCGAACGCGTAGTCCAGCGCGTCGGCGAGGGCCGGGCTGTAGTTCGCGCCGCCGAGCGAGAGGTTGACCACCCGGGCGCCGTGGTCCACCGCCCACTGCACGCCCTTCGCGACGATCACCGGGTCGTCGTAGCGGTTCTGTTGATCCAGGACGCGTACCGGCAGGATCTTCGCCTCGGGCGCCAGGCCGGCGACCCCGTCGGCGTCGTCGTGCCGCCCAGCGATCAGGGAGGCGATCGTCGTGCCGTGTCCGACCGGGTCGGTACGGCCGTCACCGCCGGGCTCCACGAGATCGATGCCGGGCAGTACCTGGCCGGCGAGGTCCGGATGGCTCGCGTCGACCCCCGAGTCGATGACCGCGACCGTCACCCCGGCGCCGGTCGACTCCAACCAGGCGGTCGCGGCGCCGAGCGCGTCCAGGTGCCACTGGTCCTCGCGGATCTCGTCGGCCGCCGCCGCGCCAGGTCCGGCGGCCACGGCGACGAGCACCGACGCCACGAACGAGGCGAGGGTGCCGGCACGAGCGAGCGGTCTGGACACGACGGCTGACATTCTCCCCGACCTGGCTGTGAGACCTCAACCACCGGACGGTGGGGGTGCAAGGTACGCCAATTGGACAAGTTGGACGCCATCCCTGCGGGTGACCAGCCAGCCGCGGCCCGGTGGCAGGGGCCCGGGCCGGACCGTGCCGACCAGCGCGCCCTCCTCGCGGTCGCCGCTCATCACCAGTCCGGTTGTCGACAGCTCGCGGAGCCGCTGGATCACCGGCTCGTAGAGCGCCCGGCCGGCGCCACCGGACCGCCTGGCGAGCACGAGGTGCAGGCCGGTGTCGCGGGCGTGGGCGAGATGATCGAGCAGTGGCAGCAGCGGGTTGGCCGGGCCGACCGCGACCAGGTCGTAGTCGTCGACCAGCACGAAGCAGTCCGGGCCGGTCCGCTCCGGCAGGCGCCGCTGCATGTAGGCCGCGACCGACCCGATCAGCTCCAGCGCCGGCGCGCTCGCGGTCGCGTACCCGATGAGGTGGTCATCCCCGGCCGCGCCGAGCAGCCCCCGCCGGTAGTCGACCAGCACGATGCGGGCCTCCTCCGGAGTGCACCGGCGGGTGATCGTGGTGGCCAGAGCCCGCAGGAAGCTGGACTTGCCGCACCCTGCGTCGCCGAACAACAGCAGGTGCGGCTCGGCGGCGAAGTCCACCGCGACCGGCCCGAGGTCGGTCTCGGCCAGGCCGATCGGCAGATCCAGCCCGGCACCGTCCACATAGGCGTACGGGACGACCGCCGGTAACAGCCGCACGGCCGGTGCCCGCGGGCCGGTCCAGGCGGCCCCGATCGCCTCCACCGTGGATTGTTCCGGCGAGGCGGTCAGCAGGTGCGCGCCGTCCGGCGTGATACCCCGCCCGGGGCTGCGGTCGGGTACGTCCAGCGCGGCACGGCGGTTGACCGCCGAGTCGCTCGGGTCGCCGAGGCGCAGCTCGATCCGGGAGCCGAACAGGTCCCGGACCGCGGGACGCAGGTCCATCCAGCGGGCCGCCGACGCGACGAGGTGGATCCCGTAGGACAGACCCCTCGCGGCGATGTCCGTGACGGCGGGCTCCAGGTCCTCGTAGTCGGCGCGCAGCGTGGCCCACCCGTCGACGACCAGGAACACCTGGCTGGTCGCGGGCTCGCCGAGCAGCGTCGTGCGCTCGCCACGTTCGCGCGCGGCGAGCACGGCCGTCACCTCGCCTACCGTGCGCCGGACCACCTCGGGTTCGAGCCGGCCGGCCACGCCGCCGACGTGCGGCAGGCCCCGCAGCCGGCCGAGCGTGCCGCCGCCGAAGTCCAGGCAGTAGACGTGGACCTCGGCCGGCGTGTGGGTCAGCGCGAGCGCGGTGACCAGCGACCGGAGCACGGTCGACTTGCCGCTGCGCGGCCCGCCCACCACCGCCAGGTGACCCGTCGCGCCGCGAAGGTCGAGCCAGAGGGGGTCGCGGCGCTGCTCGTACGGCTTGTCGACGACCGCGACCGGCACCGACAGCGCGCCGCGCAGCTCCGGGTTGCCGACCGTGAGGCCGCGGGCGGGGTCGACGGTGAGCGGCCCCAGCAGGTCGGTGAGCGCCGGTGGGCTCGACAGCGGCGGCAGCCACACCTGGTGCGCCGGCGGGCCCTGCCCGGTGAGCCGGTCGACCAGGATGTCGAGCAGGCTCCCGCCGGCCACCGGCCGGGGCGCCGCCGCGACCGCCGTGGTCCCGAAGCGCCGCACCTGGTCCGCGGTGACCGGCGCGGGCCGGCGGTACCCGCCCGAGACGTACGCCGCCCGGAACCGCACCAGCGGCTCGGTGCCGTACCGCAGGTAGCCGTGCCCGGGTGAGCGGGGCAGCTCGTACGCGTCCGGCGCGCCGAGCACCGCCCGCGACTCCAGCGCGGAGAACGTGCGCAACCCGATCCGGTACGACAGGTGGGTGTCCAGGCCGCGCAGCCGGCCCTCGTCCAGCCGCTGCGAGGCGAGCAGGAGGTGTACGCCCAGCGACCGGCCCAACCGTCCAATCTGGACGAACAGGTCGATGAAGTCCGGCTTGGCCGAGAGCAGCTCGGAGAACTCGTCGACGACGACCAGCAGGACGGGCAGCGGGGCCAGCGCGGCACCGCCGGCCCGGGCGTGTTCGTAGTCGCGCCGGCTCGCCAGGTTGCCGGCCCGGCGCAGCAGCTCCTGCCGCCGGGTCAGCTCACCGGAGAGCGCCTGGGTCATCCGGTCCACCAGCGGCAGCTCGTCGGCGAGGTTGGTGATGAGCGCCGCGGTGTGCGGCAACCGGTCGAGGCTCGCGAACGTGGCGCCGCCCTTGAAGTCCACGAGCACGAGGTTCAGCTCTTCGGAGGAGTGGGTCGCGGCCAGGCCGAGGACGAGGGTGCGCAGCAGCTCGGACTTGCCCGAGCCGGTGGCGCCGATGAGCAGGCCGTGCGGGCCCATCCCGTCCTGCGCGGACTCCTTGAGATCCAGCACGACCGGTTGGCCGTCCGGGCCGACCCCGATCGGTACCCGCAGCCGGTCCTTCTCCGCGCGCGGCGGCCACGGGTCGTACCCGTACGGGTCACCGAGGCCGAGCAGGTCGGCCAGGCCGAGGTCGGTGGCTGCCGCGCCGGCGGTCGTGGCCAGCCGGCGCGGGGCGAGCCGCCGGGCCAGCGCCTCGGCCTCGATCTCGGTGAGCGCGTCCGGCGTACCCACGTCGGCGTCCTGGTCCGCGGTCCGGGTGAGCAGCCGCGACCCGTGGACCGCGAGCACCAGGCTGAACGGGTCGAGCAGGCGCGGCGGCGGTCCGTCGAGGTCGATCAGGGTCACGCCGTCCCGGACGTCGTGGCTGCCGAGGTCGCTGCCGAGGTCGCTGCCGGGGTCGCCGCCGAGGTCGCCGCCGTCCAGCACGAGCACGACGTGCGGACCGGGCGGCAGAGCCAGCTCCGTGGCCGTCGCCGCCACCAGCCGGCGCGGACCCAGCGCGTCGGCCTGTGTCGGGTGCTGCGCGTGCGGCAGCCACTTGAGCCACTCCCACGCCGGCTGCTGCCGCGCGCCCGCGCAGACCGCGATCAGCAGGTCGTCCGGGGCGTGGAACGTGACGAGCTGCGCGATCAGCGCGCGGACCAGCCCGTACCGGCGCTGCTCGTCGCCGTGGACGTGGACCCGGGCGAAGCCGCGCAGGCTCACCGCGACCGGCAGGTCGGGTACGACGGAGTACGCGTCGAGGAACCGTCGCAGCGCACCGGCCGTCATCGGCTCCAGGTCCTCCGGCGGCCGGGTCACCGCCGGCCGCAGCGGGGTGGCCAGCGTCTGCGGGCCGACCGCCACCCGGACCACGCCGAAGTCCGGATCGGCCGGGCGGCGCTCCCAGAGCCGGAAGCTGTCTACTGTGGACCACAAGCGGTCGGGATCGGGGTGCCGGTAGAACAGGCCGTCCCGTTGCCGGCGCGCGGTCTCGCGGGCCCGGCGGCGCAGGTTCGCCAGGTGTCGCAGGTACTCCCGGCGTTGCTGGAACAGCTCGGCCCGGCGGGGCGTACCGGAATGACTGCCCCAGCTCGTGGCGAGCATCGCGAGCGAGGAGACGCCGAACAGGGCGCCGACGACGTAGGAGTACGGCCCGCCGTCCCGTCCGGCGAACATCAGCGCGGTGGCCAGCGTGCCGGTGAGCAGCGGCAGCGTCATCAGCAGCAACGCGGCGCGGCCCACGGTCGACTGTGGAATCTCCGGTGGTGCCGCCACCGGCAGCTCGCCGGCCGGTATCTCGGGCGCGGGCCGGCGCGGCAGCCGCTGCACCACGACGCTCGCCACGGTGGTGCCCCTACCGCCGGTGCAGCCGGACGATGGCCTCGGTGAGCACCTCGTTCCGCTTGCAGAAGGCGAACCGGACCAGGCGCCGCCCGGCCTCCGGGTCGTCATAGAACACCTGGGTCGGCACCGCGACCACGCCGCACCGTTCCGGCAGGCCCAGGCAGAACTCCACGCCGTCCGTCCCGCCCACCGGGGTGATGTCGGCGGTCACGAAGTATGTGCCCTCCGGCCGCAGGACGTCGAAGCCGACCTCGGCCAGGCCGTCGGCCAGCAGGTCGCGCTTGGCCTGAAGGTCGGCGGCGAACCTGGTGAAGTACGCGTCCGGCAGGCCGAGCGCGAGCGCCACCGCCGGCTGCAGCGGCCCGGCGTTGACGAACGTGAGGAACTGCTTCACCCGTAGCACCGCGGAGACCAGCGGCGCCGGGCCGGACGCCCAGCCGATCTTCCAGCCGGTGCAGGAGAACGTCTTGCCGGCCGAGGAGATGCGCAGGGTGCGCTCGCGCATGCCGGGCAGGGTCGCCATCGGTACGTGCGGCGAGTCCGCGTCGGTGAACACCAGGTGCTCGTAGACCTCGTCGGTGAGCGCGTACGCGTCGTGCTCCTGGCACAGTGCGGCGACGAGGCCGAGCTCGTCGCGGGTGAACACCTTGCCGGTCGGGTTGTGCGGGGAGTTCAGCAGGACGAGGCGGGTCCGCGGGCCGAACGCGCGGGCCAGCTCGTCCGGGTCGAAGCCGTACCGCCCGCCCTCGGTCGGGCGCAGGGTCACCGGGCGCCGTACCGCGTTCGCGAGCGCGATCGAGGCGGCGTACGAGTCGTAGAACGGCTCGAAGCAGACCACCTCGTCGCCCGGCTCGCACAGGGCCAGGATGCTGGCGGCGATCGCCTCGGTGGCGCCCGCGGTGATCACCACCTGGTCGCCGGGGTCGTAGTCGAGGCCCCAGAACCGCCGCTGGTGTGCCGAGACCGCGGCGCGCAGCTCGGGGATGCCGGGTCCGGGCGGGTACTGGTTGCGGCCGGACCGGATGGCCGTCACCGCCGCGTCCAGCATCTCGACCGGCCCGTCGGTGTCGGGGAAGCCCTGCCCCAGGTTGACCGCGCCGGTACGGACGGCCAACGCGGACATCTCGGCGAAGATCGAGGTGGCGAACGGCTGCATCCGCTGGACCAACGGATCGCTTCCGGCCACGGTCGGCACGCTCACCCGAAGCAGCCTAGTGGTCGGGGCGCGGCCGCCGCGTCCCGCGGCGACCGCGCGGGCACGCCGGCGATCGGAACGGCGATCGTGAGGATCGGGGGGTACCCCACGTTCGACCGCGAGGTGGTAGGAAATCCCCCGTGTCCGCACCCGCCGGCCTCGCCCGGGTCACGATCAACGCACCGCGGCGCCGGGTCGACCTGGCGCTCCCGGAGCACGTACCCGTCGCCGAACTGCTGCCCGAGGTGCTGCGCCAGGCCGGCGACGGGCTGGCCGACGAGGGCGAACGGCACGGGGGCTGGGTACTGCGCCGGACGGACGGGGCGCCGGTCGAGGCGCGCGACGGGCTGCACGCCCAGGGGGTACGCGACGGCGAGGTGCTGCACCTCGTACCGGCCCGGGTCGACTGGCCGCAGCCCGAGTACGACGATGTCGTCGAGGCGATCGCCGCCGGGGCTCGGCACCTCGGTCGGGCCTGGGACGCGACCGCGAGCCGGTGGACCGGGATCGCGGTGGCCGGCATCGTGCTCGGCGCCGGGCTGGTCGCGACGGGTCCACAGTGGATGGTGGCGGCCGGTGTGGCGGTCCTGCTCCTCGCCGCGGGCACGACGGTGGCGCGCGGACGCGCCGATCCGGTCACCGCGGCGGCGCTCGCGGCGTACGCGCTGCCGTACGCGTTCGCCGCAGCCACCGCCGGCACCGCGAGCGTCCTCGCCGGGTGCGCCGCGCTCGTCCTCGCCTCCGCGGTGGCCGCGGCCGGTGTGGGAGCCGGGCTACCCGTCTTCACCGCCGGTGCCACGGTCGGCCTGGTCGGTGGCGCCGGCGCCGGGCTCGCGCTCTGGCTGCCGCCGCACAGCGCGGCCGCGATCGTGCTGGCGGTACTCGCCTGCGGGGTCGGCGCGGTGCCGCTGCTCGCGATCCGGCTCGGCCGGCTGCCGATCCCGCTGGACGGCCGGTGGCCCGCGCCGGAGCCGGGGCAGGTGCTGGCGGCCGTCCGGCGGTCCGACCAGATGCACACCGGGATGCTGCTCGGGCACGCGGCGGCGACCGTCATCGCCAGCGTCCCGCTGGTGTGGACCGGCGGCCTGACCGGCCGGCTGCTGGTCGCCGTGAGCGCAGGCGTGCTGCTGCTGCGGTCGCGCCAGTTCGTCACCGTCCGGCAGCGGTTGCCGGTACTCGTCGCCGGGTTGTCCGCGCTGGGGATCGCGGCGGCCGCGTTGCTCGCGCGGACCCCGGCCACGGCGGCGCTGCTCGCCGCGGTGGCGGTCGCGCTCGCGGTGATCCTCGCGATCGGCCGGCAGCCCTCGCCCTACCTCGGCCGGGCCGCCGACCTGCTGGACCTCGTGCTGGTCGGGTCGGTCGTGCCGATCGCCTGTGCGGTCCTCGGTCTCTACGCCCGGGTGCACAACCTCACGTAGCCGCCGCGAGCCGCCGGATCGACTCCCGGATCTCGGCCTCGGCCTCGACCCGGCCGACCCAGGTGGCTCCTTCCACGCTCTTACCGGGCTCCAGATCCTTGTAGACGGTGAAGAAGTGCTGGATCTCCAGCCGGTCGAACTCGCCGAGGTGGTGAATGTCACGCAGGTGCTCCAGCCGGGGATCCTCGGCCGGCACGCAGAGCACCTTGTCGTCGCCGCCCTTCTCGTCGCGCATCCGGTACATCCCGATCGCGCGGCAGCGGATCAGGCAGCCGGGGAACGTTGGCTCCTGGACGAGAACCAGCGCGTCCAGCGGGTCGCCGTCCTCGCCGAGCGTGCCCTCGATGAAGCCGTAGTCGGCCGGGTACTGGGTCGCGGTGAACAGCGTCCGGTCGAGGCGGATCCGGCCGCTGACGTGATCCATCTCGTACTTGTTGCGCTGCCCCTTGGGGATCTCCACCGTGACGTCGAAGTGCATCGGACCTGCTCCCTTGTTCGCCCCGGCTGGACGGGCACGGATAGTCTCCCGTAGGTCCAGGTCGGGTAGCACAGGAGGGGCCGGTGGCGAGGCACGCTTCACAGGCACGGCTCATCGTCGTGTTCTCGTGCGTCGTGCTGCTCGGTCTCGTGCTGGCCGCGGTCGCGGTCGTCCAGCCCGGGCCGGTCAAGGGCTGGCTGGGCGCGTCGTCCGCGGGCCAGCCGTCCGGGCCGGGGCAGACCAGCGGGCCGCCGCCCGGGCCGGCGCTCATCCCCGCCGCCGGGGACGCGCCGATGCCCACCGCGGACGGGGTACGGGCTGCGGTCGACCCGCTCATCAAGGCGGCGAACCTGGGGCCGCGCCTGCACGTCTCGGTGGTCGACGTGCTCACCGGCGACACGTTGTACGCCCGCGGTCCGGACACGCTGACCGTGCCCGCGTCGACGACCAAGCTGGTGACCGCGGCGGCCGTGCTCTCGGCGCGGGGCCCGGCGTACCGGATGCCGACCCGGGTGGTGGCCGGGGCGCGGCCGGGCGAGGTGGTGCTGGTCGGTGCCGGGGACGCGACGCTCGCCATCGACGCGGGCGGCAGCTATCCCGGTGCGGCCCGGCTGGACGACCTTGCCGGTCAGGTTCGGAAGGCGCTCGGCGGTGCCGCGCCGACCCGGGTGGTCGTCGACTCGACGCTGTTCACCGGCCCGATCTACGGACCCTGGGACGCGGACATCCCGCGGAACGGGTACGCCGGCCCGACCATGGCGCTGATGACCGACGGCGCGCGGGTCAACCCCAAACAGGTCAAACCACCCGCGGTCCGGTTCGACAAGCCGGACATCGCCGCCGGCCAGGCGCTGGCCCGGCAGCTGGGGCTGCCGCAGGCGGCGGTCGCGGCGGTGGCCCGGGGCAAGGCGCCCGCCGGGGCCCCCGCCGAGCCCGGCTCGGGTGCGGCCCCGTCGTCGGGTGCGGCTCCGTCGTCGGGTGCGGCTCAGGTCCCACCCGGCACCGAGCTGGGTCGGGTCGATTCGATGCCGATCGGCCGGATGGTCGAGATCATGCTGGCCGAGAGCGACAACGTGCTGGCCGAGTCGCTGGCCCGGCAGGTGGCGTTGGCGGAAGGCAAGCCGGCCACGTACGCGGGCGCGGCCGAGGCGATCCTCGCGGTCGTGGCCGAGCTCGGCCTGCCGGTGGCCGAGGTGCAACTCGCCGACGGCAGCGGGTTCGCCCGCAAGGACAAGATCACGCCGTCCTTCTTCACCGACCTGTTCCGGCTCGCGGCCGCCCCGAACCACCCCGAACTGCACGGCATCTTCGGCGGGCTGCCGGTGGCCGGGTACAGCGGCACGCTCGCGGAGCGGTACCGCAGTCCGGCCGCCAGGAGCCGGGCCGGTGCCGGGTTCGTTCGCGCGAAGACCGGCACGCTCTACCAGGTCAACGCGATCTCCGGGATCGTCCTGGACGCCGACGGGCGGCTGCTGACGTTCGCGATGATGGCCGATCAGGTGGCGATCGACCAGTTCCGGGCGCAGGACGCGCTGGACCGCGTCGCGGCCGCCCTGGCCGGCTGTGGCTGCCGCTGAACCTCGGCTGAACCTCGGCACTAATTGCGGGCACTTTGGGGTTATCACGGCCGTGATAACCCCAAAGTGCCCGCAATTAGTGCGAATGGCGGCGGACGGGCGGAGCGCGGGTACCGTCGTAGCATGGCGCAGTTCGTGGACTGGGATCTGGCGGCGGCGACGGCGGGAGCGCTCGGCAAGAGCGGCCCCAAGGTGACCTACGACGAGGCGGCCGAGGTCGTCGCGGACCTGCGCCGGCTGACCGACGAGGCCGAGGGGCACGTGCAGGCGTTCGCCCACCTGCGGGCCCAGGTCGCGCATCCGCCGGTACGGATCGTGGACCGCCGCGACTGGGCATCGGTCAACATCGCCGGCCTGCGCCAGGTGATCAACCCGCTGGCGAGCCGGCTCGCCGGCAACCGGCAGCCGGGCGCGTTCACTGACGCGATCGGATCGCGGTTGACCGGCGTGCAGGCCGGTACCGTGCTGGCCTACCTGTCCGGCAAGGTCCTCGGCCAGTACGAGGTGTTCTCCGCCGACCCGGGCCGGTTGCTGCTGGTCGCGCCGAATATCGTCGAGGTCGAGCGCAAGCTCGGGGCCGAGCCGAGAGACTTCCGGCTCTGGGTGTGCCTGCACGAGGTGACCCACCGGGTGCAGTTCACGGCCGTACCGTGGCTGCGCTCGCACTTCCTCAGCGAGGTCTCCGCGTTCGTCGATGCGTCCACCGTGGACGGCCAGCTCAGCGACCGGCTGCGCCGGGGCCTGTCCGCGCTCGCCGACGCGGTCCGCGACAGCGAGAGCCGGGCCAGCGTGCTCGACCTGGTGCAGACGCCGGCGCAGCGCGCGGTGCTCGACCGGCTCACCGCGGTGATGACGCTGCTGGAGGGGCACGCCGAGTTCGTGATGGACGGCGTGGGCCCCGAGGTGATCCCGAGCGTCGGGGAGATCCGCAGCAAGTTCAACCGGCGCCGCGAGGCGGCCACGCCGTTCGAGCGGGTGATCCGCCGGCTGCTCGGCATCGACGTGAAGCTGCGCCAGTACGCCGAGGGCCGCACCTTCGTCCAGGGCGTCGTCGACCGGGTCGGCATCGACGGGTTCAACAAGATCTGGGAGTCGCCGCTGACGCTCCCGAAGCTCACCGATCTGACCGACCCGGACGCCTGGGTGGCCCGGGTAAACGCCGCCTGATCCGCCGTGGCCCCCCTGGCGCCGCCGGTCGCAGCGATCCGGATCGCGGTCCGGGAGGCACTGGCGACGAGCCGGCCCGGCCCCGCCCTCGTGGCCTGCTCCGGCGGCCCGGACTCGCTGGCCCTGGCGGACGCGGTCGCATTCGTGGCACCCCGGCTCGGGGTCCGGGCCGGACTGGTCACAGTGGACCACGACCTGCAGCCGGGTTCGGCGCAGCGGGCGGCGGATGTGGCGGCCTGGGCGCGTGCTGCCGGGTTCGATCCGGTCGAGGTGGTGACCGTCGACGTGACCGGCCGGCCGGGCGGCCCGGAGGCGGCGGCTCGCGAGGCGCGCTACGCGGCGCTGATCTCCACGGCGCAGCGTTACGAGGCGACCGTGGTCCTGCTCGGGCACACCCGCGACGACCAGGCGGAGACCGTCCTGCTCGCGCTGGCCCGCGGCGCGGGGCCGCGGGGGCTCGCCGGCATGCCCGCCGCGCGGACCGTCGGCGGGGTTACCCTGCTCCGCCCCCTGCTGGGCATCGGCCGTGCGCAGACCGCCGAGGCCTGCCTCGCCCGGGGTCTGAAACCGTGGACGGACCCGCACAATACCGACCTGTCGTACGCCCGCGCGAGGGTCCGCCGGGACGCGCTGCCGGCGCTGGTCGCGGCCCTCGGCCCGGACGTGATCGACAACCTTGCCCGGACCGCGGACCTGCTCGCCGCCGACGCGGAGGTGCTCGACGCGCTGGCCGCCGAGGCCGCCGACACCGCCCGCACCGGGGACGGCACGTTACGGGTACCGGTGCTGCGCGACCTGCCGGCCGCGCTGCGGAGCCGGGTGCTGCACGCCTGGGCCCGGGAGCTGGGCGCGCCGGGCGGCGCGGTCTCGCACCGGCACGTGGTCGCGCTCGACGCGCTCGTCGTCGCGTGGCACGGTCAGGGGCCGGTGCACCTGCCCGGCGGCATCACGGTGGAACGCCGTGCCGACCGCCTCGTACGTACTACGTTTTCGTAGTACGCGGTCGCAGTGACCGTGATGACCGTGCGCGAGCTGTCGCACAACACCAGCGCCGTGCTGGAACGGGTCGAGCGCGGCGAGACGATCGACATCACCAGGTTCGGGAAGGTGATCGCCGTGATCCACCCGGCCGGCCTGCACCGCAAGACCCGGGACTCCCTCGCCGCCGTCGGGGTTGTCACCGGTCCCGGCATACCGGGCAGCGGCCGCTCTCCGTTGTCCTGGCGGAACTGCGCGCATTGATATACTTTGATGCCTCGGCGATCGTCAGGTTGATCAGGGCGGAGCAGTGGTCGGATGATCTCGAGGCCTACCTCGGCGACCTGGACCCCAGGCTCACGTTCGCGACCAGCGCGGTCGGCATCGTCGAGGTGCACCGGGTGCTCCTGCGGGACGAAGCGGACGCGGTGACCACTCGCCGGGCCGCGAGCGTACTGGCGCTCTTCGATCGCGTCGAGCTCAGCGCGGCGGTCGTCGAGGAAGCGGCCAGGCTCTCCGGCAGGTACCTGGGTCCGCTCGACGCGATCCACCTGGCGAGCGCCCTGATCCTCGTCGATGCGCTCACGGTCCTGCTGAGCTACGACCGCCGCATGATCGACTCGGCTCAGCAGGCCGGACTGACCGTGGCCGCGCCCGGGATGCTCCCCAGCAGGAGCCGACACGCAGCGTCCGCCGGATGTGACCGACCTGGGTCTGGCGCGCCGTCCGATTGACGGGTCAAATAAGGCCCGTGCCTGTTCTCACCAATTACCAGCCGACCCCGGACCGGAAGCCGGTCTACGCTCCCCGCGGCGTCGTGGCCACAAGCCAGCCGCTCGCGGCGGCAGCCGGGGTCGCCGCTCTGCGCCGGGGCGGCAACGCCGTCGACGCGGCAATCGCCACCGGGATCACCCTCACCGTGGTCCAGCCGGGATCCAACGACATCGGTGGCGATCTTTTCGCGATCGTCTGGGACGGGCACGGGCTGCACGGGCTCAACGGGTCCGGGCGGTCGCCCGCGGCGCTGACCCGGCAGGTGGTGCTCGACCGGCTCGGCGGGACGGGGGCGGCACCCTTCCGCGCGCTCGGTGGTGCCCAGGGCACCGTGGAGGAGGCGATGCCGGCGTTCGGCTGGCTGCCGGTGACCGTGCCCGGTGCGCCCGCCGGCTGGCGTGACCTGCACGCCCGGTTCGGCACGCTGCCGTTCGCCGACCTCTTCGACGACGCGATCGGGTACGCCGAGCGGGGCTACCCTGTCTCGCCGACCGTCGCGTACCACTGGGAGCGTTCGGCCCGGCTCATCCACGCCGAGCTCAGCGGGCCGGAGCACGAGTACTGGCTGAAGACGTTCACTGTGGACGGTGTTCGGACCCCGCGCGCGGGTGAGCGCTGGCACAACCCGGGCTCGGCCCGGACCCTGCGGCGGATCGCGGACACCAAGTCGGAGGCGTTCTACCACGGCGAGATCGCGGCCGCGATAGCCGACTTCGCGGCCCGGACCGGTGGGCTGCTGACCGCCGACGACCTGGCCGCGCACACCTCGACCTGGGTCGACCCGATCTCGTGCCGGTACCGGGGGTACGAGGTCTGGGAGATGCCGCCGAACGGGCAGGGCATCGCCGCGCTGCTGGCGCTGAACATCCTCGACGGGTTCGACCTCGCCGGGGCGAGCCTGGAGCAGCGGCTGCACTGGCAGGTGGAGGCGATGAAGCTCGCCTTCGCCGACGCGCACGCGTACGTGGCCGATCCGGCGGCGACCGGCGTGCCGACCGAGGCGTTGTTGACCCCGGAGTACGCCGCCACCCGGCGCGCGCTGATCGGCGAGGAGGCTGCCCTGCCCGAGCCCGGTGACCCGGCGAGGGGTGGGACCGTCTACCTGTGCGCGGCCGACAGCGACGGGATGATGGTCAGCCTGATCCAGTCGACGTACATGGGCTTCGGCTCCCACGTCACCATCCCCGAACTGGGGTTCGGGCTGCAGAACCGGGGTGCCGGGTTCTCCCTCGACGCGGACCACCCGAACGGCGTCGCGCCCGGTAAGCGGCCCTTCCACACGATCATCCCGGGCTTCCTCACCCGCGGCGGCGAGCCGGTCGGGCCGTTCGGCGTGATGGGCGGGCACATGCAGCCGCAGGGGCATGTCCAGGTCGTGATGTCCACAGTGGATGACGAGCTGGACCCGCAGGCCGCCCTCGGCGCACCCCGGTGGTACTGGCACGCCGGCCGGTCGGTCCTGGTCGAGCCGGAACTGCGGGACCAGCCCGGCGGGGCGGCGGCGGTCGAGGGCCTGCGGCGGCGCGGCCACGAGGTCGGTATCGCGGAGAACCCCGCGGCGTTCGGCTACGGGCAGGCGATCTGGCGACTACCGGACGGCGGATACGTGGCCGGCTCCGAGCCGCGCGCGGACGGCTGCGCCATGCCGTACTGACCCCCGGGCGGTGCCGTCAGCCGGCCCGGAACGTCGAGCGGTACGAATGCGGAGTGGCGCCCACCCGGCGGCTGAAGTGGTGCCGCAGCGCCGCCGCGTTGCCGAACCCGCTGCGCGTCGCGACCGAGTCCACGCCGAGTTCGGTCTCCTCCAGCAGCCGGCGGGCGAGCAGGACCCGCTGCGCGGTGAGCCAGTCGTGCGGGGTGGTGCCGGTCTCCGCGACGAACCGCCGGGCGAACGTCCGGGGCGCCATGTGGGCCCGGGCCGCCAGCTCCTCCACGGTGACCGACCGGTGCAGGTTGGCGACCAGCCATTCGAGCAGCGGCTCGAGCGTCTGCGCGTCGGGCGCGCTGGGCATCGGTGCCTCGACGTACTGCGCCTGGCCGCCCGCGCGGTGCGGCGGTACCACCATCCGGCGGGCCAGCTTCGTGGCGATGTCCGAACCGTGCACGCGCCGGACGAGGTGCAGGCAGCAGTCGATGCCGGCGGCCGTACCGGCGCTGGTCAGCAGGTTGCCGTCCTCGACGTAGAGCGCGTTCGGTGCGACCACGGCGGCGGGGAACCGCGCGGCCAGGTCCGCGGCCCACTTCCAGTGGGTCGTGCACCGCCGGCCGTCCAGCAGGCCGGCTTCGCCGAGCGCGAACGCGCCGGAGCAGACGCTCATCACGTAGGCCCCACGGTCGTTGGCGGCCCGCAGCGCCTCGTGGACCGAGTCCGGGATCGGGCAGTCGACCGGGTGGGCCGGCACCACGACCAGGTCGGCCTCCGCACACGGGCCGAGGTCCGCGTGCGGTGTCAGGCCGAATCCCGAGCGGGTACGGACCGGCTTGCCGTCCGGTGAGCAGAGCGCGAACTCGTAGCCGGGGAACCCGTCGACCGTACGGTCGGTGCCGAAGACCTCGCACACCACGCCCAGCTCGAACGGTGCCACCTCGTCGAGAACGACGACGGCCACCTTCTTCAGCATGCCGGCCAGCCTATCGCGATCGTGGCAGGAAATCGAGCACATGTGGCTTCTCTGCCACTCGTGCATCGCTCGCCCGTCCGACACCATCAAAGATGTAATGGTGGTAGAGGAGAGGTCGTCATGGAACTCGTTCTGCTTGCTTTCTTCGTACTGCTGGTGGTTGCGTCGGTTCTGGGCTGGACGGCCGACAGCCGGGAGAGCGCCGACTGGCGCAAGCCCGACGGTGGCCGGGCGCGCCCCACGTGGCCCGCATACCCGAGGTGACCCCGAGGTTTTCATGATCAGTCCCGTCAGGCAGGCTGATGGTCATGCCTGGCGGGACGTGGTTCGACGCGGATATCGACCGTGTGATCGTCACCGAGGAGCAGATCCGGAGCAAGATCGACGAGCTGGCCAAGCAGGTGTCGGCGGACTACTCCGCCGTGGACGGGCTGCTCCTGGTCTGCATCCTCAAGGGCGCGCTGATGTTCATGGCCGACTTCGCCCGGGCCCTCGGGCGCTACGGGCCCCCGGCCGAGCTGGAGTTCATGGCCGTCTCGTCGTACGGGCAGGGCATCACCTCGTCCGGCGTGGTCCGGATCCTCAAGGACCTCGACCGGGACATCGCCGGGAAGCGCGTCGTGGTCGTCGAGGACATCGTCGACTCCGGACTGACCCTGTCCTGGCTGCTGAAGTACCTCGCCTCGCGGTCGGCGGCGACCGTCGAGGTCGTCGCGCTGCTGCGCAAGCCCGACGCCATCAAGGTCCACGTGCCGGTCAAGTACGTCGGGTTCGACATCCCGTCGGACTTCGTCGTCGGGTACGGGCTCGACTACGCCGAGCGCTACCGCGAGATGCCGTACGTAGGCGTCCTCAAACCCGAGGTGTACTCCCGGAGTTAGCTGGTACCGGCAGCACACTTGCGAAGTTCTGGCGATCATGTCGGATGCGACGGCCGCTACCTCGCCGACACGGTGTACCTTCGAATGACCGGGCCGGGCCTATTGACGGCCCGGCCTAAGACGACGTGACGTGGATCGGGAGGAGCCGGGCGCCAGGCGCTCGACAACAGCATGGAACGAACTCGTTTCTTCCGCCGCCCGGTGGTCTGGATCATCCTGGTCATCGTCGGTGCCATTGCGCTCAGCTCTCTGTTCACCGGTGGTGGCGGCTACCAGAAGGTCGACAGCTCCGTCGCCTTCTCCGAGCTGCAGAGCGGGAATATCAAGAAGGTTGTGATCGCGGACAAGGAACAGACGATCCGTCTCGACCTGCCCGCCAAGAAGACCTTCGAGGGCAAGAGCACCGACAAGATCGAGGCACAGTACCCGGCCGAGGCCGGCGACGAGATCTGGGACCAGGTCAACAAGGCCAAGGCTGAAGGGAAGATCACCGGCGACGTCGACACCGAGGTCACCTCGGACAGCGTGTTCCTGACCCTGCTGGTCAACCTGCTGCCGATCGCGGTGCTGGTGATCCTGCTGCTGCTGTTCATGTCGCAGATGCAGGGCGGCGGGTCGCGGGTGCTCAACTTCGGCAAGTCCAAGGCGAAGATGATCACCAAGGACATGCCCAAGACCACGTTCGCCGATGTCGCCGGCTGCGACGAGGCGGTCGAGGAGCTGCACGAGATCAAGGACTTCCTGCAGAACCCGGCCAAGTACCAGGCCCTCGGCGCCAAGATCCCGAAGGGCGTGCTGCTGTTCGGCCAGCCCGGTACCGGTAAGACGCTGCTCGCCCGGGCGGTGGCCGGTGAGGCCGGGGTGCCGTTCTACTCCATCTCCGGGTCGGACTTCGTCGAGATGTTCGTCGGTGTCGGCGCCTCCCGGGTCCGGGACCTGTTCGAGCAGGCCAAGGCGAACGCGCCGGCCATCGTCTTCGTCGACGAGATCGACGCGGTCGGCCGGCACCGCGGCGCCGGTCTGGGTGGCGGCCACGACGAGCGCGAGCAGACGCTGAACCAACTGCTCGTCGAGATGGACGGATTCGACACCAAGGGTGGCGTCATCCTCATTGCCGCCACCAACCGGCCCGACATCCTCGACCCGGCGCTGCTGCGCCCCGGCCGGTTCGACCGGCAGATCGCCGTGGACACCCCGGACATGGAGGGCCGCAAGGCGATCCTACGGGTACACGCGAAGGGTAAGCCGTTCACGCCCGACGTGGACCTGGACGCGGTCGCCCGGCGTACCCCGGGCTTCACCGGTGCCGACCTGGCCAACGTGGTCAACGAGGCCGCGCTGCTGACCGCCCGCAACAACAAGCGGGCCATCACCGACGACTTCCTGGAGGAGTCGATCGACCGGGTGATCGCCGGTCCGGAGCGCCGCACCCGCGCGATGAGCGAGCACGAGAAGAAGATCACCGCGTACCACGAGGCCGGGCACGCGCTGGTCGCCTGGGCACTGCCGCACTCCGCGCCGGTGCACAAGGTGACGATCCTGCCGCGCGGGCGCTCGCTCGGGCACACGCTCGTGCTGCCGACCGAGGACAAGTACACCCAGACCCGGGCCGAGATGATCGATACGCTGGCGTACGCGCTGGGTGGCCGGGCCGCCGAGGAGCTGGTGTTCCACGAGCCGACGACCGGCGCGGGCGACGACATCAACAAGGCCACCACCCTGGCCCGGGCCATGGTCACGCAGTACGGCATGAGCGCCAAGCTGGGTGCGGTCAAGTACGGCACCAACGACAGCGAGCCGTTCCTGGGTCGCAACTACGGCCACGAGCGGGACTACTCGGACTCGGTCGCCGCCGAGATCGACTCGGAGATCCGGACCCTGATCGAGCTGGCCCACGACGAGGCGTGGGAGATCCTGGTCGAGTACCGCGACGTGCTCGACAACATCGTGCTCGAGCTGATGGAGAAGGAGACCATCTCGCAGGGCGATATGGCCCGGCTGTGCGCCCGGGTCAAGAAGCGGCCGCCGATGGCGCCGTACAACGGCTTCGGCAAGCGCCAGCCGTCCGACCGACCGCCGGTACTGACCCCGAACGAGAAGACCGACACGGTCCGTACGCCGGTCGGCGGCCCGCCGACCAACGGCGCCATGGCCGATCCGATGGCAGACCCCGTCGATGTCCCGTCGACGCCGGAGGGTGCGCGCTGACCGCTTCCGCGACCGAGCCGGACGGCGAGGAGCTCGACTACCTCGCCGCTCGACTCGTCGACGGGAAGCTGACCGGCATACCCGTCGAGCAGATGGTCGATCTCGCCCGGATCGAGAAGGCGGTACGGGAGATCCTGATCGCGGTCGGCGAGGACCCGGACCGGGAGGGTCTGCAGCGGACTCCGGCCCGGGTGGCGCGGGCGTACGCGGAGCTGTTCGCCGGGCTGCGGGTGGACCCGCGCCAGGTGCTGACGACCGCGTTCGAGGCCAACCACGAAGAGCTCGTCCTGGTACGGGACATCGAAGTCTTCTCCCTCTGTGTGCCGGGTGAGCAGCTCGTGAACGTCGTTGGCGGAGCCCGCCCGGCACGGGACGTGATGGTGGGCGACCAGTTGTGGACGCTCGTGGACGGAGAAGTCAGGCGCACGGATGTTACGGACATCGGCGTCCGGAAGACCAGGCAGCTTGTCGAGGTGACCACGGCGCGTGGCGCGGTTCGAACGACGCCGGACCACCCGTTCGCAACGGCCGACGGTTGGGTGGAGGCGAAGGATCTCGCCGGTCAGGTGGTGGAATGGACCTCGCCGAGAAGGCTGCGCCGAGGACGGCACGCACCGGCCGTCAATGATCGAGGCAACGTGGCGACCCGGGTGGCGGCGATCGCACGTCCATCCGGGTATCCCGGACGACCCACTCCGGGCTCGCGGGTGCGGGTGGTCGGCGGCGACGGGCATGGTCGCATTGTCGTCAGTGGATATGTTCCCTCCCTCGCCTCGACGTTTTCCATCGCGGACGGCTGGGCGCGAAAACACGGCTTCCGGCAGGAGGACCATCGGACGGCTCTTCACGAGTCCGAGTGGGTCCGGGTCAAGGACGTCAGGCCCGTCGACGCCACCGGAGACGAGCCGTTCGCGGTGTACAGCTTCACCTGCGAGCCCTTCCCCACGTACCTGGTGGACGGGCATTTGACGCACAACTGCGAACACCACCTGCTGCCGTTCATCGGGACCGCGCACATCGGGTACATCCCGGGCGAGCACGGCCGGATCACCGGGTTGTCGAAGCTGGCCCGGATGGTCGAGGTCTTCGCCCGGCGCCCGCAGGTGCAGGAGCGGCTCACCGCACAGATCGCGGACCTGCTGTTGGAGCGGCTGGACCCCCGGGGGGTCATCGCGGTGCTGGAGTGCGAGCACATGTGCATCGCCATGCGCGGCATCCAGAAGGCGGGCTCGCGGACGATCACCTCGGCCGTGCGAGGCCTGTTCCAGTACGACGCGAAGTCCCGGGCCGAGGCGATGAGCCTGATCATCCGATCCTGACTTGTCCACAGCTTGTGTGGATCTTGTGAGCGAAGTTATCCACAGGGATTGTGATGGCTGTGGGCGGCTTCTACCGTTCCGGCCGTGGAAGTCGTCCCGGAGCCGGATCGGCTCGTACAGGAGCTGACCGAGCTGTGCGAGCGGCGGGCCCGCGCGGTCGCCGTGGCGGTCGAGGAGCTGTCCGAGTTCGCCCGCAGTGACCGCGCCCCGCGCGAGCTGCGGGAGGTCCAGCAACGCATCGACCGAGGTGAGCTGACCTGGGAGCAGGTGGTGCTCGGGCCGGGCGACCTCCTGCGCCGGCTCTGCGGTGGTGTGCCGTGACGATCACAGTCGACCCCGGGCAGCTCGACGGCTATGCGGACCAGCTGGAGCGCAACTCCGGCCACCTCGGAGGGCTCGCCTCGTACTGTGCCGCCCACTGCGGCCCGGCCGGGGGGATGACCGGCCTGCTCGCCGCCGCACGACCCGCCGTCGAGCTGGCCCGCGACTCGACCGCGGACCTGCTCGCTTCGGCCGAGCGCCGGCTGCTGCAGGTGGCCACCAACCTGCGCGCCGCGGCGCACGGCTACCGGTCCGGCGACGCGGCGGCGGCCGAGCGGATCTGGCTGGTGCTCCCGCGCCGGGCGGCGCCGCAGGGTCACCTCGACCGGGATGACGACCGGCACGCCGGTGACTACCGGGACCCGTTCGTCGCCACGCCTGCCGTGCCCGCCGCGCGGCACGAGGTGGGCGCCGCCGCGGAGGAGGCCCGGCATCGCATCGGCGTGGTCGACGAGTGGCTGGCCCGCTATACGCATGTGACGCTCGGCGAGCACGTGCTGCCGTGGCTCGCCGGCGACTGGGATGCGCTGCGGGCGGCCGCGGACGGGTACGCCGGACTGGCCGGGCCCGACGGCCTGCCCGCGATCCGGGCCAACCTCGGGTACGGCTTGGACTCGCTCTCGTCCGGCTGGGACTCACCCGCGGCCACCCAGTTCGCGTACACGATCCGCGACCGGTGGCTGCCCGCGCTCGACACCATGCGGCGCCTCGTCGAGCTGCACCGGGAGGCCCTCGAATGCCTGGCGCAGCAGTCGGAGAACACCCTGCACGCGGTGGTCCTCGCGATCGAGGCGCTCGAGTTCTGGGTGGTCGAGAAGGTGCTCCGGTCGATCATGCTCGCGGTCCCCGGTGGCCTGTGGGCGGAGATCGGGATGGAGGTGATGAAGACCTGGCACACCATCACGGCCCTGTTCGAAGCGCTGCGGCTCGCGTTCGCCGCGGTCCGGGAGGCGGCACAGCTCGCCGGCGCGGAAGCGACCATGCTGGAGGACGTGCTCGCCGGTGGCCGGCTCGACCCGATCACGGTCGGCTGAGGGTCAGGCCACCGTATGGTACGTGTTCGCCGCGTCGATCGCGGCGCGGGTCAGCCCGTGTGCCTCGTCGAGCCGGGCCCGGGCCTGCTCCAGCCGGCTGATCGCGTCGGCGAGCGACGGGTGCGCCGTACCGGCGGCGGTCAACCGCAGCCGGGCCAGGGCCTCCTCGATCCGGTCGGCCACGCCCCGGATCGCGGTCGCCGCCTGCTCGGTCTCGCTGACCGACGCGGACAGGTGCAGCTTCACGTCTTCCACACTCGGCACGCCGGCTCCTCCTATCGCAGCAGGGCGAACACGCCGAACCCGGCGCAGGTCAGCAGCACCGGCGCGACCAGGCACACGACCGCGCCGACCAGCGGGGTACGGTCGATCGCCCCGCCCCGGGACGCCGGCGGGTAGACCAGCCCGACCGTGAGCCAGCCCAGCCCGAACGCGAGCAGCGGCAGCACGAGCCCGCAGATCGGCGCCAGCGCGGGTAGCGACTCCTCGGACGCGACGGCGAACAGGATGCCCTGCAGGACCAGGACCAGTAGGGCGAACGCGCCGTAGACCACCAGGTTGCGCACCGCCGCCGGCCGGTCGGCCAGCCGTGCCGCCCGCACACCGGGGCTGTCGACGGCGGTCAGTTCGGCGTCCGCGTTGTCCAGTGTGGACCTGGCGTGGTGCAGCGCGGTGAGGACAGCGGTCGGGCCGCTGCCCGGGACCAGCGCGGCGTTGCCGTCCGCGTCGCCGGGCGCCAGCGCCGGTGCCCGTACCCCGTACCGGCTGGCCAGCTCGGCGAAGCGGCTCTGCTGGAGCGCCATCCGCCGGCGTACCGCCGCCAGGTCCTCCCGGGCGGCCCGCTGGACGTTCGACTCCTCGGCCGCGATCGCCGCCGCCCGCCGCCGGACCGAGTCCAGCCGTTGGGCCGCGGCAACGTACTCGTCCCACGCCGTGGTCATGGCCGATCTCGCCTCGCTCCGCGCCTTGAACGGCGCTCCGCCGCGGTCATCCGGCTGCTCCGCGCGCGAACGGGACGAACACGGTCGTGCGGTCGGCGTGCCGGTCGTAGAAGAGCGCGCGGTTGGCACGCGGATGCCAGTCCACCGGGCGGCCGAGCAGGAGCGAAACGTCCGCGCCGGGCACGTTGAGGAAGACCAGCCCGGCCACCTCGTCCCGCGCGCCCGGCCCGGCGTCCTCGGTGAACCGTCGCAGCCCGCGCCACCAGCCGAACAGGTGGCACCCGCGGGACGGTCCCTCGCGGAGGTACCCGCGCAGGTCCTCGGCCGGCAGCCCGGCCGCGTCCGCCCCGAAGAGCACCAGATACGTGTCGTCCCGGTCCAGCGGGATGTCCCGGCCGTCCAGCACCTCGACGCGGTGGCCCCGTTTGGTGAGCTCGGACTGCAGCGCGGCGGCCGCCTCGGCGGTGTCCGGCGCGGCCGGGACCAGCAGGAAGCTGGCGGTGCCCGGCTCGTGCTGTGCGGCGACGCTGCGGGCGGCGGCGTCGAGCACGTCGAGGGCGGTCCGGCTCGGCCCGATGACGGCGAGGTGGCGGCCGGGGCCCCGGTCCAGCGTGAACGCGGTTGGCGACAGCTCGACGTCGATCGTCCGGCCGAGCAGGGCGGCCGGTGCCCCGGTCGCCGGTCCGAGCACCGCCTCGAGCACCGCCTCGTCGAGCCGCTGCTCGGCGTACCCGGCGAAGACGTAAGGTGCCCGGTTGCCGGCCGGCCGCGCCGCCCACAGGCTGTGCCGCAACGCGGTGAGGGTCTCGGCCTCGGCGTACGGGTCGGGAAAGTGCACGGTCTTCTCGTGCCCCCGCACGGCTCCGCGCGGCCCGCCGAACCCGCCGGCCGTGTTCACCACCGCGGCACCGATCGGCAGGCCGGCGGCCGCCTCGTTGGTCGGGTCGAGCACATCCCCGCCGCCGGGCAGGGCGATCCGCACCGGGAACTGGCCGAAGATCGAGTCCCGCTTCGCGTACAGCGCCTCGATCCCGCGCGCGGTCTGGCTGGCGAGCACCAGGTGGATGCCGTACGACCGGCCCTTGCGGGCCAGCGACTCCAGCAGCGCGACGGCCTCGGTCGCGACGGCGTCGTTGCCGGCGAAGAGCACCTGGAACTCGTCGATCACACACAGGATCCTCGGTTTCCGGATGCCCGCCCCGCGCAGGTCGGCGAACTTAGCGACCCCGGCGTCCTTGAACGCGGTGGCCCGCCGGCTCATCTCCGAGTCCAGCTCACGCAGGACGGCGAGGCCGTACTCCCGGTCGGACTCGATGCCCACCGCCCGGGCGTGCGGCAGCCAGGTCGGGTCCCGCCCGGTCGGCGTCAGCTCGGCGAACGAGACGCCCTCCTTGAAGTCGAGCAGATAGAGGGTCAGCTCGTCGGGGGAGTACCGGGTGGCGAGGCCGAACAGGACGTTCATCAGCCAGGCGGTCTTGCCGGCGCCCGAGCGTCCACCGACCATCCAGTGTGGAGTCAGGTCGTTGAACCGCAGCACCACCGGCGAGTCCGCGGCGAAGCCGACCACGGCAGCCAGCTCGGTGGCCGCGCTCTCGGTCCACTCCGGGCCGTCCGGCATCAGGTCCGGCATCAGATCGGCAAGCCGCAGGCGGGCCGCCGCCTCGGCGTGCGTGGCCAGCTCGCGGCACACCCGGTCGAGCAGCTCGGCGGGCGGGTCGTCGTCCAGGAAGACCGGCGAGTTGAGCGCGGGGCTGTCCGGCCCGCTACCGAACGACGTCCCCGGCGGGGGCCCGACGACCGCGTACGGGTTGCGGATGGCGACCACGGTCGCCAAAGGCAGCAGACCCTGGGTGGTCTCGGCGGTCAGTGGGGGTGGCGGCCAGCCGGCCACCACCAGGTGGAGTCCGGCGGCCGGGCCGGCCTGCGCCAGCGCGGCGATCCGGGCCAGGTCCTGGCCGTCGGTCAGCTCCGGCAGCGAGGCGATGACGAGCAGCAGCAGGCGGTCCCGGTGCCGGCGGCGGGCACCCGGTCGCGGGCGGCGCCGGACGTCCGCCGGGTCCGCGGCCTGGCGTACCCACTGCTCGGCCTCGGTCAGCACGGCGGCGAGCCCGGCGCGGTCGGTGACCGGCGGCGGCATCAGGCTGTCGGCCAGCGGCGCGAAACCGGCGAAGAGAGTGCCGGCGCTCGCCGCGTCCACGGCCCGCACGTGCAGCGTGCCGGCCGGCGCGGCGGCCAGCAGGCGGAGCAGGACGGCGCGCAGCAGGCCGGCCACGCGGGGGTCCCGGGAGTCCGCCTCGATCGCCAGGTGGCCCCGGGTGAGCAGCGGCACGATCGCCGGAAAGCGCGCGTCGTCGAGCGGCTGGGCGGTGCCGATGCGGACGAACGGCGGCATGTCGTGGCCGCCGAGCGGCGAGGACTTGGCCGCCGCGTCCAGCGGCGCGCCCAGCCAGCCCGGGGCGAGCTGCGCCGCGGCGGCTCGCAGCCGTTCGGCCAGCTCGTGCTGTTCGGCCGTGTGCGTCGGCGTCGGGGAGTGTTCGTCCAGCACGCGGGCCGCGGCCGCGGTGATCGTGCCGGCCTGACGGTGCAGTGCGGCGGCCCGTGTCAGTGCCGTACGCAGCCTCGCCACCGTGGTGCACCTCCCTGTCCAGGACCGTAGCGGGTTTCCCGGGCCCGGTCATGGACCGGCACGAGTCGGGCCGCCGCATCAGGCACATTAGGGTTGGTGCGTGGAAATGGCCGATCCGAACCGGGCGGAGGCCCGGGAGCCATCGCCGCCGCCGGTGCCACAGCAGCAGCTACCCGCCGGACCGCCGCCGCGGCCGGCGCGCCGGCACCGCCTGCGGTGGCGCCAGGTCCTGCTGGTCATCGTGCTGGCCGGCGGCCTGCTCCTGGTCGGTGGCGTCGGGTACGGCTTCATCCTCTACAACCAGGCGACCAAGCCGGACCGCAGCGCGCCCGATGTGGTGGTGGACAACTACCTGCGCTCGCTCCTGGTCGAGCGGGACAACGTCCGCGCCGGCCTCTACGCCTGCCGGGACG
>Ga0209481_10000173_pt1 | contig 28097 bp, 20 predicted proteins | sample SoiMetdeltSBSDD3_FD_187598 | JGI IMG/M metagenome (GOLD analysis project Ga0209481, IMG submission 187598) | Bulk soil microbial communities from a Populus tree surrounding site in Tennessee, USA - Soil MetaG P. deltoides SBSDD3 (SPAdes) (version 2) | ecosystem: Environmental > Terrestrial >...
CTTGCGCGGAAGCTGGGACCTGACCGTTATGTGGTGATCAGGCGCACGTCGCTGAAGTCACCGGCGACCGAGTAGTACGTCCAGTTGCCCAGGAACGCGTCGTACGTGTTGTGCCACAGGGCTCCACCGGAGGTGATGTCCCAGATCCTGTTGCCGGTGATGCCGGAGACCGCCACGCTGCTGTTGAACGTGAGCCCGGGCAGCAGCCGCTCGGAGTAGCCTGAGCTGTACGTCCACATCGAGATCCCGCCGTCCTCCTGGCGCAGCTCGTAGAAAGACGTAGCGGAGGCGCCGGTAATCATCCTGGTGTTGTTGACCGTCCAGCCTACGCCGCGGATCTGCTCCGCGAAGGTCGCACCCGAGCGGTACCACCAGGCCAGCCGGCCGTCGACCTTGACCTCCAGGAAGTGGTCGCTGTCCAGTCCCGCGACCAGTCGCGTGTTGTCCAGCGTGAAGCCGTGGCCGCGGTGGGTGTAGTTCAGGTACTCGCCGTCCCACACCCACTCCCACAGGCGGCCGTCCTCCTTCACCTCGATGAACCGGTTGTCATCCAGTCCCGCGAGCAGCCGCGCATTCTGCCAGCCCCAGCCCACCCTCTGCCGGAACCCGTTGTCCTCACGCCGGATCAGGTCGCCGTTGTGCTTCACCATGTACAGCACGTGCGGTGCCACCGCGGCCGCCGGCGTGGGCTTCACCACGCTGGCCAGGCCGGCCGCCGTCACCGCGCCGGCCGCCCCAGCCAGCAGCCTGCGGCGGGTGGGGCGGCCCAGAGCCCGGCCCACGCCTTCGTCACCCACAATGACCTCCCCCGATGGACAGCGCCTCGCGCCTGCACCGTCATCGCCATCGCCGCCTCACGGCGGTCGCCAGACCTACAACGCCGACGCGGTCGACAGCCTGCCAGGTCCTGGTTGCGCGGCGGTTGCATCGTGGCTGCGCGAGCCTGCCCGGGAACGGAGCCGGCGGATCATCGAGCGCGCTCGGAATGAGTCACCAGCATGAGGTTCGCCTTCTACGGATGGGTGTCGACCGAGGACACCCGCGTCCACTGTGGCGCCCGGCCCGGCGTGCCTAATACCCGCCCGTACGATCCGCTTCAGCACCCTGACCGGGATCTGTGACGCGCTCGGCTGCACCCCGGAGACCAGCTCAGCGTCAAGGACGATGGCCGGGAGGCGACGGTGTCGTTGCTGCTGGGCCGGTTGGCCGAGCAGACGGTCGGTGCCCGGCCGCTGGTCATGGTCGGCGTCTCGGGTGCTGGCAAGTCAGCCCACAGCTCGACTTCACCCGCGACGGCAGCCGGTCGCCAGGCGTGCGGACCGTCGCGTTCTCCCCTGACCAGAGGCTCAGCTGGACCCAGGCACCGCGGCGCAACGGATCTGCCACACCCTGGCGACCGCGAGCCAGGCGACCGGCGGGCCGGCGCCCGACCGGGCTGCCTGTGACGGCGGCCTCAGCGTCCTGCGCCGCCGGGCCGGTTTCGTACAGTGGCTCCGGCGAGGAAGGTAGCTGGTTTGACGGAGCCGATCGTGGGCAAAACCTCGATGGGATCCGCATGGTGATCGCTCGCGACGGGGCGCCTCAACGCCAGCCGCAGCGACCGTCGATGTCCAATGTCCCGACGCAGCATAGCGACCGCATTCCGTATTCGTCCCACGCGGACATGACCAACGACCGGTTCGGTCGCGCAGCGACAGTGAAACTGCCAGGCGTGTGCCAGACCGTCTCGACGGGGATAGGAAGTAGGCATGAAGAGGCTCGAAGGTCGCGTGGCGCTGGTTACCGGCGCGGCAAGCGGTATCGGCAAGGCAACGGCGAAGCGGCTCGCCGATGAGGGCGCCGCCGTCCTGATCACCGACATCAACGAGAACGCCGGCGATGCCACCGCCACTGAGCTGCGCGACTCCGGCGCGAAGGCGGCGTTCCACAGGCATGACGTCACGAGCGAATCCGACTGGGAAGCCGCGTGTGCCGCTGCGGTGGACAAGTTCGGCGGTCTCGACATCCTCGTCAACAATGCCGGCATGGGCGATCTGCTCCCGATCGAGGACACCACCTTGGACGACTGGCAGCGCACCATTGCCATCGACCAGACGGGCGTCTTCCTCGGCATGCGTACCGCCGCCCCACACCTGAAGGCATCCCAGCACGCCTCCGTCATCAACATCAGCTCGATCTTCGGCACGAGCGGTGGCTTCGGTACGTCCCCGGCCTATCACGCCGCCAAGGGCGCGGTAAGGACGCTGACCAAGAACGTCGCACTGCACTGGGCGGCGAGCGGCGTGCGCGTCAACTCCATCCACCCCGGCTTCATCGACACGCCGATCCTCAATGAAGCCAAGGGAACCGAGTACTGGCAGACGATGACCGACCTCACCCCGATGGCCCGCCTCGGGCAACCCGAAGACATTGCCGCCGGCGTCGCCTACCTCGCCAGCGATGACGCCGCGTTCGTCACCGGACTCGAGCTCTACATCGACGGCGGCTACATGGCTCGCTGATACGTGCCGGGTGTCGGACTACGGGGATGCGGCCATGACGCAGCCTGAGCCCAGCGAGACGTCGAGCGGTCCCACCAACCAAGGCGCCTCCCGCCGACCGTGGGTCGGCACCGATATATGTCCAGCGGGAATCGGGAATGCGCGGTCACACGCCGGTTGTCCATGTCACGGTCAATGGCGTCGACGTGGTGGAGCGATCGCTGAGCGGGCACCTCGGCCCTGTTCTTGGTGCCGCTGATTCTTCCCGAAGCACCCACCTTCCTGGCTTCCGCGTTGAGCTTGGGCGCGCGGCGTTGGCGAGCTCGCTGCGCTACCACCGCGTCGACCTCGGCGATCCGGCGAGCGTGACCGGGCGGTCGGTGACACCGGTAAGCCGATCGTCGCCTACCTGGCGCTTCCTCCCGTTGCCTACCCGAAGGCGGTAACCACACTTGCTGGTGTCGGGCTTCCGGCCGGCAGTCGGATCGTGGTGAGAAGCCGTTCGGCCAGGATCTCGACAGCGCGGCGGAACTCAACGAGCTGCTTGCCCCGGGCGAGGGGAAAGGCTAATAGCTCGTCAGCGCAGCGTGACCCGATGGGACGAGCGCCCCGCCGGGTCGATGACCAACTGGCGCAGGTGCGGCGTCGCCGAAATGGTCCGGGCGAGCCGGCTGAGCGACCGATCAACGGTATCGGTGATGGTGGTCGGATCGGCGTCGTCCCGGAGTGCCAGGGTCATCCAGACGTCAGGGTCCCGCTCCTTACCGGTCAACTGGACACTGGCCCGGTCGATCCGCGGATCGGTCTCCAGATCCCGTCGCACGGCCCGAGCGATGGCGCCGGTGGCCGCGATGGTACGGCCGCGCTCGGCTCCGGCGCCGGCATCGCCAGTCCCGGCCAACGACAGGTCGGGCCAGTGCTGTCGTCGCTGACGACCGAGCTGGCCACGTATCAACACCGTTCCCAACGCCGCCAACACCAGTCCGGCTGCGATGAGCACGAGCTTGTGCCACACGGGTCGGTCCACCCATTCGTCAACCAGGTCGGCCGGCGCAAGAGTGCGTGTGTCGGCGCCCCCGATCCAACCGGCGTACGAGGCGATACCGAGGGCGCCCGCCACCGTGAAGACGAGGCCGAGGACGATCCACAGCCCGCGGTTGAATCCGTCCATGGCTGGCTGCTACCTCCCCGCGCGAACGCTGACCTCGACCGGCACCGCATCGTCCGCGCCGAGACGGACGAGCTCGTCATGGGCCACGCTCGCCACGTCCTCCGCGCTCGCCTGACCCGGCGGCGCGTCGGCGCTGATCCGTACCCGCCAGCTGTGTTCATTGCCGCGCACCACCGCCTTGGCGTGGCTGACTCCCCGTATCCCGCCGACCGAGTCGGCCAGGCGATGCTCCACCCGACGACGCGACATGGACCAGGTGGGCTGGTGATCAGGACTTGCCGCTACCCGCGTGGGCGGTGTGCGCCGGAGTTGGGCGGCGAGAACGACCAGCCCGACGACCAACACGATCACGGATGCCCACAGCACCCGCCGATCGCCGAGTGTGGTGCCGGCCGCGGCGTCGTTCCAGCGTTCCACCGGCATCAGACTGGACGGACGACGCGCCAGCAGCAGGACTCCTTCAACGGCGACCAGAACACCCACGAGTAGTGCGACCAGTCCAAGCAACGCGCTGGCCACCCGATTCACGGTTCGCATTGTCGCGGCCCCCTAGTCCGAACGTCGCTCCCGCACGGATTCGATATCCGCGACGACCACATCGACCACGGCCGGCATGCCAGCGGCCGTCAGCGCGCCCGACACCGCAGTAAGCACGTCGTCGGCCACCTGCCCGATGTCATAGCCGTTGACGACCACATGCACCTCGGCACCCGTCGGGGTGAGCCGAACTCCGACCACCTTCCCGCCGGCGTACGGCGTGGACACCTCGACCCCGGAGCCCGCACTCAATCGGGCCACCCCGGCGACAGCCTGAGCGGCGTCGGCCGCGGCCCGCGCGACGTCTTCGCGCCGCACCACCGTCGTCACCGAACCCGTGGCTCGCTGTCGTCCCGGCCCTCGCCCGATCGGCTCAGGCGAGACCGCTGCGTCGTCGTCTGGTCGTCGGCCTCTACCTGTATGTCGTCGACCTGGATGTTGACCTCCACCACCTTCAGACCGGTCATGCCCTCGACCTGTCCAATCACGTGGCGACGGACCGCGTCGCTGATGTCCACGATGCTGGCGCCGTACCAGGTGACGAGGTCGAGGTCGATCGCCGCCTCCCGCTCGCCGACCTGCACGGCCACGCCCTGGGCTGCGCTGCTGCCGTCTCCGCCCGGCATCATGGACCTGAGTTGTCCGACCCGCCGCGACATCCCCGATCCCATTGAGTGAACTCCGGGAATGTCCCGGGCCGCCAGTCCGGCGATCTTCGCGACCACGTTGTCCGCGATCCTGGTTGTCCCCCGTTCGGTGGTCAGGGCCGCGCCCGGTTGGGTATCCCGCCGCGGCTCGGCGACGCCCGTCTCCGGTACGGCCGGTGACCGCGTCGACTGTTGCGTCGGCTGGGTCGTTGCGTGCTGCTCCATGGACCTGTCTCCCCCGATGTATGTGCGCCTGCGGCTGAGCAACTCTCAGGCGACTTACCTTCGCTGGCTCGAGAACCGGGCGATGACCTCGTCCGCCGACCATCTGCCTTCGACGAGACTGACGAGTCCGACGCCGATCAGGCCGGCGGCCACGGCGCCGAGCATGACCAGGAAGCCGGCCGCGGCCCACATGGCAACGACGGCGAAGCCCACCGCGAACCCGAACTGTGTCTTGGTCATCGTTCACCCCTCCGGACCCGTCGCGCTTTCATCTGGTGCCCGTACCCCCCATGCCCTGCGGGTAATCCGATACATCTCGCTCAGGAGCCCCAGCCGCACCACGACAACGCGGCGGTCTGCTTGGTTCCCACCGCGAAGGCTTCAGCGAAGGCATGACCCGATGTCACCCGCGTGAGCGAGAGCAACGCCGGTGCGCCCGGAATGTGGCCGACATCGGCGATGGCCCGGCGACGGCGGCCCGTCGGTGGAAGAGCGCGGCTCGACACCCGGGTAACCGCTGCGGCCATGAGCGCCCGCCAAACACAGCATCGAGTGCGGCATGCTCGAGTCGAACCGCCGCTGGAGCGCGTCCTGCAGGTCCGCCCTCACAGGGATGTCGGCCGGCCCGGCGGCGCGCACGGGGTAGCCGTCCGGCACCGCCGGCACGGGCGCACCGACAGGTTCTGCGAGATCGGGATCGCGTGTCGGTAGCGCACAACCGGTAGATGACCCGCCCGGCGAGAGTGGAGCCCGGCGAGCACGACAAAGGAGCGACGGATGCGGCTGGCGGCGAGCGGTGGGGATCACGGGGTTACCGGCGCCCACAGGGGGGCAGCGCCTGTCCCGCTCGGATTGCGGCCTTGGTGATCAGCGAGAAGAAGTACGTCAAGGCTGGCTCCAGCCAGGACGGCCACCGCGGTCATCGACTCCACACCGAAGGCGAAGTGCCCGTCTGTCGCGTCCACCACGAGTCGCTCGACGGGGTAGTGCTCGGGCGGATAGACGAAGCGGCAGACGATCGCGCCTGGCCACGGACGGGCGTAGGCGAGTTGCCCGTCATCGGTGGGGATGATGCCGCGGTTGCCGGACGAACCGGCGGTGAAGCTCATCCCCGGGATGTAGTAGCTCATCTCCACCGCCGCGAGGGCGCGAAAATCCAGCGATCGTAGATCTGCAGCTCGCCCAGATCGACCGCCGATTGACCACCGGGAGTGAGCAGCTCCGCTGTGGCTTCGCCAACAGACACCATCGGCAGCGGTGATTGCGCACCTGTAGACAGCCGGGCCTGTCCGGCGTGGCCGCCGCACGCCGCCGCGGACTCGTCGCCGTGGTGCTCGCGGTATCCACTGGCCACCGTTCCACGCTACGGAAACTGTCAATGTCTCCCACACCGGGTTATCGGGCTCGAAGCGGGTTAACCGCGGTCAGCAAAGCGCGTCTAGCTCTAGCAATTGCCCGGTACGTGGGGGCACCAGTGAGGACAGTGAGTCTGCCCGGCAGTCTGCACGATCGCGGCAGCGTCCGGCTTGGGAAGACCAGGCTTCCGCCCGTGGAGCCGGTACCGCCCGGCAGCGCATTCGACTGCCGGCGTCGGCTGGCGGGCGGTGGACCCGCCGGGGGGGTCGCGCCAGACATGGGAACGGCGGTGTTTTCAGCGCATCGTGCACCGGCCACCCAATGGGCAGATCGGCGGCGGTCGCCAGCCGGCCGGACGGGGGGAGCAGTCTTGGGGTTGTCCCACCACCGAGTCGCACTTGGGCCTGCACCCTGTTCGGTCGACCTCGGATGCCCGCGCGGCGCGACGGGTGGCCGGGCCCTCGCCCTTCACCTCAAGATCTTGGCTGGGTCGAGCGGCTGACGCCGGAAGACGACTTCCGTGCGGTAGGAGACGTTACAGCCGGTGGATCCGAGGCGCGCGGGTCTCGTCGAAGGCGAGCCATCAGCCCGGCCTTGCCGGCATCACCATCGCGCATCCCCGGGCCGTCCTGAGCTGGACAGGCACTCGAACAGCCGGTCGGCAACGGTGGCCCTACTCAGACCGTAGAGGATCGCCGCGTCGGTGGCGGCCTTCGTAGGCGGTACACCCTGGGGTCCGGAAGTGTGGATCCGTGATCGCCGCACGAAGAACAACCGTTTCCGCAACAACCGGGCCATCACACCGTACCGCGGTTGTGCTTCGGCTGTGGCGCGCTGAATTCCGCGCGCCCACGAGCGGTCCATCGACCCGGGGCGCTCGAACCCGGGGCGCTATCTGATTCGCCACGAACCGACTGTCGGACATCACCACCCGACCGGCTCACGGTCGTAGAGCCGTTTTCGGTGAAATTAGACGCCACTTCCGGGCAAGCCTCACGTCCCAGCACACAGCCGGTCAGCTTTCCCATCCTCGACAACTGTCATTTCTTGTACCAGTCTGCGGGTTTATCTATTCAAGAGCGTTCGACGAGACCACGATCGGATCGCAACCGCATCGCCGCGTCCGGGTTGGGGTGTTCACATGCTGGAGATAGATCTGCTTGGACCGGTCGAGGTCCGGGCATCGGGGAAAGCAGTGTCTTTGTCGCCATTGGAGCGAAATCTGCTTGCCATTCTGGCATTGGCAAAGGGGACAGTTGTCTCGACCGAGAAGATAATCGATTGCATGTGGGGTGACCGTCACCCCGTGTCACCACGGTCGAGAGTACAGGGACTCGTCTCGTCACTGCGCCGCAAAGTGGGCGACGCACTGTTGACCCGGCACCCCGGATACCTGCTGGACGCCGCGCCTAGTGCCGTTGACATCGACAAATGTCAGGACTTGGCACGGCAAGCCCGGCTGGCCAAATCACCCGAAGACAGCGCTCAATGGCTTCGGCTGGCGCTGGCGCTGTGGCGCGGCGAGCCGCTCGACGGCGTGGTCGCGCCCGGCATCGACGTGGATCGTGTCCGGCTCGGTGAGCTGCGGATGGCACTGCTGGAGGAGCGGTTCGCCGCCGAGCTGGACGCGGGCAACCACGCCGAGCTCGTGGCCGAGCTTGCGGCCACCGTGTCGGCGCACCCGCTGCGGGAACGCCTCGCCGGGCAGTTGATGGTGGCGCTGTATCGGTGCAACCGTCAGGCGGACGCGCTCAAGGCGTACCAGGCGCTGCGCACCCGGCTGGCCGACGAGCTCGGCAGCGATCCCTGCGCTGACCTGCGCAACCTACACGCCGCGATGCTGCGCGGCGATCCGGTGTACCAGTCGTTCACGGCCGTACCCGCTGCGGAGCTGGTGGCCGAGCTGCGCCCGGCCCAGCTGCCCGCCAGCGTCGGCCACTTCACCGGGCGCGACGGCGACCTCGCCGCGCTGACCCGGGCGGCGACCCGAGCCGGCGACGAGCCGCACGTGATAGTCGTCTCCGGCGCCGGCGGCCTCGGCAAGACCGCGCTGGTGGTCCGCTGGGCACACTCCATCTCGGACCGGTTCCCCGACGGCCAGATCTTCGTCGACCTGCACGGCCACGAGGCGGAGCGGGTACCGGCCCAGGCCGCCCTGGCAGTGGCGTTGGCCGCCCTCGGCGTCGCCCGGGACAACATCCCGGCGTCCGTCGACGAGCGGACCGCGCTGTACCGCACGCTGATCAGCGGGCGGCGCGTCCTGATCATCGCCGACGACGCCGAGTCGGTGGACCAGCTGCTGCCACTCGTACCCCCGACCACGGTGAGCCAGATGGTCGCCACCAGCCGGCGCCGGCTCGCCGGCCTCGCCGCGCACCACGATGTCCGGATCTTCCCGATCGGACCGTTGCGGCCCGAGGAGACGCACGAGCTGCTCGCCCGGATCGTCGGGCCGCAGCGGCTCGGCGATCCCGCGGCGGCCCGGGTCGTCGAGTGGTGCGGCGGCTGGCCGCTGGCGATCCGCCTCGCCGCGACGCTGCTCGCCGCGCGGCCCGGGCAGTCGCTGGCGTCGTTCGCCGACTGGCTCGCCGAGCACGCCGACGACCAGCTCCTCGACGACGACCCGCGCAGTGTCCGGGCGGCACTGGCCGAGGCGTACCGGTCGCTGAGCCCGGCCGCCGCACACCTGTTCGGGCGGCTCGGCCTGCACGCCGGGACCTCGGTCTGCCTGCAGCAGGCGGCCGCGGCCGAGGACAGCTCCGCACGCCGGGTCCGCCGGCTCTTCGACGAGCTGGTCGCGGTGAACCTCATCGTCGAGGACGGACCGGACCGCTACCGGTTCCACGACATCGTCCGCCGGTTCGCCCGGCAGTGCGGGGCCGAGATCGTGGACCGGGACGTGATCGACGACTGGATGCGGCGGCGCCAGGTGACGGTCCCGGACGCGGCGGCCGGCGATGGATGGCGGATTCCCATCGGATCTGAAGTGCGTTAGCAGCGACCGTTGTGACGATGGCCTCCCGCTGTGGAGACAATGGGAGGCCACACGTGACCCACCGCATCGCTGCCAACGCCGGCCTGGTCGATGCCTTCAGCCGGGTCGTGGAGCGGAGCCCGGACCTGCCCGCGATCATCCATAACGGACAGACACTGAGCTACTCCACCGTGGACGCGGCGATGTGGACGGTCGCCGACCATCTCGGCCCGAATCCCGGGGTCGTCGGGGTCCTCGCCACGCACTCGCCCGGCACCGTCGTCGGCATGCTCGGCGTGTGGGCGGCCGGCGGCACGTACTGCCCGATCGACCCGGCCTTCCCCGCCCAGCGCAGGCAGGCGATGCTCACCGCGGCCGGCTGCCGGACCGTCCTCGACCCGACCGGTTTCGCCGAACCCGGCGGCTCGCGGCGGCCCGTGACCGTCGACGCCGAGACGCCGGTCTATATCCTGTTCACCTCCGGGTCGACCGGCGACCCGAAGCCCGTGGTCACTCCCAGGCGCGCGATCGAGGCTACGATCCAGTCGCTGCGCGACCTCTTCGACCTGTCCACCGACGACCGTGTCCTGCAGTTCGCCTCGCTGAACTGGGACACCTGCTTCGAGGAGATCCTGCCGACCCTGACCACCGGCGCCTGCCTGGTCTTCCACGATGAGTCGTACGCCCGGTCGTTCCCCCGGTTCCTGCGGATGATCGAGCACGAAGGCATCACGGTGGTGGACCTCCCGACGGCGTTCTGGCACGAGCTGGTCCACTACCTGGTCGAGGACCGCTTGCCGCTGCCCCGCCGGCTGCGGCTGGTCATCATCGGCGGGGAGGCGGCCAGCCCGGCCCGGCTGGCCGACTGGTACGCGCTGGACACCGCGCATGTGCGGCTGGTCAACACGTACGGCTGCACCGAGACCACCCTCATCACGCACGCCATCGACCTGCACGGACCGCTGGCCGGCCCGCCGCCCCCGGCCGGATCGCCACGCCCGGCGGGCCAGGTCCCGATCGGTTGGCCGCTCCCCCACGTCGTGCAGCGCATCAGCGAGGAGGGCGAGCTGGTCGTCGGCGGACCGTGCCTGGCGCTCGGCTACCGCGGCATGCCGGAAGCCACCGCGTCCCGGTTCACCGACATCGACGGCATGCGGTTCTTCCGGACCGGTGACCGGGTCGCCGTCCTGGCCGGCGGGGCGCTCGTGCACCAGGGCCGGCTGGACAACGAAGTCAAGATACGCGGCGTCCGGGTCAACCCGGCCGAGGTCGAGGTGCACATCGCCGGACATCCAGAGGTGAGTGCGGTGGCCGTACTCGGGACCACCGTGGCGGACCACACCGCGCTGGCCGCGTACGTGGTGCCCCGGCCGCACGCGGACCGGTCCACGCTCGTCGCGGACCTCCGCGCGTACCTGCGCGACCGCGTCCCCGGTCATCTGAACCCGAGCCGGATATCCCTTGTGGACGAACTGGCCCACACCGCCACGGGCAAGGTGGACCGCCAACTGATGAGGAGGTTCTTCGATGAGCGTTGACGGCGTCTCGGACATCTTCCGGCAGGTACTCGACGTGGGCGGCATCCACGAGGAGTCGGACTTCTTCGCGCTGGGCGGCGACTCCCTCCTGGCCACCCGGGTACTCAGCGCGGTGGCAAGGACCTACGGCGTCGAACTCACCTTCGACGACTTCATGGTCGCGCCGACGCCGCGAGCCCTCGCCGGCCGTATCGCGGACCTGCCGTGACCCGGATCGTCGTTGTCGGGGCAGGGCTGGCGGGCCTTACCGCCGCCACGGTCCTGGCGGCGCAGGACGTCGAGGTCACCGTCGTCGAGGCGCGCGACCGCGTCGGCGGGCGCACCCGCGGCATCGAGGTGGTACCCGGCGGCTGGGTCGACGGCGGCGCGGCCTACCTCGGGAACCGGCACACCGAGCTGACCGCGCTGATCGCGGACCTCGGCCTGAAGACCACGCCGGCCACCGTGGCCGGCAGCAGCCGCTTCCTCCTCGGCGACCGCGACGACACCCGGCCGGGGCGGTTCCCGCCGCTCGCCGCCGTCCCGCTGGGCCAGCTCTTCGACCTGCTGGACGACCTCGTCGGGCAGGTCCGGGTGGACGCGCCGTGGCTCACCCCGGGCGCGGCCGGACTGGACTCGCTGACGGCGGCGCGGTGGGCCGGGCGCAACCTGCGCCACCCGGACGCGCGGTTGTTCTTCCCGCTGTTCCTCGGTGAGATGATGGCCGCCGACCCGGCCGACGTGTCCGTCCTCCACATGGCGTTCTACCTGCGCTCCGGCGGCGGGCTGCGGTACCTCAACGCATTCGAGGGCGGCGCGCAGCACGACCGGGTCGACGGCGGCGCGCACCAGCTCTGCGAGCAGCTCGCGGCTCAGCTCGGCGACCGGGTCAGGCTGCGCGCCCCGGTGCGCGCCATCCATCAGGACACAACCGGATCCACCGTGTACGCCGACGGTGCCGAACTGCGCTGCGACGCGGTCGTCGTGGCGGTGCCGCCGCTGCTCGCCGACGCGATCGACTACCAACCCGGGCTGCCGGTAGGCCGGGCCACGAGCCGGACGTCCCGCGGCTGCACGGTCAAGGTGCACCTGGTGTACCCGGAACCGCTCTGGCGCGCGTTCGGCCTGTCCGGCTGGTCGGTCAACGACCAGGGGCCGCTGCTGTCGACTGTGGACGATTCGCCGGCCGACGGCGGCGCGGGAGTGCTGACCGGGTTCGTGACCGGCAGCCACGCCCGCCGCTTTGCGGCACTGTCCCCGGTGGACCAGCGTGCCGCCGCGCTCGCCCAGGCGGCCCGCCTGTTCCCCCAGCTCCCCGCGCCGATCGGCTGCCACATCACCGACTGGGTGCGCGAGCGGTACAGCCGGGGCTGCTACGCGGCCCTGTTCGGCCCGGGCGACTGGGATCAGCTCGGCCCGCACCTGACCACGCCGCACCGGCGGGTGCACTGGGCCGGCACCGAGACGAGCACCGAGTTCTTCGGGCTCATGGAAGGGGCGATCCGCTCGGGTCACCGGGCGGCCGCCGAAGTCCTCGTACGCTACTGAGGAGGTCGCCGTGAGCGACGTCAGCTCCATCGCGCCACTGCCGGCGCGACAGCACCTGATGACCGAGCCCGACCTGGGCGCGGGCAACTTCCTGGATTACGCCCTCGCGACGAATCCCAACCCCGCCGTGCCGTTCACCTTCAGCCACCACAGCGACTATCGGGGCAACGTCGTGCTCACCGGGCACAGCCTGCTCGACCTGGCCGCCCTGCGCACCCGGTACGCGAAGTGGTACCACGCCAATGGAGTACGCCCGGGCGAGCCGGTCGGGATCGTCGTCGCCGAAGGGCTCGAGCCACTGATCCACTTCCTCGCGCTGACGTCACTGGGCGCCATCCCGGCGATGATCAACGATGCGATGCGGATCGACGTCATGGTCCGCTATCTCAACCACGTCGGCGTCGTGGGCGTCGTGGCCGACGACACCACCAGGCTGGCCTCGGCGTACCGGTCCGACCCGCAGCGGCGCCCCCGGTTCGTCTCGCTCGCCGCCGAGGTGCAGGCCTTCGACTCGGCCTCGGCCGAGCTGCCCGCGCAGTACCCGTACAAGCACCGGCCCGACGACATCGTCGCGCTCATCCACTCGTCCGGCACGACCGGCACGCCGAAGTCGACGATGCTCGCGCACCGGCAGTTCTGGGAGGGCAAGCAGCCGCGGATGGTCCGCTTCCCGGCCGAGCCGTACGACCGGCTGATGTCGCTGATGCCGCACACCCACGCCGGCGGGCTGAGCTACTTCCTCACCGCGACCCTGCTCGGGCTGCCGATGGTCATCATGGCCGACTGGCGGCGCGCGGTCGTCGAGCCGGTCATGGAAGCCTTCCAGCCGACGATGATCGCTTCGTTCCCGCGCACGTTCGTCGAGCTGGCAACCGGTGAGCTGCCGGTCAGGGGCGCGGCCAAGGTGCACTCCTGGTTCAACACCGGCGACTCGGCCCACTACGGGCACATCCGCCGCCTGGTCCAGCTGGGCGAGCGGCCGGCCGGCCTGATCAAGCCGTGGCTGCTGCCGAGCGAGGCGGCCGAGGAGGCGGCGCTGCCCGGTTCCCGGTTCGTGGACGGCCTGGGCTCCTCCGAGATGGGCATGGCGCTGTTCGGCGGGCTCACTACTCCGGAGACCCCGCGCAGCGACCGCTGCGTCGGCAAGCCGCTGGAGGTGGTCCAGGCCGCCGCGATCCTGGACGAGGACGGGCGCGAGCTACCCGACGGAACGGTCGGTCTGCTCGGGGTCATCACCCCGTCGCGTACCCCCGGCTACTGGAAGAACCCGCGGTTGACGAGCAGCTTCGAGCTGAACGGGTACTGGCTCACCGGCGACGTGGCGTACAAGGACAGCGACGGCAACTTCTACCACCTCGACCGGACGGTCGACGTCATCGACACCGCCGGCGGACCGGTCTACAGCCTGCCGATCGAGGAGGTGCTCCTGGCGGACTGCGGCGAGATCGTCCGCGACTGCGCCGTCGTCGGCGTGCCCGGCTCGGCCGGCGGCGGTCAGGTCCCGGTCGCGGTGGTCCAGCTCCAGACCGACGCGGTGGACTGGTCCGCCGACGCGATCCTGGAGCGGGCCAACAAGGAGCTGGCGGACGCCGGGCTCGCTCCGCTCGCGGCGGTGAAGGTCGCGCGGTCGCCCGCGGAGTACCCTCTCGGACCGACCGGCAAGGTCCTCAAGCGCGAGCTGCGCACCCGATTCGCCGGCCTGTTCGTCACATGACCATGGGCACCACCCGGCAGCCGTACGAGTACGTCCGCCCGACGCTGGTCGAGCCGGACTGGCGGCGGCTGCCGGGGTGGCGCCGCGTCACTGCTCCACAGTGGAGCGATGCGCAGTGGCAGCGGGCGCACTGCGTGAAGAACGCCCGGCAGCTGCGGGCCGTGCTCGGCGACCTGGTCGACGAGCGGTTCTACGCGGACCTCGCCGCCGACATGGCGTTGCGGGCGACCATGGCCATGCTGGTCACGCCGCAGATGCTCAACACGATGTGCCCGGACGGGGTGACCACGGAAGGCTTCTACGCCGACCCGGTCCGGCGGTACATGCTGCCGGTCCTGTCCGACCGTGACCCCCGGTGGCCCAGCCACCCGTACGCCACCCGCGACTCGTTGCACGAGAGCGAGATGTGGGTTGTCGAAGGGCTGACCCACCGCTACCCCACCAAGGTGCTGGCCGAGCTGGTGACGACGTGCCCGCAGTACTGCGGGCACTGCACCCGGATGGACCTGGTGGGCAGCTCCACGCCGCTGATCGCGAAGACCCGGCTGACCCTCGCGCCGGCCAGCCGGCAGCAGCTCATGCTCGACTATCTCAAGCGGACACCGGGTGTGCGGGACGTCGTGGTCTCCGGCGGTGACGTGGCGAACGTGCCATGGCACCGGCTGGAGGCGTTCCTCGTCCAGCTGCTGGACATCGAGTCCGTCCGGGACATCCGGCTGGCCACCAAGGCGCTCGTCGGCCTGCCCCAGCACTGGTTGCAGCCGGCCGTGCTCGCCGGCCTGGCCCGGGTGGCCGAGCGGGCCCGCGGCCGCGGCGTACACCTCGCCGTACACACCCACAGCAACCACGTCCGGTCCGTCACCCCGCTGGTCGCGGCGGCCGCCCGGGCCATCCTGACCGCGGGCGTGCGCGACGTGCGCAACCAGGGTGTGCTCCTGCGCGGCGTCAACGCCTCCCCGGCCGACCTGCTCGACCTCTGCTTCGCCCTGCACGGCGAGGCGGGCATCCTGCCGTACTACTTCTACCTCTGCGACATGGTGCCGAACGCGGAGCACTGGCGCACCTCGGTGCACCAGGCGCAGGAGCTCCAGGACGCCATGATGGGCCTCCTCCCCGGCTACGCCACGCCGCGGATCGTCTGCGACGTGCCGTACGCCGGCAAGCGCTGGGTCCACCAGGCCGTCGAGTACGACCGCGAACGCGGGATCTCGTACTGGGTCTTGCGGGACCGCCGCTTCGTCTACTACGACCCCATCGCCACGCTGCCGCCATCCGGGCAGGAGTGGTGGTCATCTGTCCACTGAGGAGGCCCGCCGTCCGCCGAGTTGCCACCGCCGCCGGGCGGTTCATCGGCGGTGCGACGGGATCCTCCCCGGGGTCTGCGCGCGGGTCAGGCGACCCAGCCGCCGGTCAGGGCAAGGACCGCGGCGCCGTCCGGGTCGGCCAGCTTCCGGCAGACGTACCGCCGGCCGTGCTCGCTGGTCTGGATCCGGAACGCCGGCCGGTCGGCGGTGAGGGCCGCCAGCACGACCTGGGCAACCTCCCGCGAGGTCTGCGCGCCCTCGACCGCCCCGGTCCGCACCCAGCGGCGGTACGCACGGAACGCCGGCTCGTACGGTGCCCCGGGGTCGAGCATCGTCGCGACGTCGTCGGAGGAGCTGTTGACGAACTCGGTGTCGAGGACCGCGGCCGGTTCGATCAGCGAGACCGTCACCCCGACCCGGGCGGCCACCGGGGCGAGCCCCTCCATGAAGCCCTCGACCGCGAACTTCGAGGCCGAGTAGGCCTCGTTGAACGGCTGACCGATGACGCCCCGCAGGCTGCTGACGGTGATCAGGCGGCCCCGGCTGGCGCGCAGGTACGGCAGGGCCTCCCGGCTCATCGCCACCACACCGAAGAAGTTGACCTCCATGGTGGACCGCAGGTCGGCCATCGTGCTCAGCTCGCACGTCGGGTTGCTGCCGGCGACGCCCGCGTTGTTCACCAGGGCGTCGAGCCGGCCGTACCGGTCCACAACGGACCGGACACAGTCCACGACGGACACCGGGTCGGTGACGTCGAGCGCGACGATCTCGACCGGCGCGCCGGACGCCTTGAGCGCTCCGGCGCGGGACAGGTCGCGTACCGTCGCCGCGGTTGTCCAGCCGGCTTCCGCCGCGGCGACCGCGCTCGCCAGGCCGATGCCCGACGAGGCCCCGGTGATGAGCACCGTCCGGGTCATGGCGCCGACACCGGCTCCGGCTCGCTGGGCACGGGCGGCTCGGGTTCGCCCATCGGCCGCGCGCGGTCGAGCAGGCGCTGCATGCCGGCCAGCGGGATGATGGACGAGATGCCGATGACCGTGGCGGCGACCATCGTGTACTTGGCCGCGTCCAGGATGTCCATGGTGCCGGCCAGCCGGGTCACGACCCACCCGCCGACGAACGCGCTGATCGGAATCACGCCCCAGGTCACGGTCCGGTACGCGCCGTGGATGACTGCCTGGTCCTTGATGGGTACCCGGGCCTGCCGGACCGACTGGCTGTTGATGTTGTACCAGGCGAAGAAGAACCCGTAGAGGGTCAGCGTCAGGCACAGCACGGCGGCCGCCGGGTAGCGCGGCACGGCGAGGATGCCGAGACCGGCCGCGGAGTGGGCGACCATCGACAGCGCGAGCATCCGGCCCGAACCCAGGCGTCGGCTGACGCCGGGCGCCAGGACCGCGCCGAGCACCGCGCCCAGCGCCGCGATCGACAGCACCGTGCCGAAGACCCCGGCGGAGAGGTGCAGTCCCTGGTACGCCAGCACCGGCAGCTGGGTGACGAAGATGGGCCCACCGATGTTGGCCAGCAGCGTGCCGGCCGTGCTCCGGCGCAGCACCGGGTCGGTCCAGTTCAGCCGGATGCCCATGGCCAGCCGGGTTCGGATCGGCTGGCCGGGGCCGTCGAGCGTGCCGAACGGCCGCATGGCCTTGAACGCCGCGGCCGACACCAGGTAGCTCAACGCGTCGACCAGCAACGCCGCGACGCTGAGCACGTTGTAGAGCCAGCCGGCGAGGGCCGGACCGCCCACTTCGGACACCGTGCGGCTGCCTTCGAGCCGGGAGTTCGCCCGGACCAGGTCCTTGGGCTCCACGATGGACGACAGGGCCGGGATGTAGCCGAGCGCGAAGAACACGGTCGCCACGCTGACCACCGCCACGCAGACGAACAGCAGCGGCACCGACAGGAAGCCCTGCCAGTACGCGATCGGGATGAGCGCGATCGCGCCGAAGCGGACCAGGTCGCAGGCGATCAGCAGGCGGCGCAGGTCCCACCGGTCGACAAGCGCTCCGGCGACCAGGCTCAGCACCGGGATCGCCACGTACTGCGCCATGCTGACCAGACCGATCTCGAACGCCGACGAGCCGAGGACGAACACCATGACGGTCGGGATGGTGAACAGGGTGACCCGGTCGCCCACGTGGCCGACGGTCTCCCCGACCCACAGCAGGTGGAACTCCCGGGTCAGTCTGCCCTTGGTCATGATTCCTTCCGGACCACGAGGTTGGATATCTTACCGGTACGCGCATTGCCGATCAGAGCGTCGACAACGGACACCTCGAGCGCGTCGGCGCTGCGTTGGAACACGATGCTCGGTCCGAACGCGGACCCGAGGAGGTGCGTGCGGACCCGCCCGGCGAGGTCCGGTGCGGCCGACCCGTCGGCGAGCACGAGCACCTCCAGCACGCTGCCCCTGGTGGCGTAATCCCGGACGAGCAACTGCGCCCGGGCCACCCCGGGCAGCGCGCCGACGACGCCGACGACGTCGTCGACGTTGAGCAGGTGGCCGCGGAACTTCACCAGCCCGTCACGGCGCCCGAGCACCTGGACCGCGGGCGCCGTGCCGCACGCGCATGACACGACGCGACCCGCGTCGCCGGTGCGGTACCGCAGGACCGGGTTCAACCCCTGCGGGTGCAGCGAGGTGAAGTCCAGCATCTCGTCGTCGCCGACGCAGACCAGCTGCGACGGCAGCGGGTGCCACACGTCGGCGGCGCAGTCCGGGGTGTTCGTGCCGACCACCCACGTCTCCGTGCTGCCGAACATGCCCCAGCGACGGGCGTTGGGCGCGACGACCGGGATGTCGTCGTCGAGCTGGCGGTCCCAGGCCTCGCCGAGCCAGAGCACCTTGCGCAGGACCGGGAGCCGGGTTCCGGTCTCCCGGGCGTGCCCGAAGAGCAGCCGCAGCACGCTCGGGGTTCCGCCGATCGCGGTCACCCTCCGCGCGGCGAAGAACTCGAACCACGGGTCGTACTCGGCCTTGGCGATCGCACCGAGGTTCATCGCCGTGCACGCCGCGTGGTCGGCGTAGGCGTTGGCGAGGAAGTGCGCCCCCCACATCTTGCCCGCGCTCCAGGCGTTGACGAACACGTCCGTCGAGTCGAGCGCCTTCCAGTGCTCGTACACCTCGGCCATGTAGAGCCCGGTGGGGGCATAGCCGACCTGCGGCGAGCCGGTGCTACCGCCACTCTGGAAGACCCACGTTGTGACATGGTCCGCCTTCGGCTCGAGGTGGGCCAGGGCAGTCTGCAGATCGTCCTTGACCATCACCGGCACTTTGGCCAGATCCTCGAGGTCAGCGATCATATCGATGCTAGCATATCTGTCCGCGAGCGTGGGGACGGATTTGACCTGGCCGAGCAGTGCCCTTATCCGTTCGTTATGGGCAGCCAACCCCATCGATAGGAACTCGGACATCTCTGCTACCTCCGCTCACCGTTGATGGCCAGCCATTGGGCGTGTCCCCTCTGGTACGCGCGGAACCGCGCCTCCATCACGGACAGCGTTATCGCGACTTCCTGCTCCGTTTTCGACTCTGGCGTACTGATAACGCCGTCGGGTTCGATCTCGGACAACCAGAACCGCTCACCGTCGAAGAGGAAATCGACACACAGGTACGGGATGGGCACCTTCTTGGCGAAGTACGGGATCGCGTCGGCCAGCTCGTCCGGGAGGTCGACGTACTCCTCGCTGCCGCCCCGGCCGATGTTGCCCACGTACGCCCCGGCCTTCGGGGTCCGGCGCAGCGCCGCGACCGGCTCGCCGTCGACCAGGTAGATCCGGTAGTCGGTGGTTCCGCTGCCCAGGTACGGCTGGCAGACCAGGGCCGTCTCGCCGCCCTGCGCGAGGCTCAACAGTCCGCGCATGTCCTCCACGTCGCGGGCCAGGCAGATCCCCCACCCGGAGCACCACCCGGTGGGCTTGACGATGGCCGGATACGTGAGCTTGTCCAGCACCGGCTCGTAGAACCCGAACCCGAGGTCCCGCCCGGTCCCGATCCGTACGGTGGGCACCGGCGGGATCGGCGACTCGCTCAGGTACAGCAGGGTGGCGAGCTTGTCGTTGACGATGGCGGACAGGTAGGGCGGCGCCGGCAGGTAGAAGCCGAGCTGTTCCAGCACGGCGTAGCCGGCGTACTGGTTGAACACGTCCTGCGCCTGGTACGGCAGCGAATACAGCGACGTGATGAACAGCGTGTCCGCCGGCGTGACCGGCTCCCCGGCGACAAAGACCCGTGGCGCGCCGAAGTCGGTCGCGTCCACCGCGATATCGTCCGGCGCGTGGTACGACCATCGCAGACCTATCTTCTCGGCCACCCGCGCGTAGTCGGACCAGAATGTGTTCTCCCATTTGCGAACGCCTCGCTGGGATTCACGGTCGGGAAAGACCCAGATCATGCGGCGCAACTCGTCGACCATTCGTGGAGTGTCGCAACGACCTCCACAAACTCGCTTCAAATCCGATGGGGATCCACCAGCCGTCCCGGCGGGCGGTGCTGGTGCACCTCTGCGTACCGAGTCGTCGGTGCTGCGACCGCGCGGTCAGGTGGCGCGGGTGTCCACGAGAAGGTCGAAGCCCAGACCGCTGGAGCCCTCGCCACGACCGGTACCACGACCGGCGGCCAGCCACACGGCGACCCGCCCGTCACGCCAGCGGGTGCGGTGGTACGCGACGGTGAGCGTGGTGCCCGTCTGCGGCACCTCCTCTTCGTTGACGAAGTAGGCAGCCGGCGTCGTGGCGTCGAGCCCTTCGCGGAGCAGGGCGGTGCGGGGGCGGACCGGCTGACCGTCGACCGAGCTGGGCAGCGCGGCCCGCTGGAGCTGGACGGCCCGGGTGTCGCCCGGGACGTGTACCGGGATGAACGGGATCCAGTGCTCCGGCATCGTGCTCATCACCTGGTACGCCACCGGAGCGCGCGGGTCGTCCGGGTCGGGCGGCGGGAACAGGCGCCGCCGGTGCGCGACGATCTCGGCGGCGACCTCACTGCCGCGGCGGCCCTCGCCGGTCCCGAGCCGGACGGTGCGCTCGATGCCCCAGACGAGATTCGCGTCCTCGTCCCGGATCAGACAGACCTCCTCCAGCGCCGGGCCGGTGGCGACCTGCGGCACGGTCGCCGGCAGGAGCAGCCGGGTGTTGGCGGGTACCGGCTCCTCGCCGAGAGTGTCCAATGTGTACATCGACCAGCGCTGCCAGTCCTCGTCGGCGCCGGCACCCGCCGGAGTTATCCAGCGGCGCTCGCCGAACACGTCGGTCACCGCAAGGCCCTGCACGCCGGCGATCCCGCCGGCTGGCAGGTCGCAGGGCAAGAGGTACCAGTCGTTGCTGAAGACGAGCGCGAACTCCAGGAAGATGAGCCGGATGATGTCGGTACTGTCGGGGCGCACCGCCGCGAAGTTCGTCTGACCGTCCTCAATGGACCACCAGCGGGGCAACGGCATGCCGGAGAAGCGTACCGGCGCCGGGAACACGGTGCGGTTGACCGGGGGTGGTCCCGGCGCGGTGCCGCCGAGCGGGCCGGCCGGGTCGACCGAGAACGCGTGCCAGTCCAGCTCCCCGCCGGTGTGCTCGGGGGCGGTCAGCACCGTCTCGCCGCCGGTGGGGTCGGTGGCGGCGACCGAGAAGTGGTACTCCAGCCGCCGTGCGTCCCAACTCGAGGCGTCGGCGGGCTGGTCGATCAGCCCGTCGAACCAGGCGACCAGACGCGGGCCGAGCGCGTCGAGCTGGGCGCGCAGCGGGCCCGGCGCGCCGATGCCGTCGGCGGCGAGGCCGCCGTCGACGAGGTGCCGGTACAGGTGATATCCGTCCATGCGCCGACCGGATACGGCCTGGAGGTACGCGAGGACCTCGGGGTGTGCGGCTCGTGCGGTGTCGGCGTCCGCGGTCGGGTCGGGCGGCGCGATCGGGTAGCGCTCGACGTAGCTGTCGCGGAACTGGCGCAGCGGCGGCGACGCGCCGATCAGCTTCAGCCAGCGGCGGCCGATCGCCAGCCGCAGGTCGTACGAGATCGGGTCGGTGCCGAACACGAACGGCACGGGCCGGCGCTCGGCGACCGCCTCGACCGGCCGGTCGGCGGGGAGGTCGGTCACCGGGGCGCCGTGCGGACCGGGGCGGAAGCGCGTCAGCGGCGCGGTGGCCACCGAGTACATCGCCGTGACCGGAGAACCGGCGTCCTCGCCGCGGAACTCGCCGAGCTGCCATTGCCGGGTCAGCAGCCAGAGCGCGTCGCGTACCTCGGCGCGCAGTGCCCGGTCGAAGTCGGTGGCCCGCGGCCGGCCTTCGAGCCGGTTCCACACGCCGACGGTGGGGAGGGCGCGGCTCGCGAGCGCCCGGGGTAGGTCTTCGATGCGCGCTGGCTCAGTCACGGGCTTTCCATCGCAGGTTGCCGATCGCCAGATCGGTGCTGATCGTGATCTGCCGCCGGGTGGCCGACATCACGGTGGCCGGCAGCAGCTGGGCGTAGGGGGTGTCGTCGAGGTGCTCGGGCTCCACCGCGCGGAGGCGGGCGAGGTCGAACGTCTCGGTAACGGCCGCGACGAGGTCGTCGAACAACCAGGTTCCGGTGCGCAGCGGCGGGACGGCCAGCAGCATCGCCTGCGGCGGCTCGGCGTCCGGGCGGTCGAGGTCGACGGCGATGCCGGTGGTCTCCCGCTCGGCCGGGATCACCTCGGTCCACTCGTCGAGCAGCAGGCCGCACCGCTCCTGCTGCGACGGCGGCGGGCGGTCGGCGTAGTGCGCGGTGAACAGCAGCCGGTCCTCGGTGATCTCGGAGCCAGGGGCGAACTCCAGGCCGAGCCAGTGGTCGTCCTCCTGGTACGGCAGCTGGACCGGCTCCAGCTCCAGGTCGCGGGAGCCGGGCGGGCCGTCGTCGTCGCGCAGCGCGTCGCTGAGCAGGACCACCCGCTCCCACAACCGGGGCGCCTCGCGCACCCGGGCGATGCCGTGCAGCCAGTCGTCCACCGGGAAGTCCCGGCCCGCGTCGACCAGGTGCTCGATCAGCTCCTCGCCGTCGTCCCGGGCGTCGCGCAGGTCGTCGGCGAGCTGTTCGGTCGGGGTGAACTCGGGTACCGCGAGGACGTCCTCCCCCAGCAGCGCCTTGAGCGCGTCGAGGCCGGCCTCGACCCGGTCCGGCCCGGTGACCGCCTCGTCGTACTCGACCAGCGCCGCGTCGGCGGCCGCCAGGCGGCGGGCGATCTCGGCCTTCAGCGCCGCGGCCCGGTTCAGCAGGTCGCCGGCGAACGCGACGACCCGGTCCTGCATCGAAGTCAGGTCGAGTCCGGTTGGGTCGACGTCGGTCAATGGCAGCAGTGCCCCGACCTCGTCGAGGACGCCGCTCAGCGTCCGGCGGCTGGTGTCCGCCAGCTGGCGCAGCGCCCGCAGCCAGCCGTTGAAGGCCTGGCGCCGGTCGCGCACGATGGTACGCAGCTGTGCGGGCTGGGCGGGGCGCGGGCTGGTCGGCGCCGTGGTGAGCAGCCGCTCGGCCTGCTGGAGCAGCCGGAACCGCTGCTCGGCCGGCGTCGAGGACGGCAGCGCATCGTACTGGCTGATCAGGTCGTCGGCGGCGGCGAGCGACCGGCCCATCCGGTCGGCGGCCTCGGCGACCGCGGCGAGGATGTCGCCGAACACCGCGCGCCGCCAGGCGAGCAGCTCGCCCCAGCCGCTGCGGACGAGGCCGAATCCGCCGGCGGTGACGGCCAGCTCGGCGTAGCGCTGGAGAAATGTATCAATCTCATCCAGGAGCTCGGCGCGCTCCGGCGGCACCGGAGGCTCGGGCAGCAGCGCGGACAGGTCGGCGATGTACTCGGCCACGTCCTCGCTCAGGTCGTCGAGGTCGGCGCGGACCGCGGCGGGGCGCTCCCGCGGCAGCGAGACCGCCGCGTCCCCGGAGCGGTCTACAGTGGACGAGCCGGCGGCCGGCACGAGGTCGCTCGGCCGCAGCGGGCGGGCCGTGGTGAGCAGCCCGCGCAGGGCGGCCACGAGCGGCGACAGCTCCAGGAACGTCACCTTGCCGGGGATCCGCTGGGTGTACCGGATCGTCAGCACGGCGTCGGGGCGCGGCTCGTCGCGGTCCACGACGACGCCGAGGATCCGGTCGTCCAGGTCGGTCATCGCCGCCTCGCTCGCCGGCCGTACCGTCCACAGTAGGTCGATCGGCTGCAGGTCGACGTCCTGCTGGGTGACCACGCGGCTGCGGTCGTCGCCGGAGACCGGGTCGGTCCAGGTCACCACCGCCGCGACCGCGTTGCGGTCGGGGAAGACGGCGGGCAGCCAGTCGTCGACCGCGGGCTCCGCGCGGGCTCGCGGGTTCCCGGTAGGTGGTGGGTCGAGGCCGGCGGCGAGCAGCAGCCCGAGCCGGTGCGTCAGCGTGACGCCGCTTCGCGGGGTCCGCACGACCGCCGGGTCCGGCGCGAAGCCCTCCTTCGAGAACGCGTCGAGCGTCGCCGCGGCCCGCTCCGCGTTGCCCGCGATCGCCTGGTGCGTGCCCTCGGCGACGCCGAGGTCGGCGACCGCGTCGTGGATCTCCAGCAGCCGCTGGACCTCCGCGTCGATCGCCGCGCCGGCGGCGGGATCCTCGGGCAGGCCCTCGAAGCCGAACGGGTACCTCGTGTGCGGCGTCCGGGTCACCCGCCGCACCAGCGCCAGGCCGTCGATCACGTTGCGCGCCTCGACAAGCTCGATGGGGGTACCCGGATCCGCCTGCGTGCCGGGCAGGCGGCCGGCCCGCAGTGGGAACACCTCGCGCAGCCTCAGGATGAACGAGTCCAGCTCGGCCTCGGCGTGCCGGTCGTGCAGCCCGCGCTCGAACCGGTACCCGAGCAGGGCGCCCAGCGACTGGCCCCGGCGCAGCCCGTCGAGGATGGTGAGCGCGACGCGCACCCGGTCCGAGCTGAGGTTCACCGCGAACGTTCCCGGTTCGTCGGGCGTCGCGTTGGCCAGGTAACCGGCCCGCAGGACCGCGGCCGTCGTGGCCTGCGCCGGCGACGGTGCGTGGATGAAGCCGCCGCCCGTGGGGTCGTGCAGCAGCGGCGCCGACCCGGGCGGCGCGAAGATCTTCGCCAGCTCCTCGCTCAACTCGACCGAGGTGAGCCGGTCGGTCCGCGGCCGGACGTCCTCCAGCCAGCCGTACGCGCCCAGGTGGACACCCCGCCGGGCCGGCCCGCTGCCGTCACCGCCGAGGCGTAACTCGGCCAGCCGCTCGGTGGCCAGGCCCAACTGCCACGCGTCGAGCCGGTACGTCGCGCAGTCCAGATGCTCGACGAGTACCCGTTCCAGCCGCGCGGTCGGCAGGTCGGCGAGCAGATCCAGGGCCTGTATCTGGGCGGCCAGCGGCGCGGTGGCCGGCCGCCCGTCGAGGGCGGTGGGCAGGTAGTCGACGACGAGCATGTCCGGCGAGCCGGTGACCGCCGGGTCCGGCGAGTAGAGCTGGCCGTACCGGCTTTCGCTCGGCGCTGTCGGGTCACCCGGTCCGATGTGGACGAAGAGCGGGTCGGCGGTACCGGGCGCGCGCGAGCTGCCGGCCGCGATCGCCAACCGGCGGGCGGCGTCCGCCCAGCCGAGCAGAACCGCGTGGCGCAGCAGCAGGTACAGCAGCGCGGCCGGGCGTCGATCGGCGGTGAAGCCGCGCTCCAGCCGGATCAGCTCGAGGTCGGTGCCGGCGAGGTCGGCCAGCCAGCGAACGTAGTTGCGCTGGTCCGGGGTGTACGCCCGGATCGGCGCGGTCTCTGACAGCGGCCGGTCGTCGACGAGTGGACCCAGCAACGGGTGCTGGCCGCCGACGAACAGCCGGCGGACGATGTCCGGATCCGGCCGCGCGGGCGGGCCGGGGTGCCCGAACCGGGCCAACAGCGCGCGAACCGGCTGCGGCATGTGCAACTGGTCCAGCGCGGGCAGCACGGTCGGGCCGAGGCCGGCGAGTTGCTCCCGGTTGTAGATGTCCTCGACGCTCTGCGCGTACCGCTGGTAGAACTCGGTCGACGTCGGATGCAGGGCGAGGATGTCCAGCAGCAGCTGGTGCGGGTCCCCGTCGGCGCCGAGCCGGGCCACCTTCCCGCTCGCGACCCGCCAGTCCTCGGCGGCGGCGCGCAGCAGGTGCTGCAGGGCCCGCCGGTGGGCCGCCGGCACCGGCCCTTCGTCCGGCCAGGCGAGTCGTGAGAAGGCCGTGGTGGGCAGGATCCCGTACGGCTGCCGTCCGATCTGGACGGCGGGCAGCGGCCCGCGCCCGGACACGTACCGGGTGAAGAAGTCCCGGGTCCTGTCTACGGTTTCCGGGCCCAGCACCGGGTGCAGCATGGTCTCGAGGTAGTAGCCCCACGTCGCCGGCCACAGCGCCACGTTCGCGGCCCGGGCGTCCCGCTGGTCGGTGCGGTCCGCGTGCGGTACCCCGGCCAGCGCGGCCGGGTCGATGCCGAGCGAGTCGGCGAGCCACTGGCCGTCGGTCTTCCCCATCGGGTCATCCACAGTGGACGCCACGTCGAACCCGGCCGCCGCTGCGAAAGCGGCCGCCGAGCGTAACGCCGCCTCGGCTCGCTCCGTCTCGTCCTGGCCGGCCGGAGCCTGCTCGGTGTTGTTGGTCGCGGTGCCCTGCGGCAGCAGGCTGTACCCCGCCGGGCTCCGCGCCTGCCGGGTGATCAGGTCGGCCAGCTCGACGGCGGCCTCCTCCGGTCCGACCTGCTGCCGCAGGCCGAGCACGACGATCCGGTCCAACCCGTCCCGGGTCTTGTCGTCGAGCGGGATCCGCAGGCCCATGCCGACCTGGACCGCCCGGTCGAAGTCGGTCAGCCAACGCAGCTCCTCCGGCACGTGCAGTTCGCCGGTCTCCTCGTCCACCGAGAGCTGATCGGTGGCGCCGGGATCGGGGCTGACCGCGAGCGTGGCCGGGACATCCGCGCCGGTGGCCGACAGCACCTGCTCGTCGCCGAGGTAACCGAGGACGGTGAACCGGTCGGGCAGCAGCCGGGCCCGGGCGGCCCGGGTCCACGACTGCGGGGCCAGGTCGGTCACCGGCGGGAGTACGAGGAACGCGACGAGCACGTCGTCGCTCGGGTTCACCGCCGCGGCGTCGATGCCGGCGGGCCGGCGGGCGCGAACCGTCGCGGCCCGGGCACCACCCACAGTGGACACCAGCGTGCGGTCCGCGTCCCGCAGGGCGCGCCGGTCGCCGTGCGCGCGCCAGACCGCGGTCCAGTAGGTGACCGTCGGCTGGCGGTCGCTGCCGGCCACCGGCTCGGCGGTGACGACCACGAGCACGGTGGTACCCGGGGGTACCGCGCCCGGCTGCTCACCCGGGTTGGCCGGCTGCCGCTCCTGCCGCAGCCAGGTGGCCCGACCCGCGGGTATCCGCCCGGTCAGCTCCTGGAACGCGGCCTGCTCGGCAACGATGTCTCCACCCGCCCGCCACAGCGCGATCCAGTACGCGTCCAGCGCGCTCACCTCGGCCGCGCTCGGCCGGGGCTCGAACGCGTCCACCGCCCAGTCGTCCGGGAACACCCGTACCAGCAACTCGGTCCCGGTGAACCGGGTCTCCACCCGGACCGGCCCGAGCAGGACCGGAAAGTCGTCGCTGAGCGGGGCGGTCGTCTCCGGCACGGTCATGCCGCCCCCAAGCACGGTCACGGCAGCATCTCCTCGGCGTGGACGGCCATCAGCACCGGCGCCTGGAACAGGATGTAGGCGATGTCCGCCGAGCTGAGCCCGGCGTGCCACAGCGGCAGGGACAGGTCCTCCGCGTGCTGCTCGGCCTTCTCCGCGTCCAGGACCGGGTTGTCGAACTCCTGCAAGGGGACCGGCGCGGTCTCGTCGTCCAGCGTGATGAAGCCGCGGTTGTCCGGGTCGACGTCGGGCCAGGACAGGTCGTTCCACACCTCGACCCGGTCGCTGCGGTCCAGGTCCAGGCCGAACCGCGGGTCGCCGGGCCGCTCCTTGATGACGAAGAACCAGCCCGCGTCGCCGGCCGGGGTGCCGTCCGGCATGCCGCCCTTGGCCTGCGCCGCGGTCAGGTCGAAGCCGAGCAGGTAGATGTCGGGGTCCACTTTGGCCTCGTAGAGTGGCAGCCGGATCTCGTCCAGCGACGGGTGTGCCTCGTCGAGCGGCTCGACCGGTATCCGTTCCAGATCGGTATTCGGCTGCTGGTTGCTCGGCGCCCAGCGGGCCCGGTGGGCGTAGATGGCGGCGGTCGGGTACTTCTTGAGCAGCTCTCCACGGAGGACGAGGACCAGGTCGTTCTCCTGCGCCCCACCCTCCTCGCGGTTGTCGTTCGCGCCCAGCGCCGCGGTCTTCGGCCAGGTATGGATCGGCTTGATGTCGTAGAGCCGTTCCTGCCGCTGTGCCGGCTGCTCGCCCGGCCGGGGCAGCGCGGTGCGCGGGTCCCAGAACTGCCGGAACGGCGTCCCGCGCTGGTCGGTGGGGTACTCGCGCCAGAGCAGCTCGCGCGCCATCTCGTGGTTGAGTCCGACCAGGTACGCCTCGATGAATTCCTGGTTGGTCTCCAGCAACGTGATCGTGTCCGGCGGCACCAGGTTGAGGTTGGGCACGAAGTGCTCGACGGACAGGTCGAGCAGGGCGCGGTACATCGGCAGGTCGATGACCGGGTACGCCATCGCTTCGATGAACCTCTCCGCGAACGGCCGAAGG
>Ga0209481_10000175_pt1 | contig 27746 bp, 52 predicted proteins | sample SoiMetdeltSBSDD3_FD_187598 | JGI IMG/M metagenome (GOLD analysis project Ga0209481, IMG submission 187598) | Bulk soil microbial communities from a Populus tree surrounding site in Tennessee, USA - Soil MetaG P. deltoides SBSDD3 (SPAdes) (version 2) | ecosystem: Environmental > Terrestrial >...
GCATCCAAGCCGGCAACCTGATCCCGATTCTCCTCTTGCTCGGGGGCATCGTGGGCGGCTACCTCATTTTCATTGCCCTCGATCGCCGCATTACGAGCCTCATCGAGGGCCAGGAGCGGGTGTTGACTGCCACCGCCACCTACCGGGTGGCCCTCCAGGACGCGCTGGCACATCAGCAAGCGACGATTGTGGAGCACGCGACGCAGGCCGAGGCGCTCCTTCTCGCCATGGATCAGGCCCACAAGCTGGCAGCGACGCAGGCCATTGTCGCGGTGCAGGCCATGCTGCGGACGCATGAATACAATCAGTTCCAGGAGCCGAATCAGCGCGTGCCGCTCGATCTCCCCCTGGAGATCTTCGGCAAGCCCAAGCCCTAGGAGACGCCGTGGCGGACGATATTCAGGTGCAGAGCCAGGGCAGCGGCGGCAACGGTTTTAGCGTCGATCTCAAGCAGCGCAGCTTAGGGATTACCGGCCCTATCGTCATTCCGGTGATCTGCCTCCTCTTGCTGGGGGTCATGGGGTGGATACGGACCAAAGACCTCAACGAGAACCTGAAGGCCTTGGGGGCACGGCAAGAGCAAATCCGCACGGAACTCCGGGAGCAAAATGCCCTGGTGGCGGCCCAGACGGAAGCCTTACGGGGCGAGTTGCGAGAACAAAACGTCCTCGTGCATGCCCAAAGTGAGGAGTTTCGCAATGAGTTCCGTCTCCAAAACCGCACCATGGCGGACCAGGCGGTGACCGCGCAGCAGGCCCTGGCGGTGCAGATGCAAGGCGTGGCCGAGCGCCTCAGTATTCTGTCCTATAATCTCGGCAGACCCCCCGAGGAGCGCTTACCCCTTGAGGTCTCGCCGAGTCATATACCCCAGCCACCGCCAGAGCGCGGACGCTAGGAGGAGATGTCATGAACCCGCCCAGAGACGCGCAACAATCGCGCTGCCCGTCCTGTCAGCAGACGGTCGAGACGGCCCTCCTCCGCCCGACCCTCGACGGGACGGTGCTGCTGTGTACCTGCCCGCATTGCGGATCGGTATGGGGCGCGTGGCCCCTGCCGGTGCGTGGGGAGAGGCCGTAATGGTGCTCGTGCTCATTGTCATACTCATCGTGGTGCTCCTCGGAGGCCTCCCCAACTGGGGGTATCATTCGTGGGGATGGGGACCGTCTGGGATTGTCGGGGTGCTCCTCGTGGTCCTCGTGGTCTTGCTGCTCATGGGGCGTCTCTAGGACGGGAGCGCGGGATGAGGGCCTGCGCGGCCTGCATGAGCGGTTGCTGCAAGGCGGCGCGAATCTCCCGGAACGCCTCGGCCGGGTGAGCACTTTGCAGGGCTTCAAGCCAGGCGTCTTCCACCAGCGGGTCTCGACTCCAGGCATCATAGAGGACCGCAAGGAGCACGGCACGGGTGGCCTCGGGAAGACGGTGAAACTCTTCCTCGGTGACATCGAGCAACGACAACAATAAACTGGAAGCCATATCTGCCCTCCGCTACAGGATGTTGAGGGTCGTGGCCCTGGTTGCAAGCAGCGTCTGTAAGCGCGTGAGCAGCTCAGGAAACCGGGACGGATCATCCAGGACCGCTGCAGCAAGCCAACTCGTGTCCCGATCGTATTTGAGTGCCCACAGGAGCGCTTCGCCTAAAGCGCGCTGCGTGTCGGGGGGCAGCGCGGCTTGCTCATCCTCGCGCAGGAGTAGTAAGTGGCCGGCCGCTTCGGCGGCCTCGGTGAGGGCATAGGAGGCTTTGCCTAGCGCTGCGGCAGGTGGCACGAGGCGCGGAGCCAGTGTGAGCAGCGGCGCGGCCAGGGCATACGCGAGTACGGTGCGCCGACTCGGGCGCAAACATCCCTCTTCCATACGATCCTCTTCCATACGATTCCTTTGCCTTGACGTGGCAGGAGTGCCGTGGCAGAATAGCACCATATCGTTAGGCTAGTATAGCGCTTTTCTGGAGCATGCTCATGAAAAAAGTGTCGGTCTATCTCGATGACGACCTCTGGCACTGCCTGCGGCTGGGCTGTGTGCAGCGGCAGATCTCGGCCAGTGCGCAGGTGAGCCAACTGGTAAGCGACCTGCTCGCCCGGTGGCAGCACGAGCGGCCGGACCTCCCTCCCTTTGGGACGGCCGAACTACCGACCCCCATACCTGACACGAGAAAGGACCGACGCCATGCCTGAACTCCTCCCGTTCCATTTTGGCAACCATGAAGTCCGCGTCGAGGTGGATAGCCACAACGATCCATGGTGGGTTGCGAAAGATGTCTGTGACATCTTAGGGCTCGACCAGATCAATCGTGTCATGGCGCGCCTGAAGCCGGCAGAAAAGGGGGATACTCGAATTATGACCCCTGGCGGCATACAGACCATGCGGACCGTGAATGAGTCCGGGCTCTATCGCCTTATTTTTCGTAGCGACAAACCGGAAGCTGCACGTTTTCAATCGTGGGTCTTTGAGGAGGTATTGCCCCAAATCCGCAAGACTGGCACGTATGCAGCCCCGGCGGTCCCCCAGGTGAAAAATCCTGCCCATCAGCTGCTCATTGATACCTTGACGTCCTCCGCCAGGGAAACCAGGCGGATTCCCAAAACTGGGGCTCCACGTCCGGAGCCGGGTGCTATGCTGTCACCCTTATTTGTTCGAGGTTCTGATCCCTCGAACCCCCATGCCAGCACCAGGCATGTTAAGTATGGGCATCGTGCTGCCTATGCAGCACTAGGCTGAACACATAGGCTGATGCTGGAGAAGAGTATAGTACTTTATAACAAAGAGAAACAGTCAACAAAGACTAAACACGGAAGAGAAAAACCTTGAACAAAGGCTGTTGCCCTGACAGGGCACCCTTTCATTCCCCTGTCTGCTGAGGCGGACAGCCCCCTGAAAGGTATCTCGGTGGCATCGTCAGAAAGGAACGTCGCCATGACCAATAGCGACCGCAATTTGCTGAATGCCTTGACGACCCAACTCTGCGATAGCCTCGACGCCCTTACGGATACGCTGCAGGAGGTGGGCGCCGCACTGCGGGCACTCCAGGAAACCTCGCCGGCGCCTTTTGTGACGCGCGAGCATGTGCTCGTCCCGCCGCCGCCGCTGCCGGGTCCCTCGTTGTGACGTACGGGCGCATCGCGGCGGCGGCCTTCGTGCTCTACGCCATCGGGCAAGGCGTCGCCGTGCAATCCCATGCCCTGTGGTATCTCCTCCTAGGGCAGGACGGCGGCTGGAGCCGCGCCACGCTGGCCGTGGGGACGATGCTCTTTCACCTCGCCGCGGCTGGCACGGGCGTCCTGGTCGGCCTCTGGATCGACGGTCACCAGGGCCGGACGCCGCTCGTGTCAGGAACGTTCTGGTTGGTGCTCGGCTGCCTCTGGCTGGGCGTCGCCCCGTGGCTCTGGGTCGTGTATGGGGGGTTTGTCCTGCTGGGGATGGGCTTTGCCTGCCTGGGGCCGGTGGTTGTCGGCAAATGGCTCGCCTCCCACGTGCCCGCACACGACCGCACCGCCGCCATGACCCTGGCCACCAGCGGGACGCAAGTCGGGTTGCTCCTCGCCCCGGTCACGACCTGGCTGGCCCTGCATGGAGGTCGCACCGTCTTCGGGCTCGCCCTGGCCGCCTGCGCGCTGGCGGTGCTGCCGCTTCAGTCGCTCCTGAGTACGCAGGCGCATGCCCCTGCGTCAGTCCCGCTCGACGGGCCAGGAGCGGCACCCATGACCCTCACGCAGGCCAAGCGCCAGGGGGCCTACTGGCGCCTTGCTGCGAGTATCTTCCTGGTGGTCCTGGCGCAAGCCGGCTACGCCGCGCATAGTGTGCTGATTTACGGGTCGCTCACCGACCTCGCCACCGGGGCACAGCTCCTCGCCCTCTCGGCGGCGTGTGGCGTAGGGACGCGTCTGTGGCTGTGCCTGAAGCCCCCGGCCTGGCCACCGCCCACCCTCGCGGCCGTGGTCTACGGGGTGGAAGCCGTGGGGCTGGCGCTCCTCGCCTGGGGCGTCGCGCTGCCCGGGGCGATGCTCTTTGGTGCGTGTGCCACGCTCACGCTGATGCTGGAGCCACTGCTCGCTGCCCACCTCTGCGGCACGCATGCCTACGGCACACTGTACGGTCCCATCTACGCCGGCAGTCGTGTCGCTGCGGCGCTGGGCGCCATGGTCTATGGGGGAGGGTATGCCGGCACGGGGAGCTATACGCCCGTGCTCTGGGTAATGGCTGGGGGGCTCCTCGTGGCCAGTGCCCTGATCCGGGGAGCGATGCCACTCGCTGCACCGCAGGCGGCGGACGTCAGCCCGGCTCGCGCTCGCGGGTCGCGACGCGCCACGTTTTCCCGTGAATGATGTTGTGGACCGTGCCCGGGGAGACGTGGAACTGCCGGGCCAGGGCCGTTTGGATGCCCCACTCGTCCCGGCGCGCCTGCCAGCAGCACAGAATGCGCCGCGCGTCCGCATTGGTCATTTGTGCCTTGTGGTGCCGCTCCCCACGCGGGTGCCGCACGTTGTCGTCATCAGGATACATCGTGGGTCTCCTTAGATGGTGTACCGATAAAAGCCATCATGCGTCACGGGTGCTCCACCCGCCGCCGCCTCCTCGGCCCGGCGCCGCAGCTCGGTCTGCCAGACACAGATCGCCTCGCGGTAGCGCAGGCCGCAGTCCCCGCAGACGACGTAGACCCACCAGCCACTCTGGCTCAGGGTCGCACAGCGGGCGTGGGCCAGGTCGTGGGCGTGCTGCGCGGGGTGCCTAGCGGGGCAGAAGGATGTCACCTTTCTTCTCCTCAGAGGCACGGGCAGGTCGCCTGGAGCAGGGCCTCCTGAAACACCTGTGCGTACCCCGCGATGGCGTCCGCGCAGTCGAGGCCGTTGACGACGCGCCGGGCATTGACATAGTCGCACTGGCCGTCGTCAATATAGTCGCTGACGCTCACCCCGGTAAAGTCCCCGTCGCACATGCCCTCATACAGAATCTCGGCGGCGTACGCGGCGTGTAAGGCCAGGTCGGGCTGCACGAGCAGGGGGAGGCCGAGCTTGGCCTGCTGATAGGCGTAGTTCTGTTTCCAGGTCAATTGAATATAGCCCCTTCCAAAATATACCTCTCCGGTCTCTGGATCAGGCACGCCATAGGGGTAGCCCGCGCCACAGCCGTACTCGGCAATCGGTTGCATGGTGCGGGCCGTTTCGTGGTACGCGGTGGCGAGCATATAGGCGGTCTGCCGCAGGTCAAGCCGGGGCCTGCGGGGCTCCGCGTAGTCGAGCAGATGTTCCAGGCCATCCACCTGGGACTGCGACAGGGTGCCGTGAAACAGCGGCAGGCGAATAACGTCGTAGAAACGCGCCCGATTCATGACGGCGCTCCTTCCCCACAGGTGCACGGATGTTCGCGGTGCACGTGCGTATCGCAGTGCGGGGCATGCACGCCGTTGTCCAGCGACCGCAGTGGTCGTAGTGGCGTGATCACGATACGCGGCATACCGAGGACCTTGTCGCTGGGCAGGAGCGGCAGTACGCTATCTAACACCTGCTCCTCGTCATTGGCCTCGCAGGCGATCGTGTAGGTGAGAATGACGCGGTAGTGCATGCGGCCTCCTTACCGTGGGGGTTCGCTGGTCAGGCGGGGCAGTGTCCGCCTGCCAAAGGGAAGACGCTCAAACGTCACCCCGGCCTGGGCGAGGATGGCGAGCAAATCCGTCATCCATAGGTCTGTCTGGGCGCCAAAATCTTTCAGGTGGTAGAGCATATGGCCGGTGCCGAGGGCGAGCTGGTGGGCCCGTTCCTCGCCCAGCTCCGCGGTTTTGAGCCGGAAGCGCAAGCCCAGCGGGTGCGTGGCATCTTCTACGACCGCATTGAAGCTAGTAAAGAGTTGGTAGCCAAACCCCATCTCCTGCGCATTGACGACACAGACGGCGCCGGCCAGGTCGTACTCGCGCATGATGAGCAAGATCATGCTCAGGGCTTCTTGCGTGCGGGGATCGTGTAAGCGGCGATCATTTTGCATCCCATCGTTCTCCGAGGCGAAGGCCAAAGTGCCGCGTAAAGTGCGTATCGGCTTGGGCCGGCTGGGGCAACACGAGCACCGCGCCATTGGCAAACAGCCAGACCATATGGTGGGGGCGGTCAGCGTCGCGTTTACAGAGCGTGCCGTCGCTGGCACAGTGAAAGAGGCTGTAGGCGTAGAGGCGGTCGCCATGGGCCGGCACTGCCGAGTCGGTAAACACAGCTACCATCTCCTGCTGACAATAGAGACACCAGGGCGTCATTACGGCTCTTTCGGCGTCGGGATGCGACGCCATATCTCGCGCCAGGGGGTTTTCAGGCTGTCGCTGGGCCACAGGTTCACCGTGCCATCGCCGTTGTCCTCGACCAGGACCTCGTCATGCCCACGCCTATAGCCCCGGACGTGCTGAGCGTAGGGAATGGGCGCGTAGCCGTCGAGCACGCTGCGGGGCCAGCGGCCGTAGGGGGAACCGGGGATCGAGTCACTCATAGGGGGGCTCCTTGCTGCTCATTGGTGGGCATCACTCATGGTCCCAGGCGCCCTCGCCGAGATACCGTACGCGCACGCACCGCCAGCCGCGGGGCTGGCCCGTGTAGGCATCCACGACCTGCCGCAGGAAGCGCCCGCAGGTCGGGCACTGGGGCCGGGGCGGGGGTGGATGCTGCATGGCCGTTGGTCTCCTGTCCACAAAGATGGCGGCTCCCCTCACTGTGACAGAGAGGGTTGTCTCGACCATCCTTGCGCTAATGTGTTACTAAAATCCGCCAAATTAGTATGTCCATCACCCGCGCGTTTGTCGTAGGTGCCCAGTCAAGGAGGCCGTGGCTCAGGAAGTTTTGCCGAAATGCCCCTCCAATTGTTCTGGCCTCTCTGACGCTCGCAGAGTGGCCTCTTTGCCACGATCAGGCACTCGGGAGTATCTCCAGACGACATTTTGTAACCCCAAGGCCATTTTCGCTTGCAGACACCAAAAATGGCCTATGAGGCATTTCTGTCCTTCTCTCCCTGCTCCGCCGCCTCCCGCTCCTCCCGCGCAAAAAGATCCTCGCTGCTCAGCTGCGGCGGGGGGGGCGACGCCCCCTGGGGCGGCGTATCGGCGGCCTCAGACGCCGCTGGCGGGGGCTCGCGGCGGGTTCCCCGGGCCGGACTCCGCGTGGCGGGGGGGGGCACGACCTCGCCCGTGACCGTCGCCTCGGGGCCAGGCGGGGCGGTCGCGGGCATGGTCGGATTCAGGACCTCGCCGTAGAGGTCGGCAATCGTCTCGGCCAGCGGGACGTCCGGCGCGGGGGGCGCGGGGGTCTGCAGGGCGAGCGCCATGGGGTGGGCCGACTGGCCGGGTTCCGGGTCCCAGTCGGGGAGCCCCAGGCCACAGATGGCGAGGGTGACGCGGCGCTTGGCCTTGGTCTCGGCCCGCATCATGCCCGCCGCGCGCTCCGCCACCGTGAGCGGGGTCGTCACTTCCTTGCCGTCGCCGTCGATCTGCGTCTTAAAGTAGCGCTTGCCCTCCCGGGTCTGTTCCCAGCTGCCTTTGGCCTTCGCCATCGGCACTACGCCCTGGGCCTCTTCCTGCCGCCCATCCGGGGTACTGGCCCGGACGGTCACCACGTAGAGATCGTCCAGAAACTCGCGGCCGACCACCATGACGCTGACGCGGTGCAGCTTGCGCAGTTGCTCGGCGCAGCCCTTATCGGGGTAGAGGGTCACCCTGCCGTCGTCGCCCTTGAGCGCTTGGAACGGCTTGGTCAGGGGATTCAGGCCGACACTGCGGCACGTGGCAATGTAGTAGGCAATGCGCACCTCATCGGTCATCTGGGAGAGATCGCCAACGAGGAGCGCCTGCTCCACCGCTTTGGGGTCGACACTCGGGGGCAGATAATCCAGCGTCGTCCGTACTACCTCGGTGCTCACCTCGGTACGCATAGAAACTCCTTTGCGAAGCAAGACCCCCGCCTCACCCCGAGGCGCGTGAGCCTTTGCGTTGTTGATACTGCGTGCGGCCTCCCGCCCGCTCGCGGGCTTCTCCGGCTCGCACTGCCTGGCAGACGGCGGCGTGTTCTACGAGGCTCCGACTCCGATGCACGGGGTCGCCGTCCTCGGGAAAGAAGTGCGCTTCCTCCAGGCTCGTCCAGGTGACCGCATGGGCATCGAGGCGGACGAGCGCGCCGCCGGGCCCCACGGCCTCGATCACGTCATGCTGGCACTGTGGGCAGCGGGGCATGGCTAGGGCTCCTCCGTGGCCGCGGCCTGGGGGGCCGGGCCTGCGGGCATTGAGCCCAGCATCACGTCATGAGAAATGCCTAGGCTGTCGTTGGGGGGCTTGGAACGATACCAGCCAATGGGAGCATTGCTCTTGGGCGGCGTGGCACCCTGCTTGATGGCATCCCAATACGCTTGTTTGTGGACGCTGCTATGGCAACTGACGCACAAGATTTGCAGATTGTCGGGATGATTGTTGTAATGATCGAAGTCAGTGTGATGCACACAGAGGTTCTGCGTTCCTCTACAGCGCTCGCAGGCTTCGATGGGCTTGGCATGGCGATAGGCATGGATGCCCGCGTTTTTCCCATGCTTGTAATTCCCGTTATCTTTGCCTGAACGAGGTCGAGGCACGATATGGAAGTCCTGTATGCGGCGCCGAATCGACCGGACGGACACCTGGAGTATGCGAGCGATTTCCTTCTGGGTTTTGCCTTGAATCTCGTAGAGATCTCTCAGGGTCATTTCGGCAATATCGACTTGATTCGTTACGCGGGCTTTGATCCCGTACAACTTCATCCACTCGCGCACCGTATAACGATCTACCCCTAGGCTATCCGCGATAGCTTCTTGCGTCATATGCTGAGTGTGGTACATCTGCATGAGCACGTCCCTGGCTGGTCTCTTGAGGATCATGTGTGCCCCCTTTCTGGCCTAATATGATCGCAGAAAGAGGACAAAAAGGCAACATTATTCTATGCCCGTCGTCTCGCATCCAGGCGGCCGGGTCGCATCGTGCCCAGCTGCCCCTCGCTCTGGCCGTAGGGCTGCATCGCCCGGCCGGGCGTCAGGCGCTGGCCGGTGCCGGTGACTTTGCTGTAGTCAATGCCATGGTGCGCGCCAAGGACCTCGCCGGCCCCGGCGTAGGGCGGCGAACTGAGGCACGCGTCGAGACTGCCGGGCGCCGTGTCGAGCGGCTTCTGCATGCAGTACACAACCTCGTGGTTAATCGCGAGGTCGGGGCGCTTCTTCTCGTGCAGGCGCCGAAAGAAGGACTTTCGGTGGGTGGTATGCGTCGTGTCCGCGCCAAACAGCCCGCCCTGCGTGCCGTGGTCCTCGACGAGCAGCGCGTGGTGCTCGTGCAGGGTGACGAGGCCCAGGGATTCGCATAAAGTTCTCCATTGTCCTGGAAAATCAACGATTTGCCCATTACGAACATACGATTTCACGACCCATACGGCAATGCCGTTAGGCTTAAGGAGGGCTACGACCTGGGCGAGTATCTGCTTGCTGGCTTCCCAGAAGGTATGACCGAGATCTTCGCCACGAAATTTCCAGGCAGGCTCGGCACAGTGACACCGTCGTGCCCCCCGTTTGCGACCACCGCAGAGGGTACACGTTGGGTTGCAGGCAGCATCTCCTGTCGCGCCTAATTGTCCAGGCGTTGTCCCGTAGATTGCATCCATTGAGCCAGGACTAGCGCCTGCTTCGAGCCTGGCTCTGCTAGGAGTCGCAGACTTGCTATTCGTCTCTTCCATCCATGGCGGGCTGGACACCACCGCCTCCACCGTCCCCGCTGGCAGGTTCCCCAGTTGCGCCGGGTCGCTGCCGTAGTCCTGGCTGATAGAGGGACCAAGTTTGCCGCCGTGTCCGTGACCATCGCGCACGACTGCGGCATGGAGTCGGTCGAGCCTGGCGCGGTCTTTGTCGCGATTATCGCTGTTGCAAAATGGTGGCGACGACAGACACGCATCGAGCGAGCCGGGGGGCAGGTTCCCCAGTTGCGCCGGGGAGATGCCGTACGTGGCCTCCTTATTGGAACTGGCACGCCGGCCGCGTGCCGGCGTTGCCGGTGTGCCCTTGCCGTGATTGATGTACGACCAGCCTGCCGCATAATCCTGGTTACTGCTCGCGTACGGTGGACTACTCACGCAGCACGTCACCTGCTCCCGCAGCACCTCTGCGAGTCGTCTCGAATCCCCTTGCAGCAGCGTCGGCGCCACGTACTGCGGCAGGTGCCCATAGCGCCGCTGCCACAACTCCAGGTTGCCGGTGACGTGGTGCGGCGCGTGATCCCCGTGCTGGCTACAGGCCTCGTGCTTGGCACGACTGCCGCCACAGTCGAAGCCGTGGGCTAACGCCTGAAAACGGCCCTCCAGCTCGCACCCGACCCAGTGAATCCCCTGGAGCAGGCAGGGCAGTGCCCCCAGTGCCACGCCCCCGAAGGGGTCAAGGCAGGTGGCCCCTGGCCACAGCCAGCCCTCTTCCAGGGCGTGCGCGACGAGGCGAAAGGCGAGGCCCTTCGCGAACTTGGCCGGGTGGGCCATACAGGCGTCCGTGGCGATGCCGACCCAGTTGTCTCGGTACAGGCCGGGCCAGGTGTCGACGGGGTGCGCGGGCGTGGTCGTTGGCATCTAGGCTATCTCCTTGGCCACACCGCGGCGGCGCAGGGCGGCGTTGTATTGGGTGGCGCGCACGGTGGCGTGCCACCGGCAGAAAAGCCGCGTGTGGCGGGGCTGTGTTACGCGGCGGATGCGCCACCACGCGTGGCGATGGCGCAGGACATGCGTCGCGGCACGGGGCGGCGTCAGGGTACAGTCGACGCAGGGGGTCATAGGACCTCGCCCTCCTCTGGCAGGGCCAGGAATCCCGCGGGTGCCCGCATGGTCTCATCGCGTTGAGGCTGCGAGGCTGCGATGGCCTGGGCGTGCTGGAGTTCCCGGTAGCGGCTTACAAACTCCCTGCGTTTCTGGTCTTCCTTCGTGAGGTCCCAGTTGCCAAAGCCCCAGTCTAGGATATAGCCGCCGCCCATCGCCTCGAAGACCTGCTTGGTAAGGGGATCGCGTAACGCCTCACGGTTATAGCGGCATTCCAGATTGCGCAGCCGCTGCCACGCCGCTTCCGCGGCTGGGAGCTTCTCGGTGGCATAGCCCGCCAACTCGCGTAGGGTGGCCGGGACCGGAAAATACTTCTCGCAGCGGATCGCCTCATGCATGGCCCGCTCGATGGCGTCCCACGCGACATCTTCCAGGGCAGCAAAATAGGCCCGCTTGCGGGCAGCGGAGAGTTCGACGTTGAACACCTCGGCGACGGTGTCGAGGGCGAGATAAAAGTCTAGGCGATCATCGTGGGTCATACTAAGCCATCCTCCTTGAGGAGTTGCTGCGTGACGGCGAGGTTGCGGAGCCCTTTGGCGCTGACCTTGCTGCCGGTGGGGCCGGGCGTGCGGCGGCCCTGCTCATGCCACTGCTGCGCGGCGGCCCGGTAGTCGTCAAAATGTTCGGGCTTGAACGGCGTCGAGGCGTTGAAATTGATGGCCTGGTTCGGCTGCTCGACCACCTTGACGGCCTGCCACCAGTCAATCACCAGCGTGCACTCCGCGACGGTCGCCTCGTGGTCGAGGAGCGCGGCAATCAGTGTGGGGTTTTTGTGGTCGCGCTTGGTGACCTTGTTGAGATACGCGAGGACCTCGTGTGCCTCCACCTGGGCTTGGCGATTAAAACTGGCAGCAAAGCCATTATCCCCACCCATACCTCCAGAGGGGTAAGGGGTGTGTGTACTCTCAAGATTAACTTCTTTCAATTCTTCTTCTTTAAGTCCTTTATAACTAGTGACGGTTTTGCCGACTTCGGTTTTGCCGACTTCGGTTTTGCCGACTTCGGTTTTGCCGACTTCGGTTAGACCGAGATCGGCAAACCCGTTTTCGGTGTCTTCACCGGGAAACGGCGGGGGTATTTCCTGGTCAAAGGCGGTGTCGTCCTGGGCCAGCTCGGGGGTTTCATAGATTTTCGTATCCCAGCCTTCCATACGTCCTTGCGTATTGCGCAGTCGTTTGCGACGGATATAGCCCGCGTCTTCGAGTTCTTTCAAGGCCCCAGCAATGGCCTCTCGGCCCTCTTTAGGAGACTCCTTGGCGAGTTGCTTGATATAGACCCGCCAATTATTGGGCTTCGACATCAGATAGGTGTGGAGCCCCTTAGCCCGAAAGCTCAGCCGAGCGTCGTTCAATGCGGTAATTTCTAATTGCACATAGGGGGCCGTTTTCTTCGAGGTCCGTGCGACGCTCATGGCGGTGTCCCACTGATTAGATTTTCGCGTTTGAATGCGCTATGATTTCATTCGGTAGCCAAAACGTACCCAGATCATAACTATAATTTGGTTGCATTGCAATACTAAAATAGGTATTCTTACTGGCAAAGGAGGTGCATCTATGGCACGCAGCAAGGCAGCTTCGGACGCGATCGAGTCGTTGACCGTACGCTTTCCCAAGGAGGTATTGCAAGCACTGCGCGAGAGCGCCAAGGCCAATGATCGCAGCCTGAACCAAGAGATTGTGAATGTAACACGGCGTCGCGTAAAGTCCCATCAAACTACGCAAAGAGACCATGATCTTGTGTGCTCCAATACCGAGGAATGATACCGCTACCCCCTCACCCTGGAGGTCCCCATGTCCCCTGCACGCGCGTATCTCGGTAGCCTGGCCTTTCCCGCCGACCTGCTGGCGTGGGCGGAGGCCCAGCCGGAGGGCCTGCACCAACTCCTGCTCGACCTGCTGCGCCGCGAACAATGGTTGCGGGAGGAGGTCACCGGGGGCGATCCCCTGTGGGTGGACACCCTTCGCGCGCAGATCGCGGAGGCCTTCGCGGCTCTCCCTCTCCTTGCGGGGGAGATGCCTTTTCCCCCTGTGCCTGGAGGTCCCCATGCCCACTGATCGTATTCCGCTGGGCCCGCCCCCGCGAGCGCTCCATATGGTCGCCTGTGCGGCGGGCTCTTTCCGGCCCGGTGACCCCTTCGCGGTGCTCTGTGCCTCGCGTGGCCGTCGGCTGCACGGTACCCTGAGTCAGGCCATGGTCACCTGTCCGCGCTGTCTGGCGTTGCTGGCCGACCCACCGGCGCCGGCGCGCCCTTTACCCTGGAGGTCCTGATGCCTTTTCGCCGTGAGCGCTATCCCCGTAACTGGGAGGAGGTCTCCCGCTTTATTCGGTTCGAGCGTGCCGAGCACCGCTGTGAGTGCACCGGCCGTACGGCGACGCGCGTTCTCTGTGGCCTGCACTGTACCCATCCGGGCCCCCGGCGCTGCGTCGAGGTGAACCATACGCCCGCCCTCTGGGCCAGAGGCCGTATTATCTTGACCGTGGCCCATGTGTGCGACTGTGAACCCTTGTGTGCCGATCCGGCTCATCTCCTGGCGATGTGCCAACGGTGCCACATGAGGACAGATATTACTCTCCACAGCCACCATGCCGCTGAACATCGGCGTCTCCGGCGCCAACAGGCGGGACAACTCACGTTTCTGCCGGAGACGCCCCTCTACGGTCATCCTCACTAGGAGGTCCTGATGCCCCCTGAGCTGCTGACCCAGTGCCGCGCGCTTCTGGCGGCCTACGCCGCTGCGACCTCGGCCCCGGAGCGCCTCACGCTCGGCGTGCGCCTGGCCCATCTGACACTCGTCCACGGTCCGGCCCTCGCCCGCCTGGCGCCGGAGACCTACGCCGCCGCCATCGCTATTACACGGGCCCCGGCCTATCCGCCGGAGCCGCAACTCGCGTTGTTTCCCGCGGCACCCTGGAGGCCCTGATGCACACCACCCTGACCCTGACCCATCCGTCCGCCGCCTTCCCCGCGCTGCTCCAGCTGCTGACCGCCTGGCACGATAGCCAGCCCCCGGGCACCGTGCAGATGCGGATTGCTGCCGATGCTCCGGAGAGCGGGGTGCAGGACATGCGCGAGCTGCTGCAGCGCTTTGTCCCTCATGTCACGACGGTTCCCCCGCCCCCGGGAGGTGCCGATGGCCCGTAAGACGTCCTGATGACTGTGCCGCTCCTCCCCGAGACGCCGTCCGTGCCGTCGGGCGCATATGTTCAATGGGGCGAACGCACACCGGCCCCCAATGCGGCGTGGCGTAGCCCCCTGTGGGCGGCCGCTTGGCCAGGGGGAAGGTAAGCATCGCCCCATCAATCGTCTCCTCCAAGGGGACTGCCTGCCTCGGCTGGCAGGGGAATTGGAGGTTGAGCCGCACAGGCTCAACAGGTGTTCAAGGCTTGCTCCGTCTTTGTGTAGGCTTTGTTCACTGTTTCTACTAGGCATATCGCGGTATACTTTCTCTACGTCACGCTGCTTTGAGGCCGACGAGAAGGTGTCGCAGCCGAGACGTGCTCCTGTCACCGGGGGCACCGGGCAGGCTAAACGACCTTGAGCTACCAGGGACACCGAAACCTCCTTAATCCGCTGCCGTGCATGCGACGGCAGCCGGGGGCGTACTGTGCGTGTAGCGGATAGGTACCCCAGCCGTGAAGTGGTCAGCTACCCAGAGCATGCCACCACGAGGGCTGGAAATCTGCGCCTCAGGTTGCGGGAAGCCGCTGACCTTGAGGTAGCGGAGGATGTCACCAATCAGGTAACTGGTGAGCGAGCACGGCTCCTGCCAGATGAGGTGCGCCGTGAACAGCGCCTGGAGCGTCTCGACCCAGGCCTCGCTCATGCCGGCCCAGAAGAGGAGATTGGGCACCTGGGACGCTTCCGTGGCCATCTCGCCCCGCGTCTCCATAAACGGCGCGAGGACCGTCGGCATCTCCGCAAACGTCACGGAATCGTTCGCACGGATATAGGCGAGGAGGGCGGCGGCCGCGGGCGGCAACCCCTCGGCGGAGCGGTACGGCTCATACGGCGGCCCGGAGGGCGGTGTCTGTGTTCGGCCTCTCTTACCCATGGGTCACCTTCCGTGTCTGGCGCAGTGTCTTACGCTGTGTCTTACGCTGATGCCGTATGAGATAGGTTTCAAGCGCCTCATGGACGATCTGTGTCGTAGACACAGGTGCTCCGTCGCCCTCGCGTTGTTTTTCGAGCACGCAGATCTGGAGTCTGGTGTAGAGATCGGTGGGCACCCGTATCGTCAGGCTACGGCTCGGCGCGCGGCGGGGTGCCACGCTATTTTACCCGCTGGAGTGGGATGGCATATTGACGTTTGAGCCACGGCTCCAGACACTGCGCCAATACTTCTACATGATAGCCATGTGCCGAGGGATAGGGTTTGCCGATCACCCCCATGTTGCGCATCGGGATACCTTTTTCCAGGCAATAGCCGGTTAGATAGCGACCAAACTCCGGCCAGAGCTTTTCAGGAAACTGGCGCTCGAGCTTTTCTTGGTAGACATACTCGGCAATGGTAAACCAGTGCTGGTGTTGGATGGCCATCTCCGCTTTGACCTCGGCCCTCGCTGCCTGGATCTGGGCTTCGTGGGCGGCGAGCCGGGCCTGGGCGACGCCCTCGACCAGTTCGATAATGGCGCGCAGTTCCGGGAAGGCCGCCGCCGCACTCTGGCGTTGGAGATTCTCCTGGACCCCGAGGCCGGTCTGTTCCCGCGATTCCTGGTCGGCTTCCGCATAGGTCAGCTGTTCCTGGATATACGTCCACATCTTGCAGGCAAACTCGGTATCGCCTTTCGCTCCCGCCAGGAGCACATGGGGCCAGGCGACAAAATTGGCCTGCGATGTGTGCTTGTTGAGGCCAAAGTGATCTATAATGAACCTCCGGTCATTGTAACCGGAGGTTCCAATAGTCAGAAATTCAACGTCATAGCGCTTTAGGAGTTTGCCAAGCGTTGAGGTGTCGCCGTCTTCATAGCAGAGTCGGGCCAAATCGCGGGCGAGTATGACGCGGTGGCCCTCAAAACTGTCTTCGCGGTGCCAGCTGCGGTAGGTATAGCGCTGCGCTAGGGTCAGTAACTGCTGATTCCCGCGTTCCTTGGCCAGGGCGTGAATAAATGCCTGGATTGCGTCACGACGGCCATGCAGCACATCGCTGCGGAATTGTTCGAGATTCATGCGGAGTCCCTTTCGTAGTGGCTGCTTTGTCGCAGTTGCAGACTGCAGCCTAGACCTGCAGGAGGTCGCGTAACCGTTCTTTGTCTGTGCCGTCTTCACCTCCGTCTTTGCCTCTTTTTCCCATGACACGCTCTGCACAGCGTTACGAGGGCCTGCATCGGCACCTCCCAGGGCATCACCCCGTACACGTACCAGCGATGATGCACCTGCAACTCCCTGTTCGTTGCCCCGCACTCTTGGCAGGCCCAGCGATCGCGAGCAAAAATCTCCAGCCGCCGCTTCTGCCAGCGCGGATCGCGCAGCAACTGCCGATAGGCCCGGCGCCTGGATGGGGGTGTGCGGCGCCGGGCCGTGCGACTCATCTACTCCTCCTCGACGCCACCCTGTAACGCCCGACGCTCATGCGGTGTGAGCATCTCACTCAAGAAGCGTAGGCGATCCTCCGGCGTGACCTGGCGCCAAGAGCGATGGAGGGAGTCGAGCGGGGTCGGGCTCTCTGGCGCTCTTAGGGCCTCGTGGGGCACCTCCTGGGCGCGGCACCTTTCACAGCGATTCCCCGGCGTGCCGAAGAAAATACCGCCGCACTCGTAGCAGCGGACGCGCGGCAGGACCTGCGCTGGCACAAACGCCTGCGGCGTCCGGGAGGTGTGGGCATCATGCCTGCGTGTGGCCATCGTGTTCCCTTTCTTCGCTAATTGCGCCGCAGCCACACGCTCAGCCGTGCCTGGGCGCCGTGCCAGAGTCCCTCCTGGGCACGGCCGTGCACGAGGCGCTGGGCGCGGTCTGTGTGTTCCTCCCGGTGGCGCCAGGCACGCAGGAGCTGCAACGTCTCCGCTTTGGCCTGGGACGTCTGTCCCGGCATCGTGAGATACGGGGCGGCCCAGGGTTGCGTCACGACCTGCAGGGCCGTGCCGTCCTGGCGTTCGCGCGCGTGGATGAGCGTGCGGAGGGCGTCGTGGTTCACAGCGGTCTCCTCGTAAGGATGCGTTCGATTGCTGGCATATCACGCGGGCGCCATTCATAGACTTCGACCCCAGGCACCGAATGCCGTAGGAGATCGAGCCAGATGGTTTGCTCGGGTGTCAGCTTGCCTTGCTGGCTTTTGAGTTCGGTAAAAATCAGACGTCCTGGCTTGACCAAGGTCAGATCCGGAAATCCTACGTCTGATTTGCGACTATCAAAGACGTGGAACGTTTCAAAGGCATGGGCTTTGGCGAGCGTACGCACGCGCGCCAAGAGGACCCCCTCGGGCGTCTCAGGGTCCATGGTGCGTGCCTTGGCGGGCAGGGTCAGGGCCGGGTCGAGCGCCAGGCCGTGGCGCTGGGCGTGGGCAATGGCGTCGGCTTCGGTCCACCGATCTGGCGGGCGCATGGGTCACTCCTCACAGGAGGCTCCTTGAGCGTAGAGCAAGCGGGGACAGTCGGCTGGAATCCTACGACTCTCGGGCGCGTGAGACAACCCTAAAAAGCAGGACCATCCTGCCCTGGTGCAGCGGCTGCCGGACGAGGCGGTCGTCCGGCTCTGGCGCTTCGTGTGGTGGTGGGTCAGTCATCAGTCGTAACGGTGTCAGGGCAATCCGTGGGGGTGAGCAGGCCGGCCTCGATCTCGTCGGCGAGGCCGCGTAAGAGTGTCACCAGCCGGGCGGGGGTCCCCTGTACGTAGTCTTCATAGACGCGGGGCCACTGCGCCTGCGCGGCATCGTAGCGTTCGATACTGATTTCCAATCGACATCGCGGCGATGGACGGGCCATCGTTCCTCCTTGTGGTGAGAGGGCGGCGTACGCCGCCCCGGTGGTGGTTAATCACCGAAACATACGCCGCCGCCTGCCGCCGTGTGGCACCAGTACGGCTTGCCGTTCTTCTTGCTGCGGCGCTGCTCTAGCGGTACGCCATGCCGGGCACAGAGGCGTTGCTCCGGCTCGGACGCCGTGCTCCTGGGCGTCGGGGCCGCCGGGTAGCGCGCCAGGACGCGCTCCAGTCGCGCCAGGACCTCGTCTTCTGCCACGCCGCGGAGGGTGAGCTGCACCTCGCGCCCGTCGATCGTCAGGCGCACATTGACGCTCGTCGGCGCCTCGGGTAAGGCCGCGGGGGCCACGGGCGCACCCGGCGCCGCCAACTCCTCCAGGGTGCGCTTGTAGAGCAGGGCCGCAAACCAGTGCTTACACCGCGCCTGGGGGGCGCCAAACTGCGCATCCTTGCAGGGACAGGCGCTATTGACCAGATACGTGTGCGCCGCCTCGCCCTCCTGGGAGCAGACGCTGAAGTGGGTGCCGTCGTCCTCGGGGAAGACGCCGCCCGCTACGACAATCGCGTGGCCCATTTCGAGCCGGCCGTGCTGCTCCTGGGGGAGCTTGGCATGGGCAATGGCAGTCAGTTGGGTGAGCATCGCGGCGAACGTGCGGGGCTTGTCGCCGCCGGGAAAGGGTGCTACGGTTCTCATCTGCGTTGCCTTTCTGGGGAAGGGTACGGGCAAGAGGCCGTCGGGTGTTCGCCCACCTGGCGGTCTCGCTTGTGCTCTCAGTAGCGCAGGCGGGCATCCTCCGCTTCGGGGGGGCGCATGCCGAGATCCTGCGCCGTCATGCGCGTGAGGCACCCACGTTCCATCTCCTGTTGGAGTGTGGTCGGAGACAGGCGTGGGAAGTCGTAGACGAGGCGGATGATCGCCTCAGCGCCGACCTGGGTCTGTGCATCGGTGCCGAGTCTTACCTGGATGCGCCGAGAGAGGTCCAGGGCGCTGAGGAGGCTCATGCCGCCATCACGAGCACGGGCGAAGGTGAGGGTAAAGACCCCGCGTATCTGGCAGAGTTGCTCCGTCGGCGTGAGATACGTCTCCAGCGGCGGCGGCGCCGGCACCGGGCGCGGCTGTTTCGGGCCGGCCAGGACACTCCCGGCGAGGAGTAGCGTACTCAGGGTCAGGGCGAGGGTGGTCGTGGTGCGGATCATACGGTCTCCTTGTGGTGCTGGGCTATGGAAAGCAGCCCCGGTGGTTGTGGTTACTCTCGTGCCCAGTACGCTTCGCAGGCGTCGTAGGTTGCTTGCTCGTGGGCGATAGCGTTAGCCACGCGCTTGGGTATCAGGTACGGTAGCAGCTGCCTGGCTGCGGTGACGTTGTGGCGCAGCGTGTCGGCGTCGGGTGGGTACATGCCGTCGCTGTCGTGGGCGAGAATGTCCAAGTAGACCAGCACGTCCGCCAGGTTGCGGCTGGCGTCCTGCAGGGCCTGTTTGATGTCGAGGAGCGGATACGATTGCCTAGGCATACGGTCTCCTTGTGGTGGGGGGCGGTTCGCGCTCGCCCCGGATGATTTACGCCGCGATGATGGCGGCTTCGCGTTTCCGTGCCTCTAAGACCGTGAGGTCCGTCCCGGCGGCCAGGTCTGCGAGCCGCTGCTCGGCCGCCACATCAACTCTCCCAAAAAGCATCAGTGCTGGGGCATCGGCGTCCGTGAGGCGCTGGACGTGGTCGTCGTCGCTCACGAAGTACACCTCGCCGCGGTGGTTCCGGAGCGCCGTGCCGTACGTGCCCTGAAACGTCGCGTGATAGGCGATGCGCTTGTGCGCAGTGGGGGTCTGTGGTACTGTCTGCATGAGCTTCTCTCCTTCCGTTGGGGGTGGCTCTCTCATGGGGAGGCGTCCGGCTTGAGCGTGGCTGCTGGCCGGGCGCCTTCACTTCCGTCGATCTGCTCCCAGGACGCGTCTCCCTGGAGCCTCTCTGCCGCGTGCGCCTCGCACAGGTGCACCACGTCCAGGTCTGGCCATGGCATGTAGCCTGGCTTCCGTCGCAGCGTGACACTGCCTCTCGCCGGACAGCGGCGCGTCCGCACATACGATACCCGCTGTCCGTGGCGCTCCCCATGGTCGGTGCTGTACTCTTTCCGTTCACAGCGCGGCTGCTTCATACGTTGCTCCTTGTCGCGTCCAGGCTTGTGACAGGCGCCTCACCATGAGGCGGTCGCATTAGGCAGGCACGAGGCCTGCTCACTCTGCGTTATTCAGGGATATACACACTGGCCGTTAAGCCGTGCTGATACACCGGCGTGTGCCAGTGGGTGATCGTCTCGACGGTGCAGGTGCCGTCTCGCAGGGCAATCCCGTAGGTGCGGGGGGCTATTTTCCAGCAGTGCAGAACGCGCAGGCGGCTCACCGTGCTCGGGGAAAAACTAAACGTTTCGCCGACTTGTAAGCTTTTAAAGGTCATGGGGCGTCTCCTTGGTGTCATCTGAGGTTTATGCTGCCTGTGAACAGCTGCGCATCCCGCGCAGGCTCATTACACCATGGTGTCGTCGTCGCCAGGGTCCTCGCGTTCGATGCTCTCCTAGTGGGGCGTTTGTCTTCAGTAGCCTTCGAGGGGGGTGTGCCTCTTCTCGCCCTGGCTCTGTCTTTCCCTCCCCGGTTTCGTAAGTGCCGGCATGCATGAGGTACTCAACTCTGTAGCGCCCATCGCGTTGTCAATCAACCAACCAACTGAAAGTAATCTTACACCCAATTGGGAAGTATGTCAATGCCAATAGGAAACTATTTTACACCCAAACGGAAAATATTATGCTATACTCTGTTCTGAAAGGAGAGCAGGTTATGGCATGGAATATTGCAGAACGTGTTGAGGCATGTCGCAAAGCCAAAGGCTGGACGCGTAGCGAGTTGGCGCGACGGGCCAAGCTGAATCCTACCCACCTCTGGAAAATTCTCAGTGGGCAACGCCCACGCATCGAAGCTGTGACGGTCAAGAGTCTTGCGCGTGCCTTACGCGTGCCAACCGATTACTTATTAGGGATGGATCTCGAAGAGGATAACGAGGAGCCGATGGTATGAGTGTTTCGCTTGAGGAGCGTTTTTGGAACCACGTGCAGATCTGTGAGCATGGGATCGAATGCGGCGAGTGTTGCTGGCCGTGGCGCGGCGCGCTGAGTAATGGCTATGGGGTGTTGTCTGTCTATGATGCCGCGCGGTACCAACAGACCAAACTGCCTTCCAAGAACATACTTGCCCATCGCCTCGCCTGTGAAATCGCCCTTCATGCCCACATCCCTACTGGCCTCTACGCTCTCCATAAATGTAACTATCGCGCGTGTTGCCATTTCCATCCTCGCCATGTCTATATAGGTGATTCCCTACAAAATATTCACGATGCTATTGCGGCAGGTACGCATATAAGCCTCCATCAACGAGGCGCTCCTCATTGGCGAAAACGTGATCCTGAACGCAGCAAACAACACAAGCCTGTGTTAAAACATCCTTTTGAAAAGATTCAACGTATACGTTCTCTTGCCTATGCAGGATTTCCTGTTGGGGTTATCGCTCGTATCTTTGGCTTGCGTGAAGGTTATGTATCGGCGGTAGTCTTGCGCAAAATACGCCTTGATAGCTAAGGTCTATAGGAGAAGCTCTCGCTCCCTCGCCACCCGCCGTTTTTGCTTGACATTCCCCAGCCGTCTCTCGCACACTAGTAGGGCGTATTTGATTCTGTTCTGTACATCGGCGTTGACGTTCCGTCTTGCGTACGGCTTGGGCGCCACAGTGGCGAGGGGGCCTCAACCGCCCTCTTGGCTCGCGCACGTCGAGCACGCCCATCTCACCCCTCATCCCTACTCTCTCTCTCTCTCTCCTTGAGCGGAGCGGAGAGGCGTGGTGGCGTCGTCACGTCCCTGGAAGGGATTGAAACCATGGCCGAGCAGTCCCCGTGTCCGCACAGCAATATTGAAGCCCAGGTCCAGGCGCGCCCGACCGCCACGCTCCCCCAGGGCCAGCGCTATCAGGTCCTCGTGCGCCTCCGCTGTGCGGCGTGTACCACGCCACTCACCTTTGAGTTGCCCCCCGGCTTTGTAGGCGATTCCATGCACGCCGCGACGATGAGCAGCGATGCCTACGAAGCACGCCTGGGCGCCACACTGAAGACGGCCGTGCCGACGCAGGACGTCGGCCCCTGGCTGGCGGTGACGGTGCTGCCCCAGGACACGACGCCGGCGCCCACGACCCCGCTGCCGGTCCCGGCTCCGGTGTAGTGCGATGGCGCCCCCGCTCACGCAGCTCTCGCCCGAGCAACTCACGCTCGTCGCCATTGCCGAGCTCAAGCCGCATCCCCGCAACGACGGGACGCATCCCCCAGCCGAACTCGACCACCTCAAAGCCTCGATTACGCAGCACGGCATTTACCGCAACGTCGTCCTGGCACAGGATGGGACCCTGCTCGCCGGCCATGGCGTGGTGGAAGCCGCCCGGGCGCTGGGCCAGACGCATGTGCCCGGCTACCGCCTGCCGTATGCGCCGGACGATCCGGCGGCCCTCGCGCTGCTCGTGGGCGATAACCATATTGCGCGACTGCGCGAGCAAGATGACGCGCAGCTCACCGCCCTCCTGGTGGACCTCGCGGCCGAGGACCCCCTGGCGCTGCTCGGCACCGGGTATGACGCGGCGGCGCTCGACGCGCTGATCGCGCAGCAGACCGGCAGCGGCGAGGGGACAGGCGAGCAGGCCGGACGCGACGTGGCGCCCGAAGTAGACCGTGCCGAGGAACTCCGGGAGCAGTGGGGGACAGCCCAAGGACAGCTCTGGGCACTCGGCCCACACCGCATTCTGTGTGGCGACGCGACCGACAAGGCGGTGGTCGAGCGGCTTATGCAGGGCCAGCAGGCGCTCCTCTGCCACGCGGACCCGCCCTATGGTATGGGCAAGGAAGCCGAGGGCATTGCCAACGACAACCTCTACGCCAGCAAGCTCGACGCCTTCCAGATGCGCTGGTGGCATGCCGCCCGCGCCAGCCTGGCAGCTAATGCCAGTGTGTATCTCTGGGGCAATGCGGAGGACCTGTGGCGGTTGTGGTATCAGGGCGGCTTGCAGGCGAGTGAACGGCTCACGTTTCGCAATGAGCTGGTCTGGGATAAGGGCGACGCTGGGGCGGGTGGTATTAGTCATCAGGGCGCCGAAGGCTTACGCCTGTATCCTGGTGCCAGCGAGCGCTGTCTCTTCTTCATGCTGGGTGAGCAAGGCTTTAGCACCAATGCTGACAACTACTGGGAGGGGTGGGAGCCGATCCGTGCGTATTTGAAACAGGAACGTGACCGTATGGGGTGGGACAATGCTCGCTGTAAAAGCCTCGCGGGCCATAGTCCTACGAGTGGTTGCCATTGGTTTGATGCCTCGCAATGGACCATGCCCACCCGCGAGGTCTATGAAGCCTGGCAGCGGGCTGCCCGTGGCGACGGCTTCAAGCGTGACTACGACGACCTCAAGCGTGACTACTATGCCACCCGCGCCTACTTCGACAATACGCACGACAATATGACCGACGTGTGGGCCTACCCCCGCGTCAAGGGTGAAGAGCGTCAGGGTCACCCCACGCCCAAGCCGTTGGCTCTGATTGAGCGCACGGTGAAGAGTAGCACGCCTACGGGTGCCCTGGTCTATGAGCCCTTCCTCGGCTCCGGTACCACGCTCATGGCCTGTGAGAACTTGGGGCGTACCTGCTATGCCTGCGAGATCGGCCCCGGCTATGTGGCGGTGACACTTGAGAGGTGGTCACAGTTAACGGGGGAGCAGCCCCAGCGGCTTGCATAACTTTTGGAACTTTTGGCCTATGTCTATGCCGCAGCGCTATACCGCGAAGCAAGTGGCCGATGCCCTGATCGAAACGAAGGGCATGGTGTTTATTGCGGCCCAGCGCCTCGGCTGTAACCCCGAAACGATCCGCCTCTACTGCAAGCGCTATCCGTCCGTCCAGGCGGCGAAGGATGCCCAGCGTGGTATGATGCTTGATGCCGCGGAGTTGAAACTGTGGCAGTCCATCCAGAACGGCGAGCCCTGGGGCATTGCCTTTGCCCTGAAGACCATTGGCAAAGATCGCGGCTATACCGAGCGCCACGAACATACGGGCGAGGACGGCCACGACATCGTCTTGCGGGTCGTGTATGAGAATCCGCCGGCGGCTCCCCTGGCGTTGCCCGAGCCACAGCCCGTCCTGGAACTGCCCTCCCATGGGTCGCTCCCATGACCGCGACGGCCGTCGAGCCCAGCGCCCGGCTGCTCCCAGTCACGATTCGGCTCAAATGTCCGCATGCCGAGCAACTACGCTTTCTCCGTTCAACAGCGCCCCGGCGGGTCATCCGTGCTGGACGCCGCGGGGGCAAAACCACGGGCCTTGCGATCTTTGCCGTCGAGGAATTTCTCAAGGGCGAGCGTGTGCTCTATGCCGTGCCGACCGCCGAGCAAGTGATGCGCTTCTGGCATGAGGTCTCGCTGGCGCTGGCCGAACCGATCGAGGCCGGGCTCTTTCGTAAGAACGAAACGCTGCATATTATTGAGTTGCCGGGCACCGAGCAACGCATTCGGGCGAAGACGGCCTGGAATGCCGATACGTTACGCGGGGACTACTGTTCGCGGCTCATTCTCGATGAGTGGCAGCTCTGCAATGAGGAGGCGTGGGAGCTCGTCGGGGCGCCCATGATGCTCGACCGGGCGAACAGTGTGGCGATTTTTTGTTATACTCCGCCCTCGCTGCGGGCGGCCGGAACGACCAAAGCCCATGATCCGCGCCATGCCGCCAAACTCTTTAAAGCCGCCAGCAGTGATCGCACAGGGCGCTGGGCGACCTTTCATTTTAGTTCGCATGCCAATCCGCATATCTCGCGCCAGGCGCTCCATGAGATTCTCCAGGATATGTCCGTACTCGCCCATCGCCAGGAGATTCTGGCCGAAGACATTGACGAGGTGCCAGGCGCCTTGTGGACGCAAGCGCTCCTCGACCGGACCCGGATCACCACGAACCAACTCCCGGCCTTGACGCGGGTGGCGATCGCCCTCGATCCTGCGGGCACGTCGCAGGAGACGAGTGACGAGATGGGCATTGTCGCCGGGGGACGGGATGCGCAGGGCCATGGCTATACCTTGCGCGATGCCTCCCGACGCGGGACGCCGGCGGCCTGTGCGCGCCAGGCGATTCTGCTCTACGATCAGTTAGAGGCCGATGTCCTCCTTGGGGAAGCCAACAATGGCGGCGAGTGGATTGGCACGGTCATTGCCTTTGTGGCGCAAGAGATGTACCGTCAAGGCGCCCGACCCACGGCGTCCGTCCACTACAAGATGGTGCATGCAAGCCGCAGCAAGCAGACGCGGGCCGAGCCAGTGAGTGCCGAGTATGAACACGGGAGGATTTCGCACGTGGGCGTGTTCCCGGCGCTCGAAGAGGAAATGGTGTCCTGGGTGCCGGGCATGCCGTCGCCCTCGCGGATGGACGCGGCGGTCTGGTGTTTTACCGAGTTACTGCTCAATCAACCCAAGCCCCTGCGGCTGATGGAGATGCATATCTAATGAGCGTCACCCTGCCCCACCCCGCCTATGCCGCTATGCTGCCCTTGTGGGGGATGCTGCGCGACGCCTATCTGGGGGAAGCCGCCGTCAAGTCGGCCCGGCCCTTGAGTGTCTCGCAGCGGGCCGGGGGCAGTGCCCTGGACGGGACGGCGTACCTACCCCGGCCAGCGGGGATGCGCCGCGATGAACAATACGCCGCCTATCGGGATCGCCCGTCCTGGACGAGTGCGACCGAACATGCCGTACATGGCATTACCGGGTCCGTCTTTCGGCATGAGCCGCAACTCATTGGCCCTGCCACGCTGGAGCCCCAACTCGCCGATATCACGCAGACGGGCATTTCGCTCCGCATGTTCTGCGAAGAGGCCGTGCGCGAGACCTTGTTGATGGGTCGCTTCGGTATCCTCGTGGACTTCCCCACCGGGGACGTGACGCCGGACGGCCAGCTGCTCCCCCCGCCCCCGCAGAGTCGCCCCTACTGGGTGGCGTACCGGGCCGAGGAGATCATCAACTGGCGCACCATGCAACGCGGTGGGGATACGATCCTGTCACTCGTGGTCCTCAAGGAATGCGTGCAGGTTCCTCAAGGCGTGTGGGGCACGCCCGACTTCTTTGTGGTCAAGGATCAGATCCAATACCGCGTGCTCCGTTTGAATGAAGTGGGCCTCTACGAGGTGAGTCTGTGGCTGGAAGACCCCGTGGGCCAGCGGACCAACGCGCAGGCGGCGACGCTGCAACGCGTCTGGATGCCCATGCGCCAGGGGCAACCGCTCGATTACCTGCCGTTTTGCTTCATGGCGCCGTTCTCGCTGGAGCCGACCCCGGAGAAGTCGCTCCTGGAAGGCCTCGTCCGCCGCAATTTCCTCAACTGGCGCCATAGCGCCGACTATGAGCATGCGCTGCACCTTACGGCCATGCCCCAGTTCTACATTGCGGCCAATATGGAAGCCCCCCCAGAGCTCTATGTGGGCGCCAGCTCGGCCCTCTTCCTCCCCGATAATCAAGCCAAGGTGGGCATTGTCGAATTTCACGGCCAGGGCCTCCAGCCCCACGAAAATGCCCTCAAGGCGGATTTGCAGATGATGGCGGCGATGGGGGCCCGGCTGCTCGAAGGCCCCCCGGACACGCAGGAGACGGCGACAGGGGTGCAGTGGCGTATGGCGGGGAGCGATAGTCCCGTGCAGAGCCTCGTGAGTAGCGTGAGTCAGGGGCTGACGTGGGCACTCCAGGTCCATAACTGGTGGGCTGGATTCAGTGAGAATAGTGATGAGCCTACCGTGCATGTCGTGCTGAACAAGGACCTCGTCTCGAACCTGATGCAGCCCCAGATGCTCCAGGCCTTGATGCAAGCCCTGCTCAATGGCACTATTTCGTATGAAACGTTCTATTTCTGTTTACAGCGTGGGGAGATTGCGAGACCGCTCGTGCCGGTGGAGGAAGAACAGGCGCTGATTGAAGATGAGCAAGCGCAACGGCCGCTGGTAACGCTGCCGCCAGGGCCAGGCACGGCTCCGCCAGGACGCAATGGCACGGCACGAACCGCGGCGTAGGCGGGAGAAATGGTGCTCTGCAGATCTAAGAAAGAAGAGAAGATCTCGGAGAAAACCTCGATAAATCCCCTCCCCCCTCCCACCGCTGCAAGCGTATAGATATATCGGCAGTCTTTGCAAGAGGGCAAAAGAAACTGCCGCCGTGGGGGTAAGGGAGCGCGAGCGCACGGTATGCGCCGAGAGAAAGCGTGGTACGATGGCGCGGAAAAAAGTATCCTTTCGGACCGGCACCAAGGCCCGTGCGGCGCGGGGCAAAGTCGCCGAACAACTGAAGCGTCGGGGGTTGCGCAAAGGCAATGCCTTTGCCCTGGCGACGTATATTGCCAAGCGCGCCGGTGCCGCCGGCCGCAAACGCTTAGCGCGGCGCGGGTTGCGCAAACGGAGGTAGCCGATGGCTGAGCATACCACGACGAACATCGACACATTGCAAGAGGAACTCCAGGTGCGCATCGCCCAGGAAGACCGCGCGTATGCGTTGCAGCGGCTCCTCATGGCGTTTCGCCCCAGCGCGGGCACGCCCCAGTCCTATCGCCAACTCCTGCTGGAGGTCCAGGCGTGTGTGACGAAAGAACTCCATACGGTAGGAGAGGGGGCGTGAAGGCAGCCCGGGTGCGTCTTGAGACCCAGCTCCTAGCCCGTGCGCTGGGGTTTCCCTTCCCCTGGGAGATTGTCCACGCCCAGGTCCTCCATGCCCACTGGGAGCGGCTGGAACTCGAACTGGTCATTACGGGTGAGTCGCTGGAGGACGGTTTTACCGTGCAGGAGGGCTGGCCCATCCGTGAGGGGCAGATTGAGGTAACGTTTGAACAGCGCACCGCTACCATTGTCCCCCTGGTATCTCCCAGGGACGCGACGCACGAGAGGAGTTGAGATGGAACCCTACGACCCGACCCTAGAAGCCCT
>Ga0209481_10000177_pt1 | contig 27559 bp, 17 predicted proteins | sample SoiMetdeltSBSDD3_FD_187598 | JGI IMG/M metagenome (GOLD analysis project Ga0209481, IMG submission 187598) | Bulk soil microbial communities from a Populus tree surrounding site in Tennessee, USA - Soil MetaG P. deltoides SBSDD3 (SPAdes) (version 2) | ecosystem: Environmental > Terrestrial >...
CAGGGCGGCCAGCAGCGGCGGAAGGATCACCGGAAGGAGACCGGGCCGCAACGAGGCCACCCCGGCGACGGCGGCGGTACCGGTGAACAGGAAACCGCGGACCGCGGTGAGCGTACCGGCCAGCGCTACTCAAGCTCCAGCTGGCGCAGGGCGAACGCGTTGCGGTGGGATCATCCTCTGCTCGCCAGGAGATCGACGACATGCCTCCTCAGGCTATGCCGGCCTCCGTCACGGCGGTTACGCCGAGTACGTGCGCTTGCCGAAGTCGGCAAGCCAGAACCGGTCGAGATGACTACTGATTTCGACGAGTCAAGGTAATCAGTACGCGTCTATCGGTTGTCGACGACCTGCCGCCGCACAAGCAACGAGGTATACAGGCCTCGTACGGCGGTGTCGTCTCCATATCGCCGCTGTCTTTCGAGTCGTCGCAGCCCGCACCAGCCATCCCCGACATGGCCAGCGCGACGGGAGCAGCCCCGTTACCACCGACCTGAGTGTTACGTAGCAGCTTAGATTAGCCTGATTTGGGCTTCATCTGGCGAACTGCTGATCCTGACGGGACGCGCCGTCGATGCGTAAGCACGTATTGTGAAACAGCGCGCTACCCCCGGCGAGAGGCTCACCGACCGCGATGCCCGACTCTCCACCCCCGATCGTGATCGAGACCACGCAGACGCTGGATACGATGCTGCACCAGATCCTCAACCAGGCTCTCGTGGCGATCAATGCGAAAGCCGGATCGCTCATGCTCGTCGACAACCGGCAAGGCATCCTGCAGATCAAGGCGCGACTGGGCGCGCCCCGTCCGGGGCGGAAGTCAGAACGTGTCTTCCGGACCGACGACAACAGCATCGCTGCCCTGGTGGTGCGGAGCAAGAGGTCGTACCTCTGCACGGACGTGGACGGCGACCCGCATTTCCTTCCCTCCCGCTCGGGGCACAACTTCTCGTCGGTCCTGTCCGTCCCGATCGTCCACGGAGAGCGGGTGCTGGCCGTCATCAACGCCGACGCGGCGGAAGCGCACTACTTCGACGCGACCGACCAGCACATGCTCGAGGCAGTGGCGAGTCGAGTGGCGGATCCGATCGCGGAACGGATCAGCATCATCGACGCACTGGCCGAAGTGGGCGTCGAGCTGACCCGGCTACCCCGCAACGGTGGTGTGGAGCGGGTTCTGGAGAAGATCGCCGAGCAAGCCGTACGCTCGCTCGGCGCGGACGTCGTCACGGTCTACCAGTACCACGAGGCGAGTGACGAGTTCCTCGTCGAGGGCACGGGTCCAACGATCGGTGGCGACATCGCCTATCGCGAGGGCATGCGCAAGCGGGTGTACCCGGGGGACGTCCCGTGGACGGTGGTCAAGGAGCGCAGGCCGGGGTTCTATCCCAACGTCGAGGAGATCGACTTTCTCACCTCGCCGGTCTCTCGCCCGGGTGAGGAGGACCGGCAGCGTTTCGTGGAACGGGAGCACATCAAGTCGATGGCGGCCTTGCTCCTGCCGTTCCGCGCGGCGGAGATCTCCACCGAGGAGGTCGTTGGCGTGATGTTCGCCAACTACCGAAGTTCGCACTCGTTCAACATCGACGAGACGTCGGCGCTGGCGACGTTCGCCGACTACGCGGCGGTGGCGATCCTCAACGCCCGGCACGAGGAGCAGCGGCGCGACGAACAGATGAAGCTGGTGGAAAGCGTCTCCGCCAACTTCGCGCACCGGATGAGCAACCTCGCCGGGCCCAGCCGGGTCGCGGTGCAGTTGCTCCGGGAACGTATCGACCCGGACGACGTAAAGGCCCACCGGCAGCTAGATACGGTGGAGCGGCAGGCCGACGTCCTCCTCGCACTCGCCGAGCGGCTCGTCCGTCGGTTCCGGGAGGCGAGCGGCGAGATCCATCTGGACGACGTCAGCGTACCGGCCGTGCTGCGGGCCGAACTGGATAAGGCATCCCTCGACACCAGCCGAATCGCGGTCAACGCGACAATTCAAGAGGACCTCCCGCCGGTACGCAGCGTCGGTTTCCAGCTCAGTCAGGTCCTGCACGACATCGTCAAGAACGCGATCGAGGCGATGGCCGGGCAGGAAACCGGCGTGCTCACGATCCGGGCCTGCGCCAACGCCGATACAAGTCGGGTGGAGATCGAAATCTCGGACAACGGAACCGGCATGTCGGACGAAATCCGCGACCGGCTCTTCTCGCCCGGCGTCACCACCAAGAGTCAGAGTCTCGGCGTGGGCCTGTGGTACAGCCGAACATTCCTCCAGGCCACCGGCGGCGACATCATCCTGAAGGAGACGGCGCCGGGACTCGGCACGACATTCCTCATCGAAATCCCGTTCCTCGAAGCGGGGGTACCGGCCCCACCGGACCGGGTCGCGAGCCAGGGGCAGACGAGGACCGACGTCCTGATCGTGGACGACGAGCCCGCCTGGCGGGACATGTTGCAGGACAGCTTGCCCGACGGGTACTCGGTGAAAACCGCCGCCAGCTACGGGCAGGCGTTCGACTCGCTGACGCGAAATCAGTTCCGGCTGCTGGTGGTCGACGTCCACCTGGGCCAGGGCGACGAGACGAACCGGGACGGGTTGAGGCTGATCGCCGAGATCGACCGGCTCGCTCCTGACCTCCCCGTCGTGGTGGTGACAAAAGATCCTGAGGAGGTAACCGGGATACCGGGTGTCACGCTCTTGGATGTCATCTCCAAGACGGGCTTCCAGGCGCTTGAGTTCCGCGAGCTCGTCCGGATGACGTTGGCCGGTGAGTTGAGGAGGGGTCGTGTCACGAGTACTCGTCATCGATGATCAGCCGGACTGGCAACAAATCTTCCAGGGCGCCCTCGAGGCGATGGACCTGAAGGTCGACACCGCCTCGGGGGTGGCTGACGGGCGGGAGCTGCTGGCGCGGAACGAGTACGCGCTGCTGGTCCTCGACCTGGTTCTCGGTCCCACCTTTCCGGGCCACGTTCCGCTCGAGTGCCGGACGTTCCTGGACTTCCTCTGCGGGGAACGACCCGACCTCCCGGTCGTCGCGGTCACCGGAGAACGGCTGGATCCGGCCGAGGCGTTCCATCTGCACGAGAGTGGCGTGGTCGACTTCTTCTACAAGCCTACGATCGATGTCGTGGAGCTGAAGCGGCGGCTGCAGCAGATCATCGGCCGGGAACGCGGTACCGCAGCGAAGCCGCGGGTCTTCATCGGCCACGGGAGGAGCGAGCTCTGGCGCGAGCTCGAGGACTACCTCGACGGCTTCGACCTTGAGGTGGAGACCTTCGAGACCGCGCCAAGGTACAGCCAAATCGCCCTCGACGTCGTGCGTGGCATGCTCGACCGGGCGGGCTTTGCGTTTCTCATCCATACCGGCGACGACGAAACCCCGCAGGGCAGGAAGCGGGCGCGACAGAACGTTGTCCACGAGACCGGTCTGTTCCAGGGCCGGCTCGGCTTCGACCGGGTGGTGATCCTGCGCGAGGAGGGCGTCGAGGAGTTCTCCAACCTGGCCGGGCTGCAGGAGATCCGGTTCCCGGTGGGCGACATAGGGTCAAGGTTCGGCGAGGTGGCGAGAGTTCTTCAGGCGACCTTCAAGTCCGTACGTTCACCTGCGGAACGCGGCTAGTCGCGCTTCAAGGGGCTGCTCGACGAATTGGCAGGCGCACACCTGCTGAATGTTCCCAGGCCCAACCGCTTCGCCTTTCATGATCTTCTCCGCGCCTACGCCCAGGAGCTGTCCGAAAAGGAGACGCGACGGCTCTTGGACCACACTATCTGCTGACGGCCCATGCCGCCACCCAAGTCGTCTCTCCGCAGAAGTGTCGACAGGTCATACCTCCGGCGCCCCAACCCGGCGTCATCGTGGTGCCCATGACGGATGAGCACGAGGCACTTTCGTCATGCCCACCTCTCAGTCGATCTGGCGAAACGAGCCGATGACCAACTCGCCGACGCGGACGCGCTCAACGTCGTTGGTTGGTATTCCGCCCACCTCGACCGGTACCACACCGCGTTACAGTGTTGTGAAACCTCACTGGCTATGGTGCGGCAGGTTGGTTACCGAGTAGGGAGGCCGCCGCGTGGGACAGCCTCGGCTATATCCACCACGCTATGGAAAACTACGACCAGGCTCTGCCGTGCTACCGGCAATCCATAGCAATCAACGAAGCGAACGGCGACCGGTTCGCGCTGGCGGATGTTCTCAATCGTTTCGGTGACACCTGCCAGACTGTCGGTGACACGCTCGCTGCGGATGATGCCTGGCGGCAGGCCTTAACCTCGGACACCCCAGTGCTCAAACGGTCCGCGCAAAGCTTCCCCGGCAGTGAAATGCCAATCCCGAGGCCATGCCTGCCGAAATGCCGCCCGCGCGGGTCGGGCAGAATGCTCGTATTCGTGCAGGATGTCACCGAGTCGGTCACGCCGACGGATGTTCAGCCGGGTGAGCAGTTTCGGGTCGGTGACCGATTCGGCGGCGTTAGCGGACGGTGAGGCGCTCGCGCCGCCACGGTCTCGGGCCGGCCCCTGTCGGGGCGGGCTGAGCTGGACACGGTTTCTGCGTCCCCAGGCCCGCGGGCTGTTCGCCATGGACTTCTTCACCGTGGAGACCGTCGGCCTGACCCGGCTGTGCGCAGCGGCGGCGGTGGGTACACCTGGTGGGGATCACCGCCCCCGACCGGGGCGTGGATGGCGCAGCAAGCTAGGAAACCTGCTGATGGACTTGGGTGGAGCAGGAGCACCGGATGCGGTACCTGATCCGGGACCGGGACGCGACGTTCACCGCAGTCTTCGAGACGGTGTTCACCGGGTCCGGCATCGAGGTGGGTCAAGATCTCACCGCGGGCGCCTCGGGCGAACGCCTACGCGGAGCGCTGGCTGCGCACGGTACGGTCTGAGTGTCCGGATTGGACGCTGGTCTGCGACGATCGCCAGTTGTGCCGGGGTGCTCCGCGGGCACTCAGCGCCGCCGCCAGCAACCGGCGCGGCGGAGGTGCGCGCACGGTGCTGGCGGCGGACGGTGCTGGCGGCGGACGGGCTCGACTAGTTGCGCGGACTCGGTGTGGCGGGTGGGCCGACCGGGTGGCTCGGTTGTGGCACGTCGGGCCTGGACGATGGGCGGCTTCCGTTGCCGTCGCCCGGTGCGCCGGTGCGCTTGATATCGACGAGGGTGGCGCAGAACGTGGCCACGCTCTCCCGGTCGCCCGCGGCCGTGATGAGCGCCCGGAACGCCGGGCTCTCCAGTGCCTTGCCGCGGTTGTCTGTCGGGTTGGCCAGGTAGGCCCGGCACAGCCCTTCCAGCGACGGAGACGGCGATGCCGGCCCGCCAGGTATCCTGGACGCCTCGACGGCCGGACGCGCGCTGGCGTGGGTGCTGTTGGGGGTGGCGTCCGGCTTTCCCAGTGGGCTGGGTAGGACACCGCTGGTGGCGGCCAGTGCGACGCCGCCCGCGGCGGTTACCAGCACGGCCGCAGCCGCGGCCTTGACGGTGATGAGCTTCGCCAGTGCAACTTTAATCATCGAGCGTCTCCGTGGTTGACGACTGAGGCCAAGGTGGCGTGCCCGGAACGCGGCCAGCACCGCCTGCTCGCTGGCCAGTTCGTCCGCCCGTGCTGGGGCGGCCGCGGCGGCGAGCAGACCGGCGAGCCGGTCGCTGTGATCCCGGGGTGCGCTCATCTCGTGTCCTTCAGCGTCGGATCCGCCAGAAACGTTACTCACCCGTTCACCGAGGCCTCGTACGTGTCAGCTCCACGGTCCCGGCCGGCCTCTCCGCCGCGGTGTCGAGCAGCGCGGATAGCCGGCGCAGACCCCGGTGGGCGGCGGTGCGGATCGCCCCCGGCCGCTTGCCGACCACCCGTGCCGCCGCCGTTGCGTCCAGTCCGAGTACCACCCTGAGCAGTACCGCCTCGGCCTGGTCACGCGGCAGCGTCGCGATGAGAGCGATCGCGGCGTCGGTGGTCACCGACTCGATCGCCTGTCGTTCGGTGTCGCCCGGCGCAGCCAGCTGGCTCAGCACATCGAGCGACGGCTCGGTGGCCGGCCGGCGCCGCTGACGGCGCAGGTGGTCCAACGCCCGGTGCCGCGCGATGGTGGCCGCCCACCCGCGGAACGCCAGCTCGTCACCACGGAACCGGTCCAGATCCCGCACGATCTGTAGCCATGTCTCCGAGGCAATGTCCTCAGCGTCGTCGCCGACCAGGACGCGGAGGTAGCGGAGCAGTCCGGGATTGACCGCCCGGTACAGCGCGCAGAAAGCCTCCTCGTCGCCGTCCTGTGCCCGTCGAACGGAGAACGAGGAATCCACCGGGCCATGATGGTGCACGCGGGTCCTGCTGCCAAGCCCCCGCACCGCAGGTTGGCGGAGGCGCTGCTTCCGGGCCCAGGGCCGCAACCTCCCGGATGCGCGCCGTCGATGGCGAGGGAATCCTGCCGACGCGGTCTGGTGAGGCGGAAAGCGATTGCGCGGTGATCGGCACCACTTAGATCGGAGCCGACCGCTTTGTCGCGTTTTACCCGGACCGACACATTCTCGGCGCGCACCCGAACCGCGTGGAGTACGACGAGCACCTGCACGGTTCAGCTTCGTCCAGACCGCGTAACGACCGCTCCTCATGGTTCTGGCGCCCTCCCCAGGCCGTGACCTGCGAAAGCTCTGGACGCGTGACGAATGTGCCCGGCCGACGTTGAAGAGTAGTGGGCGTAAATCATGCCCGGACAAAGCGGGCGCCGTCACGACCATTCCTCGGTGCGCCCGCGTTGATCATGGCGATCATCGCGAGACTGCCTGACGCGGTACCGATTCGACCAAAGGGGCAACGTAGATGCGTCACGGGCAGCGAGTAGCCTCGCGCGGCAGCGACCGCCTCCCTGACGACGAGGGGCTCTATCTGCCGCAGCCGCCAACCGACCGGGAGAAGTACAGCTATTTCCAGAAGCCCAGACCCTGGATCTTTGCGTGGCTCTTCATCAGCTCGCTCGGGATCCTCTACGGCTATGTCATGGTTGCCGTAAAGGCGCCATGGACCACCCCGGCACTGATCGTAGTGCCGATCATGATCCTGCCGGTGCTGGTCAACTTCTGGCTCCGCAGTCATAGGCCGCGATTGACACTGGACAAGCACAAGAGAGTCGTCACGCGCTACCGTCCCGATCTGGCCGATACGATCGACATCTGGGTCCCGGTCTGCGGCGAGCCGCTGCGGCTGCTGCGCAACACCTGCCGAGCGGTGGCCGCGATCCGCTGGCACGCTCCGGTGATGCGATACCTGCTCGACGACGGCGACCGGCGTCCAGAGGTCGAGCGGCTGGCCCTGGAGTACGGGTTCGTATACGTGCGCCGACGGGATCCCGTACCGGGCAGCCCTCCGCAGGAAGGCGAACGGGGCTGGCTGAAGAAAGCCGGCAACATGATCAACGCGTTCGAGTTCTCCATGGGCCGCTTCGGTGTGGTCTTCGACGCGGACTTCGCACCACGCCACGACTTCCTTTACGAGACGGTCCCGTACCTGCAGGCCGATCCCAAGATCGGCATTGTGCAGACGGCGCAGTACTTCGACATTGAGCCGTGGATGAACTACGTCCAGCGCGGAGCCGGGAGCCTGCAGGAGATCTTCTTCCGCTGGATCCAGCCGGCCCGGGACGTGTGGCGGGCGGCGATCTGCGCCGGGACGAACGTGGTCTACCGGCGTGATGCGGTTGAGTCTGTCGGCGGGTTCGCGCGGGTGCCGCTGGGAGAGGACGTCAACTCCGGCGTGAAGTTGTGGACGGGTGGGTGGGAGACGCGGTACCTGCCGCTCGTGCTCGCCAAAGGGGTAGCCCCGGATACCTGGGCGGCGATCACCAACCAGCAGCAGCGGTGGTGTCGGTCGTCCATGCTGCTGATGACGGAACGGCACTTCCGTGACGCGAAGTTCAACTGGCGGCAGCGGGCCGCGTTCTGGGCTGCCTTCCTGTATTACATGGCGTCTGCCGCATTGCTGGTCACCGGGCCGTTTCCCACCCTGGCCATGCTGTGGTTCTTCCCCGACCGGGTGTTCCCGCACAACTATCTGCCGATGGTGCCCGCCATTCTGGCCACACTCCTGGTGTTTCCGATGATGGCGCGGGGGTGGCGTCCGGCGGTGTTCCGGCTCTGCCTGATCAACTCGGCGTGCCACACGATCGCTATCTGGGATGCGCTGCGCGCCAAGGTGCAGGAGTGGGTGCCCACCGGCGCGGCCGGCAAGGCGAGGAAAACGAAGCAGAAGGGCGCACCTCGGCGCGTGTCCCGGCTGCTGCGGACCTGGATCGGCGTCGTTCAGGTCCTGTTGTGGGGAGGCCTCATCGTCCGTCTCCCGGAGTACGGCACCGGTCCGTTGTGGACCACCGTATTGCTCGCCGCCGTTCAGCTCTACATTGTCGTACCGCTGCTGACACCCTCGTACGGCATCCGTGGCGGGACTCCGCCGCAGCCCGTACCGGTGCCCGTCTCGCCGGCGCCGCGACCCGCGTACCGGCGGCCGGTCCCGGCGCCGCCGCACCCATGGGCAGTAGACCTACGCGGCCGGGTCCTGCCCGCGCATCCGCCGCCCTGGGGCCGGCCTCCGTCGCCGTCTTCGGCCGCCTCCCGACACTGGGCACGGACCTCGTCCCGTCCCTTATCAGGTCAGCCGACGCCACCACCGATCCCTCGACGCGCCGGAGGGGCGCGGTGAGGGCCGGTCCGGTCCGCCGCGTCCGGTTGATCGCCGCGATCGTGGCGGCGTTGGCCCTGCCATCGGGCGGCTGTGACACCCTCCCTCAGGAACCGGCGAGGCCCCGGGCAGCGCACCCGGCCAGCCCCGAGCCGACCGGCCCGGTCGTGGCCAGGGTAGGGGACCTATTCGGCGGCGGCACGCTGTTCGGAGTGACGATGTCTGACCGCTCGGCGACGGCCGTGTCGCGGGTCGCTACCAGGGTCGGGTGCCGTCCGGCACTGCTGCAGTTGTTCGCCTCCGCCGGTACGGGGATCTCCGCCGCGACCCTGCGTGGTGTGTCGGGCATCCCGGTTCTCTCGATCGAACCATGGCAGACGGGTCGCGGGTCGGACCAACCCGAGTGGACGCTAGCCGCGACGGTCGATGGACGCTGGGACGACCGTTACGTGGCACTGGCACGCGCGATCATCGAGTACCGCGATCCCGTTCTGGTTCGGTTCGCTCATGAGATGAACGGCCGCTGGTACCCGTGGGGTATCGCCAACGGAAATCGGCCCGGGCAGTTCGTGACCGCGTGGCGGCACGTCGTCGACCTGTTCCGGGCCGCCGGCGCGACCAACGCGTTGTGGGTCTGGTCGCCCAACATCCTGCGGGGTGCCTCCAGCCGCACGCTCGAGGAGTTCTGGCCCGGCCCGTCATACGTCGATGTGGTCGGACTGACCGGCTACGGCGTCCGGGAGCCAGGTCCAGCGGCCACTTACGGAGCCACTCTCAAGCTGATCTATGCGCTCACGGACAAGCCGATCCTGCTGACCGAGGTCGGCGTGCAGCCCGGCCCGGAGAAGCGGGCATGGCTCAAAGCGTTCGGCCCCTGGCTCCGCGACAACCCTCGGGTTGTCGGCTTCCTGTGGAACCAGGTCACTCGTGATGGCGACTGGCGCTATGACGACACCTCGTCGAACCTGACCGCGTTCAAGACCGGCCTGTCCTCGGCCAGGATGCGATGCTGACCGGCGAGCACGGCCACCTGGTCTCCGTTCCGAGGGCGCGGCCGCACGACGAGACCGTTGTCCTGCCGAAGACGCACGCGGGCACAGTCGTTTTCCCTCGCGTGCCGGGCCGGGCGCCGGCCACCGCCGGTGGGTCTGATGCCGAGCGGCTCACGCCGCCTGGCGACCGGCCGGTCCGCCGCATCGCCAGGTGGCAGCAGCTTGCCTTGTTCACCGCGCCGGCCGTCGTAGCGTTTGTGCTCGGCCGCGCGGGAATCGGTGCCCGCCAGATGTGGAACGACGAGCACGCCACCTGGCATGCCGCGACCCTCACCTGGGGGGAGTTGTTCCACCTACTCGACAACATCGACCGCGTACTGACCCTCTACTACGTGATGATGCACGGGTGGGTGAGGCTTGCCGGCGAAACCCCGGCGATGCTGCGGCTGCCGTCGCTGGTGGCGATGGCCTGCGCCGCCGGCTTCACCGCCCTTGTCGGTCAGCGGCTGTTCAACTCGCACGCCGGCCTCATCGCAGGGATCGCCTTCGCGGTCATGCCGGTGGTCTGCCGGTACGCGCAGGAGGCCCGGCCGTACGCCTTCGCCGTCGCCGCGGCGACGCTGGCGACGCTGCTGTTGCTGGTGGCACTGGATCATCCGCGGTGGCCGTACTGGTTGATGTACGCCGGTGCCGTCGTCCTGACGGCGTTCCTTCACCTCGTGGCGGTGGTCGTGCTCACCGCGCATGTTCTCCTGCTGTGGTTCCGTTACCAGAAGTCTGACCGGGACGTCCGCCTGTGGAAGTCGATCGGCGCCTTCGCCTTGATCCTGGCCTTCGTCATGCCGCTTGGCCAGGCCGGATCGGGCCAGTCCAGCGCGATTGAGTGGATCAAGGCCGACCGGGCGGCGGTGGTGACACTGCCGGTAAGGCTGTTCGGGTCGTATGCCGTTGCGGCCGCTTTTGCCGGCATGGCGTTGCTGGCCATCGTGACGTTACCGTCCGCCCGACGCCGCCGGGTCGCCGTCACTTTGCTGGTATGGGCGCTGGCACCACCGATCATCACCTACCTCACGTTCCCGTTGCTGCATCTGTTCCTCTACCGGTACCTGCTGTTCACCCTGCCCGCGTGGGCTCTGCTTGCCGCCGGCGGAATCTACGGCATTGCCCACGCCGTCTCCCGTCGGTCCTGGCCCCAGCTGCTGATCGCCGCGGCCGCGCTGCCGGCGCTGGTCCTGCTGACGCTGCCGGCGCATCAGGCAGCACGCGAGCGGATCGTGCCGGGCGAACCCGACTATCAGGCGGCTGCCCAAACGATCCTCGCGGACCTACGCCCGGATGATGGCATTGTCTTCGCCGGGAACATCCGACCACCACGGATGGGCATGGCCTACGCGATGCGGGAGGGACCCCGTCCGGCTGATGTCCTGGCGGTAACGACCTCGACCGAGCTGGGCAGCTACGCGACGCAGGAATGCCCGGTCACGCTCCCCTGCCTGGCGAGCCGGGAGCGGATCTGGCTGGTGAGCACCAGCTACAGCAACGACCCGTGGTCGGAGATGCCGAAGGAGAAGGCATCGACCCTGAACCGGGTCTTGACGGTGACCGAGACGAAACGCTTCCCGCGGATCCACGTGTACCTGCTCGTGCGCAAACCACCGGCGTGAGCCGACGGAGCTGTGAGTGGTGCTTCCGCGTACCTACCACCGGTCGATCCTCCCGCAGCCGCCCGCTGCCGCCCGTTGTCAACCGCGCGCTGCGCCGACGCCCAGCAGGGCCGCGATCCCCAACACGCTGCGAGGTGCGTAGGGTTGGCGCCACAGTCCACCGTGCGCCGCCGCGAAGGCCTCTTCGCGCCAGGGCACCTCGTCCGCGGGCCGGCTGGCGCACAGGTCGTGCACGAGCAGCGCCGCCATGAGCGTATTGCTGGTCGCCGGTTCGAACACCTCGACACCGAACCGGTGCGCGCCGGCGAAGGCCGCGGCGAGTAGCCGGTTCCTCACCACGCTGCGGGTTCGGGTCGATGGCGCGATCCGCAAGGACACCGGGGTACCGGACGAGCGGGCAGCCGTCGCCCGCCAGCGCTGCAGGCGCTTCGCAAGCGCGTAGTTGGGCCCTTGCTGCAGCACCAGACTGTCGTTGATACCCGGATCCGCCCCCGGCGGGTAGTTCCGCGCCAACAGCCGTCCGCCGCTGACGATCCGTAGCGGTCGCCGGACGCGGCCGATGCCCTCCTTCGCGGCCCACCGTCGGTCCGCCTCCGCCACGGCGGCACGGGGAACCGCGAACACGTCGGTCGGCGTCGCCAGGAACGCCAGCGTGATGTCACGCCGCTGGGAGAGCAGCTGCTGGCCGAGCGCATCCACCGATGCTGTCGCCCGCACGTGCTCCGCGCCTTCGGCGTAGACGTAGTTCCCCAGCACCAGCGGTCCGGCCATGTCGGCCAGCCAGCCCGCGACCCGGTGCGACTCGTGAATCAGGTCAACCCCCAGGCCGACTCCGGTGGCCTCGTTGTGTCCGGCGGTAGCGACCGGGACATGCAACCGGCCCGCGTACCGGTGCGCCAGACCAAGTAGCCGTTGCCAGATGGCAGGTCGGGGCAGGTCCACGGCGACAACCTCCGCGCCCCAGCGCAGGAGCGCAGTCAACGGACTCATCTCGGCTCCCGCGCCGAGTACGACGATCCGACGCCCGGCCAACCGGAGCCAGTCCGGGTTGTCCAGGACCATGCGGACCGCATACGCGCACGAAGGCTCGATAATCCCGGCACCGGCCCAGGCATCCAACCGACGCAGCAGGCCGCTACCGCGCAGTCGTTCGCCCTGGTACGGCAGCACCAACTCGCCCTGCGCGGCTACGGACCCCGCCACGGTCGCGGTACGCAGTGGCTCGTCGACCGGCATCCGCGGCGCCGCGGCGAGCTCCAATTCACCGTCGGCAGTGGCCAAACGCATCCGGGCGTACAGGGAGGACATGCCGGCCCGGGCCACCTGGACCGCTGCGTCGACCGACAACAGGCCCGCTTCCACCAGGCGCCGGAAGTGCACCCGGTACTCACGCCGCCACGACGTCTCCGCCTCCGCGGCACGCGCGCCGAGCGGATCCACTCCGCGCAACGCATCCGCGACCACCGCCCGCCCGAATGCGGAGGTGCTGCGGCCCGAGCCCGAGTGCGGGAAGACGACGCCGGTCTCGGTCGTGGAGTCGATGTCCATGACGACGATCCTGCCAGCATTCGACCCGGCAACCCATCCATCCGCACTCGGTCGGACGTCCCGCGCAACGGACAGCCCCAGCCGCGGCCGGAGCACGACCAGATCGGCGCCTCGGTCCAGGCAGCCCGCCAGCGCGAGTTCCGTGACGACACTACGGCGGCGGGGTCAGGGTGGCGGCCACCAGGGCGGCCAGGGCGCGCCCGCCGACCGCGGTCCGGCCAGGCAGCAACCGCTTCTGGATCTCCGGTACCGCGTCCCGCGCCGGCATCCACAGCAGGTCCCGCCCGGCCGACGGGGGCAGTCCCGGATCCCCGTCGGCGCAGGTGTGCACGACCACGGCCGCGCAGACGCGGTGCCCGTTGGGCAGCGCCTCCCGCCAGTGCTGGACGGCCACGATCAGCGGTCGCACCGACTGGCCGATGTACGTGCCGTCGCAGAGCACCCGCCCGCTGGGCGCGAGGGTGTATTCGCCGGGCGGCCAGGCGACCGACTCGACCAGGATGAGCCGGCGCCCGGCGGTGACCGCGTGAGCGATCCGGGGCAGGTCCGTGCCGACCGGGCGGACGCCCTGGAAGATACGGACACCCGGCAGCGCCATCAGGTCCGCGAGCAGGGCACCGGTCCGGGCCGCCACCTCGTACGCGGAACTGCCGATGGGGCGCAGCGCCCGCCGCTCGCTGTCGGTGATCATGTCGAGGTTGCCGTGGTAGCGGCGGGCCGCCACGACGGCCGGCAGGGGAGGGCGGGATGGTCCCGGCCCGGGCGCCGGTGGCGTTCGCCGCGGTACCGGCGCCGGATGGATCGGCGCGGATGTTCGTAGCGGGCCGTATGCCCGCGGTACCGGCCCGGTGCCTGACTGTCCGGTGTGGACATCCGACCGGACCGGCTCGGAGGCTGGGTTCCGGCCGACGATGGGACGAACAGTGGACCCCGTCATTATCAACACCGTCACCTTCGGTCGTTTGCCGCCACGCATGACTATTGGGTCAGAAAGCACTACCGGCACGCTTCCAACTGACTTCCGAGGCGTGCCGATGGCGTCGCGCGCGTAGCGCGGACGAGCGGGCTCCTCGTACCGTGCGGTGTGCGTCGCACGAAGGGAGGCACAGTGATCTATGGTCTTCTGGGTGAGCTGACGATCGGCCAGGACGAGCAGGTCCTCGACCTACCGGCCGGTCACTCGCTGATCGTACTGGCCGCCCTGCTGATCAACGCCAACCACTGGGTCTCGAAGGAAGATCTGATCCGGGCCGCCTGGGGCCCCGACGGTGTCAAGGAAGCGCAGCTACACAAGCGCGTCATGGAGGTACGCGACCTGCTGGCCAAGGTGGGGCGGCGAGACGATCTGAAGACCCACCCCCGGTCCGGCTACGAGCTGCGGGTGGTCGACGACGACGTGGATGCGCTGCGGTTCCAGCGTTTGGTCGCGGAGGCGCGGGAACTGGGCGCGCGCGGGCAGTCGGAGGAGGAGATCGACCGGCTGCGCCAGGCGCTGGACCTGTGGCGCGGCCCGCACCCTCTGTCGAACGTGCCTACCGATGCCTTCCGGCACGACACCATCGCGCTCGAGCGGCGGCGTAAGCGTGCCGCGGTACGCCTGTTCGACCTGGAGCTGGCGCGCGGCGGGCACGAGCGCATCCTCGATGACCTGATCTCGATCGCCGGACACTACCCGACCGACCGGCGGCTGTGCGAACAGCTCATGCTCGCCCTGCACAAGTGCGGGCACACCACTGACGCCACCGGCGCGTACGAGCACTACCGGGAGGCGCTGGCCGAGGAGACCGGCGGGGAACCGGATCCGCTGCTGCGCCGGCTGTACTTCGCGCTCGTGCGAAGCGCGCAGGACGAGATCGAGGCCGCCGAGGCGGTCGTCGCGCGGCGGGCCGGCGCCAGCGTGGCGCAAGTGGTGAGCATCCCGAAGCAGCTGCCTCGGGACAGCGAACTGGTGGGCCGGGACGACCTGGCGGCCGAGGTGTCCTGGCTGCTGCGGCGCGCGCCGGACCGCACCACACCGGTCATCGTGATCTGCGGGCCGGGCGGCATCGGCAAGACGGCGCTGGCGGTACGGGTGTCGCACGAGTCCAAGGATCGATACCCGGACGGTCAACTCTTCGCCGAGCTGCGCGCCAGTACCGGCGGGCCGGTGGACACGACCGAGGTGCTGGCCCAGTTCCTACGCTCGTTCGGGATGTCCCGGGTACCGGAGGCCAAGGCCGAGCGGGGCGCCGCGTACCGCAGCCTGTTGGCCGGCAAGCGGGTGCTCGTGGTGCTGGACGACGCCAGTGACGGCGCGCAGGTGACGGATCTGGCACCGGCAAATCCGGGCTGCACGGTGGTGGTTACCGCGCGCCGGCGGCTGCCGGACATCACCGGCGCCCATCACGTCGCGCCGCTGGAGCCGCTGCTGTACCCGGCCGCGACCCAGCTGTTCCTGCGGGTGGTACACGGTGCCGGCATCAGACTCGAAGACGACCCGGAGGTGCTGGACCGGGTGGTACGACTGTGTGGCGGCCTGCCCCTGGCCTTGCGCATCGCCGGCGCGCTGCGGGTACGCGATCATCCGCGGCCGACGGGTGAACTTGCCGACCGTCTGGCCCGGCAGGGGCCGGACGCGTTCGCGTATGGAGAACTGAGCCTGGCCCGTACCATCGGCGCCGGGTTCGACCGGCTCGGCGAGTCCGCGCGCCGGCTGTTCCTGGAACTCGGGCTACTCGGGTTGCCCGACCATGCACTGTGGACAGCCGCGGCGCTGTTGGACACCGATGCACCAGGTGCCGCAGCCGTGCTGTCCCAGCTGGCCGCCAGTTTCATGATCGAATCGGTGGAGCCCGGGCCCCGGTATCGGCTGCACGACCTTACCCGCGAGTACGCGGACCGGCGGGCCCGGGCCGAGTTCGGGTCGGACCGGCCGGCTGCGGTGACCGAGCGAGCCGGCCAGGTCCTGCTGACTCTCGTGCGACGTGCGCACCGGAACCTCTACCGGGGGGACTTCGAGGTGGTACACAGCTCCGTGGCCGACCGGGCGGCGCCACCGGCGGTACTGGCCGAGGTCGACGCGTCACCGCTGGGCTGGTTCGAGAAGGAGCGGCTGAACATCCGCGAGCTCGTCGACCGGTGCGCCAGCCTGGGCCTGGTCGAGCTGTGCTGGGACCTCGCGGTGTCCACGCACGAGCTCTACACCCTGGGCGGGTACTTCGACGACTGGTACGCCACGCACACCGCTGCGCTTGGCGCCTGCCGCGCCGGGCGGGACCTGCGGGGCGAGGGGGTGGTACTGACCGTTCTCGGCCAGCCGGCGCTGGTGGCAAGCCGCCCCGCCGGCGCGGTGTCCGGCCCGCCGGAGCTGGAGCGTGCCGTCGAGTTGCTGGGCGCCAGCCACGAGTTGCACGGTCAGGCCATGGCGTTGCGTACCTTGGCCAATGCGCTGCGCCGGCGCGGATACCTGGCCCGCCCGCTCGCGCTGTTCCGGGACGCGTTGGCCGGGTATGAGGCGAGCGGCGACACCGTGGGGCGGTGCCTGACGCTGCGCTTCATCGGGCAGACCCACCTGGATCTTGGTGACGACACGGCGGCGCGGCAGGCCCTGGCCGCGGCTGAGGCGGTCGCCCGGGAACTCGGCGACGGCCGGCTGATCGCGCAGGCGCGGTATTGGATCGGGCAGGCGGAACTGGCCACCGGAGACCTGGACGGCGCTCGCACCGCGTTCGACGACGTACTCGACGTGTACCGCGACGAGCCGGGCGTGGGCCACGCGTACGCGACGCACGGCCTGGGGGAGGTGGCCCGGCGCCGGGGCGAGTTCGCCGACGCGGAACGGCACTTCGACACCGCAGTGCACCTCGCGCGCGCGGGCGCCGACGCGGCGCTGGAGGGCCGGGTCTGGCTGTCTATCGCAGACCTCCACCAGGCCCGCAGGGACAGCGACGAGCAGGCACAGGCGCTGGCGCAGGCGGTACCCGTGTTCGCCGCGTGCGGCGCGGTGTACCTGGAGGTTCGCGCGCTGGCCGCGCTCGGAGACCTGTATGCCCAGCGCGGCGAGGCGGCGGCCGCCGCGGCGGCTTGGAGCCGCGTGGCGCAGCGGTACGCCGACGCGCAGGTACCGGAGACGGACCGGCGGTACCACCAGCCGGCAACTCGAGCGTGAGCGGCGGCCTCGCGGAGGTCTCCCTAGCTTACTGTCCTCTTGACATAAACTGTGCCCGAAGTTAATGTAGGCATGACAGTAAGGCTTCGGTGCAAGGAAGGTAGCGTACGGCCGGGCCGTGCACGCGAGCCGCCACCGGCGGACTGATCATTCGCCGGGCTGTCGAAAGTCGCGCACAGGCGCCGCGTGGAGGTCGGCCAGCCTCCGTTCCGCGGCTCGGCCAAGCCGGGAAGACGCGGACGCCACCCTCCTGTACCTCGTCATCTGCTCGGAAAGGAACCTGTCATGCGCGCACGCTTGGCGGCCCTGCTCGCGGCGTTTGCCGCCGTCCTCGCTATGGCCCTCGCGCCGTCCGTGGCCGCTACCGCGGTTGCCGACCCGCCGTGCCCCGATGGAACGAGTTGGGACAACATCATGCACGTCTGCCGGTAACCACGGAAGAGATCCGGTAGAAGGCCCCTCGACACTGTACTGGGCAGCGACGGGAAGCTCTCCCGTCAGATCACGCTGGCGGGCCCACCGGGGCCCGCCAGTGCCCAACCTGATGTGCGTACCGGGAAACCAGGCCTCACCTGCTTGGAGCTGACGCAATGTTTCCCTTCAGCGGTCCCGAACGGCCGGCGACGCCGTTGCGCGGGTCGTCGCGATCCGGTACCGGCCGCCGGCCCTTCACCGTCCGGGGCCGGCTGCACCTCCGGCGTACCCGTGTGGTGGACCAGCCCGGTGTGGCGTCGCCGGTGGCCTTGCCGATCAAGGGCCAGCAGACGCGTACCGACGCCGACGAACGTACCGCCGAGCAGACCCTCTGCGCGGCCACGTACATCTATCCCCGCCTCGCCGACTACGTCGTCCACATCTTCCTCGGCCTGCTCCCCGCGGCGTGGGCGCCTTCGGTCGCCGTCGACCCGGTGGCGTTGCTGCGGCACGCCATCGCCGCCCGGCGACGCCACCGCTGGCGTGATGCGGTGCTGCTGGCACAGACCTTCGGCACGGTCGGGACTCCGGTGGTGGTGCTCGCCGTCCGGTCCGGCCCGGTACCAGCTGCCACGCTGACCGCGCTGCTCGTGGTCACCTGGGCCGGCCGGGCACACCTAGGCACGTTGCTGCGGGCCGGCTGGGCGGACGCGTGGAGCCGTGACCGGGAGCGCCGCCGGCGGGGTACCACCCGGCTGGCATGGGCGCTGGCGGTCGTCGCGTGCGCGGTGCTGCTGGCGTGGTACCTGCGGATACTGGGGCCCGGTCTGGCCGCCGCGGCGGTCGGCGTGGGGCTGAGTTGGGTGGTCGTCGTCGTCGAACTGCTGGGCGCGCAGCACCGGGCCCGCGCCGTCCTGACCGGTGGTGCGGAACCTCGGGACCTGGCACCACCCCTCGCGCCCGAACTGGAGGAGCGGCTGGACCGGCTGGCCGAGATGAACGTCGTGGTGTACGACGCCACCCGGGCCGACGCGCCGTTCGTCGGCAGCGGCTACCAGGTGGATCCGTGGTCGGTCGTGGTGGACGTCCACCGAGGGGCGAAGGATGACAGCGGGAAGGAACAGCCGCCACGCGACGTCTGCGTCGCCGAACTGCACACGTTCCTGGCCGACCAGTTCAGCGTGGAGACCGCGATCGAGGCCAGCGCGTCACGGCAGTTGAGTGCCGGACACCGGCTCTACGTGGATGGTTCCCGGATCTCGTGGCACTCCGCCCTGCTGACCGGCCGGCCGCCGCTGCCGTGCCAGCGGTTGCCGGCCAGCGACCTCGACCGGTACCTGGACCAGCCGGAGGGCACCGATCATCGCCGTGTGTACTTCCAACTCCAGGAGGTGGGCCAGCACGGCGCGATCGCGGTCACCCTGTTCGTCCGTGCCCACCGGCAGGGCGCGGCGCTCACGATCGAGCTCGTGCCGCACGTGCTGCTACCCGTGTTACCGGACATCGAGGCCGCCGTGGGGGGCCTGGCCCGGCACGGCCTGGATCGCTGGCTGCTGGCCGTGGGTAGCGGCGCCCGCGCGGTGCTGCCCGCGATGGTGGACAGCCCGGCCTGCTGGGCCAAGCGGATGTGGGGCTGGGTGTGGGTGCGCCACCTCCAGTTCGTCTGGCGGCGCGCCGCGCAACGGCAGCGGCCGTACGACTTCGGCTCCGCGATATCGGTACGGGAGGGCGTGGCGATGGACGACCCGAAGGAGGTCGGCTACTTCGTGCTGGCCGACCTCATCCGCATCCACACCCACCTCCAGGCGCGGGTGCTTGGCTCCATCAAGCAGTTCCTGGACGCGCGGAGCGTGAACACCGAGCAGTTTGATCCGTCCTCGGCCAGATCCGTCCACAATGCACACACGCTGAACATCAACACCATGCAGGGCGGGATCGTGGTGAACGGACAGGTGAGCCGGCTGAACCAGCGGCAGCCGGGTGAGGGTGACAGTGGGGAGAAGAAACCATGAGTTCCGGTGGTTCCACACATAACGCCAACATCGGAACGGTGAGCGGCGGCGTGGTGGTCAACGGCGACGTCAACCGGCTGGATGGCTACTTCGCAGCGTCGGCCAGTCCGCCCCGCCCGGAACCGGAGCAGGCGCCGGACGAGGCCACGTCCCGGGTGGACGTGGGCGTGCTCACCGTGCTGTCCCAGGAGACCCGGGCCGTGGCGGACGCGTTCGCGCGCACCGGAACCAGTGTCCGCGGGCTGCACGACGGCCGGCGTACGTATGAGGCCACGTTCCGCACGCCGCAGGGTGCGCTGACCGCGGTCCTCATGCAGACGCTCGACCGCGGCGCGCTGTCCGCGACGGCTGCCACCGTGAGCCTCATCCAGGGGTACCGGCCGGCGGTCGTGGCGCTTGTCGGGATCGCCGGTGGCATCGACCCCAACCTCGCGGTGGGCGACGTCGTCATCCCGGACCAGGTGATTTACTACGACGGACGGCGGATAGCCGCGGACGGGGTACACCGCCGTGGCGAGGCGACCAGGCTGCCCCGGGAGGCGACCCTCGCGGTCAACGACTTCTTCAGTACCCGAGGTGAGCCGGTGACGCTGCTGGCCCCTGGGCGCCGCGCCGCCTTCCGGGTGGTACGCGGCAGTCTCGGCTCGGGCGGCGCGGTGGTCACCGACCAGCACGCGGAGATCCGGCGCTACCTGCGCACGTTCGACGAGAAGTGCCGGGTCGTCGAGACTGAAGCGGGCGGCCTCGTACAGGCGGTCCGGGAGCAGGTACCCGGTCCGCAGGCACCCGTGTCGTGGCTCGTGGTACGGGGGGTCTCGGACCACGCCGACGCGACCAAGGGGCACCGGGACCACGACCTCGCCGCGGCGCACGCCGCCGCCGCGTTCGTGGAGTTGTTGCCGTTCCTGGTACCGCGTGCCGCTGCCTGACGGTACCGTCGGCCGGGGATGCGCCTCACGCTTCGTTCCCGATGGGTGCGACGGGCTTGGACCGGTGCGAGGTGAGGATCACGGCAACCTGGTAGGCGACCGCGACCACCGGGACGGCGATGAAGGCGCCGGCGATACCCCACGTCAGCGTGCCGGCGGTGACCGCGACCAGCACGACGAACGGGTGCAGCCGAACCTGCCGCTTCATGATGAGCGGTTCGAGGAGGTTGCCCTCGACCTGTTGGACCACGATGACGGCGGCTGCGGTCAGCAGTGCGGTTACCGGCCCGTTGGCGGCTAGGGCGACGAGGACGGCGATGCCGCCGGCGACGGTGGCTCCGATGATCGGCACGAACGCGCCAAGAAAGACGATCAGCGCCAACGGGAAGGCGAGCGGGACCCGCAGTGCGAGCAGGGCGGCACCGATGCCGACCGCGTCGATCGCGGCGATGGCCATGGTGCCGCGCGCGTAACGGCTGAGTGTTTCCCACGCGCTCAGCCCGGCTTCGCTGATCGGCGCTCGAGACCGGGCAGGCACCCGGTTGACAACCCAGTCCCACATCCGGTCGCCGTCCTTGAGGGTGAAGAACAGCAGGACGATCACCAGGAGGATCGCGCCGAGCGTCTCGACCAGGGTACGCGCGCCGGCGCCGATGCCGCCGGCCTGGCCGGTCAGCCAGGCGCGGAGCCTGGTCGTGAGCCGGTCGAGTTGCTCGGGAGTCAGCGGCGAACCACCCGAGGTCAGCAGGTCGCGGATCCGGGCGGCGCCCTCACCCAGCTGCGCCGCGAGGTCGGCGAACTGGTCGGCGGCCAGGTTCCACACCAGCACGAGGGGGCCGAGGACCGCGGTAAGGAGGACCAGCAGCGTACCCAGCGCGGCCAGCGGGCGGGGAAGCCGCAGCCGCTGCAGGCGGGCCTGGACCGGCTGGAGCAGCGCGGCCAGAAAGAGCGTCGCCGCCAGCGCGAGCGACAGCGGTGCCAGCCGGACGAGGATCAGGCCAAGTACGTACGCGGTGGCGGCGATGAGCAGGAAGCAACCGCAGGCGACGGACGCTACGCGCAGCGGCCGGGGCAGCGCGGTCCAGACCGGCGCGAAGGTGCGCGTGGCCCGCGACCCTTCCTCGTCGTGCGCGGAGGACCCGATCCGGTCCTGGGTACGGCCGTCGTCCGCCACGGTGCCTCCTGCCAAGACTCACCCGCGTCCGGTACGCCGAGCCCGGGACCCGATCGTTGCACCTCGGTGTGTGGTCCGCGACTTCCCAGGAGTGGATCGGATGGCCGCTGCGGCTAGTACCGGCGCCGCCGCATCAGCCGGCGCAGCTTCTCTGGGTCTCCCTGCGCCCACTCGGCCAGCTCCTGCGGGCTCATCTCGGAGACCGGTCGGGGCGGTTCGTCGGTCGCCACCGTACCGGGTGGGCTGAGCCGGTTCGGCCGCCGGACCATGAGCACGACCAGCACGACCAGCAACGCCACCAGGAGCAGGAGGTAGGCCGCCGAGACGACCGGCCCGCCCGCGCCGAGTGCCTGCGCCACCATGGTCGCGGAGGTGAGCAGGCAGATCCCGGCGATCGGCAGCAGACCGTACGGGATGGTGCGCCGGGCGGCGGGCCAGAGCGAACCGTGGTACGGCTGCCGGGACAGGTGCGGGGCGTGACCCTGCCGGAACCGTACCGCCATCAGCGCGGCGAAGACGCCGAGCGCGGCGAACAGTCCGGCGAACGCCAGCAGCGCGGCCATCGCGGACCCTTCAGCCGGACCGGCGCCGGGACAGCGCGATCAGCGGCCAGAGGATCAGCCACAGCGCGACGATGACACCGACGACGGTCAGGTTCTCCCGCAGCGTCAGGTCCTCGAAGAGGCCCTCGCCGCGGACCAGGAGCGCGTAGCCGACGGTGCCGAACACGCCGAGCGGGAACGCCAGGTACAGCGCGCTGAGGGCGGCGGGGCGGCGGGGCCGGTCGCCAGCCGTCATGTCGACACCTCCGGGATGGGCCGGTCGGGCGGGCACCCGCCCGACCGGCCCGTGGCTCACGTCAATCGAAGGGATTCAGGGTATCGCCGACCGCTCCACCGACGTCCTTGGTAAGGTTCCAGGCCTGCTCGCCGACGTTGTTGCCCTCCGGGGACCAGTCGACGTTGTCGACGACGTCGAAGGCCCGGTCGGCGATGAAGTTGCCGACATGTTGGCCGGCCCAGCCACCGGCGGCGGCGCAGAGCGGTCCGCACAGCGACCCACCGGCGGCGGCGAGACCGACGGATGTACCGGCGACGATGCCTGCCCGTACCCCGGAGCGGATGTTGCGTTCGGTGCTGCTGAGGTCGCCGCGGTTGGCGTCGAGCTTCTGTTGCTCGTTCCAGCCTTCCCAGGCGGACAGGGCGGTGCCGGCGACGCCGACCGCCTTGCCGGCCGCGCCGAGGGTCTTGCCGATGAAGTTGCCCTTGGCCTCGCTGAACCGGGCCCGCGAGTTCCAGTACGACTCGCGCAACGAGCGGACGCCGGGCAGGCGCATCAGCCGGTTCGGCGACGGGGTTCGCGCGCGCAGCAGGTGCAGCCCCGCCTTGAGCCGGCCGAACTCGATGGCGTCCTCGCCGCGCTGCTTGAGCCACTCCGAGGTGAAGTCCAGGCCGGCGTTGAGGAAGGTGCGCCAGTTGGGCCGCAGCCGCTCACCCCAGTCGGGGTTGCTCGAGTCGCTGCCGCCGCCGCTGTCGGAACCGGTCGACCCCGACGAGGCGCCGGAGCCGGACGTGGTCGGGTTGGGCGAGGTGCTGCCCCCGCCGCCCCCGTCGATCATGAGCATGTGGCCGTCGTACTCCACGTAGCTGATCGGGTTTCCACCGGCGAGGGAGTAGGTGTTCTGGGTCAGCGGATCCAGGGCCAGGCCGAGGTCGCCGAGCGCGGTGTAGAACATGTCCTGCTGCAGGAACGTGGAGATGTCCGGCCCGAACCGCCGGGCGCCCATGTCGTACTGGGACGCGCCGGCCGGACCGGCGGGGGCGACTGACGGGACGGTACCGGAGTCCATCCGCTTGCCGGAGAAGCGGTACGGGTTCAGCGGCGCCTGGTTGTCGGTGTCCCCTGTGGTCAGTGACTCGGTGTCGCTGCTGGGCGCGTCGCTGCCGCCGTAGGCGTCGTAGCCGTAGGAGGCCTTGACCTTGCCGGCGTCGGTGATCAGCTGCGAGATGGAACCGTGCACGTCGGTGCCGTAGGTGAACGTCTCGGTGGCGCCGGTGGTGTTGTTCCGGTCGGTCATCTGCAGCTTGTGGCCGTAGTTGTCGTACGCGTAGGTCTTGGTCTTCGGGTTGGTGCCGCCGTCCTGCTTCTCCTCGGTGACCAGGTTGGTCACTCCCTGGTAGGTGAACGTGGTCGTGCGGTCCTTGCCGGGGTCCTGGTGGTCCTCGGTTTCCTTGGTGGTGCGGTCGAGCGCGTCGTACGTGTACGTCGACATGTCGGTCCGCGTCGAGCCGCTGTACATGCGGCTGGTGGTGAGCCGGTTGAGGTAGTCGTAGCCGTAGTCGGCGATCAGGTTCGACGCGGTACCGCCGTCGCTGGGTGAACAGTTGGCGGCCGAGCCCGACGAGGTGGTGACGCAGTCGAGGTTGCCGGTCGGTGGGTCGTACCAGTACTTCGCCGTCGCGGGGCCGATCGTCGCCTCGGTGACCTGGGTGCCGGTGTACTTGCGGCTGGTCGTGGTGCCGTTCTTGACCTCGGTGGTGACGTTGCCGGCCCGGACGGTGTTGTCGCCGAGCAGTTTCGCCGGTTCGTCGAAGGTGTACCGGTTCTCCTTGCCGAGCCGCTGCTGGTGCCGGGTGAGCCGGTCGCGGGCGTCGTACTCGTACTTGGCGTCGCACGGCGACGAGGTCCGGCAGGTCTGGGCGGTGTTGCCGTCGGTGCGCTCCAGCACGTACCGGTCGCTGACCCGGTGGCCGTTGACGTAGGCGTTGGTGCTGTCCACGTAGGACACGTCGTGGGACTCGGTGATCGCGCCGGAGCCGTTGCGGGTCTCCAGCTTGCGCAGCTTGCCGTTGTCGAAGTGGGTCCACGTGGTGGTCTGCTTCTTCGGCCACGTGGTCGGGTCGGCGACGCAGCCGGCCGCGGCGCGGTAGACGTCCCGCTGCCGCTCCCAGCCGCTGGCTTGCCACTGGTTGACGGTACGGGTGTCGTCCGCGCACGCGCTGTCCGTGCCGAGGTCGAGCTGCTGGGTCAGCCAGTCCACCCCGTCGTAGGTCAGCTCGTACCGGCGCGGTGCCTTGGTCTGGGTACCGGCGTCGTTCTCCTCGCCGTTCTCGTTGCGGATCGTGATGTTGCCGTTGGCGTCGTAGGTGTAGTTGGTGAACTTCCAGACCGTCTCGGCCTGCTTGCGGTGCCGGACCTTGGCCACCTCGTCGAAGCCGGTGTACGTGCTCTGCGTCTCCACCGCGCGGTCGCCGGGGTCGGTGACGCCGCCGCGGTCGACGGCGCCGATGAGGTTGTTGTTCGCGTCGTAGGTGTACGTGCTGGCGTGTCCGCCCTGGTCCTTGCGGCTTTCGAGCTGGCCGTCGAGGAAGTACTCCCAGGTCATCGTGCGCCCGTCGTCCGGCGACCCGGACGCGGTCTCCGGTACCCGCTCGGCCTGCCAGCCCTGGGCCTCGTAGTCGAAGTGGACCTTGGGGTTGGTCGGGTCGTCGGAGGTACGCACCCAGCCGGGGTCGAAGTACGTCATGACCGTGCGGGCCCGGTCGCCGACGCTGCCCGGCGTGGACGTGGTGACCGGCAGGCTGTTCCACAGCACGTTTCCGTTGGCGTCGTACGCGCGGTGGGTGTAGTGCCGCTCGGCGCCGTCGTCGGCGTTGAACGGCGCCGTGATCCTGGTCAGGCGGTTGTTGGCGTCGTAGCTGTAGCTGGTGACGTAGAACGTGTACGGGCCGGTCGCGCCGCCGGTGTCGAAGCCCCGCGGCGAGATGAGCCGCGAGCGGTTGCCGTTGCGGTCGTACTCGATGCGGGTGGTGGCGTTGCGTCCGGTCGCCGCGTCGACCCGCTCGCGGGACAGCACCGGGGCGTCGCGCTGGTCGTACTCGATCTCGGTGCGGGTGGACCGGCCGGTGGCGATGTCCTTCTCCCGGCTGGTGACGTTGCCGTTCGCGTCGTACGTGGTGCGCTGCGCATGCCCGAGGTCGTCGCGCTGCTCGACCGGCCGGTGCGCCGAGTCGAAGTCGGTCTCGGTGGTGAACGGCGCGACCGCCGGCCCGGTGCCCGGACAGGTGATCGTCGCGGCACCGGCCCGCGGCCGGGTCACCGAGCGCAGGTCACCGGCGAGGTCGTAGCACATCTGGGTGACCCGGGCCTGCGCCGTGCTGGTACCGTACTCGATGCGCTTGATCACCCGGTCCAGCGGGTCGTACTCGCTGACCGTCGCGTAGTCGTCCACAGTGGACGACTGCACGCCCTTGGGCTTGGTGATCTTGATGAGTCGGCTGGCCGCGTCGTAGTCGAACCGGGTCCGCTCGCCGGCCGGGTCGGCGCTGGTGTCCGGCCCGGTCTCCAGCGTGCGCCGATCCATCACGTCGTACGTCGTCGTGGTGACCGACGTGGTACCCGGGTCGCCGGTGATCGGCCCGTAGTGCGGGTCGAACTCGCGGACGGTGTTGTCGTTGGCGTCGAAGTCGGCACCGGACCAGAGCAGGTTGCCGCGGTCGGTGGCGGTCGACTTGGGCGCGCTCTGCCGGCCCAGCCGGTGGAACGAGTCGTAGTCGAAGAACGTCTTGTACGCCCGCTCGTCGAGCCCGGAATCGCCGGCGTGGTTCGGGTCCTGCACCCAGCGGACGAGGCCGTCCGGGTCGTAGCCCATCCGGGTCACCCCGCCCATCGGGTCGCGGATCTCGGTCGGCTGCCCCGACGGGTCGTACACCGGGTAGGTGGTCGCCGGGTTGCCGTTCGCGTCCCGGACCGCCGCCAGGGTGCCTGGGTTAGGCGTGCCAGGGCCGCTGTAGTCGTAGTCGGTGACCGCGCCGGTCGGGTCGGTGACCTTGTCCAGGTTGCCGTTGGGGTCGTAGGAGTACCGCCACTGGAAGTCACCGGCGACCGTCGGTGTCGCGACCCCCTTGGGCTTGGTCACCGTGGCGACCTTGCTCAGGTGCCTGGCCGCGTCGTTGGCGTCGACCGCCTCGTCGAGGTAGGTCACCTCGGTCGTCTCGGCGGCCTGGTTCGTCCGGGTCAGCAGATAGCCGTTCGGGTTGTACGTGTAGGTGCTGGACCGGCCGGTCGGCTCGACCACCTTGGTCACCTTGAAGTCGGTCGACCACTCCACGCCGATCGTCTGGCTCTTCGCGTTGAGGATCGAGGTGACCTTGCCGGTGACGTCGTAGGTGAACCGGGTGACCCGGGACATCGGCGCGGTCACCGTGGTGATCCGGTTGGTCAGGTCGTAGGCGTACGACGTCGCTACCGCCGCGCGGTCCGTGCGGGTCTTGAGCTTCCAGCGCAGGTGCTGTCCCTCGTTCGCCTGGTAGTACGCGTACGTGGTCTCCGCGCCCCGCGGGTCGCGCACGCTGAACAGCCGGGTGGACTGGTTCGGCGTCCTGGGCGCCGGGTTGACCCGGTCCGCCGCGAGCGGGATGGCCGGGCCGGCGCCGTTGGACGTGGTGTACGTGAACACGAACGAGCGGTCGGGCAGGAACTCGCCGTTGGCCTTCGTGCCGCCGCGCTGGGTCAGCCGCAGCAGGTTGCCGTCCTCGTAGTAGTCGAAGTCCAGCCGGCTGCCGGTGTGGTCACGGATCGTCTGGATCTTCCCGCGGACGTGCGCCTTCTTGATCTCGTCCTTGGCCCAGTAGTCGATGGTGAAGCTGCGCCCGCCGGCGTCGGTGACCGCGGTGACCCGCTTCTTCGGCCCGCCCGGGTCCTCGCCCGGCGGGGTGTCCTGCAGCGCGTAGGTGATCCGGTTGCCGTTGCGGTCCTCCACCATTGTGGGGAACCCGTCGACGTCGAAGATGTAGGTCACCTTGTCCGGCCGGGTCAGTGCCCACCGGCCGCGCGGGTCGGTGGTGGGCAGGCTGCGCAGGTACAGGTTGACCCCGGGCGGCTCCTGCCACCTGGTGATCCCGTCGGTGCCGGTGGTGCCGGTGAACCGGTGCACGCTGCCGTCGCCGTCGGTGAACTCGACGAACTTGTTCGCGTTGCCGGAGATCTCGTCGGCCTTGTTCGGGTGGATGTCCATCGGCTCGCCGA
>Ga0209481_10000184_pt1 | contig 26942 bp, 53 predicted proteins | sample SoiMetdeltSBSDD3_FD_187598 | JGI IMG/M metagenome (GOLD analysis project Ga0209481, IMG submission 187598) | Bulk soil microbial communities from a Populus tree surrounding site in Tennessee, USA - Soil MetaG P. deltoides SBSDD3 (SPAdes) (version 2) | ecosystem: Environmental > Terrestrial >...
GGTGTACGACTTCCGGAACCGGTTGTTGTGTTCCAGTGCCACCGGCCCTGACATCAAGTTCCAGTGGACGTTCCCTGCCGGCCTGACCATGAACTACATGGCCCTGGGCATCGCGGTGGCTGGTTCGGCGCTCACTTTCCAGAACGCCATCCAGACCACTGTGCCAGCCTTCGAGGGTTCCGGCTCGGACTTCACGGTGCTGTTCCAGGGCTTGGTCATTGTAGGTGGTACTGCTGGCACGCTCCTACTTCAGTTCACTCAGAACTCGGCGGTTGCCTCCAATACCCTGATCCGGGCACAGTCTTATGGGACCCTCATTAGGGTGGCGTGATATGGCATCACAAGGTTATTGGGATTGGGTCAAGGCGGGCAAGCAGTACAACCTCATACGGCCTGCTCGTGATCTGCAACGAATCCTCCGTGTCCACGGGCTCACCGTTTACGACTACCCGGACGAGGATCATCTTCAGGCATCGCGACCTGAAGATCACACACCGTTCTCTGTTACCGGTTGGCCGGGAACTAATGCACGTTGGAATGCTCGGGCTCTTGACATCATGCCGCGCACCAATGTGCCCTTGGCTGAAGCCAAGAAGGAGAACGCGGACATCGCTCGGCGAATCATTCAGGACAAGAACAACAAGGTCGTTGGCACGGAGTGGATCAAGTATCTGAACTGGACCGACGAAAAGGGCAACACGTTCCATGTGTCATGGCAGCCCAATTATTCGGTGGGTCCGTCCGCCGACGCTGGCCATGTACACATTTCCGGTCGTTCAGATGCCGATAACGACACACGGGCTGCTAATTACGATCCGTTGAGGGAAGATGACGACATGACCACAGCAGACGAGGTCTGGGCACACCGTATTACTGGTAACAACCCCGATACGGGGCAACCGTACGACTTCTCGGCCGCTGACATGCTTGCTGGTACTAACTATGCAGCATGGAAGACGCTGAGCCAGTCACAGGCGAACGCAAAGGCTTTGGCTGATGTTCAAACCGCCCTGTCCGAGATCAAGGCGATGCTTCAGGCCGGTGGTGGCACCGCTGAAGGTGTAGTGATCATCGAGAAGATCGAACAGCAGACTGAGATCCTGAAGAAGGAGATCGAGGCTCAGGTTGAAGATGCCGTAGCTGACCTGGCTGTTGGTGGCGCGACTAAGGTACTTGGCCCGGAGGAGTAAGTGGCACGGGTAGCGTTGCCGGTGAGCCGGCTTAGTCGTATCGACGTGTTCCCCATGAACGCGGCCGTGGGTGATGCGACAAATGATCACGACATGGTCAATAATGGCTACACCGTAGTTCTTGTGAACAACATCGGCGGGTCTTCACATATCGCACAGGCGGTCATTTTGAAGACCGTAGATGGACAAACTCCCACGGTCATTTCCTACACTATTCCGGCAAACTCATTTGTTCCGCTCGGTCCGTACCCAGTGGATATTTATGGGGATCATCTACTGTTCAACACAGACCATGCTGATCTCAAACTGAGAGCGTTTAGTTTGCTTTGACCTTTGGAAAGGGACTCAATGCAGCCCAATGACCCAGGACCCGTAGTGGTGATCGGACTGCGCGAGATCTACGAGGCGGTGATCTCATTGAACGGACAAGTAACCACGTTGGTCAGTCAGACCAACGGCGCGGCCCACGAGATAGCGGACCATGAGAGTCGCATCCGCCTTTTGGAGAAGGCACGTTGGCCGCTCCCCGCGCTCTCGGTACTGATCGCGTTGGCCGCTCTAGTCCTAGCCCTTGTAAGGCCATGAGACAGCTCTTCACGTACTCCGTGAGCGTGCCAGCTGAAGATGTCGTGGACCTAGTCCAGGAACGCATCCAGCTGGCGATTGATCGCGCGGTGAGACTGGATCGCCACATGGACAGTGCTTCCGTCGAGCACCACGAGGACAGCACTAAGTTCATCATCAAGATCCAGTACAAGGGGGTCGACCGATGGTGGGTGTCCAAGCGAGTACGGTTCGCCATGGCCGCGCTGCTCGCCAAGGCGAAGGTGCCGGCGTCCTCGGTGGAGCTGGTGACCGTTCAGATCCTCCCCGACAAACGAGCCCTGAAAGCCCCTGAGCGTAACCCTAATTCAGGCCCCAAGTCCACCCTAAGGCGCTGGGAGGAACTCCAGGAGAAGCGGGCTGCAAACGCTTCTGAGGCGGCTTCAGGGGGTACATAGGAGCCATGCTAGCCATTTTCGTGATCGTTCTAATGATCGTTGCGTCAACGTGCCTCGGCATCGAAGCGTTCCTCCGCCGCAGCCTCCTGGCCCTAGGGCTGTGCATCTGGGCTGTAGCGGTCACGATCTCATTGCTCGGCGCCTACGCATAGCGAAAGGCCCCACGCGCACCAAGCCAGGAGCGGAGCGTGGGGCCTTTCGGTATTACCGGAAAAGTCAGTCTTCGTCGTAGTCGTCAGTGTTCGCACCGTTGGTGTTCACGCCGACCTTGGGCTGCTGTACCCGGAACGGGGAGCCAACCGCCTGCAATGAGGTACGCGCGTTGACGTCCTCCACAATGCGGGTAACCGCCCTGTCCAGGGTGTGCTGGTCCGAGCCCTCCTTGGCCTCGGCCATGATCTCCAGCTGGGGCCGTAGACCCGCCGCAGCGTCCACCAGGTCCTGAGTCTCGATCAGACCAGGGGTACCACCGTTGCGGGCGATCGTGTACCGCATGGCCCGCTCGATGGCCTCCAGGGCGAATGCGGGTACGAGCCCATCGAACGCCTCAGCGATCTTGTCGTAGTCCACCTCGCCGAGCAGGTTGGTTGGCACCGCAACCTGAACGAGCTTACGGAAGCCCACCGCATCCATCTGTCCGATCGGGACGATGGCGTCGATCCGACCCGGGCGCAGTACACCCTTCTGGATCTTCTCGACGTGGTTCGTGGTGAACCCGGCGATGATCTCGTTGCCCTTGGCGCTGATGCCGTCCAGGACATCCAGGAGCTGGCTCAGGTGTGAGCTGGAGCCACCCTTGGCCACCACGTCGATGTCCTCGTACCACACCACTGCTGGGGCGTAGAGCCGCGCCGTCTTCAGTACGTCGAACAAGTCGTCCTTGCCTGGCCGGGCCAGGATGAACGTCCAGCCGTTACGTACCGCCTCCTGCGCGGTCAGGATGCCGCACAGCGACTTGCCGGTGCCGTACGGACCTTCCACAAGCACCGCTCGCTTGAGGGAGATGCCCAGGTCGCGCATGGTGTCCGCGTGACGGATCAAGGTCCACAGGTTGGCGTCGAGCTGGGTCAGCACCTCTTCCGAGTAGATGACCTTGCGCGGGTCGACCTGGAACACGTCCTCGAATCCGGGCTCCTGCGCTCCGTTGATCGCCTTGCCCTTGTAGATGGAGTTGTCCTTCAGCTCCTGATCCACGATCGAGAAGAAGGCGTGAACACGCGCCTCGTGCTTCTTCGGCGCCTCCACGTACAGGGTGAAAAGGATCCCCAGCTCAGGGTCCCTGGTGAAGCCGAGCGTAAACGTCGCCTCCAGCGGAGGGAACATCACGTCACCCCAGGGCACCTGCATCGTCTCGGTGGGACTGATGGAGATGGTTCGGATCTCCGGCTTGTACTCCTCGCCGAAGAACCCGAAGGTCGACTTGCCGATACCCATCGACCCAAAGACCTTCATCATGGTCCGCTGGAAAGCAGCTGCGCCGTCGAACGGCCGGTACTGGAAGACCTTGGAGAAGTTGAACGCCTTCTGCTGCGCCTTCTCGTAGTCAAGCAGGTACTTGGCCGCCGCGCCGATGTTGCCCTCCATGTGCTTGGGGAGGACAAACTTCTCTCCTTCGAAGATCAGGGCCTCATCGCTGACCTGAAGCCGCCCAAGTGCATCGAGCTGCTCCAGGATCGCGGCCCGGATCTTCTGGTCCGCGCTGATCTTCTTCGCCGTCCGCTGGCTGAGTGACACCAGATCATCAACGGAAAATGTTGCGTTTGCAGACAACTTGTCTCCTCTGCTCTCTCCTCTGGTTGTCTTCATGTACCCGAGGGTACCCCCCTAGTAAGATGACCGTCAACTTTCTACGGCATGCCAACCCTTGATGTTCATCAAGGGCCAAGATCCGAGGTGGTCCCGGCCTCCGCTATAGGTCCGATCCCGGTACAGCGACAGGACCCCGTCGTGAACCAGTAGGTGGTCCACGAACTTGATCTCCTTAACTTCCTTGTCGGTGAAGGTGATCGTGACCGTCCTCATGCACCAGCCTCCGGGGTCATCGTCCAGAAGTTCCCGAACACCATCCGCCGGCCCTGGTACCACCCCCACACATGCCAGCCACACCGTGCCTCGCAAATGAGCACCGGCAACTTCTTCCGGCCCGTCTCGCTGATCTCGCCAGCAGTTAACGGCCACTCCTCGGCCACAAGCCCCATCGATCCGCACGAGGGGCACCTAGCTCTTGCCAGGTTCAACCTGCTCTCCGCCATGGACCACCCTCCTAAGATGAAGAACCGCCACCAGTCGCCGTCCCCCGACAACGACTGATGGCGGTTCGTGGAGAAGAAGGGAATCGAACCCATCGCAGCGATCTTGCAAGGATCACTCGCGTACCCAGCGCCATCCCCATAAGCACAGGTGCCGTGTGTGCGTGAACCCAGCGAGGTTTCGGCACCTGTGCAGCGACTACGACGGGACTTGAACCCGCACCCTCCACCTTGACGGGGTGGTGCCCTACCTATTGGGCTACGTAGCCAGGGTGTGCACGTACATGCTCAGAGCTGCCGGCCCACACGTACGTGCACACGTCTATCATACAAAACCACTCCACCGGCCTGAGCAACGAACGGACGACCGGGTTCGAACCGGCAACCGCCTGCTTGGAAGGCAGGAACTCTACCCATTGAGTTACGTCCGCGTGAAAACTATCAGTCATCAGGCCCGGTGCACGGCGCCATCGCCAGAGCCTGATCGCGCCACTCGATCTCGCAGTAGTAGCAGCCCGGACCTGCGGTGTTCAACAGGTCTTCGTTAGTGAGCAGCTGAGCGTTGTCGGGATGTACCACCGTGGGATCCACCCGGAACGCTGCCAGCAGCACCCAGAGATGCTCTCGCCTGATCGGGTCATAGACAGGCATCTTCTCGTCTTGGTCATCATCATCAAAAAAGTCCATGCGGAAGATGAGCGATTCGAACGCCCGCCCGGTTGCCCGGGACTACGGCTTAGCAAGCCGCTGCCTTACCACTCGGCCAATCTTCCGGTTGTTGCAACTTACCGGGTCATCACATCAGTTCCCAGCGAATCACCTCGTAACGGCCGTAACCCTGAGAGCGTGAGGCTCCGATGCCCTGCTCCTGGCCGGTGAGCCACAGTAGCGCCCACTGCTCATCGGTGAACTTGACGTCGGTCGCCACGTTGAAGGAGATCTTCACATCCTCCACGTACTCCTCGTACTGGATACCGGAGCCACGCCAGGTGTGCACGAACCGCTGGTTGATACCGGTGGGCTCGGTGACCCCCAGCGGGATGATCGACTCCTGAACTGACACGTGCTCAGCCAGGAACGACTTCGTCACCTTGCCTGAGGTCCGCTCAGTGCCAGACTTGATCAGCAACCGGACCTTGCCGTCCTTATCGAAGGACCAGCGGCCGTTGGGCCAGCGAATGTTGCCGGCCTCCTTGATCCCGGCCTTCACGTACCGTCCCTCGATGTACAGGACGTGCGGACCAGCGGAGCATTTTGAAACTCCCTCTGGTGGACACTGTGAGCACCGCTGTCGCTTGAAGCCGTTCAGGTGCCGGTTCTCTGAGACGGTCTCGATGGCAACGTCGGCGGTGACTCCTCGCTCGGCCATGATCTCCGCAGCGGCCTCACGGATCAAGTCATCCTTGTCGATGCCCAGTTTGCTCTTGAGCCATCCCTCAGCAACGTTGGGGTCCGTTGGGGTACCACCGTTGATGATCGGGATGCGGAATTCCGCTGCGTAGACGTACGGGTAAGCCTGAGGTTTCCAGGCTTCAAAAACTCCCACATTGACTCCTTTAAAATTTAAGTGGGATGGGTCGTCGGCATGGGGAGGTTCGGCATGGGGTGGGTCGTCGGGACGGGTCGGACAGGGCCGGCACGGCGAGGAACGGGTAGTCGGGAGGGCTGGAAATGGGGCGGGGTAGGTAGTCAGGAGCGAGGTGAGGTGGGAGGGTCTGGATCGTCGGGAGGGGAGGGGCTGGTACGGGTTGGAGTGACAAGTCGGGGAGAGGTTGGGGTGGGCGGGGCGGGTGAGGTAAGTCAGGTAGGTCGTGGGCCGGGCGAGGTTGGGTAGTCAGGACGGAGCGAGATGGCTCGGGACGGGTAGTCGGAACAGGGGTGGCCGGGGTACAAGCTGGGGCGGGTCGGGTCGTCGGGAGCGGGACGGAGGGGGTTGAAGGTGGCTCGGGACAGGTAGTCGGGTCGGCACGGGGCAGGTGGGCAAGGAATGAGTCGGATCGTCGGTGGTCAGGGTTGGCTCGGAACGGGTAGTCGAGATGGGGAGGGCCAGCTAGGCACGGGCTGGATCGGGCCGGCTTGTCGGGCTGGCGCGGTTGGGGTTGACGCGGTTGGTCAGGTAGGGGCCGGGCGGGTGGAAGTTGGCGACGATCGGGCAGTCGGGGACGGTATGGGCCGGCGAGGACCGGGCGGGCCAGGTAAGTCGGGAGGGTCTGGTCAGGTTCAGGCCGGGTAGTCGTGTTGGGCTCGGGTTGACCGGGGATGGGCTGGGGAGTCGGACTGATAAGGAGCGGGTGGGGAAGGCAAGTCGGTTAGGGATGGGGGGAGGTGGGTGGGGGGGGATAGGTAAGTCGGGAAGGGTAGTTGTGGCGTGGGTTGGTGTGGAAAGTCGGGCAGGTGCGGTTGGGCGAGGTTCGGGACGGATAGTCAGGCCGGGGACGGGGAGGGGCGGCATGGGGCAGGCAAGTCGGGAGGGCTCGGCACGGCCAGGGGTGGTGCGTCGGGACGGGCAGGACCGGGGCAGGGTTGGCAAGTCGGATTGGGGCGGACGGACGGGGCGTGGGAAGGATAGTCGGTGCGGCCAGGGATGACAAGGGAAGGGTAGTCAGGAGGGGCGGGTCGGGATTGGGGCGGATCGTCGGGGCGGGCCGGGTCGGTTGGGTCAGTCGACGGCCGGGGACGGATTGGCGTGGGTAGTCAGGCCCGGGGAGGCATGGAATGGCGCGGCACGTCAGTGGGGCGGGGTAGACCCGGGATGGTGCGGCTCGGGTCGTCGGCAGGGGTTGGCAAGGGTTGGGGCGGGAAGGGTAGTCAGGTGAGGCCAGAGTAGGTACGGCTCGGGGTGGCATGTCGGGGCGGGGTAGGAGGGGCTGGGTCAGGTAGTCGGGGCGGGCGAGGCGGGAGAGGCATGGCTGGTCAGATCCGGAAGGGGTAGGTACGGCTCGGGGTGGCTTGTCGGTGAGGGCAGGTGAGGGTCGGGTCGTCAAGGGAGGGGTAAATGCGGCTAGTCAGGTTGGGATGTCGGGGGCAGGAGCGGGCTGGGTAGTCGGGCAGGAGCGGGTCAGCATGGCAGGGGTAGTCAGGCTGGGTCGGGGCAGCTGGGGGTGGGTAGTCGGGTCGGGGCGGGGGGGCTTGGGCAAGGTAGTCGGACGGGGTGGGGTGGGACGGTGAGGCCAGACGGGGGTAGTCGGAACAGGGGTGGGAAGGAATGGCGCGGGTCGTCGGGTTGGATCGGCGCGGGAAAGGTCGGCCGGGTCTGGAACGGGTCGTCGGTGCGTGACGGGTTGGGAAGGGCCGGGCTGGGAAGTCAGCGAGGAGGTGGACGGGTCTGGGTCGGGTCGTCGGGTTGGGATAGGTAGGGCTCGGATTGGATCGTCAGGGACCGCCACCAAGTGAACGCCACATGTCGTCCAACTGCTGGTTCGTGAAGTGGTCGGCCACCCTGTCCTTGCCGACCTTCTTGGCGATGGCCCGCAGGAACGCCTCGTGCAGCTTCAAATTGACCGCCTGTCGGGCGTACTCACCGGCGACCCACAGCAACTCCTCGCCGGTCAGTTCGGAGATCCGGCGCCGGGAGCCGTCCTTCATGACCTGGCTCACTTCAAGCCAGCCCGTGATCGCGGTCTCGTTGCCGTTCTGGAACGCCTTGGCGTCCTGGGCGAACTTGTCACGCCGTGAGGTCTTCCGTACGTGGCTGCGCCGTGACCGGTCCCGGGTGGAGATCCAGTCGGACAGTACCGCTGTGGCCTGTATGAGCAGCCAGCCTTCAAGCAGCTCCGGGTCCGTGGCCAGGAGCTTGTAGACAATGTGTCGCGCAAGGATCGGGGCTGAGTAGGCGCCATCGGCGGTTTCCGCATCAATGACCTGGCGCATCTCGGTTACAAAGTCACGGCTCATCGGAGCCTTCCCTTCAGGAGCCTTTCATGACTCTTCGTATTGACGTAACCCGGCCTTGCCGGACCGCACGTACAGAATGTCGATTGTCTTGTTCAATATGCAGATCCTGCGATGACGTATGGTTCCCGGATTCATCTGCTGCTTTAAGCTGCTTCTTTCTCCTTCTTCCCGAGAGAGCACAGTGACAGCGATCCACAAGAAACCTGGGAAACCGAAACTGTATTGCTTTCGAGTGACGTCGATGAACCATGCAGTTCCCCTTCAGGGGTTGTTTATTGCCAGTGCCGCTAAGGCTGCGGTGAAACTGACCAGCATCGCCACTATGTAAATGATGATCAGCGTCACCCCAAATTTGCTATTTGGGATGAGACTCACGCAGTCCCACGGAGACTCGAACTCCGTTCCCCGGGGCGAAAACCCAGGATCCTAGCCCATGGACGATGGGACCACTTGCAAGTGTTACGCACCGAACTGCTGTGCAAGTCCAGCGAGCGCCAGGATCAGGCACACAACCCCGGCGATGATGATGGTTGCTCTCATTCGTTCTCCCGTTAGTTGGTGACCTCAATGGTTCCAGGTTCAAGCCTCTGGTTCTGAGAGAACCCACCGGAAGCATCGATGATGATGACGGCTAGTCTTCCACCCTGGAGTTGTGTGGCCCTCAACCTGAACTTGTCCGTAGGGGAGGCCAACACCTTGACCTCCCATGGCGATTCCCTGTCACCTACATCGCTGATGAAAGGGATCGGGGAGTTGTTTTTGAAGGCCGAGATCTTGATCTCAAGGCTCCTGATCTCCGGCAGCCACTGCACCCGCAGGGTCACGTCTTTCCTGGGTCCTTTATCCCAGGGAAACCGTCCAGTGGCCTTGTACAGTGCCACCGGAAGCGCAACTGTCAATATGACGATCACGATGAACCAGACCTTGATCCTCTGACCGATTGATGATCTGGTGTTTGCGCTGATCTTCGTCTCCTTTACTTGGTACCCCTCTTCCGTAAGGGGTAGGTGGCCATCCTCTTTGACCTAGGGCGATGGCCGTTCCCCATGCGAAGGGAAGTGGTGGTTTCCCTAGTCGTACCGTGTACGGGGCTCGAACCCGTCATCTCCGCCTTGAGAGGGCGGCGTGTTGTCCAGCTACACCAACACGGCTTTATGCGTCAGGTCATTGTGGGCGATTCGTAAACAGTGACAGGGGAAACATGGAATTCATGTTCTTCCCAGTAGGAGGGTTCAAACTCTTCCCGTAGCAGCTCTAGAGACTGCTTAGCAAGTTCCTCGGTAAGGAACAATGCCCTCGGAAAGTGGAAGTTCCCATGATTCTGAGAGTAGCTGTACTCCATGATTGCGTATACCTTCACGGGTGTCTGACGGGATTCGAACCCGCGATTAACTGGGGCCACATCCCAGCGCCTAATGCCTGCCGGCTTCAGACACAGAGCCCGTCGCGGGGATTCGAACCCCGGTTCCTGTCACATGAGCGCGTCTATGTGAGCAGTAATCCCAACCCGGGACGGGCAAGGTGTAGATGGAGCTGCCCACGACCCTGGGCTCGGTCGGCATGACCCTCTGGACGGTGCACCCGAAGTGCATCCCTCTCCATCTACATAGACACGTTCCTTGGGTTCGGTCCTGACACCTACTCTGCCCAAGGAAATTTAAGCAAGGAGACGATTCAGGTCGTACCTTGCCAGAGCCCGTGCCTAGCCCTGCGCGGAAGTTGAAGGAATCGAACCCTCAGGGGTCACCCTGGCACCGTTTTCAAGACGGTTTCGCCACCATGGCGCCAACTTCCAGGGAACGCCCCCCGTTAAGGAGGCGGTCGCCTTGTCTTGGGACTTGGATCGTCTCGGTTCATCCAGCAGCTGATCTCACCCTTAACGAACCGATTCTCTTTAGCGTAGATAGTTGCCGGATTGTCCGTGTCATAGATCCGGCAATGAATCTCAAAGGACTGCGATTGATACACCGTCAAACGGACAACATCCTTGTTTGTCCCTGACCGAATCTCCGTATACCCCGACGTCAAGAGCGCCAGGGCCTGAGGCGGCTTGGGGTAAACATCCTTGCCGTTGATCATGAGGTTCACCAGGACTGCTTTGGTTCTGTCCTTCTTGGTCACGTTGGGACTGAAGGTGACCTCGACGGTGTATCGACGAGGCTTAACAGGCTCGTCGGCTTTCTTTTTTCTCTCGTAATAGGTCTGGAGTCCAGTTGAAGCTAGCACCACGATACTCAAAAAGACCGCGATGACGATTATCGCCTGGACTCCCCTGTATCGGGTTCGGGGTGTCACGTGGCGGCACATGGGATCGAACCATGCATGCCAAGGCACGGGTTTTACAGACCCGCTGCGTCACCAGACGCCTACCGCCATGGAACCCCCGGGACCGGTCTAGCGCGCTGCCACGTGCACTATGGCCCCGGGGATCGCTCGGACGACTGGGTTCGAACCAGTGACCTTGGAGTTAACAGCTCCCTGCTCCGCCAACTGAGCTACGTCCGAATGTTCTACGTGCGCTTCATGCCGTACCCGTCCTGTGGCCACAGGTGCGTGGTCACGTACATTTCGAAGTACTCCGCCTGAGCCTTCACCGCGACAGCGGCAATGTGCTCCACCAGGTTCTGCTTGGACGGTTCGTTCTGGAACACCTTTTCGAGGATCCGCCGGGCCACGAACTCGACCTCGGTCATCGAATTCCCGTCAACTTGAATCTCGGTGTTGGCAGTCACACCAGGTGTCTCCGGTGCATCCGTCATGGTTGCCTTCCCTGCACTTCTCGCAGATGAATTCACAGTCATCCATGCTCCCTCCGAGAGATTCGAACTCCCACTACGTGGTTCAGAGCCACGCGACCTACCTAATTAGTCTAAGAGGGATCGGCAAAGGCGGAGGGATTCGAACCCTCACGGTACGGTTTTGGAGACCGACCGGCACAACCTACGCTCGCCGATACGCCGTCACTTGCAATATGGATCGTCAGGGGCAGCTGACCTGCACAACCTGGTGCGGTCCAGCTGCTCGTGAATGTCATGAACCTGCTTCTCGTACGTGGTCGCTGGCCGGGAAGTTCCCCTGGGGTGGGGCGGTGACACTGGAACCGGTTGCACTCCCTGCCAGATGAACAGGGTCCCCATGACGACCACGACCAACGCGAGGATCCATTTGAGCCTCATCTTCGATCTTCCTCGTTTAAGGGATTCTTCCCGTAGAAGAACGAGAAGATGAGCGGGTAGAAGGAGAGGTACACCACCGGATGGCAGCCTTCCCCTTTGTTGTTCATGGAACGGTGAACCTGTATCCCGAAGGATATGCACCGCCAGTCAACACCGACTGTGATTCGATCACCAATTACCACGTACTCACGAAGGGATTCGAACCCCCACTGACGTGCTCCTAAGGCACGTGCCTCTACCGTTGGGCTACGTGAGCAAGGTGCCGATCCTTTTACGGGTTTCCACCGTGGAGCGACCGGCGCTCTCCCCGTACCCCCACCAGGATTCGAACCTGGACCTGACCGCTTAGAAGACGGTTGCGCTATCCATTGCGCCATGAGGGCGGGTGCAGGGACTCAGATTAACGACCTCACCCAATCCCTGCCGAGGTCAGCGGGCATGCGGGGAAACCCAGCGACATGCCAACCCGGTTGAGCATGCACCAGTCATCTTGGTACCGGTCCGACTGACGTCTCAACGTACCCTTACCGGGACTCGAACCCAGATCCACCACTTAGGAGGCGGTCGCTCTTTCCCTTGAGCTATAAGGGTTTGTACACTCTCTCGTGACAGATCCTTTTGATCTTGATCCTGTTGCGATGGTGTAGGTCATGGCACCTGAGGTCTACCTTGCAACAAGGTGGGATGTGATCCTGATCGATCAGGTGTCCCTTGAGGCGCTGCTCGGCAATCCTCACAAGTAGGAGGCCAAGGGTCTTTTCCCAGATGCTGTGGTAGAACCATGCGGCCAGGATGTTGTGTAGTGGCTGTGTATACGTCTCGGTGTACTTCTGCTTCCAGCTACGGGAGAAGATGACGCCCTGTTCAGTCCTGGTGATCCTCACTCACGCCTCCTAGCAGTACCGGTTCCGGAGCGTGTTCGCCGGGTCGGGGTGAAGCCCGTCAGGGTCCAGGACCCCGTGCAACATGCGACCCACAACAACCTCGTGGGCAGCTGCGTAGACAGCAGCACGGTTCATGAAGAACTGTGAGTCACCGACCGCGATCGTGTACGTGGGATCATCCTTGAGTCTCAACGTGACCTCGGTCTCGCTCAGATCCGGATGGTCGTCCTTGAGGTCGACGATGATCTGCCGGGACTTGGCCCACTCTCGTTCACCACTAGCGATGTCACACAACATCTTCCGATAAAGATCATCCACGATCTTCTTTGTCACGAAGCCTCGCCGGGAATTGAACCCGGATAACGCGCTTTGCAGGCGCGTCCCACTCCTTGTACCGAGGCCCTGCGTACCCCCGGGGAGAATCGAACTCCCGTCTTCCGGTTAAGAGCCGGAAGCTAAACCACTCAGCTACGGAGGCAGGCGCCCGTCGCGACGACAATGGTTGCTCCGTCCACGGGCATTCGGTTTCGGGTGTGCACGCCCCAACCCCTCGACACAAGCACACCACCAACTACGGAGTGTTCACCGTAGTACTCCACCACCGAAAGGGCTGAACCCCTGCTAGAGGGCGTACACGCGCTCGGATTTGAACCGAGATCCACGAACTTATAAGGATCGCTGCACTACCAGTTGGCATACGCGTGCATGGGGAGGGTCGGGAAGGATCGGGCGGGACCGGCGCGGGGGAGGTTAGGAGAGTCATTAGGTGGGCACGTGACTTCAGATCCGCAGCCTCTATAAGACCTAGGTCTCGCTCGGGATAAAGGCAGTACCCGAGATCGTAGGACAGTGCCCATGCCCTCTGAGTCCCCGCCGGGAATCGAACCCGGATCATCACCTTGGCAAGGTGAGATCATTCCGTTAGACCACAAGGACGTATAAAAGCCCGGTTGTTTTACGCCGCCGTTACCCCTGTCAGGGAGTAATGGAGTTAGCCAGATTAAGGCTGAGGGTGAACCGGGCAATGAAACACCTGGAAATCCAGTTAGGGTTTAGTGTCAGTTAACTGGCAATTTGACAGCTTCGGACGAAATCGACTGCGAGCCTAAGACAGGAATCGAACCCGCGTCCTTCTCCTTACAAGGGAGATGCTCAACCAACGTGAGCTACTTAGGCATGCGCCCCCGGTCCGAAACACCAGCCGAACCGGGGGCTCCCCTCACAACCCCTTCGAACACCCCTCCACCGGAAGGGAGTACCCATGACAGGAGTCGAACCTGCATACCGCACCTTCGGAGGGTGCTGCTCATCCTTTGAGCTACATGGGCATGTGGAGCCGGCGCAGGTACGGCTCCCCTACCTGGGGTTGGCATTAGGAGTAACCAGCGCCAGGAGGATCAAGACCGTCCTTAGAGAAACGAGAGAAACTCCTTAACGCCGGTCCGTGCCGCCGGCAGGGTTCGAACCTGCGCATTCGCTGATTAAAAGTCAGCAGCCTTTCCTACTTGGCCACGACGGCTATGTACCCATGACAGGAGTCGAACCTGCATCGTCCTGATTCGTAGTCAGGTGCTCATCCATTGAGCTACATGGGCAGGCGAGTAAGGTACTGATTACCGGTTTCCAAGTGCGACTTGTTGTCCGGAGTTTAACGCGCCTTCCGGTCGCACTAACGGGGCGCTGTGCGTCATCGGTACCTTACTCGTACCCCCGCCTGGATTCGAACCAAGTGCCTCCGCCTTATCAGAGCGGTGCCCTTACCGTACGGGCCACAGGGGCTTGAATGGTACATGACCGGGACTCGAACCCGGATACCCGTCGTCACGGAGCTTGCCAGTTTCGCTTATCACGTACCAAGTGTCCCCGGACCGGATCGAACGGCCGCGCACCGGGCTTCAACCGGTTGCTCTTCCTACTGAGCTACAAGGACATGGTGAGGGTCGGGAAGGCCAGGACCGGGCAGATCTGGTGTGGTTGGGAAGGTCATTTGCATGCGTACCGCCGGTAGGAATTGAACCCACAAAGTCCCACTTGTAAGGAGGGCGCTCGCCCATCGAGCATCAGCGGCATGTGGAGCTGCCCCAAAGCTAGGGCTTGTAGTTCCAGCTGTCTCTGGATCTTGGCCAGCTCCATGGCCTCAAGGACCGTGCACCCTTCAAACGTGCACGGGCCGTTTTCTCTTTCTCCGTAGCGAGCTTCCGCGTGACGTCGGGTAGGCAGGATTCGAACCTGCGTCCGCCTGCTCCCAAAGCAGGAGCCCAACCTAACTGGGCCTCTACCCGTAGTACCGGGGTCATGACTTCACGGCGCCATGTCATCATGACCCCTGGGTTGGTGAAGATGAACCTGTCGATAGGGGCTCTACCCTTAGGGGCTTACATCCCTTCCAGGGTCCCTCTTCGGTGGATCAGTCCCTACCTGAATAACCACCTGACCGTAGCGGAGACGGGATTCGAACCCGTGGCTGCCGGATTATGAGCCCGGTGCGATAGACCTCTACGCCACTCCGCATCGTTAGTAGTGGTAATGGTACGCGCCGCGCAGGGGGGATCCTGGAACGGTATAAGGAGAACTCTTAGGAGAGAGATTTTCCCTGACGCGCACCACTACCACCGTGTCCTCGACTGGACTTGAACCAGCACCTGGACGGGGTTTGAGCCCGCCGCCTCTGCCATTGGGCTACGAGGACGTGAGGTGCTCGCGGACCTCATGAACGAGGTGGGCTACGAGCACCCTCTATGTGGCTATGGAGTTCTCAAAGTTCGTGTGGGTTCACGCGTACGTGCCCCTTGCTGGGTCGTGCCGTTCTGTACCCCAAGGTACCCCCCCAAAACAGGGGTCGTCAAGTCCAACTACCACCCTGCCACAAGATTTTTCTGGGGCAACACGTTACGACGTGACCGTACCGTCTGGCAGGACCACCTCGCAGGGACGTTTTACCAGGCGGGCGTACCTGACTGCCGCCCACGTACCCGACCGAACCTGCTCGGTGGCCTCGTTCGGGAAGGCGAGCAACAGGTCGATTTCATCAACAATGTCATGGTTACGTGTGAGTGGTGGCTTCACCGGTCGGATCTCATCGACCAGGACGGTCGACATCCACCGTTCCGCGACACCACTTGCCGGGTGCGCGACCAGGCGTACCCCCATCGTGCCGGCGATGTTGCAAGCTTCCTCGTCACCGCCCACGCACCAGCCCTGATGCAGCTCAACTTGACCATGCTCCGTGATCAGCCCCGTGAGACGCGCCCTGAGGTACGTGCGCTGCGCCGAGGTCAAGCCGTACCGGCTAGCCGTGATACCAACCAAGAACACTGGGCCTCCTCGTAATGCAGGTCCGCACCCCCAGGGGAGACGAAAACCCTGAGAGTGCGGACCACGGGCGTCGGTACGGAGTGTGCCCCCGGACCCCGACGCGTCAATCCGGGAGGAAGCCGCCCGTCAACGTGATCACAGGCTAGCTCCTCTTCCGGTACGCGCGCCAGACGGTGAACAGGGCCAGCCAGACGAGCGCGCAAAACCCGCCCATGGCCAGGAAGAACTTCTGCCACTCCCCGGTGTTCCTGGCTGCTGCCCAGAAGCTCAGCATGCCCCCCATGGTGACCAGGAACATCCACACGAACGTGTTCCTCGCCTTGTCCGAGGGACTTCCAAAACTCACCTAAATCACCCTGTCGGTATCGGAGTTGGTCGGCAGCCAAGCTGTGCAACCTTCTCCTCCAGCGTCGGGGCCCGGTTCGGAACATCGGGCGGTTTCACCAACTTCGCCCGGAACGCATCCCGCAACCGACCGTCGTACTCCGCCTTGATCCGGTTGTAGTTCTGCTCGATCGCCCGACGCTGCAACGACAACTGCACCCGAACGTCCTCCGACCGAGCCAACTGTTCGTCCGCGAGAGCCGTGCACCAGTTTGACGCCGACGCTCCCAAACTCGCCTCGTAGTCGTATGCGAACTGCCACTGTGCCTTGACGTTCTGCGGGCTGATCACCTGTGCGCCGGTGTTGAACCACCCGACCGCGCACCCGATCGGGATCATCACCAACACGATGATGACCACGAAGGCAATCACCTTCAAGGTCAGCCCGAGCGGGGTCTGCCGCTCTAGCCACGTCTGGTCGTAATCCCTAATCCTGCGTCCCATGTCAGCCCACCCCAAGGATCTGCGCCGCCGCCGCGCACGGCTTTGACGGGTCCGCCTTTGATGATCCATCCGGATTCTTCCCGGCTGCATCGAAGCACCGCTGCAACGCCTGCTGTGCTCGGGCGTCCAACGCGGTCGCGTCACCAGACGCACCGATGTCGATCAAGGTGGTCTGCTTCTGGATCACCGTCGGAACCGAGGTGCAGTACACGGAAATGTTGTAGAACTCGTGGTAGTTCCCGGCCGGGTCGAACCCGTACCGGTACTCACCTGACGAGCCATACATCCCGTCCGGGCCAGGCATCTCCGGGTTGTAGAACCCGCCGTTGCTGTCCCCCCCACGTGGGGCCTGAGCGTTTGGCGTTGGGCGCTTGTTCCCGGAGGTTAGTTTCCCGACGATCGGGACGGTGAACGCCTTCACGTTCGGGTTGTCCGGGTAGACCGAGCACCAGATCAGGCTGGCTGGGTTGTCTGCCATCGCCAACCGGGTGTTGTAGTTACGACCTTCAACGTCGTTCTTCAGTTGAACGTTCTGTCGAGCGGCTGCGATCGATGCGCCGTCGGATTTCGCACTGTCTCCGCCGCAGGCACCAGCACTGGTCAGGGTCAATACCGCCAGAGATGCCAGTGCCGTGACGGCGATCCTGTGTCGTCGATTCATGACTCCTTCTCGGGTTGGTGGGAAAGATCGGGTCCTTTTATACCCGTAGGTTCCCCTACAGTATCAGAGGCGTATGACTACGCCGACCACGTACAGGACCCCGAACACCACGAGCCCCTGAATGCCGATGGCCGTCCAGCCCATGTCCGCCTTAACGCCCGCGCACATGGCCACCGCAGCTATGAAGGCACAGAACATGCCCCACAAGGTGCGACCACCACTGCGCGAGTCGGCTGGGGGTTTCATCTTCACCTCCTTAGCGTTCTGGGGTCCCGCAGCGTGTGCCACGAGACCCCAGAGCACCTGGTGTCTAGATCAGGACCGCCACGCCGGAAGAGCAGTAGCCGGACGGCCCTTGTTGTACACCTCGGTCACGATCTCCGCGATCGCGTTGGGAACCCGCACCCGGATCATCGAGGCGAGGGCACGTGCCTTGCCGATCAGCGCGAGCGGTCCACCGGGGTACTGCGCAAGCTTCGCGATCAGCGCCTCAGTGTCCACCTTCACGCCGTGCCGGGAGAAGAGCAGGCCCAGACCCTCCAGGACCCGGCCATCGCCGGTGCCCTGAACGTGACCCCACGCAGTGGTTGCCGTGGCCACGGCGCGCTCCAGGGCCGAACCCTGGTTGCGCTTGTCCAGGTTCCAGACCTTCTCCAGGCGGGCGACCGCGCTCATCTTGTAGTTCATGTCGCCCATGCCCAGACCCCAGCCGTACCGCGCCAAGATCTCCACGATCTTGAGCACGTCGGGGTCGTTTTCAGTAGTCCGGACCAGGAACCGGTCCAGCTGGGACACCCGAGCCATGTTGTTGCGGACCAGGAACAGAGCCGCTTCCTGCTCGTGCGTCAGGCCGGTGAAGACCTCAGCCTTCATCGGGTAGTGCGCGCCAGCGTCCTTGGCGGCCCGGGTGATCTCCATACGATGCTGGCCGTCGAGAACCACCAGCTCACCCTTGCCCCGGTCGCTGACCGTGATCACGCCCAGGCCGTCGGGGTTGAACCGGTCCGCCTCACGGCGCACCCGACCCTTGTCCAGTGGGCGCTGGATGCGGGGGTCCACGCTCAGTTGCTGGGGCGTGACCTCCCTCATCTCAGACTTGCTCATGTGCATCTGCCTTTCTGAGTGCCTTGATCACTAGATCAAGGTTCCTTCGGTGGGAGAGGAGAATCCGAACGTGCTTGGTTAACTCCTCAGGGGCAAGGTCAGGGTGAACTTGCCTTAGATCCCTCAGGGCGTACAGGATCCCGCCCAGTGCCGCGTCTGTTCTGTTGAGCAGGGTGCGTTGCTCGTTGGCTGACAGGCTGCTATCAGCCGGTGGGGCAATCTCAGTGAGCTTCGATGTCTCCGGTACTGGCATCAACTCACGCAAGATCTTGTACGCGCGGGCCGGCTGTCCGAACCGGTTGAGGTCACGAAGGGCAACGGTGCCGATGCCTTCGGCCCCTGACTCTTGCTCTTTCTCTGCGACCAGGTAGACCTGCCGGGCGCGTCCCCAGGTCTGCCTGGACACGCCGAACAGTTCAGCGACGGTGTCTGCGGTGTTGGGTGGAGGAACCTCCACCGCGCCGTAGTCCTTGCCTGTGGTCTTCTCTCGTATCCGTCGATTGGCGTTGAGTCGGACCAGGTGATGGAGATGGAAATCCGCCGCCTCCACGTCGAGGGCCTGGGCGATTTGCTCGGACCAGGTCATCGGCTTGGTGAACTCGGGGTTGGCCATCTCCTTCAGCATGATGTCGACTGCTTTGCGGGAGCTGTCCACTATGTAGGCCGGTATGAGCTTGCGCTTGAGCAGCTGGTACACCGCCAGGCGCCGCCAACCTGAGAGCAGAAGCATGTCCCGGGTGACCACGATCGGGTCAGCAAGGTCGTTGTCTTGGATCGACTTCTTGAGTTTGTTGAGGTCGCCCAGGTGCCGCTTCCGTCGCTCATGCACGATGACCGACTTCACGTCTACCCAGGTGTGTTCCATTACAGGACTCCCTCCGTTGCCAGTTTCCCGAGGGTTGTCCAGCGCCGATGGATGACGTCTAGGTCGGTCGAAGTAACGGTCCCACCTAGGTGCCGGTCCATGTCGTGTCGAAGCAGTACATAAGGAGTGTCAGGGCCGATGGTCAGGTTCTTCTGTGCATGCGCAGGCCGGTTCTCAAGCCACTTGGCCGTCTTCAGCTCACTTGCGGTGGGCTGTCCGGCGGCACGAAGCTTGCGGTTGGCTGCCTCGCGCTGCTTCTGCGCCTCCTGGCGCAGTTGCTTGCGCTTCTGACCGTTGGCCCAGCAGCGTGCCCGACGCGCTTTCAGCCTCTCGCTGGTGCAGCGCTTGGGCAAACTCTTCTTCTTGTCTGCCACGGTGAACCCTCTCCGTTAGGGGTACCCTCCCCAAGGTACTGGGAAAAAGCTAGATGTCAAGGGCTATCGGAAGATCTTCTACAACTTGGCCGTAGCCACGCCGTCTGAGCAGCTCAACTAGCTCACTGACCCGACACGAGACGTACCAAAGGTCGGTCTCAGCCACGCCCAACGCCTTGATCACGGTAAGGATGCGCTTCGGTTGCTTAGCGAAGATTGCCCGATACTTGGTGATTGCCCTAGGCGCGATCACTTCCTCGTACCAGTGGGTGAGCAGCTCATCCCCAACAAGCCGGCGAAACTCGCCCTGATACATCACCGCAGCCCAGTTGCCTGGGTTCACGTGCCCGATGCCTGGCGGCTTGATGATCAAGATGCCGAAGTCAGCTCGGGCATTCTCCCGCTCAGCAGCTGTTTCCCGTAGCCACGGCGCCAGCTTCCAGAGCGTCTGGTCCTTGACCTCAAACACCAAGCCAGGACAACCGGTGACGTCACCACGGTCCTGAGTGCCGCTCAGGGACCGCCGCTCGGCGTACGGGAAACCGTTGGCCTGGAGCCAAGCCACGAAGGCACTCTCAGCCTTGGTTCCTTTGATCTTGGGTGGATTAACCATCACAACCCCCTGAGCCAGTTCATGAGTACGTAGCAGGTGACGACACCTGCTACGTACCCGGCGAGCGCTACCACGAGGTACATCACCGATGGCGCCTGAACAGCACGCCGTAGACGACAAGTCCACCCATCACGAAGCCGGCGATGTACCCGACAGCCAGGAACGCAGCTTCTCTCATGATCCGTGCCTCCGTGGGCGCGTCGGTGTCAATGCCCGGACCATAAACTGCTGGGCCAGGGCCGGGTGGCTGTCCCGGAATTTGCGCCAATTGAACACATCCTTCACGGTCGGTTCCAGGTACTCCTTGTAGTACTGCGGGTACTCATCACGGAACTCGCGGTCCTTGAACCGCTGAGTGATCCCGTAGGTGAACACGGGGCGACCGTCGATGGTGGCGGTCACATGCTCCTCATCGGGCAGCTGGGACTTGATCAGGGTGTCGATCTGGTCGATGGTGTCCCGGCGCTCCTCGATCTCGGCCATGAGCCGAAGCCGGGTCTTCCACAGTTCGGACACCGAGTCGATGGGTACGTCAACCGTTTCGTTGCTCATTCGCCGGGTGCCTCCTTCTCTTGTATGAATTGGATTGCTTCTAGGCCGGATTCCGCGATCATTTTGATCCTGTTCCGCTCCGGGGTTTCGGACTCTTCATCGATCTCGGCAAGGAGCTTCTTGAGTCCCCGCTCAATATCGATGAGCCGGAGCGCGTCACAGACGGTGCACCAGTAGGGGCTGGTACCTCCACCGGGTGGGTTGTCGCAAGTACCCCGCTGGTTGCCGTGGATGCACCCCTCGTATCGTCCATCACAGATGCACTGAATGGGGGATTCGAGCAACGACCAGCTCATATCTCCACTCCCCCGATAATGACATTCGAAATGGCATCAAGGGTGTCTTCTTCCCACCTTCTTACGATCCTGTGGATCCGTACCTTGAAGAATTCACCGTCAATATCATCGTCGGGTCCACGGCATTCGTTGAGAACGCTACGGACGAACTGAATTCGTTCTGCTCTCGTCATCGACTTTTTTACTATCGTCACGACGCGCCTTCTCTCGGTAGTAACCAACGAGACAGGTAGCCCAGATGGGTACTGCTCCGATCCAGTGCCAGTTAGTGAGCACCGTGTCAATCTGCATGATCATAAGTACGGTGACGATCACCAGAGCACTGAACCAGCTCATGCAGTCGCCTCCAGGAGCCGGTGGATCCCCTCGTACTGGAACCGGCGTACATGCTCACGGGCGAACTCGATGTCCCCCTTGGTGAGCCAGTTGACCGCGACCAGGAACCAGTGACCGGGTAGCTGTAGAAGGGACTCCCTGCTTATGAAGTAAGCGATTGCGTTCAAGATAAACACACTAATTAGGACTGTGCTTATCACGCCTACAATCCAGGCTGCGACCTCAAATGACATCTGAACTCCTCAGACTGCTATTGCTTCAAGCTCGGAGGTTAGGGGATCCGGGTCGACCACGATCACCGGTGGCTCAACCAGGTTCTGGCTCATGAAGTCCTCCAGGTACACGTCCATGTCCAGTTCGGGGTACTCACCTCCGTCGAACATGCTCACGAACTGGACAACCGGACTAGGGAAGTCAACGGCCATATGGAACGCATGCCCCCCTTCTGCGGGCCAGACCCCTATACCGAGATGAGTCCCACCAGTCCAAAGGCTCAACGTGTCCTGAGTCTTCACATGCCTTGTCAGGTAAACATTGATGGGGCAGTTGAGCGACTTGTTCGGATAGCCCCGGCACTCCTCATTGAGAAGGGTCTGCGCCACCTCATCCGAGGTGTTACCCAACTTGCTCAGGGCCTTCTTGACTTTGCCCCGGACCTCGTCAGCAATCTGCGCCCGGGTCCGCTCGGGGGCTACAAGTTCATTGGTCATGATGCGTTCAACTCCTTCTCCGCCTCGACAAGTTCTGCCTTCAGCTTCTCGATTTCCTTCTCCTGGGCAGCAAGCCGCGCCTTCTTCTCAGGCTCGGACAACGGGGCACCATTCAGGAATCGGAACAACAACCACCAGAGCACAAGGCCCGGCCATCCAAGTGCCTGGAGCGCACTCTTCGCGATCAACGAATTGGTTCTGGGGGCTGGACCATGCGCGTAGACCGGCTTCGCACCAACCCAACAATTGAAGTGATAGTCGATACAGTACTTATAACTGTTACCTTTTCTACAACTACCACCACCGGGAACCTTGTATATGGTCACTTCTGCCGTTTTGCGGGTGACCACTATTCGACCCACTCGAAGCCACCCAAACACATATATGGCACCCAAAAAGATCCATAGAAGTATCATCATGACTTTTCCGTCTCCGTCTCTCGTAGTCGGGCGGCCGTGGCCCGAAGAAACTCCACCTTGTCGTCTTTGGTGGCACTGAACAGCCAGGAGACCCACTCGGTGGTGTCCTTGAACTGGCTGATGCAGCTCATGATCGACCTGACCATGAACGTGCGGTGGTCCGCGTCCATGCGGGTGAAGCTGACCCCGGGTCGGTAGCCGAGGACTGTTCGCATGGCATCGGTGAAGGCCACCCCGGTGTTCTCTGTCTGAACGGCTAGCAGTCCAGCTGACCTGTCCAAAAAGTCGGCAATAAGCTCCTTGTCAGTCTTTTTCGTCATTGGCGTCCCTCTGCACGTGCTCGGCCAGTTCACCAAGGGGCATCTTGGCAAGAGCAGCTGTGATCGCGGCCAGCGCGGTCATCTGGCATCCCAGGTACAGGTTGGTGCCCTTGGGTTCTTCGGCACCACTGTCGAGCAGCTCGATCTCGTCGAGGCCGCTCTCCGGGATGCGGATGCGGATCAGCTCCATGACCCGACCGGGTACTGCCAACAGTGCGAGTCGACCTTCACGACGCTCTGCGGATTGAGACGGAATGATCGGCTCACGCTTATGAGAGATGATCTTGGCTAGGTCCTCAGGACTGATCTCTTCCCCTCGGGGAGTCATCCAGGTTTCCACGATCAACATCCAGCCGTAGTACGCCTGCTTGTCGGGAGGGATCATGGTCCAGAGGTGTAGTGCCGTAGCTGCGTCCGTCATGATCATGTGGATCCAGTACGGCAGGGCCAACGCCGGGTCCGCGTAGAAGCTGGGAAACATCGGAACTTCTTGAACCGCGTGAGCACGGATTTCAACAGTCTCGTTGGTTCGGGTGTCCAAGCCACGCACCTTGGGTCGGGTGACGAGTGCGATCTTGGGCCGTTGATTCCAACCCGATGCGTTCACGTCCGCTTCGATGGATCGGAGTACTACTTCTAGGGGATCGTCCGTTTCGTCCGAGAACTGCCAGACCTTGGCCCCCTCGGGGAGTCCCTGAGGTTCACGCTCCAGGTCTCCGATGTCCATGGAGGTCTCCGTTTCGATCGAGGTACCCCCAAGCAGGGTGCGCTCTGTTAGCAGGCACCCCACCCAGGGGATTACCTTTGAACTTTACCCCTTCGGGGGGGTAGTGTCCATATCGTCTGGGACCCACTTCAGAACGTTCCCCTCGCGCTGGCATCGGGACCAGACCTCCTGCACGGTCATGCCCAGTGCCCAGCGCCGGGTGATCGGAGGAGCCTGTACCACCACCCCGTTCTTGACGATGAGCCCGACAGTGAAACGCGGCGTGGACAGGTAAATCAACCCGTTCACGCCGCGTCTCTATTCTCTTGGACCCTCTCATACGAGCCGCTGTACATGGCGCTCGCCGCCTCGGCCAGCAACCTGTTGATCGTCTGGGGCGAGGAGTCTGACTGGACCGCGATGTCTCTGGGGCGCATCTTCAGGTCATGCCGGGCTTCACTAGCGGCGGTACGTCGAACCGTTGCCAGGTCCACCATGAGTCGGTCCCGACACAGCTCGATCAGCTGGGTAGCTGCCTTGATCCGTTCCACCGGGGGGAGTTCGGCCAGGTCCAAGAACAGCCGGTCCGCGTCGATGAACGGGTGAGTTGGAATGTTGTGTGTATGCACTTTGTCCACCTTTCACTCCTTACCAGGATACCCGCTCCCTCCTTCCCCAGGTCAAGAGCAGTTTGATCACTTGTGCTCGTCGATCGCGGGGTCCATAGGCACTCGGAACACCATGTCCACCTCGACATCGTGCTCACGGATGTAGTCGATCACCTGGATAATGCTCTCCCCGCACACCACAGGTTTCCCCTGATGAACACCTATCCAAAGACCCCGGTAGGGCCAAAGGTCCCCCGCTCGGGGCCGAATGATCATGTGGGTGGCTCCTGGCGTGGTGGTCCCTGCCTGACCTGAGCCTGGATGGCATGCACCGCATGGTCAATATCATCTTCGATCAGGAGGCCGGCCATGAGCGCTTCGTAACTGGGGTGTTCCTGAAGCTGCGCCGTCTCCTCCTCGGTGGGCTTGCGCATGGTCAACGTGATCTCGATGATCGACAGGTTCTTGCACCCCCAGCAGACGCTGATGTCACCGTCAGCCATCCCGGCCTTACCGGTCATCTGTGAGTAGCCCACGAGCTGGTGACCACACCAGGGGCACTCCACAGTTTGAAGATTCATACGGTCATCTCCGCGCGAGGATCAGCGATCCTCATCAGGGTAACGGCCAGGACGTACCCCAACCGTTCTGGATCAAGCTTCTGGCCCAGCGCCGTACCCATGATCATGATCACTTGGGTCCGATCGTAGTCATCGTCCCTCTGGCCCTGAGCGCTCATTCTTCTGATCTCTTCAACCAACTTGTCAAGCATGTCTTCAAGGTGACATACGAACTGATCAGCATCAGCCAACACATCGGCCGGGATCTCTTTCTTCTCCTTGCCCATGGCCCTCCTCCACCGTTCCATGATCGTCTACGAACTGTTTGAACTGCGTCCTGAACTGCGTTGATCTTGCATGAACTGTGCACAGGACACTCCTCATGTTACACCCCCACCCTCCCCCCGGTCTACTCACGAACTGTGCGAATTTCCACGAACTGTTTGAACTGTGGAGATCAACATGTCTCTGACCTGGGCTTCTCCGCAGTTCACAGTTCGTATAGTTCGTCCCGTGAACAGGAGTAGGTAAAAGAAGAGCCCTCACACTCCATGATCCATTCCCCTCACGCGCTACCACAACTCCTGTTCGGCCCCACGAACAGGAACTGTGTACGAACCATTTGGTACCATCCGAACATGGTTGATCCACACAGGTTCCCGCCACCCGAACCGGCCGACGGCCCCTACCCGGGATTCAAGTACCGCTATATGTACCGGGAGCAGGCGGAGGTGCTGCTGTCCCGGCTAGACCAACCCGGTCAGTGGTATGAGATCGGCCCCGGACACGGCTACGAAGGCAGACTGGAAAGTTTCTTGGTAGTGCTCCGCCGGGAGGGTCTGATCCGTAACCGGAAGGTGTTCACCAGCATGATCAAGGACCGGCCGGGCTGGGCACGGATCATGTACAAGAAGGTCATGCGGTTTTAGTGGTCCGAGCCCGCCGTTCCAGCTCCAGTAGCTGCCCCATGACCCTGGTCCGGACTGCCTTGGCCGTCTCCAGTGGCTCGTCGTTGGTGATCACGGCCCGGGGCGGGTCGTATACCCGGTACAGCTGGCCGAGGAGCTTGAGCGCGTTCGTGTAATTGGTGACGTGCCGGCTGCTGACCGGTCCAAGGGTGCCGTCGATGTACGGTTCCAGTGCTTCGCACAGGTCCTTCAGTTTCATGGCCAGGTGGGTGCGCACCATGGCTTGCATTTGTGCGTGGTCGTTGACCGGGGCCAGCTCATCCATGCCCCCTAGGGTCCCCTACACAAGTCGGGTATGTCGACATGCACATCAATATGCACATGGTCTTTACCTGAATACCTAACTTTGTCCGGGTCCATATACCCTGCTCCTAAAATATACCCATTTCTCAGGGGCATTCGTGGGAATGTATATGGGAAGATCCATTGGCAGGTCGTGGAGGTGCGACTGTGCTCGTTCCTGGTCCATGATCCGTGACCGATTTGCCCTTTGCCTGCGGGCCGGGGGGCTCAGGTCAGGGTCAGGGTCAGGAGGGGGGTTCAGGCTCATGATCGTGATCGTCGTTCGGTTCAGTGATCATCTTGTCCTGGCCCTGAGCTGGGACAGTAAGGATCCCTTACAGTGATCATGACCCTGAGTAAGATCACTGTTAGTAGTCTTAATAGTTGCCCCGTCAACTGTTAAGGTTCCTTACTGTACTGTAAAGGTTCCTAATAGTTGTCACCGCAACTGTTAAGAGACCTTACCGTACTGTTAGGAAACCTTCCTATAGATACGGTAAAGGTTCCTTACAATGATCTTGGTCACGGTGACTGTAAGGTTCCTTAACAATGATCATGGTCAGGGTCATGATCACTGTTAAGAGTCCTAATAGTGATCACTCCACAGTGGACTGTCCTGTGTGGACACCCTTGCAAGATCCACTCTGAGGGTACAGTCGTCCCACCACTGTCCAGGGTACCCCCCCCTCCCCAGCTCTCGACAAACGGACATAGGCCCACGGTCAGGGTAAAGGGGAATTTGAACGATAAAACGGACATTGCCAATCTGGGGGTATTCCAAAATTCACATGGCGGGGAAACGGACATACCCCCTGCCCCGGGGTGGGGAGGGGGTGAGCTGGGCAGCTGGGCGGGACGGTGCTCGGGCCAGGCCAGGGGGCCACAGCGGACACGGTTGCCCTGGTCCGTGCCTGCCCCCGGGTCCTGGGGGGTACCCAGGGCCAGGGACAGGCTTGGATCATGGCTCAGAATCGATCTGGGGGCGTTGTGCCTGGTCAAGGGGGGTGGAGCAGGAGGCCCTGGGGCACTCT
>Ga0209481_10000185_pt1 | contig 26914 bp, 44 predicted proteins | sample SoiMetdeltSBSDD3_FD_187598 | JGI IMG/M metagenome (GOLD analysis project Ga0209481, IMG submission 187598) | Bulk soil microbial communities from a Populus tree surrounding site in Tennessee, USA - Soil MetaG P. deltoides SBSDD3 (SPAdes) (version 2) | ecosystem: Environmental > Terrestrial >...
AGGGACCCTCGTATGGTAGCAAGGGCGGCCACAAGCATGACCGGTCCGGCCTCTGGTGGCTCGTTGTTGACTGGCTCATCGCTGACGGCGGGCGTAGGCCGGTCGTGGAGATCACGCCGAGCCAGCGGATGAAGTACGCCACCGGCAAGGGCCAGATCGCCAAGGATGCGGTCCTCGCCGCGGTGGTCCGCCGCTACCCGACGGTCGAGGTCACCGGCAACGACGAGGCCGACGCCCTCGTCCTGGCCGCCATGGGCGCCCGGCACCTCGGCGAGCCCATCGACGACCCGCTGCCCAAGACGCACCTGGCGGCCATGGATGCGGTCGCCTGGCCGCTGGAGTAGCACGATGCCCCGGACGCCGTACCAGCTGCTTGGCGACGCCCAGGAGGCCGCCGCCAAGGCCGGCACGCCCGCGCCCTGCACCGAAGATCCGGAGCTGTGGTCGGGCGATCAGTACTCGCGTTACCAGCTCCTCGACCTCATCCGCGCCTGCCGGACCTGTCCCGTCCTCGATCTTTGCAAGCAGTACCGAGATGACTCCCATCGACACAATCGGCCGCTCACCGGGGTGGTCGCCGGCCAGCTGCTTTCGAGCGGGAAGGCGGTCACGAACAAGGAACTGAAGCGGCCAACGGATGCGGTCGAGGGATACCAGCTCGGCCAGGTGACTCTCCGCCAGGCGTTCACATGGATGGAGGCAGGTGTGAGTCAGCAGGAGATCAGCCGGCTCGCCGGAGTGAGTTATCGCGCGGTCAACAATGCGTTTAAACGACTCCAGGCCCGCACTGAGGCCAGGGAGCGTGCAGCATGATCGGCCGCGAGAACTGGCGTGTGCTGTGGAGATGGCGGGAGCGGCTCGACGCCCGCATCGACCGGTGCCCTGCGTGTGGTGAATGGCGCTGGGATTCCCGCTGCACCGCCTGCGCTCGACAGAAGAAGGCATCGTGACCGAGACAGTGCAGGAGTCCGAGTTGCCGCGGCTGAAAGATGTGGCGGCCGAGGCCGGGATCACCTACCGGCAGGCCAATTACTGGGCGGCCACCGGCTACATACAGGCGATCCCGTACCGCCACGGGCCGCGGTCACATGAGCGCGCGCTCGACTCCAAGTACGGGTGCGTCCACCGTCTGGAGCTGCCGGAGGCTGAGATCCTGCGCACCATGGCGCGGCTCGTCAACGCAGGCGTGCCCGTCATGACCGCCGCCGAGATCGCCCGCGCGCACGTCAAGGACAACAGGAACATCTACGAGCTGAACGACGGCATCTGGCTGATCATCGTCTCCGACGACCACCCCGAGGAGGGTGGTGCCTGATGCCACTGCCCTGGGTGCGACTCGACTCGTCCATCGCGTCGCACGACAAGATCCTCAACCTGCTCGCTGACCCGTCACCGAAGAAGTGGCAGGCCGCGTTCTCGTTTGTGTGCTCGCTTGGATGGTCCGGTAATCACGGCACCGATGGACGGATCCCCGCCTCCGCCCTGCCGTGGATCCACGGCAACAAGCCGACCGCCGACCTGCTGGTCAAGTACCTGCTCTGGGTGCCGGTGACGGGCGGATACGAGATCCCCAACTATGCCGAGCGGCAGCAGCTCGCCGACGCGATCTACACCGTTCGGCAGCAGAAGTCCGAGGGCGGCCAATACGGCAACCACATCCGCTGGCACGTCCAGAAGGGCAAAACAGATCCCGAGTGTGAGTTCTGCAAGAAAGGCAAGTGATGCATCGCTTACCGAATCGGACACCGAATCGGTCCACCGATCGGATCGGCAGCGATCGACAGCTCAGACAAAACCGCAGGTCAGCGGCACTCCGATATCGGACCCCCCATCGGTCAAGAGCGCTCTCACAGCACATAACCGCAGGTCACTCGCACTCCGAATCGGTAGTCCGAATCCAACGTACGTACGTACGGACGTACTGACGGAGACCGATGGATCCGATGGCTTAAATCCTGACCCACCGAACCGCGCACGCGCATACAGGGAAAACTGATGGACTCGACTATCGAAGCGATCGACAACGCCCTCCGCGACGGCACCGTCAGCGCCGACGCGATGCGCTGGACACCGGACCCGCCGCGGCAGCGACCGGATCGACCGGACACCGGCGAGTGGCGCAACGACGCTGCCCAGCAGGCAGCGGCTCGCCTCTGGCTGGCCGGCTTCTCGTATGCCGTCATCGAGGCGGTGCTCGGTGCCCTGAGCAACATGTTGGTGACGACGTCGTACTACGTCCCGACGATGCGGGAACTCATGCGCGGATACGACCGGCTCGGCGCGGCGCATCTGCGGCAGCAGATCAAGGTCCGGTGGGTGATGTGCCGCGAGACCTACGATGCGCTGGCGGCGCAGTACAGCGACACCCGCTATGCCGTCATGGCATCGGTCTCTCCCTTTGACCCGTCCGACCCAGGAGCGGTAGACGTGACCACGCGAACCGTCGTCGAGCGTCGGTGGAACGAGCCCGGCTACCTGTTCGGCATCCCGATCCGCCTTGAGCCGGCTGCCCGAGCACCCATCTTCGAGATCATCGAGGACGACTGATGGCTGACGACCGTAGGCCAACCATCTGGGAACGAGCCGTAGGCGAACCCCTTGGTGACCTCTGCGGCATGTGCACAGAGAAGGACTGCGAGCAGCGCAAGGTGCGCACCCCGGCCGGCTGGGAAGCCTGCCCACACTGCGACCGCGCCCTCGGCGAACACCTCACAGCAGGGAAGACCTGATGCCACGCCTCCACACCCGCACCATCCCCGCGTTTACACGCGGCCCGGCCCCGACGCCGGCCAGGCCCGCCACCACACGGGACCACGTCTGCGCGTTCATCCGCGCTATCGGCCACGATCCCGGCAACGTCACGTACATGGAGTTTGATGCACGCGACGGCCTCATCGTCGAGACCTTCAACCGGACGTCTGGAGCCCGCGAGCGCGACCGGATCCGGATGTAGTCTGGCGTCGTGCCGCGGGATCCCAGGGCAGCCGAAAGCGGCGTGGGTTCCCCGTTCGAGTCGGGGTCGGCTGCCCGTTTGACACATCCTTAAAGTGAGCTTTATGGCCAAGCTCGCGAAGACGGCCGCGCGGGGATACGGCAGCAGGCACCAACGCCTCCGAGCCGAGTACCAGTGGCTCATGGACCACGGCGAGCCCTACAACTGCTGGCGGTGCCGCCGGCCGATCCTGCCAGGCCAGCCATGGGACCTCGGCCACGACGACTACGACCGCAACCTCTACCGCGGGCCGGAACACCGATACGCCCGACACTGCCCGGCCGGCGGTAACCGCCGCGCTGGACTGATGAAGGCGATCGGACGGCAGGCGGCGGTTCGTCGCTGGCGGCTGTGATGGAGTTCGGTGGTCGCCCGGTCCGACCAGAGATGACCTGGCAGGCCCAAGTCGCCAACGCGCCGCCATGGCTCAAGCCCTACCTGCGTGTCCCCGACGACGCATCGCCACCGTTGCTCATGACACCGGTCCACCCCGAGGCCACCGGCTCACACGGGCCGAAGGCAATCAAATGGGTCGAGTCCGAACTCGGGATCAAACCGCGCTGGTGGCAGAAGCTCGCGATCGTGCGGCAGCTCGAACACCGCAAGGACAAGTCGCTGTGCTTCGAGGGCATCACCGAGTCCGCGACCCGCCGCTCCGGCAAGTCGGTGCGGTTGCGTTCCATGGCGCTGTGGCGGCTCGACGTCGGCCCGACCCTGTTCGGTGAACCGCAGCTCGCGATCCACACCGGCAAGGACCTGATGATCGTCCGAGAGATCCTCCGGCATGCGTGGCATTGGGCCGAGGGCCGGGGCTGGAACGTGATCCGCGCGCTCGGCCGCGAGTCGATCGAGAACGGCGAGCACCGCTGGCTGGCCCGGTCCACCGACAGCGTCTACGGCTACGACACGACCCTGGGCTATGTCGACGAGGGCTGGGCCGTCGACCCCGAGACCGTCAGCGAGGGCATGGAGCCCGCGATCCTGGAGCGCATCTCGCCGCAGATCGTGCTCACCTCGACCGCGCACACCAAGGCCACCTCGCTGATGCGCACCCACATCACCGACGCGATGACCGTGAACTCCGAGCTGCTGATGCTGTGGAGCACGCCGGACGGAACCCATAGCGGTGACCCGAAGACGTGGCGCGAGGCGTCGTCGCACTGGACGCCGGCCAGACTGCGGCTGATCCAGGGCAAGTACGAGAAGGCGCTCCGCGGCGAGATCGACCCGGAGCTGGACGACCCGGACCCGATGCGGGGATTCGAGTCGCAGTACCTGAACCGGTGGCAGCTGCGACGTGGCGCTGGCGGCGTCCTGCCGGGCTGGGACGACCTCGTGACCGAACGGGTGCCGCCGGCCCCCGAGGCGCTGGGCATCGCGTCGGACATGAGCGGCTCCTGGTTCTCGTTCGGCGCCTACGGCGACGGTTTCGTCGGCCCGGTCGACCGTCTGCGTACCGGCGATGGCATGGCGGCATCGGTGGCCCGCGTCGCGCAGGTGGCGGCCGGCGGTATCCCGGTGGCCGTCGCCCAGAAGGGCATGGCCGGTGTCTTGATCCGAGACCTGGAGGATGCCGGCGTCTACGTGATCCCGACCTCGCTCGACGATCTGGTCCAGGCGTCGGCTGATTTCGCGGACGCCGTCGAAACGGGCATGATTACACACGGAGCCATGCAGGAACTCGACGCGGCGGTTCTGGCATCGCGCTGGCGCAAGATCGGTGACCGCCGCGCACTGGACGTGAGAGGCCCGGACGTGTCGATGCTCGAAGCAGTCATCCTCGCTCGGCTGATCGCCGTCGGCTCAACAGCCCCGATGCCGGCGATCTACTGAGATGGGATTCTGGTCCTGGCTCAAGGGCGGTTCAGCCGCGGGGGAGAAGCCCAACGCGAACCCGCCCTCGGTGCCCGATTCGGTCGGACCCGGCTACCACCCCGGCGACCCGCACGGCGCCACCGACGAGAACTTCATGTTCCCGACCTACTCCCGGTCGCTGCCGACTCTGCAACCATCGCCATGGTCGGGCTGGCCGGCGGAGTGGGGAATGCCGGACTGGCGGACCGGGATCGACAAGCTCATCGACACCGCCTGGGACTGCATCGACCTGAACGCCTCGATCCTGTCCGCGATGCCGGTCTACCGGCTCATCGGTGACACGGTGATCTCAGGTCCTTCGTGGACCAAGAACCCCCACCCCGACGTCTACGAGTCGTGGGCGGAGTTCGCCAAGCAGATGTTCTGGGACTACCACACGGGTGAGGCGTTCGTGCTCGCCACCGACTGGTACGCCACCGGCTGGCCGGCCGAGTTCTTCGTGCTGCCGAAGGACTTAGTCAAGGTCGAGATGGAAGGTCTGCGGCGCCGCTACTACATCGGCCAGGTGGAACTCAACACCGATCCGATGCGGCGCGAGCTGCTGCACATCCGCTACAAGAGCTACGTCGGCCAGCCACACGGCATCGGCCCGCTGGAAGCCGCCGGGGCTCGGCTCACCGCGGCCGGGATCCTGCAGCGCCAGATCGAGGAGGTGGCCAGCGCCGGTGGCGTGCCGCCGTACGTCCTGAAGGTCAAGCGCCGGCTCAAGAAGCACGAGGCCGACGAGGTGCTGGACCAGTGGATGGATTCGCGCGCCCGTGCTCGCGGCGCACCCGCACTGGTCTCGGGCGAGACCGAGGCCGACGCAATGCCGCAGCCGTCCGCGAAGGACATGGCGCTGCTGGAGCTGGCGCAGTTCACGGACGCGCGGATCTGCATCAAGCTCGGGGTGCCGCCGTTCCTGATGGGCCTACCGTCCGGCGGCGACTCGCTGACCTACACGAACGTCTCGCAGCTGTTCGACTACCACGACCGGGCCAGCCTCAGCACCAAGGCCACGCACGTCATGACGGCCTTCTCGAACTGGGCGCTGCCGCGCGGCCAGTCCTCCGAGCTGAACCGCGACGAATACTCGCGGCCGGAGCTGCCGCAGCGCGCGAAGGCGTACGTCGACCTGAAGGCGGTCGGGGCGCTAGACGCTGAGGAGATCCGGGCCATGGAACGGTTCCATGGTCGGACAGCAGCATCGTTGCTGACAGGAGGCAACTGAGGTGAGTGAGAACCGGCCGCCCATGCAGGACCGGTCCGCGGTCGGCATCGGCGAAGTGAACGTGCGGCAGCGGATCATCGAGATCATCGCGGTCCCGTACGAGCCTGAGGTCGCCGTGGTGCCGTTCCGCGGGGAGCCGTGGAAGGAGTCGTTTGCACGCGGCGCGTTTGAGGGTATCCAGAACCGGTCGCGGCCGGTGATGGCGAACCGTGAGCACACCGTCGGCCGCACGGTCGGGAAGGTCATGCAGTGGTGGCCGGAGCGGACCGAGGGCCTGGTCGCCGAGGTCCAGGCAGCCAAGACCGACGAGGGCGACGAGGTGCTGAGCCTCGCCGACGATCACATGGTGTGGGCGAGTGTCCGCTTCGGCGCGTGGGCCAAGGACGTGCTGATGAACCGGGCGAACATGACCCGGCGTGTGCTGAAGGCGTTCGTCGATCATCTGTCGTTCGTCGAGGATCCGGCTTACGGCGGTGCCGAGGTGCTCGACGTCCGCGACGGCAGCGGGCTCGTGGTGATGGCCGCCGACCTTCCGCCGCTGCCGTCGACGCCAGCCGTGGAGGAGATGACGGCGTTCCTTTCGGATCTGAAGTCGCGCCACGCTACACTCCTGACCAAGTGAATCTCCGCGTGTAAACGCGGCACCAGCGCCATAGGGCGCTCGCCGACCGAGAGGGTCATTTCCCCCACAGGGGGGTCGCTTGCCGAGAGGGCCTCGTGAATCCACCGAGCCCCTCGGAGAGAAGCAATGTCCGGTTCGGACAGCATGATCCTTCGGCTGGAAAAGGAACTGGCCGAGAAGACCGCGTTCATCGAAGGCATCGTCAGCGGCGCGCAGGACGGCGACCGCGACATGACCGACAACGAGCGCGAACTGACCACGGGTGCGCGGTCCCGCATCCAGGACGTCGAGCAGCAGCTGGAGCTGCTGTACGAGAACCGCACCCGCACCATGGCCGCTCGCGAGCGGGCCGATCAGGTCGGCCGCGAGATGGCGCGGCTGCGCACCGAGGTCGACCACGGCCCCGTCGAGTACGTGTCCCCCGGCCACTACCTGATGGACACGTGGAAGGCGCACCTGAATGACCGCAGCGCGCAGGAGCGCCTGCAGGTCTTCGAGCGCGCCGCGGCGCACCAGAAGACGACCGACAACCTCGGTATCGTCCCCGACCCGATCGTCGGTAACGTCGTCAACTTCATCGACGGCTCCCGGCCGCTGGTGACGATGCTCGGCACCGCGCCGATGACGGCCGCCACGTGGTATCGGCCGAAGGTCACCCAGCACACCACCGTCGCCAAGCAGGGCGCCGCCGGTGGGGCTGCGGATGAGAAGACCGAGCTGACGTCGCAGAAGATGACGATCACCCGGCTGACCGGTACCGCCGTCACCTACGGCGGCTACGTCAACGTGTCGCGGCAGGACATCGACTTCTCCTCGCCGAACGCGCTGGACACCGTGGTGAACGACCTCTCGGCGGTGTACGCGGTGCAGACCGAGGCCACTGTCGGCGCTCTGCTGGCGACGCTCGGCGCTACCTCGGAGCTTCCGGGTGCGGCCGGCACGACCAAGACCGTCGCGGATCTGGCGAACTCGCTGCTGACCGGTCTCGCGACCATCTACGGCATCGTGAAGGGTGTCGGCCGGTACTTCCTGGCCGTCAGCCCGGACAAGGTCGGCGTGTGGGCACCGCTGTTCGCGCCGGTCAACGTGAACCCGGTAGCGCCGGGCCTGGATCTGCCGACGTTCGGTAACGGCATCTTCGGCTACCCGCTGGGCATCCCGCTCGTGGTCTCCGCCGGTCTGCCGGCCGGCACCATCGGCATCCTGACCGCGACGTCGGCGGTGGAGTGCTTCGAGCAGCGGGTCGGTCAGCTCCAGGCGGTCGAGCCGTCGGTCCTGGGTGTGCAGGTCGCCTACGCGGGCTACTTCACCCCGGTCACGATCGAGTCGACCGCGGCCGTCCGATTCGTCGACGCCGTCTGAGGTGTGGCGCTGATGTTCATCTGGCCAGACGGACAGATCACGGGGGCCGAGCACTGGGATGCGCTGGCGTGGCTCGTCGGCGAGAAGCCTGACGAGTCGAGCTACTACGCCAACGGACGACCCAGCAAGGACGGGTGGGGCCGCCTCGAAGCGCTCCTGAAGGAGCACGTCGAGCTGGTCAACCCGCCGCAGCCCGAAGCCGCCGAGGAAGCCGCCGAGCCCGAGCCGGAGCCCGAGGCTCCGAAGCGGCGCGGCCGGCCGCCCAAGGAGGAGTGATGGCAGTCACCAACTTCTTCCGCGACCACCTGTGGCGGAAGATCGTCACCCCGGCCAGCAACGCGCTCGACTACGTCGGCCGCGCATGCACGCCGACCGCGGACTACACCGGTCGACCGCTGTTCGCGCTGGCCGCACCGACGTCCGCGACCGCGGTGACCCTGGGCACCCGCTACCAGCACACCACCGGTCCTCTGCTGGAGGTCACCGTGGCTGGCACGACCGCCGCTGGTGAGCCCGCCCTGCCTGGCTTCGGCCTCACGGTCGTCTCGGGCACGGCGACTTTCCGACAGGTCACCACGACCTGAGGAGTGAGCGGTGGGTGTCATCCCGGTGGCGGAGATCAAGGAGTACCTGAACATCACGACCTCAGCGAACGACGCCGAGCTGACCCTGTTCGGCAACCGCGCCGAGGCCGCGATCGCTTCACGCTGCGGACCTCTGGCCTCGACTCCGGTCACGGCCAAGGTCCGCGGGTTCGGGTGGTCCTTGTCTCCGCACATCACGCCGATCCTGTCGCTGACCTCGGTGACGCCGGTCGGCGGCAGCGCCCTCACGCTCTCCCTGTTCGTGACACCTGAAGTGGGCTTGAGGGGTCCGCAGACCATCGCATGGCTCACGCCTGGTGGATGGTTCAATGCGGCCTGGTACGACGTCGTCTACAACGCCGGCCGCTCGGCGCTGCCTGACGATCTGCGGATGGCCGCGCTCGAAGGCATCCGCTACTACTGGCAGACCCAGCTCGGCGAGGCCCCGGCGAACCTGCCGGTCGTCGGTGACGTCGATGAGCGGCCGGCCGCTCGCGGCGTCGACTTCCCGTGGCTGCGGGTCCAGCACCTGATCGAACCCTACGACCAGCGGTGGATCTGATGGCCAAGGGGAGCACCGTCTGCGCCGCACTCGCCGCACTGTTCGCGGCGTCCGGTGCGTTTACCGGCGTCAAGGTCGTAGACGGGCCACAGGTCACCTACGAGGCCAACCCGGAGTGGCTGTTCGTCGGCTTCGACGGCGGCGACGCCGACGGCAAGGGCGTCGGGATCCAGACCGAGCAGGACTGGATGTCGTTCAACCGCACCTTCGATGAGCGCGCCGCGGTCACCTGTGCCCTGGTCGTGACCGCCGGCAACGCGGAGCTGGTCACCGCCCGCGCCCGCGTTTACACGCTCTTGACCGCGGCGTCGGACGCGATCCGTACCGACCCGACCTTGGGCGGCACGGTCATGAAGTCCTACGTCTCCGGCCACACCTACCACCCGCAGATCGGATCGGGCGGATCGAAGGCGCGGCTGGTGTTCACCGTCACCTATCAGGCGCAGCTCTGAGGAGAGTCCCGTGGCAACCCTGACAACCCAGACCATCACACGAGCTGGTGTGACCCCGACCTACGCCGCGGTCTCCGGTGGTGGCGACGCCTGCGAGGTCGGCGACGACATCTACCTGCACTTCAAGAACACCAACGCCGCGGCGCGGAACGTGACGCTGGCGATCCCGGCGGGCGCATCGACCTACCCGAACGTCACCTACACCAACCCCGTCGTGAACGTGCCGGCGACCACGGGGGACAAGCTGGTCGGCCCGATCTCGGCGCTGTTCAAGGACCCGACCACCGGGCTGTGCCAGATCACCTACGACGCCTCGGCGAACCTGACGGTCGGCTGCTTCAAGCTGCAGGCGCCGTGAACACCTACCGGGCGTTGACGCCGGCCGCCGTCGGGATGTTCGCCGAGGGCGTATTCGAGGCCGACTTCACGCCGGACCAGGAGAAGGACCTGCTGGCCGCCGGCCTGGTCGAACTCGTGCCCCGCCGGTACGAGATCACGTCCACCAACTACGCGGCCGGCGCGCAGGGCGACCAGGTCGAACTCGCGCTTCTGCGTGAAAACGAGCAGGTCCTGATCGACGGGGGCCATCTCAAGCGCGTCGATGCCAAGCCGGCAGCGAAGGCTGCTCAGAGGAAGAAGGAGTAGGTCATGGCGGTCTTCACGCTCACCGATGCGTTCATCCTGATCAACGGTGTGACGCTGTCGGATCACGCGAACCAGGTCGCGGTCGATATGGCCAAGGACGAGAAGGACTTCACCGCGTTCGGTGCGGTCAACAAGGTGTCCGGCAAGGGTCTGGGCACCGGCAACATGCAGATGAGGTTCTTCCAGGACTTCGCGCTGGGCAGCGTGGATGCGACGTTGTTCCCGCTGTGGGGCTCGAACACCCCGGTCACGGTCGAGGTGCGCGCCACGTCGGCTGCCCGCTCGGCGACGAACCCGGCCTACGTGATGTCGGCGCTGATGTTCACCTACAGCCCGCTCAGCGGCGAGATCGGTGAGCCTTCGCAGCTGACGGCCGAGTTCAAGAACGCTGCGCAGACCGGCATCCAGAGGCTGACGGCCTGATGGGTGACTTGGAGATCCGTGGTGGGCGGGAGGCGCGGCAGATAGCGCGCGCCTTCGAGAGGGCCGCGGCCAGGGATCTCCGCTATGAGCTGCAGCGTGGCTTGGAGGAGGGCGCGGAGTCGATGGTTGACGCCGCGCACGTCTCGGCGTTGCGGAACCTGCCGAAGCGCGGCCGGCTGAACCTGTTGGTGGCTGCGGCCCGCATCATCGTGCTCCGCTCGGGCGGCGGGAACCCGTCGGTGAAGATCGTTGCCACCGGCATCGATCAGCTCTACCCGATCGACAAGCTCGGTGTCGTCGAGCACCCAACCTTCGCGCATCGGCCGCGTGTGAGGCAGTCGATTCCGAAGGCCGAGGGCTGGTTCACCGAGGCGTGCGAGCACGAGGCGCCCAAGGTACGCCGCGAACTGGAGCGGGCCATCGATCGAGTCGCTCGCCGAATCGCATCGGCAGCAAGGGGCTGACATGAAGATCCTGATTCACATCGGTGATGGGGAGGAGACGCGCGAAACCCTCGAATGGGATCGCCGCCGGACCCTCAACACCGAGTACGGCGCGATGGAGCGCGTCACCGGCCTGATCGGCGAGGATCTGGAGGAAGCGATCAACAAGGGCGGCGCCAACGCCATGACCGCCCTGGTCTGGATCCTGCGGCGCCGCAAGAACTACCAGCTGCGCTACGAGCAGGTCGTCTTCGAGATGGCCGACCTGTCCGTCGAGTTCGTCAACGACGACGGGACACCGCTGAAGCCCGAGGCGGCCGAGCCGGCGGCCCCAAAAGCCAGGAAGGCGGCGAAGAAGGCCGCCGCAAAGTGAGCCGCGACGAGCTGTTCGCGCAGTGGTGGCCGGACATCGCCTGCCTGCTGAATCAGCCGCTCAGCGACATCAAGGCCATGACGATCGACGAGTTCGACAGGGCCATCGACTACCTGCAGACCGCCCGCGTTTAAACGTGGAGGAGTGAATGCCGCGTCTCGACTTCGACGTCAACGCCAAGGACGACGCATCTGCCACCCTGGGGCGGATCGGCGCGGCGTTCCGGCGGCTTGCCAGAGACGCTGACGAATCGGGTGCGGACTCAGGTCGAGGCTACGGCGCAGGACTGCGGCGCTGGTTCAAGAACGACGGACCCAGATTCTTCCGTGCCATCGGCAGAGAGACCGGCGGTCACATCGGTGGCGCCATCGCCAGCTCCTTCATCGAACCCGGCTACAACCTCGCGCTTTTCGCGGCCCTGGCAGCGGTTATGGCGACGGTTGGTCCCGGCGTCGGCGCGGTCCTGGCCGGTGGTGTCATCGCCGGTGCGGGAGCGGGCCTGGCTGGTCTGGGCCTGGTGTTCGCGGCCAAGTCCGAGCAGGTGAAGAACGTCTGGAAGGCCGCCCTGGAGCGGATGGCAGCGGACATGCGGGTCCTGTCCCAGCCGTTCGAGGCGACCTTGATCACCATGGCGGCGGTGGCCGAGCGCACCTTCTCCGCGTTTAAACCAGCTCTTGGCGCCGCGTTCCAGAGCATGGCTCCGGTCGTCGACCGGTTCGTCGATCAGACCGGCCGCGCGCTGGAGCGACTGGTCCCCGCTATCGCGCCGATCACAGCCGCCTTCAATGCGGTCCTCGACGCGATGGGGCCGGCTCTGAACAGCGCCATCGGTTCCATCGCGTCCGCTCTGACAAGGCTCGCCGAGTCGGTCAGGAAGAACCCGGAGGCTCTCGCTGAGCTGGTCACCGGCCTCGGGTCGTTGACCAGTGACGCCCTGCGCCTCATCGGCACCCTCAACGAGGTCAACGCCCAGTTCTCGAAGCTCACCGGCGGGATCTCCGCGGTCGACGCCACGATCGGGCTCCTCAGGGCACCACTCGCGATCGTCAATGCGGCGTTCGAGGGGCAGCGGGCGATCCTGGCCGGGCTGAACTTCGTGATGCAGCAGACGACCGTCGGCACCAACGCGAGCGGCGCGTCGATGAACGCGGCGGCCGACAAGGTCACGAAGAACGCGCAGGCGCTGACGAAGAACAGCGCCGCCGCCAAAGGGCTGCAGGGGCCGCTCGGTGCGATCAGCGATGCCCTGTCACGGCAGAAGGCGCAGTTCACCTCGACGATCGCTGCGATGGGCCAGTGGACGTCCAAGGCGCTGGCTGCTTCGGGTGCCGCGATCGGCTACGAGGCGGCCCTCGACGATGCGACCGCATCGCTCAAGGAGAACGGCCGGACCCTCGACATCTCGACGGCGAAGGGCAGGGCCAACAGGACCGCCCTGAACAACCTGGCCGAGGCCGCGAACCGTCAGACCGAGGCCATGGACGCGGCCGGCGCGAGCAACCAGACGGTCGCCCGCAAGGCCGAGTCCGCGCGGGCGAACTTCGTGCGACTCGCGCGACAGATGGGCCTGTCGAAGGCCCAGGCGGAGGCCCTCGCCCGGCAGCTGATCAACATCCCGAACGTGTCCCGCACGGTCACGATCACCCGCCGGAACATCACCTACAACGACATCATCACCCGCAAGAGCACCGGCAACTTCGAGGGCGGCATCAACGCCCGCGCCGAGGGCGGCCCGGTCTCGCCGGGGCCGGCGTATCTGGTCGGTGAGCGCGGCCCCGAGGTTGTCGAGTTCGATCGGCCCGGCCGGGTCATCCCCAACCGCGCGCTCCGCAGTGCCTTCGGTGGCACCGCCGAGCCGGTCGTGCTGAAGATCGAGGCCGGCACTTCGCAGCTCGACCAGGCGCTGCTCGCGATCCTCAAGAAGGCCATCCGCGTCCGCGGCGGCAACGTCCAGCTGGTGCTCGGCTCATGACGTTCGACCCACGGGTAGAGATGATGATCGGCTCCTCGTGGACCGACATCACCACCGACGTGCTGGAGCGCGACAACCTCACCATCACCCGCGCCAAGTCTGACCCGGAGTCCACGGCCAGCCCGTCGATCTGCCGCTTCAGCCTGAACAACCGCGACGGCAAGTACAGCCCGCGGAACCCGATCGGTCCCTACCACGGGAAGATCGGCCGTAACACCCCGGTCCGGGTGCAGGTGCGTATGCCGACCGGCACCGCAGGGAACCTCGTCCCCAACTCCACCTTCGAGACCGACGTGTCCGGCTGGCAGGCGTTCGGCTTCGGCTACGGCGGCGGGTCGGTAGCGCAGTCCGCGGTGCAGGCGTGGCAGGGCACCAAGAGCGCGCTCGTCACCTGGCCGACAACCGCTGGAGCCGTCACCTCGTTCATCGGGACCACGATCCCGCTGGTGGTCGGCCGCGTTTACACGCTGTCGATGTTCGTGTTCGTGCCGGCCGGCAACCCCGACGTGCGGGCCACCCTCGGCTACACCGTCAGCAGCCCCTACACGTCGGTCAAGGACGCCTGGACCCGGCTCACCCTCACCTTCACCACAACCACGGCCACCGCCACCTACGCCGTCGGCGTCGAATCGGCCGCAGCCACCACCGCCGGCCAGATTTGCTACATCGACGGCGTCATGGTCGACGAGGGTCCCGCCATCTTCGACTTCGTCACCACGCCCCCGCCGATCTACCAGCGCTTCTACGGCGAGACCACCGAGCTGCCGCCGCGCTGGGACATCTCCGGGCTCGACGCCTGGGTGCAGTGCGAGGCCGCAAGCCTCAAGCGGCGCGTCGACCAGGGCAGCCAGCCGGTCAACTCCGGGCTGAAGAACTACTACCTGTCGACCCAGCCGGTCACCTACTGGGCGCTCGACGACGGCCCGAGGTCCATCAAGGGCGCGCCCGCGTCTGTGAGCAAGTACAAGGGCTCGTCGTTCTACGAGGCCCCGTCGTCGATCGTCACCACCTTCGGTGCCGGCATCCTGGCCGACTACCTGTCGGCGTCTCTGCGTGTAAACGACACCGCGCCGGCCACGGGCGCCGGCTTCATGACCGGCCGGTGCACCGGGACCCAGGCGGCCCCGACCTCGCTGGCCTGGGAGTTCGTCTATCGCGGCGACACGCTCATCACAGCCGACGGCACCAACATCGGCGCCTGGCAGATGGACTTCCAGGTCGAGGGCACCGCGCTCGGCACCTACGACCAGTGGTCGGTCAAGTTCCGCCGCAGCACCGACAACGACGTGCAGCTCGTGCTCGTGCTGGACAAGCTGGGCGAGTCACCGACCACGGTCAACCTCACCGACACCGGTCCCTTGGCCATCCTCACCGACGGACAGCTGCACCACGTCCGGCTCCAGCTCACCCAGAACGGCGCCAACGTCGACTACACCGTCTATGTCGACGGCGTCTCGGCCCTGTCCGGCACCCGCAACACCCACACGCTGCGCCGCTGCGCCACCGCCAGCCTGTTCTACGACCGGATCGACAACACCTTCGACCTCCTGGCCTTCGGCCACCTGATCGTCTGGGAAGGCGCCGACATCCCCCCGATCGGTGTGACCTCCGTCGCTGCGTTCGGCTTCGCGGGAGAGAAGGCCGGCCGACGCTTCGAGCGGCTCTGCGCCGAGACCGGCACCCCGTTCGTCAGCATCGGCAACCTCGACGACACCCAGCCAATGGGAGTGCAACATTCGGACTACTTCAGCAACAAACTGCTGGAGGTCGAGGCCACCGACCGGGGCATCTACGACGACCCCCGCGACGCACTGGCGCTGCGGTACCAGACCCGCACGAGCCTCTACACACAGGCGCCCACCGCCACACTGCGTTTAGACGCGCTGGAGGTCGGCGCCCCGCTGGAGCCCACCGACGACGACCAGCTCACCCGCAACGACATCTTCGCGCAGAACCGCGACGGCGGCTCCTTCCAGGCGACCAAGACCTCCGGGCCGCTCTCGATCCAGGACCCGCCATACATCCTGCTCACCAACACCGGAGGCGTCGGCCGCTACAAGGACGAGGTCCAGGTCAACGCCGAGACCGACGCGATGCTCGAAGGCATCGCCAACTGGCTGCTGTCGCTGGGCACCGTCGACGAGGCGCGATACCCGCGGATCAGCGTGAACCTCGCCCTGCCGTGGGTGGCCAATCACCCAACCCTGCCAGGGCAGCTGCTCACCCTCGACGCCGGCCGGATCCTCGCCGTCACCGGCGGCGCCCGCTTCAACATCTACGACGACATCCGCCAGATGGTCATCGGCTACGCCGAGACCCTGGGCACCGAGGACTACGACATCACCTTCAACACCGCGCCGGCCTCGCCCTACGACATCGCCAAGTATGGCTCGGCTGTGGGCTCCGGCCCGGACCGGTACGACACGGCCGGCAGCAAGCTCGCTGCTGGTGTAAACGCGACGGCCACCTCGCTGTCGGTCGCTGACACCGGCGGCACGCTCTGGACCACGGTGGCCGGCGAGTTCCCGTTCGACATCGTCGTCGGCGGCGAGCGGATCACCGTCACCAACATCACCGGCGGCTCATCGCCGCAGACCTTCAGCCCCGTCGTCCGCAGCGTCAACGGCGTCGTCAAGGCGCAGGCCGCGGACACCCCCGTGCGGCTGTGGAAGACCCCGAGATACGGCCTACAGGGAGGTTGACTGATGGGACAGAACGCAGGCGACACGATCCTCGCCCCCGGCGCACCGCAGGTGCAGGTCTTCACCTCGACCGGCGCCAACACGTGGAACAAGCCCACCGGTATCCGCGCGGTCCTGGTCGAGTGCGTCGGTGGCGGCGGTGGTGGCGGCGGCGCGGCGGCGACCGGCGCTGGAGTCGCCGCGGGCGGCGGTGGCGGTGGTGGCGGCGGGTACACCGCCGAGCTGATCCAGGCCGCATCGCTGGGGTCCAGCGAGACCGCCACGGTCGGCGCGGGCGGCGCGGGCGGCACCGCGGGAGCCAACAACGGCGCCGCGGGCGGCACGAGTTCGTTCGGCGGCTTCTGCTCGGCGACCGGCGGCGCTGGCGGCACGGGCGGTGCAGCAGTCGCAAACGGCATCTCGGGCGGCGGTAACGGCGGCACCGGCACCGGCGGTGACGTGAATGTCCCCGGTGGCGTGGGCGACGTGGCGCGCACCTTCTCCGCGGGCGAGGTCACGCCGTCCCGCGGCGGCAACGCCGGCCACGGCCTCGGTGCCGGCGCCCGGCAAGGGCTCGGCACCAACTCCATCGCTGGCGCCGTCGGCAGCGTGTACGGCGGTGGCGGTAGTGGCGGACTGAACCGCGCCAGCCAGGCGGCGGTTGCCGGGGGCGGCGGCGCGGACGGCGTCGTCATCGTCACGACCTACTTCTGAAAGGAGGTTCCGATGCCGAAGCGAATCGTCTACCGGATCGGCTACCGCGGCATCGCCTTGCTGACGCTCGGTCTGATCTGGATGTTCACCGGGGTCGGACTGCTGCTGGAGCCACGTCCGAAGATGGGCGTGCCCGAGGAGCACATCCCGCAGGACGTCCGCGCGGTCGTGTTCTACCTGCTGCCCGGTCTGATCGCCATCCTGGGCGGCGCGTTTAAACGACTCGACCCGACCGGGTGGGGCCTGCTCATGCTCGCGCCCGCGGCGCGGTTCCTCAGCTTCGCGCTGTCCCCAGTGCTCGCCGCCCTCGGCATCCTCGCCGAGTACCCGCTGTGGTGGCTGGGCTGTCTGTCCATGGCGACGGCGATGGTGCTGATCTGGGCGTGTGCCGGCGGCCTCGACCGGCCGCCGCTGCGACGCGGCGAAGCCGTCGGGTGGCAGTGATGGATTCCACGACCCTGGTCGGGGCGGGGTCCACTGTCGGTGTCCTGCTCGGCGCCCTGTTCGCCTCGTGGGTGACCCGCCGCAACGCGCAGGACACCACCGCGATCAGCGGCTTCCGCGACCTCACGGTCTCGCTGCAGAGCCAGCTCGACAACCAGCAGCGGGAGATCCACGAGCTGCAATCTCGCGAGCGCAAGCGCAACGAGCTGGCGCGTTTACACGAGCGCTGGGACCGCAAGGTGATGCAGCAGCTCAACCTGCTCACCGACGAGGAGATTCCCGAACCACCACCACTGGACATCGGAGGCTCACAATGATCGATCCCTATGAGCGGGTAGTCGTCGGCCGCTACTCCGACGGCCGGGCGATGGTCGTCAACCGCCGCACAAAGGAGATGCTCGAAGTCGTCGAGCACTACTCCGGGCTCGACATGGTCATCACCCAGGGCTCCTACAACACCGCCGTCTCGCAGTCAGGCGGCACTCATGACGGCGGGGGAGTGGTCGACCTGCGCGTCACCGCCTGGACCGAGACCCAGCGCAACCGCGCCCTGTCGTGGCTGCGCAGCACCGGGTTCATCTCTTGGTACCGCACGCCGGACCAGGGTGACTGGCCGTACCACATCCACATCGTGGCCAAGGGCGACGCCGAGCTGTCGCCGGCCGCCAAGAACCAGGTGACCGCCGCGGCTGCCGGCCGCAACGGGCTCAAGTCCAACCTCTACGACGGCCTCAACCTCAACGTCCCCACGTTCGACTGGACGGAGTACATCACCATGCTGCAAGACCTCATCGACCGCGTCTCGACCGTCGAGTCCAAGATCACCACCGACAACCCGCTCGGCCGCGCGCAGTACGCCTACAAGTCCGTCCTTGAAGGCGGGGCGCTGGAGAACCGCGTCTCCACCGTCGAGGCACGGGTAGGACCGACCACCGACGCCCACGCGCAGTACGCCTACAGCTCGGTGACCGAGGGCGGCCCGCTGGAGAACCGCGTCTCTGCCACCGAGACCGCCAACGTCGACCTCGGCGCCGAGATCGACAGCCTCGGTGCCCGCGTCGCCACCCTGGAGGCAGCCCCAAAAGCCTCGTGACCTACGCCGACCTGCAGGCCATGTTCCCCAAGCACCTGCGGCCGGCATACAGCCACGTCGTCGAGCAGGGCCTGCCGCGTCTAAACGAACAGATGCGGGCCGGCGGCATCACCACGCCGCGCCGGATCGCCGCGTTCCTGACCACGCTCGCGTTCGAGTCGATGTTCGAGTTCAACATCGACCAGATCGGCGCCACCTCGAAGTACCACGGCCGCGGCTACATCCAGCTCACCGGCCTGGCCAACTACACCGCCGCCGGCAAGTACCTCGGCATCGACCTGGTCAACAACCCCGACCTGGCCAAGTCGCTGGACTGGTCAGCCAAGATCGCCCGTTGGTACTGGACCGTCGCTCGGCCGAACACCAACGCCTATGCCGACGCGCTCCAGATGGGTCGTGTAAACGCGATGATCGGCTACCCGCTGTCCGCTCCGGGCGGCGACGGACTGACCAACGACCAGCGTCGCTGCGCCGCGTTCGCCGCGGCGCTGAAGTACCTGACCGGCAGCGTGCCGGCAGGCATCACCTGTACCCGCTGAGGGCTTGTCTGTCCCGCATCATCGCGGTATGTTGCGGGACATGACGAGACACATCGTACGCAGGATCGTCGCCCTCACCACGTGCCTGATCGCCCTGGGCACCATCACCAGCCTGTCCGCGACCGCCGCCGTACCGGACGACCCCACGCCGACGGTCCGCGGAGGGTTCACCGGCCCCGGCAACTACATCGTCAACGGCTACCCGAACGGCGACATCGAGATCATGCGTGCCGGCGGCAGCGCCCCGGCGTCGACGCAGGACTACCCGAAGGTCGGTCCGTACATGGATGCCCGCTGGCGAGACACCGCGAACGGCCACCCGCAGCTCTGTGTCGAAGCCTGGGCGCCCGAGCAGGCATTCCACCCGGTGGAAACGGTCACGGTGTACTGGAGTGACCCGGACTTCCGGCTCTATTGGGGCGCGTCGGGAGCACACCACCCGACCGACACCCGGCGCCACGACTACTGTGACGACGACCGCTGGCCTGGGCCGTACCGGCTCGACGTGAAACAGGGCACGCAGACGAACACCTGCTATCACTTCTTCACGTCGATCAACGAGGACATGCTCGTCGACCGGTGGATCGTCTACATGGACGACTACGCCTTCGGTGGGAGCGGTCAGACGCCGGCCGGTCTGTGCTGGGGTGAAGCGGAGAAGAACGTCCGCTTCACGAGCCGGGCGATGGGCCGCGCGATCGGGCTGCTGATCCACGACGGCGACGGATCCCCTTCTGTGATGGCGAATCCGGCCTACATCTGGCCGTCGGAGTACGACCACCGCACATTGCAGTGGTACAACTAGCCGCCGTTCGCATCGCCGAGCTGGGCATTGTGCAGCTCGGCGATGCGCGCTGCAACGTCATTGCTGATCGTGAGCGCGATCACGCCATCGTCCGGTAGCAGGACGAGGTGACGCACACCGTCCCACGGGCTCAGCGGCAGTAGCGAACCGTCCGGGGCGAGCGGCTCGCTGCCGCGTATCTCGGTGGTGGCGTGCCATGGGACGTCGACAGGGTCAACGTCACTCTCGGCTGGTCCCCAGCTGATCGGTGCGTCGTATTCGTCGCTCATATCGTTTACACGCTCCAGACGTGGACGCACGCCCAGCAGCGATGCTCGCCGGTGTGCCTGGCGAGCTTGCGACACAGGTGCACGTCGTGTCTGGTGTTGGTGGGCTCGGTGATCTCGTCGGTCGACAGGCACTCGGTGCGCGTCGCCTGCAGGTCGGGGGGCCGAAGGATGGGATGCTCCATCGTCAGGCACTCTCCTCTGTCTTCTTGGGCGGCCGGCCGGGGCGCCGCTGCCAGCCCTGCACCCAGGCATCGAAGTGAGCCTCAACGTACAGCGGGCCCGCCGCGGTCCGCACCACCTCGGGCGGGAAGTCCTGCCGCTCGGTGGCCAGCTGCGCCACGCGCTGCCTCGACACGCCGAGCCGCGTGGCCATCTCGACCTGCCCGATCAGCGGCGGGATCTGCGGCTCGTTTAAACGACGATCGAACTCCTCGGTCTGCAGCGCCTCGACTCCGATCGCCTTCCTTCCGGCGGCGCCCTCGACCATCCAGACCGCGGTCTGGATGGCCTGCCTCAAGGTCGCTGCCAGCACCGTGATCGTGGCCGAGGCGCGCTCGTACGCGCCGCCCGGCTCCAGGCTCACGGCCGGCGAGTAGTCAGCCAGCGCGCTCGTCCAGGTGTCCAGCTTGGCCTCGGCCGGCATGGGTCCGGCCTTATCAAGCCAGTCGACCCGCACGGTCCAGGTCTGGTCTGTCATCCCATCGCCCTCTCATCGTTTCGGTGGCCAGACGAATCCGGCCCTCCGCAGGTACGTCAGGACGTTCCGCATCGATCGGTGGTCCGATGTCGTGCCGGCGATCGTGGCGACCGCACGGCCCTCGGGGTTGCGTACAAGCCAGTGCCCGCCTTTGGTGCGTTCGACGGTGAAGCCCTGCTCCTCCAGAGCCTTGAGGATCTTGCGGAGGTCCGTCATGAGTATTACCACCAATCGCTAGATTCTGACAAGGGATACGTTACCTGAAAGACTTGACTGTGTCAAGGGTTGAAGGGTACAGAGAGAGCCGGCCACCACCCGCGGCCGGCTCGTGTAAACGCTGGAGTCAGCCCATTGCCTGCAGCTTGCCGACGCTGGACGGGTCCCAGGCCACCGTGCCGAGCGGCTTCCATCCCGCGCCCTGTTCGTAGACCTCCAGCCCCTCGGACGTGAGCACGTAGGCGTACTCGCACCAGTCGTCGGAATCGTCGTCCAGATCGATCCACTCGTCAGACTGTTCGGTGTCGTTGACGAACGCGACCCCATAGCCGGGTACCGCCTCGAAGCGAGTGGGCGGGTACATGAAGGCGTATTCGTCCGCAATGACGCCCTGAGCGTCCACGGTTGACCAGCCGTAGTGCTCGCGGGTGAGCACCTCGGTCACGCGCTCCAGTCCGTCGCGCTCGACCATCTTCAGCAGTGCCAGGCCGACGCCGGACGGGTAGCCATCCCAGTGCACGTAGCGGCCTTTGGCGTGGCCATCCTCGCGGATGGCGACCATGCTCCTTGTTCCCATTTCAGTTTCTCCTTGTTTAAACGCTCATGAGTGGCGGGCGCGCGCCACCACTGGCGGCAGCGCGACGATGGACACCAACGCGACGTGGTACATGACGCCGTGCTCGATCTGCTCAGCGAGCTGGGCGGCATGCTCGGTGCAGTAGCCGTCGGTGAAATCCTTCGACTCATCGGGCTGCAGCTCGACGCGGGTCGTCACGCGCTGAGTCGGCCGGCGGGTGCAGCAAGGCTCGGCGCAGTATGTGCGGATGCTCAATGATCCGTCCTCCTCGGGATGGTCTTCGTTCGCTGCCTTGATGTAGAGCCAGCCCGACGGCACGGTGACGCCGAAGAAGTCGAGCGCGGCCAGGATCAGAATCAACGTGCTGCGGCTCATGACTGTTGCGCCTCCCACTCTTGGCGCGTCTCGTGCTCGGGGACATGCCCGGTGAATCGGCCCTTCCGTCGGATCGGGGGCTTCACGCCGAGCGAACGCGGTCCCCGATGGCAGATTGGACACATTGGCGATCCGGTACCGGGCTGCCACTGGCGACCGCTGCCCTTGCAGACGCTCATGACGTCACGCCCTCAGCGTCGCGATGCGCGACAGCTGTCTGGTCTGCGCTGGAGATCGCCAGGGTGACCCGCGTACCCGGCGCCAAGAAGTCGGCCGGGAAGATGTCCAGCGCGACCCTGCCCGCGTGATCCGCGGACGTGATCCCCTGGGTGTCGCTGTCCAGGTAGAACGTTGGCGAGAAGCTGTGCGTCTCCCAACCCTCATCGTTTACACGCTGCAGGGTCGCGACGATTGCGTAACGAGTGCTCATTTCGTCCCCTCCGTTGGGGTGTTCGGTGTGTGAATCCCTGACACGCGCGGGTGACCGTAAACCTCACCAGCCATCGCAGGGTCATCCACCCGGACGGCGTCCGAGCTGGCCAGGGTGAACGTCTGCAGCGCTGACCAGTGACCAAGACTGGTCAGGTAGAGGTAGCCCTCTACCGTGAACAGCCCTGCCGCCTCACCCGCCGGGTGACGCACCGGCCGCACATCGATGACGTAGAACGGTGACGTCGACTGGTCACGCCAGACGTAGTCGCCAGGGTTCAAGTCGAGAGTCTTGACGGTTCGCATTGCTCCGCCCTCCAGGGCTTGGTCTGTGGGGGGCGGCCGGCTGACCGACCCCGTGGGGTTGCTACGCGGCCTCAGCGCTCGCCGCGGGTCGTGTAAACGCAGACCCGCACCGGTCGCACGTGGCCTTGAACTCATCGGAGGCCACGCGGACCTTGACCGGCTTGGGTTCGCACTGGCACTGCCACAACCGCATCCGTGACCCGGACCCCTTGCCGCGCGACGTGCCGCCACGGGTGCCGACACCTGCGGAGCATGGGCGCGGCATGGTCGGAAGGGTTGGCATCGCGCCATAGGTACGGAACTCCGGGTGTCCGTCGCCGATGGTCTGTGCGAGTGCGTGCACCGCGTGCCGCGTGCGCTGTTCAATCAGCGACAGATGGTAGACCTGACCGGCCGCAGCTGGCCGCTTGACGAAACCAAGCGCGCGCGCCGTGTCTTTCCACTCTGTGCCGTGGCCTGCCGTGTGTCCGGCCAGTACGTGGCCGAGTTCGTGGATGACCGTTCCGGCCAGCTGGACCCAAGACTCTTGACCCGTGGCGGCAATCTCCACCACGTCGACGCGGCCGACCCCGTTCTGCCATGCGCCGTAGACCGTGATCCCGCGGTATGTGCCGTCGCCTACGCCGTACATGAGCTTGACGTGTGACAGACGGTCCGCTTGCTCGGGGGTGATGTTGCCGCGGGCAACAGAACGGGCGATCACTACGTCACGGACCGCGTGCAGGTAGACCTCTGTGGTGCTGGGCGCGTGCGGTGTGGTTGTCATGATGCTCACCTTTGGATGAGTCGGGCGATGGTGACGATTGCGTCCGTGACCATGCACCACGCCCAGAGGGTGAGGGTGGCGACGATGGGGTCGCGGAGGATGGTTGCTGCTGTGCTCATGTGTCCATGGTCCCGCTATTACCCTGACCGTGTCAAGGGTTAAGGGTACACCGTCAAGGGTTGTGACCTAACCGTGACCTCGAGAACTAGGTGCCTCAGGCAACCATCACGTTGCCCCAGGCAACGACCTCCTCCGAACGCGCGTTCGATTTTTAAGCACGCCTTAACCGGCTGACTACAGTCATGAGCCGCACACACACGGTGAATTTTCAACTAAATGTTGGGCGGAATGGTTGCTTGAGGCAAGGGTTTGTGGCCGGTCCGGAGGATGCAGGGCGCCCTGTACCTCGCGGTTTGCTCTCCCGTCGCCTCGTCAGGCCGATCGGTGTGCGCTGCCGCCGGCCGCGGCATGTTCATTGGCGGCGGCGTTCGTCCCACATGCGGCCGAGCTTCACGAGCCCGAGGAGCTGTCCGAACAGCCAGATCTCGCCGATTATCAGGATCATCCAGATCATGCGTTAGATGATGGTGGGCACTCCGACCATAGTCAACTGCATATACTCCGGTCATGACCAAAGAGGGCGTCGGGTACCTGCGGATCAGTGATGACCGGGAGGGCCTGGAGCGTGGTATCGAGCGGCAGCGCGCCGACATCACCGCGCGGGCCAAGCGCGAGCGTGTCCGGATCATCCGGTGGTACGAGGACAACGACCGTGGCGCGTCCCGGTACAGCCGCAAGCCGCGGAAGGATTACCTACAGATGCTCGCCGATGTGAAGGCCGGCGTGGCGGGTGCCTTCATTTACAGCTACTCGAACAGTCGGCTGACCCGGCGGAACCGCGAGCTGGAGGATCTGCTCGATCTCCATGAGCAGACCGGGGTGCAGGTCCGCACCATCGTGTCGGGCGACGACAACCTGTCGACTGCGGACGGTCGGATGGTCGCCCGGCTGAAGGTGACGATGGACGCGGCCGAGGCCGAGCGGATCAGTGAGCGGGTGCGTCGCCAGACCCGTGAGCGTGCTGATGCCGGCCGGCCTCATGGTGGTCGCCGCCCGTATGGCTACCCCGATGGCCGGCGTCTTGATCCCGTCGAGCATGGCGTGATCACCGAGGTCGCCGGGCGGGTCCTGAACGGTGAGACGCTGATGGCTGTCGCGCGTGATCTCAACCGCCGCGGCGTCGCGACCGTGACCGGTAACCCGTGGTCGGCGAACGTGGTCCGGCAGATGCTCACCTCCCCGCGGATCGCCGGCTTTACCGGCCGCGGTGGCGAGCCCGTTGCGAGGGGCGCCTGGGAGCCGGCGATCGGCGAGTTGATGTGGCGGGAGCTGCGGGCGATGCTGCTCGATCCTGCGCGGGCGACGCCGCGGGCGGGCCGGCGGTCGCTGCTGGTGGGCCTGGCGCTGTGCGGCGAGTGCGGCCGGCCGATGACCTCGTTCATCACCCACCGCCGCCACTACTACGTCTGTCGCGGCTGCCGGCTGTGGCGGGCCCAGCTCGCGGTCGACCGGTACGTCGAGGGCGTGATGGTCGTGTTCTTGGAGCATGCGCTGGAGACCGAGCCCGAGGACGAGCCGCGTGTAAACGCGCAGGAGCGGAAGGTCGAGCAGCTGCGCCGCAGGATCGCCGCGACCACGGCCCAGTTCACCAATGACGACGCGATGACACCGGGCCAGCTGCGTGAGCTGATGCGTTCGCTCAACGCGAAACTGGCGGCAGAGGAGGCTAAGTTGCTGCCTCCTCGGCGGCGGCGGCTTCAGGCGGGGCTGGCGGGGCCGGATGCCGCGGAGAGGTGGGAGTTGCTGAGTTTGGATCAGAAGCGGGCGAATATCGATGATCTGCTGGAGATCCGGCTGCTTAGGGCGCGATCTGGGCAGCGCCGGTTCGACGAGGGGACGGTCGAGCTGCGTCGGAAGGGCTAGACCCGGCGGAACCGCGAGCTGGAGGATAGATGGGGATGCGGGCCGTGAAGCGTTCCGGCATGTCGGTTGTGATCTCGCCCGTGAGCACGAGGTAGGCGCCGTCTGCGCGGATGCCGGTGATCTCGCCGACGATCATGCCCACCTCGTCTTCGAGCCAGATCTCCTGCCCTGTGAGGTCGCTCATCGGCGTCGTACAGCCCGGATGATCGGGTAGGCGATCGACGCGAGGCCGGCGAGGAAGCCGACGATGGACAGGATGCGGATCACCTCGGCGTCGGAGTACAGCTGCCGCCCTGCCAGTGCGTTCCCCAGCGACGGCTCGTGCAGGCTGGCCCATTGGATGCCGGCCCACCCGATGGAGATCAGAGCGCCGCCGACCGCGACGAACAAGAGGATCGCGATCGTGCTCAGGTGCTTCTTCGGCTTGACGGGTGGGTAGTTGGGTGGCTGCGCCATCTGGTACCGCTCGTCACGGCGCGGCATCTGAGGGTGGCTTGGGTCGATTCCGGGCTGATAGGGCTGGTTGGTCATGGCTATCTCTCCCTCGGATTGACTACGCGGACAACGTAACGGCTCACCGGCACCAGGCGGCTGCGGTCACCCTTGGCGAGCTGCAGCGCACGGTTCCTGGCCAGCTTGTGGACCTCGTCCCAGGTGATCGGACGGGCGGGGGTCCGGGGCATGTTCGTTCCCTTCGTTGTGGCTTCATACTGGACATCTGGGGGCGGGCCGGCCGGCGGTGGCGAATGGGGGTTGGCAGCACACCATCGGTCGGCCCGCCCATCTCAGCCGGCCGGATCCGAGGGGGGGATGGGATCCCGGCGGCGAGCTACACGTTTGTCTTGATCGATTCCACCGCGAGCATGCGAAGCGTCCGCTTCATGCTGGCGGGGAGGTGCGGCCAGACCTCCAGGAGCGTCGTCAGGTCTGGATCGTGGTCGTCGATCGGTTCCAGACCTTGCTGTATCCGTGCGATCGAGCCGGCCTGCCAGCCGAGTGCCCGTTCGACGGCGGCCAGGGTGATCGGGTCGTACGACGTCTTGCGGGCGTGGATCAGGTTGTCGAGGGTCGAGGTGCCGACGCCCGCGGCTCGGGCGAAACCTACGAGTGTTCGGTGGCCGCGCCGGATCCGTTCTCGATCGATCCGTTCGCCCACGAGTCCCCAACCCCGTATCTGCATACAGGAACGCTTCCAGATGACCGGATCGTTCCGTAACCCGAGAGATCCCTATTCGGCTTTGCGAGGTCCGGTAATCACCCATGATCAGCCACGTCCTCGGCATGCCGAGATGTTGGATTGTCACGTGGCGTGACCTCCCTGTCTCGGAGGCCGTCCAAGAACCCCAGCGTGAAGGCGCGGACCGCGTCGTCATCCAGAGCATCGCGCGGCGTGGGGTCTGCCTTCGAGCGGGTCGGCATACCCATATAACGCTGAGAATAGACTGAACGTTACGTCTCATTTTGATTACGCTCGGCGAGTCGCCGGCTGAGTTCGGCTAAGAGAG
>Ga0209481_10000192_pt1 | contig 26228 bp, 43 predicted proteins | sample SoiMetdeltSBSDD3_FD_187598 | JGI IMG/M metagenome (GOLD analysis project Ga0209481, IMG submission 187598) | Bulk soil microbial communities from a Populus tree surrounding site in Tennessee, USA - Soil MetaG P. deltoides SBSDD3 (SPAdes) (version 2) | ecosystem: Environmental > Terrestrial >...
CAGATGCCAAGCCCGCCAGCGACACTCCCTTTGGAGGAGTTGTCGGAGCTCGACGAGGTAACCGAGTGCAAGCCGGTCGAGAGCAAGGGGGGCAAGCTCTTGCGAGCGTTCGTGCTGGAGTGGATGCCGCGTGTCTACGACGCGGGGATCACGCGCGCGTGCGAGCCGGGCCACGGCGTGAGCGATCACAACGAAGGGCGCGCGTGGGATGCGGGCTGTTCGATCGCCGACGGTGAGGAGCTCGTCGACTACCTGCTTCGCCCGGACGAGCTGGGGCGTCCCTTCGCCAACGCGCGGCGACTGGGGGTCCAGTACCTGATCCACAACCGCCGCATGTGGCGCGCGTACGAGTGGCCGCCGCTGGGGCTGCCCGCGGGGGCGTGGAGCGCCTACCACGGGCCGAGTCCGCACACCGATCACGTGCACATCTCGCTCTCGAGGTGGGGCTCGAAGGGCGAGGCGAGCTTCTACCACTGGCTGGAGTCCGGCGCGGTGGGCCCGTCCGGCTCGTCCCCGCCGTCGGGCGGCGGGCCCTTGCTCGTGGCCGGGATTCTCCTGGTGTCGGCCGGAGTCTCGCTCGCCGCTTGGCACGCACTGAGCTAAGCGGGTAGGCTGACGGCGTGGCGAAGGCGAAGGCGGCAGCGGGCAAGGGACCGGGCAAGGCGTCTGCGGTGCACCTGCCGCCGCGGCGCGCGGACGAGACGCCGACGACGCCCCCGCCGACGAAGCGAGCGGAGTCCAAGCGACTGCGCTTCCGCAACAACGGCACGGACTGGGTCTACTTCGTCGATGGCCCCATCGAGCATCCGATCGTGCGGAGCGTGGCGCCGGGGCAGACGTTCGAGGTGCACCCGCACGCGATCGGCGAGGACGGCAAGGTGGTAGACGCGCCGGAGTGGTTCGTGCGCGACGACACGTAGGAGAGAGCCCAATGTGGACGACGGTGCGGTACGGCCAGAAGACGAAGCGACGGTTGGCGCCGCCGCGTCACCCGCAGGCGACGATCTCCAAGACGCGGATGGTGTTCGGCGACCTGTCGGGCACGCCGGACGATCCCGAGGTGCCGGTCGGCGCGACGCTCGCCGAGGCGCAGCAGCAGGTGGGCTACGCGCTCGCGTGGAAACACATGCGCGACACGCTCAAGAAGGCGCAAGCCGACGAGATCAACGCGACCAAGAGCGGCGGCCAGGCGGAGCAAGAAGGCCGCTGGTCGGCGGCGGCGCGGTCGTGGGCGGTCGCGGCGGCGGCGGCGTACTTGGAAGCGGAGATCGGCCGCTGGGACCCGTTGAAGGAGTACCCGGAGATCTACGAGACGTACGGGCCGCTCCTGTCGATGCGCGACGTGGCGGACGCGGAGTCTCGAGGCGCGACGTACGTCAAGCGCCAGAAGACGGCGGAGGCCAACGCGCGCAAGGTCGGCATCGGCGCCAAGGGCATGGCGGCGTCGCGGCCATCGGTGCAGTCGTCGGCGGGCCGCTTCTTCGCGACGCGACCGGCGAGCGCGGTGACGCCAGTGGAGGCGAGCGGCGAGCTCTCCGACGGCGCGAAGATCGCGATCGGGGTCGGCACGGCGGCGCTCGCGGTCGGTGCAGCCTGGTACTTCCTGGGGTAGCCGTGGTGCCGCACTTCGAGCTCTACACGGATCTCGCCGGCGAGTGGCGCTGGCGGTTCGTGGCGGCCAACGGGCGCGTGATGGCGGACTCGGGCGAGGGCTACGAGCGCAAGGGCGACGCGGAGGAAGCGATCGAGACGATCAAGGATCTGCTCGACAGCGACCCGCCGACGTTCCTGGCGAGCGACAAGGGCACCTACTGATGAGCGACCCGAGGCACGTGCACATCTGCCCGCGCTGCGGCCGCGCGTGGGAGCTGCAGCTGTTCATGCACCTGCCCGACCTCGGGGCCAAGCGGGTCTTCTATCGGGACGAGCAGAATGACGTGAAGGTGAAGTACCTGCGGGTGCGTCGCTGCACGTGTGGCCAGGAGCTACAGCAAGCCGAGAAGATCGGGGCGTGACGTGACGCCGCGCGAGGTCAGCGCGCTGCTGCGGGGGACGGGCTGCACCGATCCCGCACCGATGAGCAACGGCTTCTGGGGCGTGGCCTGCGGCACGCCCGAGAACAAGCTGCGGCTGCTCGAAAAGCTCGCGCAGCGCGACGTGGCGGCGGATGCGGGCGCACGCGCGACGCTGGCGTCGCTGCGCCTGCCGCCGGGGCGCGCAGCGTTGGCGCGGGCGCTTCATGCTCACGTGCGCGATACGGTGCCGTTCGTGCCGGAGCGCGTCGAGACCTTCAAGAGCACGGCGCGCACATTGCGGGAGGGGGGCGATTGCGACGACTCGTCGCGCGCGCTGATCGTGTTGGCGCGGCTCGCGGGTCTGCGCGCGCGATTCCGTCCGCTCGAACAGTGCAAGGGCGGCGTGTGCGCGAAGACGCACGTGGCGGCGGAGATCCACGACGGCAGCGGATGGCACTGGGCGGAGACGACGCTGGACGCTGGCTTCGGGGAGCACCCGCTGGCGGCCTACCGGCGCCTGAAGCGCACGGGGCGCGTGGTTGCGCGCGCGGACCTCGGTGTGGCAGGGTTGGGCGTGGTGGAACCGCGACGCACGCTGCTGGCCATTCCGGGGATCGAGAAGACGAGCGAAGCGTTTCGCGCGGGGCTCGTCGAGCTCGCCGATCGGATAGGCATCGATCCGGACTGGCTCTCGGCGGTGATGAGCATCGAGTCGAACTACCGGCCCGACGTGCAAAACCCCTCGAGTCACGCGACGGGGCTGATCCAGTTCCTGCCCTCGACGGCGAAGGCGCTCGGGACGAGTGTGGACGCCCTCAAGGCGATGACGGACGCCGAGCAGCTCCCGTGGGTGGAGAAGTACCTCAAGCCGTTCGCGGGTCACATGAAGGCGGGCGAGGACGTCTACGCCGCGGTGTTCTGGCCTGCGGCGGTGGGGAAGGGCTCGGCCAACGTGATCGCGAAGGACGGCGACAAGGTCTACGCGGCCAACGCGGGGCTCGACAAGGACCGCAACGGAGCGATCACCAACGGCGACCTCGGCGCGCACGTGGAGGCGCGATTGGCGAAGGGGCGTGAGCGGCCGCCACTCGAGGTGGACGCGCCCGCGAGCGCGCTGTCCGGGAAGGCGCGCTGGCCGCTGTGGGTGCTCGGCACCCTCGGGATCGGCGCGGTGGTCGCGGCCGTCTGGGACGCGTGGCGGTGACCGCTTGGAGGCGGTCGTCGTGCTGGCGATCCTGGGCCACGCCGTGTTGACGGCGGGCTGCGTCTGGTGGTTGGTGAGCACGATCGAGCGCGAGAGCGGCGGCGTGCGGATCGAGATCGTGCGCGTGTTGCGCCAGATCCGCGCGTCGGACGCCAACGCCACGCGCACCATGAGCCCGGACGAGCTGCCCCGGGGTCTGCCTAGACCCACGAGTCCGTCCACACCCGGGTAGACTTGACCCGGGTGTGGGGCGACACGTAAGCTTCACGTCATGCATGAGGACGAGGGCGGCGGCACGAGCTACGAGCTGGGCACGGGCGACGGCACGGTGGCTGGGCGCGGCTACTCGAAGAAGCTGGTGCTCTCGATCGTGAAAAACGTGCCGCTCGCGGCGCTCGCGTACGAGTGCTCGAAGAAGCTCGGCAGTCCGATGGGCTGCGGCGCGCAGGGCGAGTGCCAGACGACGGAGGGCGCGGCGCAGATCGCGACGTGCAACTGCCACGAGACGCTGATCGACAAGGTCGGCGCGCGCGCGGTGCTCGAAGCGGCCGCGCCGCACGTGGCCGCAAACGTGCCGGCGACGGGCGTGCCCGTGTCGATGCTGCCGGCCATCAAGCACCAGATCAGCCGCGGCATCGTGCCGCGCGGCTCGGACCCTGCGATCACGAAGGCGAAGGCGCGGAACGAGGTCACCCAAGCGATCCTCACGGGCCGCGCGCTCCCGAAGTCGGCGGCGGAGCTGTCGGCGCAGGTGCGTGGCCTCGGCGCCGTCGGCTGGGGCAACGGACGCCGCGGCACCATCGTGCGCCGCTCGCAGGCGATGCAGTTCGGCGAGCAGGGCGACGACGAGGTGCAGACGGCGAAGACGGGGATCAGCACGTGGTGGGGCGAGTTCCAGGAGGCGGGCAAGGTGCCCCCGAAGGCGGCTGCGAAGGCGGCTGCGTCGGGCTGGCCTCCGCCGGCGGCGTACCGTCCGGGCAACTGGGACTTCGACGCGTCGACCTACGTGCTCGCGTTCGGCGACACGCTCTCCGGGCTCGCGATCACCTACCTCGGCTCGCCGCAGCGCTGGAAGGAGATCTGGGACGCGCAGCCGCAAGACTTCCGTTTCAGCCACAGCCCCGACAAGCTGATGGCGGGGCAGAAGATCAACATGCCGCTCGAGGCGCGCGACATGGCGAAGGCGATGCTCGCCGACCCCAACGCCAACCCGCAGGCGAGCACCATCGGCAAGAAAGCGCCGATCGATGTGCCCGGCGAGAATCCCAACGCGCCCACCGTGGCGGGCGGCACGAGCGCAGCGACGGAGGCGAAGGGCAAGAAGCTGATCGTGCCGCTCGCGATCGGCGCGGGCGTGCTCGGCGGCGGGTATCTGCTCTGGAAGGCGGTCAGCTGACACCATGCGAAGGCGTCGAAGGACAAGCAGGCGCCGGCGGCGCAACCCGTCGCCGGTCGTGACGGGCGCGCTCGTGGGCGCGGTCGTGATCGGCGGCGTCGCGCTCGGCTTCCTCTACAAGAGCGCGAGCGATCAGGGGCGCAGTCTCGAGGGCGCAGACGGCAAGACGGCGGCGATCGCGGGCGGCATCGGCGCCGGAGCGGGCGCGCTCGTCGCATGGGCGGTGCGCTGACGTGAGCCTCGCGCGCTACAGACGGCGCCGCCGGCGCAACCCTGGCGGGCGCATCCTGACCGGGCTGGTCGGCATCGTCGCCGGCTCGCTGGTCGGCGAAGCGGTGGACCGCGCGACGACGCCCGAGGCGGAGCAGGAGTACAGGGTGTTCTACCGGCTGATCGGCGCCGGGGTCGGCGGGGCCGTCGGCCTCGTCTTCGGGGGCGAGTGATGGCAGCCAGCGTGCAGATCGCCTACCGCCCCATGGTCGCGCAAGCGGCGACGGGGCAGGTGCACCTCGCGCTGCAGAAGCCGAAGGACCCCATCGCCTTCACGCGCGAAGCGCTCGGGCAGTGGCTGGTCGGCACGTGCTACTCGGCGGAGATCGCCGCAATGGCCGCGAAGTTGCGCGGCCCCGACGACCACACGATCGGGACCGCGCTCGACGCGGCCCACGACGCCTACGCCGACGACGGCACGCCGTCTGCGGACATGGTGACGGGCGTGCCGCCGCGTATTGCCGTATCGTGGTGCTACCTCGCGACCGCGCGCATCGTCGAGCGGATCGCGAAGGCGGCGCGGAAGCTCCCGCCGGGATCGCCGGCGGACGTGAGCCACGGCGACGGTGGGATCATCCCCGAGCCGGGCGGCACGCTGCCGATCCCCGGTCTGCCCTTCCCGGTGCCGGGCACGACGCCGACGACGACGATCCCGTGGCCGGGTCTGCCGCCGCTGCCATTCCCCGTGCCGACGCTCGGGGGCACGCCACCGATCGTGATCCCCGGCGCGCCGCTGTTCGACACGGGCGCGGGCACGAGCATGAGCGCCGTGCCGGTCGGCGTGATCGCGCTGATCGGCGTCGCCTTCGCGATCGCCGCGGCGGCGTACGTCGCGAAGGAAGCGCTCACCACGAGCGAGGTGGAGACGACGAAGCGTCGCGAGGTGGAAGTCGCCGCGCAGGTGAAGGTAACGAGCGAGGTGTGCGCGGCCAACGCGGCGATCGGCGAGCCGTGCGACGTGCCCGACGTGGTGCGGAGCCTCGCGAAGGAAGAGCACAACGAGCACATGCTGCTCAAGTACGGCATCCCCCTGGCGGGGCTCGCCGTGGGCGCCGGCGCCGTCTACTACGGCGGCAGAAAGCTGGGTGCGTGGTGAGGCGACTTCGAGGAGGGAGGCGCGCGCGTCGTCGTTCAAACCCGGCGGGGCAGACGGCGAAGGAGATCGCAGCCGTGGCGGGCGGCGGTTTTCTCGGCTCGTGGGTCGGCTACGTGCTCGGCTCGATCGTGACGGGGAGCAAGGTGCTCGGCGGCCCCTACGCCTACGTGGGCGCGCTGACCGGGGCGACGATCGGACACTTCGTCATCAAGTAGGGAGACCCCATGGCGAGACGACGCAGGACGAGACGACGCAGCAGCCGACGGCGGCGCAACCCGGGGATCGGGCTGCCGATGCTCGTGGGCGGCGCGGCGGGCGTGCTCCTCGCCGAGGGGGTGCACAGTTACGTGATCCCCATCGCGGACAGCATGCTGATCCGGGATGGCATCGGCGCGGCGCTCGGGGCCGCGGTGGGGTACTACCTCGGATGAGACGTCGCCGGCGCAACCCCTCCACGCTCGTCGTCTGCGGCGCCTCGGCGCTCGCGGGCGCGGTGCTCGGTTACGGCGTCTGCCGCCTGATGCGCCCGACGGGTGCGCCGGCGGCCGCGGCGGCGGCGTTCAACGCACGCTTCCCGGGGCAGGAGTCCAACCCGGCGATCGCGCTCGTGCGCGAGCCCTACATGACGGCATTCGTGGACGGCTGGCGCGCAGCGGGAGGCGGATGATGTGGCAAGGGATGCGTCTCGCAAGCTGGATCGTATTGCTGCTGCTGTCCGTCGCCGGCCTGAACTGGCGGATGTGCTCCTCGACACCATCGCGCGTGTGGAGTCCCTCGAGAGCACCTACAAGCGAGCGCACTGGGGAGACGAGGGCGGAATCGATCCGGCCTACGGCACCATCCCAGACGTCTCGAAGGGCTGCTGGATCATGGGCGAGCTCGCCGAGATCGGATACCTCACCTACAAGGGGCGCCGGTCGAAGGAGCTGGATCTGTTCTTCCACGAGTTCACGGCACCGCTGCCGCTCCTCTGCGTGGCTGGCGACGGCAGTCGTCAGGGGCTCGTGGTGGTCCGGGGGCAGTCGCGATACACGGTCAACACCCGCGGGATCGTGGGCTGAGGAGCAGGTGTGAAGGTGGCACTCGTGGCCAATCCCCGGCGCGGCGGCGGGCGCAAGAAGCGCAAGGCTGCGAAGCGCAAGGAGGTGCAGCACAAGCGGGCGAAGGCCGCTGCGCCGAAGAAGACGACGAGACGACGCAAGGCGCGAAAGACGAGCAGGACGACGGAGAAAACGATGGCGAAGCGAAAGACGACGAAGCGGCGGCGCAAGAGCGGCAAGCGTAAGCAGACGCCGAAGCAGCGAGCCGCGTCCAAGCGAAACCTCGCCAGGGGCCGTCGCGCCAAGCGCAAGGCTGCGAGCCCGAGCAGGAAGCGCCGCCGTCGGGTGGCGTCGGCCGCGGCTCCCCGTCGGCGTCGTCGCAAGGCGGCATCGGGTGGGACGCGCAAGCGCCGGACGAGCGCGCGCCGTGGCAAGAAGCACACGAAGTGGAAGAGCATCAAGGGCTACTCGCGCAAGCGCACGGTGCGCGGGCATCGTCGCCGCACCAACCCGGGCTTCGGCGAAGCGCTCGCGCTGCTCGGCATCGGCGCGGTGGGCGGCGCGCTCGGCATCCTGGCCAAGCGGGGCGGCGAAAAGTTCCTGCCGGTGAGCCTCAATCCGACGGCGCGGGGCGCGATCTACGCGCTCGGCGGGACGGCGCTCGGGCTCGGCTCGATCATGCTCGGCGCACCGACGCTCGGGATCGGCTTCGCCGCGGGCATGATCGCGACGGGCGGTGACCAGGTCGCGACCGAGGTGCTCGGGCCGACCTCGCCGGCGCTGCCACAGGGCGCGCAGACGGCGGCGTTTGCGATGGGGCCCGCGGTGGGCGCCATCGTCGACATGGGAGCGATCCGCGACACGCAGATCGAGGCGGTCGTGGACGCGAGCGAGCTCGGCGCCATCTACGATGGGGACGAGCAGGGCGGCTTCCTCGAGTTTGGGGAAGGCTGAGGACGTAGGCAGAGGGCGCGCGCCCTCTTGGTAGACAACGCCGTGCCCGTCGGCTTGTAGCGGGTGCAAGAGGAGCGGAGATCATGGATCAGAACGGTTGCAAGACGCAGGTCGCTGTCGTCAGCGTCCCCTACTACTCCCAGGTGCGGTTCGCGACCGCGCTCACGGGCGGCGGCGCGGCCGTCGCCGTGTACACGATCGCGGCGGGCACCGAGCTTCAGGCGTACGGCTACGGCCGTGGCCAGGACATGGCGCCGGCTGGCCGCGCGGGCGTCATCGCGACGCCGGCCGACACCAACCTGCAGACGGCCGGCGAGACGATCGGCGGCCAGCGGGTGCACCTCAAGGGGCTCCAGATCGAGCTCATGTCGAACAGCTTCGCCCCCGAGGTGACGGCGCTCCTCTTCCCCGAGGTGAGCGTGCGTCTGTCGCTCGACGGCGGCTCGACCAACCTGGATCTCGGCCTGATGCACTTCTGGCCGTCGGCCGGCGGGCTGCATGGCGCGCAGCAGAGCAACGTGGGCGCGCAGGCGATCCCCGGCGGCCGCCCGACCTGGTTCTACCAGTCGAACGGCATCCCGGGCGTCTTGAACTACGGGCGCATGCCCGAGGGGCTCGTGTGGATGGAGAAGGGCAAGCCGGACTCCAATCTGCGCGTGCTGCTTCGTGCGGAGCGCGCGGTGGCGTTCACGACGCAGCTCGCGGACGAGGCGGCTGCGGCCGGCATCCGCGGCTTCGCCAACCCGGCGGCCGCGGCGGTGTTCGTACAGCTCTGCGTCTCGACGGGCGGCGCGCTCGTTTCGAGCGGGCGCAGCGCGGTCCGGTAGTCTGCAACCCAGGGCCGGCGGCGAGCCACGAAGGGGCGTCGCCGGCCCGCAACGGGTCGAGGGAGTGAGCGATGCGAGGAGAGTACGGAGACCCCAGGAACTACGCCGGCGCACGCGGCAGCTGCGCCGAGGAGAAGCCCTGGTTGCCTGGCATCGACACGAAGGGGTCGGTCGCGGGCGATTGGGTGATGCCCATGCCCGGCGCGGACCGGATCTTCCGCGTCGCGGGCTTCGGCGCGCTCGCGCCGGGGGCGCAGCAAGCGATCATCTTCCCGTGGCAATACCCGGGGCTCGTAACGGCCCTGATGTGCCACGACCTCAACATCGGCTCCGATGCGGGGCTCGCGAGCCTCGCGATCCAGCTCAACATCGGCGACAACAACGAAGCCGTGTTCAGCAACGGCGGCGCGGGCGACTTCGTGACCTTCATGTGCATCCACGGGCGGCTGCAGCAGCCGTTCCCGATCATGCGCTACGTCCACCAGAACGAGCTCTGGACGGTGACGGTGATCAACCGCCAGCCGGGCGGCGGCACGACCTTCACGCCCGAGGTGAGCTTCCACTACCGGCGCATCGACGCGTCGGCGGGGCGAAGCAACGCAGCGGTGATCGCCGGCATCCACCGCTGAAAGGAGAGCCGTGCTCTCCAACGTCCAGACGCGCCCCTTCGCCTGCCCCGCGAGGCTGACCAAGATCGGCTTCACGGTCGGCGCGCTCGGCGCCGTGGCGGCGACGCCGCCCGAGGTGATCGGTGTGCTCGAAGGGCACCGGTCCAACTGCGACGTCTACCTGAGCGGTCCGGCGGGGCTCTTCCTGACCCCGCCGAGCTCGATCCTCACGGTGTGGGCGAAGGAGGGGAGCATCCGTGTCCCCTTGCTCGTCGTGGATCTCTCGCTCGTGCCGACGGACACGGGCGGAGGGCAGACGCGAGCGCTTGCGGCGACGGTGCGGGGGCACCCGTGCGACGGCTTCGAAGTCACGCTGGCCGCAGCGGCGACGGCCGTAAACTGCCAGCTAATCATCGAGGGCTGGGGCGATCAGTCGCTGCCGGACCACGGCGGAGAGCAGCTCGCCGACGCGATGACCAACGGGCGCTTCCCGCAGCGCGCCGCGCACCTGCTCCTCTGGGACAACGCGGCCGGGGTCTGGGAGCGCGCGCGGAGCGACGGCGCCGGCGCCATGAACGTCAACGTGACGGGCGGCGCGGTGGGCACGTCCACGAGCGCGACGGCGACGCAAACGAGCGTCAACGACTCGGCGGCGAGCCAAACGCTGCTCGCGGCCAACGCGGCGCGCCGGGGCTTCAGCATCTACAACGACTCGGATCAGATCCTCTACCTGCGCTTCAACGCGAGCGCGGCGACGACCGCCAACTTCACCGTGAAGCTCTTCCCCGAAGGCTTCTACGAGTCCGACATGTCGACGCTCTACACGGGGGAGATCCGCGGGATCTGGGCGGCGGACTCGACGGGGGCGGCGAGGGTGACGGAGTACACCGCGTGAGCGTCGCCTATCCGATCGGGCGCAACGCAATAGCGAACACGGTCCTGCAGCGCGTAGCGGGCGGCGTGGGCAACGTCCAGGAGCTCGCGGTGCAGAGCGCTGCGTTCGCGCGCGGCGGTCGCGTCTTCCTCTCGGGCGGGAACGCCGTGCTCGAAAACGACGCCGCGGCAGCGGGGCTCGGCACCGTCATCCGCTCGACGGCCGGATCGATCGTGGTCGAGGCCACGACGACGGCGCAGGTCCAAAGCTCGGGTGGCGGCGGCTCGATCCTCGTCTGGGGCGCCACCAACACGTTCGACTGGTACGGGAGCGGCGTGCGCGCTCTGACTCGCACCCTGGCGGCCACGGGCGACTGCACCGACATCTGGACGCCCAAGGTGGACCGGGTGGAGGAGTCGTTCGAGCGTCGCGACGAAGACACGGCAATCGCGTTCTGGTCGCGGCTCGGGCAGCAGCCATCGGCGAGCGCCACGGGCACGAACCGAGACTCGGGCGGAGAGCGGCTGACGATCTACGATCCGACCGACGAAGCGGGCGGCGGCCGCTGGGGCACGCGCGTCGTCTACTACGGCACCGATGCGAAGGTGCAGGACATCGAGCACCACGGCGAGGTGTCGACGACGGACGCGACCGCGACGCCGATCACGGGGGCGCAGAGCGACGCGCTGCCGCAGAGCTCGGTCGTCTTCGTGGTGTGCCGCTGGAAGATCCGCGACACGACGGGCGGCGCGGTGCGCGCGGTCGTCAAGGCGTTTCTCTTCTCGCGCGTCGGAGCGGCCGCGCCCTCGCAGGATGGCGCGACGTCCACGTGGTTCGACGATGGCGATGCGTTCGGCGGAGCCGTGACGACCAATGTCGTCGTGACGGGCAACGCGATCCGGCCGACGTTCACGGGGCTCGCCGGGAGCAACTTCAAGGTCACCGCGGACATGGTGGTGAGCTTCGAGTCTGCCTGATGCGCTGGTGGCAGGCCGGCAAGTCCTCGGGCCCCACGCCCCCGGACGTGAGCGACCTCGCCTTCCACCACAACGGCGACAACGTGGTGGTCACGTCCGGCTCGGACGTGGACAGCTGGACCGACCTGGCGCCGGGGTCGCACAACGCGGTGTCGGGCGGCGCGGCGAAGGCGACCCGCAATCTCGCCGCGCTCGGCGGCAAGGCGACGGTGACGTTCTCGGGCGCGGGCAACCAGTTCTACGACGGCGACAACGGCAGTCTCGTCAGCCCCGCGGGCTTCACCGTGGCGGTGCTCTCGAAGCAGGCCGTCAGCTCGTCGTTTACGGGGGCGTGCGTGGACGTAGCGCCCACCAACACGACCACCAACGCCTTCATGGCGCTCGCCGAAAACGGCACCAATCGCATGTGCCGGGTCTTCCCGCTCGACGCGACGTACGCCTTCAACGCGACCACGTGGGCGCTGCATATCGGCACGGTGGGCAATACGCCGGGACCCAACGCATCGGTGCGGATCTACGAAGGCACCACCGTCAAGAACACCCAAAACGCGGGGAGCCCATTCTCGGCCAATTACAGGTACTGGCGGCTCGGCGCGCTCTTCCAGGTCCCGGCGAGCTGGGGCTTCAACGGCGACATCGCAGCGGTGCTCGGGTGGAAGAAAGAGCAGGACGCCACGGGGCGGTCGGCCATCGTCACGTACATCAATGCCTACTACGGCACCGCGTTCACATGAGCCGCAGCGCCGGCGCTTTGCTACCCTGACGGGATGAGCGAAGTGCAGATCGGGTGGACCGACCCGACCACGTTCCGGGCGGCTCTGCAGGCCGCGATCAGCGCAGGGCAGGACGTGTACCTGCCCGACACGAGCTACGGGCTGTCCGCGCCCATCGTGCTGCCGACGGGCGACCGCGTCTCGCACGTCCGCGGCCGGCGGAGCAGCGAGACGCAGATCGTAGCGCTCTGGACCGAGGACCTAGCCGACGCAAACGATCCGCTGCTCGGCATGTTCCGTGGCCACGGCGCGCCCGCGCTGCTCACGTCTACGCTGGCCGCACCCTTCCCGTGTGACTCTTGGGCCTTGACGCTCGCGACGCTCGGCGAGGCATACACCGCGGGCGACGAGATCGAGCTCTACGGGCACAACGGGGGCGACGACGGCACGGGGCAAGAGCAGCAGTTCATGAGCTCGGGGCCCTTCATCACGCTGGACGAGCTCTGCCGTGTCGCGGACGCCGACGGCGCGGCGGTGACGCTCGCCGGCTCGACGCGACAGTTCCACGCGAGCACCAACCAGGGGCACGGCGAGCCGTGCATCGTGCGCAGGGTGCAGCCGGTGGGCGGCTTCGAGCTGCGGGGCGTGACGCTCGTGGGCGGGGCGCGGATGCCGGTCGGCGTGTCGATCCATCGCGCCACCGACATCGTGCTCGAAGACGTGGCACTCGAGGGCTTCTCGCACACGGGGATCTACCTCGGCGCCGTGCGCGACTTCGAGCTCAGTCGCATCATGCACCTCGGCGGCTCGAACGGGCTGATCGAATTCGACAGCGCGATCGCAGGCTGTTACCGGCGGATCCGCTCGCGGAGCCACGGCGCCCGCTTCCACGCGGACGGCATCATCGGCGGCCTGCTCCGCTTCACGAACCGCTGCTCGGACATCCTGGGTACCGACGTGCAGCTCGCGCGCGGGTGCCAGGGGATCCGCTACCTCGGCGGCCAGCGGCTCGTGCTGGTCGGCGGTCACGTGGCCGACATGCACATCCACGAGATGTTGGCGCGCGAGCCGGACACCGTCGTCGGCGTGGGCCTGTCGATGGGGATCGGGCCCGTGCCGCACAACGAAAAGGCAGACGGGCTGCTCGTGAGCGCGGTGCAGTTCTCGAATTGCCGCGGCCCGCTGCAGCTCGGCGCGCAGGAGTGCCAGTGCTACACGATCTGGGATCACGACGCGCACATGGCGCACCTCGGCGACTGTCAGGCCATCAACGTGGGCCACGGCCATTACGACGTGCACGGGGGCGTCGCGATGGGGATGCGCGGCATCGGCACGCAGGACTGCGGCGGCGTGGTCGTCGGCTGGACGTCGCGCGGCGTGGAGGATCACTTCTCCGAGCGGAGCGGCGACGGCGTGCTCGTCGTCGGGGCGCAGTGGTACGGCGTGCACGGCGTCGCGACGACGCCAGCGGCGCACGCGATCATCGCCCGGCAGACAGCCGCGCACCGTGTCGCCTTCTTCGCGTGCGAGATGGCAAACCTCCGACAGCAGGTCTACCCGCAGGACAGCCAAGCCCCGACGCACCAAGTCGTCGAGCAGTGCAACTACGACTACGGCGGCGTCTGGGCGTTCACGAGCCACGCCATCAACGCATCCGGCGATACGATGGTCGTCGGCCAGCTCGTGCAGATCCGGCCGGGGCTCACGCCGAGTGAGCTGGTGCCTGGTAATCCGTCGTACGACGCCGCGCCGTGGGTGACGTTTGCGGGCGATCCAGAGGGCGTGGGCGCATGGGGGATCGTCGTCGCCCACGCGCTGTACGCGACGAAAAACATCGGCGGCACCATCTACCCGATCGCGGGGCTCGTCGTCGCGCCGCTGCCGCAGGCCGGCGAGCGGCTGTTCGAGGTGCAGCACGACGGCGCCGGCGTCGCGGTCGGCACCGTGCTCGGCGCATCGCCGACGTCCAAGTACCTTGTGCCCCTCGCGATGGGTGGAGGCTTCTTGCGCGCGACGCGCGCGATCGCCCCGACCGGCGGCGCCGGCGCACGCGGGCTGCTCCGCGCCGTGCCGATCTGACCGGCCCCGAAACCGAGCTCGGAGCGGGCGTCGCGGCACGTCCAGTGGGCGGCGTCTACAGAAAAGCGAAGCCCCCGGAGCCTTTGGTCTGTGGGGACGCAGGCAGCTCCAGGGGCTTCTAGGTCAGCGACGACTTGACGCGAGCGTAGGGACTTCTCCCGAGCATGTCCAGCGCTGCCGTCGGTTCCGCCGTGGCTGCACGCCGCAGCTGCGTTGCGCAGCAATTGCACTACACGTAGGGCTGTACACGGGCGACCGGACGCTCGTAGCCTGGCACTCGTGGGAGCGCAGGTGGCCCGGTGAGCAGCGCAGCGCTCTCTACTTGGGTTCCTCGTCATAACTGGTCAACGACCAGCCCTGCCGCCAAGGATCGCGCCAAGGTCCTGGACGGCGAAGACAAGCGCACGCCTCAGGAAACTGCAGCGCGCGGCCGCTACTCCACGGCGGGGCTGGACCTCAACATCATCGAGCGGCTGACGCACCGCCACCGTGAGGAGCGCGCCGCGCACCACGATCGCCGCGCCGAGCAGGCTGCTGGGGACGCCGATCGATGCCCCCCCTACCTCGCGATGGTGGCCGACGGCGCGCCCTTTCTGGGGCCGTGGTGGGACTCGGGCGGGCGCGAGCTGGTCCACGACTGGAAGGACGGGGACAAGCTCCCACGGATGCTGAAGCGCGTGCGGAGGCGCAAGGGCAAGGCCCCCCGCGTCGAGCTCGTACCAGCGAGCCAAGCCTTCGCGAGCGCGGCGAAGTGGCATGCGGGCCGGGCGAAGGGGCAGAGGCTCCGATGCCAGACCGTGGGCCACTGCGGCGAGGGGACGGTACGGGTGGAGTGCCCCTGCGGCGACATCGTGGAGGCGCCCATCCGGTGCGGCACGGTGCGGCTCTGCTTCTCGTGCATGGCCAGACGGAGTCATAAAAACCGCCGCCGCTGGACCCGCGCGTACGGCGCGGTGCGGCACCAGGGGCAGCACGCGGGGCGCTACTCTCGGAGCTACCCGGGGGGGCGCTGGACGGACAAGCATCTGGTGCTGACTGCGCCGCACTTCGTGATCCTGAACGATCGCGGCTTCGTGGACGAGCAGCAGACCGCCTACGAGCGGGTGCGCGTGGTGCTCGCAGCCTGGCGCTACTTCTCGCGCCAGCTGCAGCGCTGGCAACGCGAGCACGGCCGGGCGAGCGTCTACTTCTATCGCTGCTTCGAGTGGACGATCGGTGCGGACGGGCTGGGCCATCCGCACCTTCACGTGTGGATCCATGGGCCGTGGCTGCCGGAGCACGACAGCCATTGCGTGAGGGGGCGCTATGAACCGTGCGGGAAAAGAGCGCCAGGCAAGGGCGCGGCGCAAGCGAAGGCGGGCGCGTCTCGAGGCACGCCGGGAGTCTGTCGCATCTGCGAGCTGGCACATGCTGGACGAAGACGGGGGCACGCTGCGGCCGATCGACGGGGAGCTGACGCCCGACGCGTACATCGTGGAATCCGTACCTGGTGGACCACTGCGCTTCGTAAGCAAGGGCTCGAGATAGGTGCGGCGTCCGTTAACCTGACGCTGCGGGCCGTGTCGTTCCGCACGTTCGAATTCGTGCGCGAGGTAGACAAGGCGACGGGGCGGCGCGCGACCGTGCCACGGATCATGAGTGACTCGGCGGGCATGCAGGCGCTCCGGAGCTACTTCGAGCCGTGGTCGATCGCAGCGGTGGACGAGCAAGGGAGGCGCGCGACCGAAGCGGTGCTTGCGGGCGTCTACTGCGCGCTCGAGGGCAAGCGCCTCACGCAAGCGAGCGCGGGGTTCATGGCGCTCGGCGACGTCGGGGAGCACGACAAGCCTTGCGCGTGCTGCGGCCTGTCGACGCCGCGCAAGGTCGACGTGCGACCGTGGGATCAGGATGCGTACGGCAGCGACTACGACCGGGGCCCGGAAGCACGCGGGCCACCCGTCCAGCCGGATCCGACACCGCGGGCGACGGCATCGACGGAGCGCGTGATCGACGCGCGGGCGTTCTCGCGCCTCCTGAACGATGCCGCGTGGGACTTGCGCACGCGTGGATGGCGCATCGCACGCGATCCCTGGCGGCTTCCCCCGTCATGAGCGCGCGCTCACTACGGTCCGTGCGGGCGTTGCTGGCGCCCGACGCGCCTCCGCCCCGTGCCGCCCGAGGCGCGGGGCGTCGACCCGCAGATCCGCACGCTGCTCGCATGGGTGCAGTGGTCGCTTTGGCTCTGCGGTGCATGCCGCCTACTGGTAGCGCGTTCAGTATTGCGGTAGTGCGGGAATACCGGTAGGCTCGGGAGCGTTACCGTTCCGGTACGCGGGAATTGAAGGGAGGCGACGATGGGACTGGCGAGCGGGTATTGCTACGAGATGACGCCGGGCGAGGGCTGGGCCCTGAGCTCGGACGAGGCATGGGAGATCGCGGTCATCGAAGGGGGCCTGGACGCGCATTACCTCGGGCAACGCGAGATCGATGGTGCGCGGTGCACGGTATGGGCCGTGGCCGCAACGGACGGCGAGCGCTTGGCCGATGGCGGCAGCTGGCGCGTCTACGCGCAAACGGTTCTGTTCGCGCCTCGCCCCGAGGGCTACGCGTGCGCGTGCTCGGTCTGCAACGCGGAGCGCAGCGGCGAGCGCGTGCCGGACACGTTCGGCGAGGCGATGCTCCGCGCAGCGCTGGGGGACGGCGCCGAGCGGACGGAGATGGCGACGATCGTAGACGGGTAGGCGCATCGACGGTCGGGCCCGAGCGCGCTCGGGCCCCTCCGCCGGCGCACCTACTCGCCGGAGAAAAGCGACGACACCATGGCACACGAATGGCATGCGGGGGTTCTGAGCGCGTCGAGTTGGCACCGTCTCGAGACGCTGATGGCGATGGCGACGGCCGACGATTGCATCCAAGCGGGTGAGCACTCCGCGGCATGGCCGTCTGGCCTCGAGTACGTTCCGCTTCAAACCGTGGACGGGCTACCGGTTCCTGGACGGCGCGGCGTGGTTGGGATCTACCCGTACGCCGACAGTGGGCTCGTGCGCCGCGTGATCGGCGACGTCGGAGGCGACTTCCACGCATCGACGCCGGACGGCTGGCGGAGTCTTGTCCGCGCGGCGGTAGCGGCAGGCGGCCGGCCGACGGGAGCGTTCGCACTGCGCGGCGGCTCGCGGGTCGTGGCGACGTTCGAAGTCGGCCAGCAGAACGGCATCCGCACGAACCTGGCACTCGCGGATGCGTTCGACGGGTCGATGAAACTTACGGCAGGCTGCACGGCCATCAAAGTCGTCTGCGCCAACACAATGGCGATGTGGCTCGGCCGCGACGGCACGGCAGGCGGCACCGTGGCCGCGCTGCGGCACACGGCAAGTCTCGAGACGCGGACCGCGGTGCTCAAAGATGCGATCGGGGAGGCGATCGCATCGGGCGAAACGGTGCGCGCGACCTACGCGCGGGCGCAGGATCGATCGCTCAACAGAGCGGAGGCGCAAGCGGCGTTCGATCTGCTGTTCCCGCCCGCGCCCGAAGACGCGAGCAAGGCGCAGAAGACGAAGATCGACAACGCGCGCGCGGACGCGTGGCGCGCGGCTGCGCTTCCGGTCAACCAGGACGGCCCGAACCTCGCGACCCTTTGGAACGCGGCCACGTTCCTGGTAGACCGCACGGCCGACGGCAAGCCGCGCCCCGTGCGCGGCGGAGGCGATCGCCTCGACGCGATGATGTTCGGCACGCGAGGCGAGCGCGTGCGCGACGTCCAGACCGTGATCGAAGTGCTGCTCCGCGACGGCTCGGCAATTCCCATGACCGCGAGCGACGCGGCGAGCGCGGGTGTCGACCTCAAGCAGGTTGGGGCGAAGGTGTTGGAGGACATTCTGTCATGAGGCGCCAGCCGAAGGCGCACGACCAGCGCAAGCGCAAGCTGCGTCTGACGGGCGCAGACTGGCGGATCGTGCTGCGCGCGTTGACGTACGCGAGGCGAGCGCCGGTACCGCCTGGTTGGCTCGCGTCGGAATGGGCCATGACGATCGCGGAAGTGGAGACGTTTCGCGAGACGCTTCTGCACGCGCTCGCGCAAGAGGAGGCGGATCGACTAGCGCCGAAGTAGTGCCTCGACGGTCGGGCCCGAGCATGCTCGGGCCCCTCCGCCGGCGCATTCGCCGGAGAAAGGAAGTGCTCGCAACCAAAGAGTAGGTGCCGCGGCCACCTGAACGCGAAGACCGGGTAGCAGCGGCAGAACACATCCACGAGGAAGGGGCGGGGGTAGTCGTGCCCCCGCCCCTTCGGTCAAGCGGGAGCGACGGCCGTGCAGATCGACAACCAGACGAAGCACGACACAGCGGAGCTGCGACGGCTGCTCGGGCTCGTGCTGAAGCGAGCGCGCTCGCAGTCGTGGGGGCGCGAGATACTCTCGGCGGATGTCCGCGTATGCGTGCGCCGCTCGCGCGCGCTCGTGCCGGACGTGCACCTGCGACGCTGGGAGCGCTTCGAGCGCTCGTTCGTGAGCCGTGGCCGCGTGCGGAGCTACGTGCGGATGGGTCGCACGCGCGATCACGCGGGCCGATGGGTGCCGCGCGGCATTCGGCTATGGATCACCCTGCCTCCCGAGCACTTCGACGCCGCGCGGCTTGTGTGGGTCAGTTACTACGGGCTCGGCGCGTCGCGCGGCGTCTTCTTCGACGCGCATGCGTGGCGCAGGGACTTGCCCACGTGGGCCGGTGGCGATGGGCTGGCGTGTCCGGGGTGTGGGTATCACTACCCGAGCGACCTGGACGCGCCGAGCGACGTCTTCGTGCCCGGGCTGCGCTTGCGGGGGCGAGACTACGCGATGTGCATGACGGAATGGTGCAGTCGCCAGGGGCGCGAAGTGCCCTGGCCGAAAGGAGCGGAGGGCAATGCCAATCGATAAACCGAGTGGACGTTCGGTGCTCGCGGTGAAGCTCGAACCCGACGAGTACGCCGCGATCAAGCGCGCGGCGATCAAGCAATCGCGTGCACGGGCGGAGGCGGGCGAGCCGATCGCGCACGTGAGCGTGAGCGGCTTCGTCCGGGAAGCAGCGCTCGCGGCTGCGCGGAGGCTCAAGTGCTACGCGGAGTGACGATGGCGATCGCGCTCGCGGCATGCGGCGGCGTCGCACGCGAGCCGGGCGGACAGAGCGCAGGCGGTGGCTCGACGGCCGGCCTCGGGGGCGAGGGCGGCGACGGCGGTGAGCTCGCGGGCGCGGGCGGTGAGCTCGCCGGCGGAGGGCAGGGAGGCGAGGGCGGAGGCGCGGTGTGCGTGCGGGTCCCCGTCGAGCGCTACTGCGAGCCCGACCCGACCCACCCCGTCGGGGCGTGGGTCTGCACGGGGGGCGCGAAGCCGATGGGGCCGACCTGCGAACCGGCCGCGGCGGAAGGGGCATGGTGTTGCCCATGACGCAGCCGAAGGCAGAGCGGCCGATCACGGGCCACCGCGTGGAGACGGTGGCCGAGACTGCGCAGGAGGCGCTAGAGCGGGTGGTAGGCATCGGAGCGCCGATGCTCGCCGGCACGCTGCAGCGAGGGCAGGTGGCGGCGGTCTACGTGACCTCGCTGGACCGCCCGCGGTCGGGCGCAGCGTGGCATGCGCTGCTGACGTGGCCCGTGGGGGCGAGCATCGGAGCGCCAATGGCGCACTGGGAACCGGAACCGAAGGCGAACGGAGGACAGCATGGCGACGACGAAGGCAACGATTGAGGTCAAGGGATTCCGAGTCGACTGCGATCGGTGCGGCGTGGTGCTCGCAGAGGCCACGCACGACGAAGTGGCGCAGCGGTTGGCGACGGACGGCGGCGCGTGGCGTCTGGACGGTTTGCCGCTCACGGGCGACAACCGCCAGCGCAAGAGCCTGTGGCTCTGTCAACGGTGCGCGGCCGACGTGCACGAGCATGTGCTCGCGACGTCGCGAGCGCGGAAGCGGGCGGCGTCGTGAAAGCGCTCGCGCTCGCGGTGCTCCTGAGCGGGTGCGTCTCCAGAGCGGGGCCCGTCGTGACCGACGTACGCGTCCACGCGGACGGGAGCGCGGAGGTGCGCCGCTGCGAGCTCACGGTGACGTGGAGCCCGCCCGGCATCGTGCAGGACATCGACACAGGCGACTGCGTCGTAGAGACGCGGCAGCCGTGAGGCGGTGCGCCTACTGCCGCTGGCGCACACCCGACGCGGTCGTCCAGATAGCGTGCCCGGGCTGCGGCGCGGAGTGCTGCTCGGTGCTCTGCGTCGCGGGGCACGCCGACAAGCGGTGGCACGCGGGCGATCCGCGCTGTCTCGACGCCGTTATCCCCCGCCAAGAGCCGCGGCCAGCTGCTGGATCGCTGCGGCGAGCGCTGCGATCGCTGCGACGCCTCCGCCGGCGAGCTTAGCCCAATCCTTCCACGTGCGTTTCGGCGCAGCGCGGCGCTTCACAACGCGCTGCAGCTGATCCAGCCGACGAATCAAGCTGTCGTCCGACGGCGGCCGGAAGCCTGCGACCTCCACCCCGAGCTTGCCTGCGATCGATTCGAGGACGTTGCGCTGGTAGGCAAGCTCGCCGCTGGTGGCGATGCAGAGCGCGCGAATCTCGGACAGGTCTTCGCGCGCGTTGTGGAGGAGCGCGGACTGCATGTCAGCCCGCGCGTCGAGCGCGTGGATGGTGGACTCTATCTTCTGGACGCGATGGGGGAGGGAAAGCGCAGCGTCGACCACGTAGGCAGTCTAGCTGCCCGTGTCGGCGAGCGGCAAGGTCGGCTGGCGCCACGCGATGGCGCGCTGGCGGAGCTGCGGATGCTTGCGCAGTAGGGAAAGACACGAGCGGCACGTAGTGAGATCCACTGAGGTGGTGGTGAGCCGGTCGTGCTGCGGGGGCAGGCGCCCGTAGTGGACGCACACGCGCACGGCAGCGAGCTGCACGTCGGGCATGCGGAGGCTTGACATGGCGCACACATCAGGGATTCGACATGGACAGCTGGTCTTGCTAACGTGCCTTGCGATGCCGTCTGGCAACGACGGGGTGGTCGCCTGGGGGGGCGGCGATACGATCCAGCGGCAGATCGAGCGGCGCCGACGCTTCGCAGAAAAGCTGCGCGTAGCCTTTGACCGGCACCAAGTGAGCGTGGTCGAGGCAGAGCCCGGCCGCCTTGGCGACCGTCCGGTCTGGACCCTGACGATCAGTCGAGCGGACGGCGCAGTGCTTTCGGTCCGCGTCCAGCTCCTCGCGGAAAGCGATCCCCTGGATCTCACGATGGTCGACCCCATCGTGGATACGGTCGCGCGATACCTCCTCCGGCAGCATGGAACGTGATGGGGACGAAGCCGTAGACAGAGCGCTGACTCGACTCCGCGAAGTGATCACGGAGCGAGTACGTGCCGAGCAGGTTCGAGACCAGCTGACCGGTCTGCAGAATCAGCTGGCCCTCCGTGCGGCTGTCGAAGAAGCGATCGGCCGCGGCGAGGAGTTCTGGGTTGCCTTCATCGAGATCAACCGGTTCAAGTCTGTCAACGATCAGTTCGGATACGAGAATGCCGACGCGATGCTGGTTCGCGTAGCTGGCGTTGATGCGGGACTCGCGCGCCTTGGAGACGCCGTCGCGGATGGCGTCGATCAGTGTGCCGGCGGCTTCGGTGGGCCAGTGCAGCATGAATTGACTCGGGCCGACCACGAAGACGAGCAGAAGCACGCGGCCGCCGGACTCGGGCACGGGCTGCACGGCGACGGACACCGTAAGTTGCGTGTCGGGGATCTGCGGCGCGTTCACTTGCCCTCCGTCGTGCCGCGTTCGAGCGCGGCGTCACAGTCGATGATCTTCTGCGCTTCGACCGCAGCGCGCCGGAAGAGCACGTCGCGGGCTTCGATGCACGTGTTGCGCACCTCGAGAGTGGTCGCGCGCTCAGCGGCGTCATCGAGCCGGTAGGCGGCGTCCAGGTACCGGATGATCTCGTGCGCGTGAACGGCGAGCCGTCCACGCAGGTCGTGGTCGGTCACATGCGCGCCCGAGGGAAGAGTGTACCGTTGCATGTCGTCGCTCCCTTGTAAGGGGTGTCCGATCGATCTATCAGTGGGTCATGGCAGAGTCTACGGCGACGGCAAAAACGGGCGTGCGGGGTGGTCAGGTGGGCGCGAAGAAGAAAGGTTCACGCGAACCTGCAGCGTGGATGCTCTCGAGGCTCGAGCAAGGCCAGTGGCTGCGCTGCTACTGGCACGAGAGTGGCGAAAAACAGGAGATGTGGGCGCTCCCGCTCCCGTCGAGTGAGGGGATCGCGAAGCGCTGGGGCTCGGGCACGTACAAGCTCACGCTGCTCTCGCACAAGGGGCAGGTCTGCGGCAGCCGGCGCTTGCCCGCGATCGACGACCCGGAGCGTCCGCCGCGGCCGACCTACCCCAACGCCCCGAGCCGCAACGGCACGGCGAAGAAGGAGGCGCCGGTCAACCCCGTGGAGGCCATGGCCGCCGGCTCGGCGGGAGCGCACGTCCAGGCCATGATCCAGGGGATCCAGCTCTACCAGCAGATGGACTTCACCGCGCGCAACTTCGCCGCGCAGGAAGCCGAGCAGCGCGTGCAGCGCTACCGGCAAGAAGCGGAGCTGTCGATGGAGCGCGAGCGGCAGTTCTTCCAAACGCAGATGAAGCAGCAACAGCTCTTCTTCGAACGGCTGTCGGCGGTGCCCTCGCAACCGATCGACGACTTGCGCGAAGAGCTCGAAGAGCGGATCGACGCGATGGGCGAGGGCGACGACGACGACGGCGACCCGAAGAAGGCGCTCGTGCGCGTCGTGCGCGAGAAGGTGTCGGAGATCCCCGGCGAGGCGATCGGCGACCTCTTGAAGGGGCTCGCCGAGGCCGTGAAGGGCAAGAAGTGAGGCCGGAGGTGGAGGCGAAGCGCGATGGGGGCCTGGTCGTCTTGAGCGTGCCGGGCCCCAACGGCTGGGCGTGCGTGCTGACGCCGCAGGAGGCGCGGCGGCTCGCCGCACGGCTCGTGATCCTGTCGGCGGATCCGGCGACGGTGGCGGGCATGACGCAGACGGCCGAGACGGTGCGCGACGGCGTCGCGGTGGCGCAGGACGCCAAGTCGCTCTTTCAGGCCGCGACGGACGTCGCGCGGCGCGCGCAGCGGGTGCTTCGCAAGATCGAAAGACGGCGCTAAGCTTCGCGGGTGCGGTTCGTGTTCTATCCAGGCCGGCGGTACATCGGCGCGGCCGAGACCCCCTTCTTTGTGTCGGAGGACATGCTGCGGGACGAGGCGGCCGACCGCGGGTTTGCCGAGGTGCAGATCTGGGACGCGGAAGCGTTCGGGCCGCTGCCGTTTGCGCGTGGGGGCGAGCCGGACGTGATCGCGTCGGGGCGGTTCGTGGGCAAGGCCCCGAAGGCGATGGATCTGCCGGACGACGTCCTGTGGGTGTTCGACGTGACGGGAAGCGAGGGCCTCCCGGCGCCGGGGGGCCCACCGACCGCGATCGAGCCAGTGGCGCAGCGGCCCCCGCTGTCGAGCTCGGGGCCGCGCTGGTGGGTCATCGGAGCGATCATGACGGCGACGGCGGCGGTCGCGGCCGGCGCCTTCGTGCTGGCGGAGAGGACCACATGAAGGGCTCCGTGTTCGCGGCCGCGTGGGTCAAACCGTCGCCGGCGGACCAAGCGACGCGCGATGCGCTCGTGCGCGACGCGGTCGCGGCGGGCAGCTGGATCCGCTGGCCGACCTCGCTGGTGGAGATCCAGCACAAGGGCCGCACCATCGGCTTGACCGTGGCGATCGACTACTTCGCCATCGGAGAAGAAGACGACTACGTGCGCGTGCCCGTGGGCGCGCCGCTCGCGCAAGCGCTCGCCGACGGCATCGGCTTTCAGATCCCGACGGCGAAGATGACGGATCTGATCTGGCTGGCGGCGACGTGGCAGGTGGAGCCCATCACGGCGGCTGCGATCGGTGTGGCCATCGGTGCCGAGCAGGAGAGCGGCGCGGCGTGCGTGAAGCACTCGCGCGCGGTGGACGCGGCGCTGCCGTCGGTCAACCTGCCCGGGCTGCGTGCGGGGCTCAAGAAAGACATCGTCATCTCCAATCGCCTGACGCTCCCGCCCGAGCCGCGACCGCCCCCGGCACTTACGAGCTTCAACCGCGACGGCGTATTCATCTACGGCTGGCACCGAAAGCAGCCGGCGCCCGACTGCTCGAAGCTTCCGGCGACGCCGGGGCTCTGCCCGATCCAGGGGCTGTCGAGCGTGCACGAGCGCACGTACGCGGACTACAGCCACGGGCTGCGCATGGTGGGCAAGACCGCGCTGCTCGACGGCAAGGCGGTGCCGCTAGCCGACCTGCTGATGGATCAAACGATCGGCTGGGCGCTGAGTCACGAGGGGCCGATGAAGGTGACGCGGTACGGCGGGCCCCTGCCGACCGTGCCGTCCGGCCAGGGATGGTGTCAGGGCTTCGCCGAGGGCTGCGGCGTAGGGGACGCCGGAAGCAAGAGCGGCGCAGCGTTCGCGGCGCTCGGGACCGTGGCGTTTGCGGGGCTTGCAGGCGCGGCGGCGTACCTGGAGCGGAGGTACCTGTGACGGCGGCGCGGCAAGCGGTGGATGCCCTCGCGACGCTGGCGAAGGCGCCCGAGCGGCAGGACTTGAGCTACCTCGGCGATCTGTTCCTGCAGGTCGGGGTGACAAGCTACGAGATCGCGGGCGGCGCGCCGATCGAAGCGCTGCGCGCGATGGCGACCGCGGCGCTCGTGCAAGCCGGCGAGGAGGTGGTGTCGCTGCTCCCGTCGATCCTGGGGCAGGTGGGCGGATCGATCGGTGGCGCGGTGTCGGGCGTGGCGGACTTCGTGCCGCTGGTCGGGCAGGTGCTTGGGGACGCGCTGGCGCTGTCGGCGAGCATGTCTCAGGCGAGCAACCAGAAGAGCGCGCAGGCGTGTCAGGCGTGGTACCGGCCGGCGAGTCCGAGCCGCGCGAAGCTCTACGGCGGACTCTTGCCGACGGACACGATGAATGCGTCGGTCGGCGAGGTGTTCGAGGGTCTGGAGCGACGCTGCTACCTGACGGCGGTGGGATCGACGAAGGTGCTCGTCTGCGACGGCGGGGCGTTGCCCGCGCCCGTGTCGGGCGCGCCGGGCATCGCGGCACCGACCCGCGCGAAGCTGAAGCAGCTCCGCGAAGCGATCCAGTCCGCGCGGGGCGACCCGCAGAGCGACGGCGGCATGGCGCTCTGGCCGATCTACCTCGACTTGGTGCTCGCGCAGTTCCGGACGGGGGCGATGAGCTGGGAGCTGGCGCAGCACATCTACGACTGCGAGGTATTGCCGCCGTACTTGCACTACGGCACGGGGGCTGCGGCGGGCGAGTGGCAGAGGTGCAAGTGCCGGAGCTACGAGCAGCGCGCCTTCAAGGAGTTTCAGGCGATCCTGACGGACTGGTCGCAAACGCTCGAACCGAAGTACGTCATGGATCAGCCGAAGGCGGCGCAGCTCAAGAAGCAGGTGGCGGCGGTGCTCGACCAGCTGCGGAAGAAGAGCAGCAAGCTCGGCGTGAGCGGGGGCAAGCTCGCGGCGAAGGCGCCGGCGGTGGCGAAGTCGACGGCGCCGGCGGTGGCACGCACGGCGGTCGTAGGTGTTGCGGCGGGGGCGCTGATCTACGGAGCGGTGAAGCTGGGGGGCTGGAAGGCCCTGGCGGGTCTGTTAGCCTTACCGCCATGAGCCGCGGCGTGACGTACCAGCGCTGCGATTGGGGCACGACCTGCCGTCGCCGCTTCCGGAGCTCGGGCATGGTGTCGGACGTGGACACGATGCCCAAGGGCTGGTCGCACGTCTCGTCGGTCACGCGCACCGACGACAGCCGGCCGAAGTTCGCAACCTTCGAGGGCTACCTCTGCCCCGAGCACTCGGTGTCGTTCCGGAGTGTGTGGGGGCACGGATGACGATCGAGATCTTCTTCGCAATGGTGTCGATGCTCGTGCTCGGCTTCGGGATCGCGATGATGCTGATCCAGGTCGGCATGGCGCACGTGCGCGTGTGCGCCGAGCATCCGAAGTGCAAGCGTCTCGCGACGTGGATACGGAGGGAATGGTGACGGCAGCCCAGATGCCAAGCCCGCCAGCGTCACTCCCTTTGGAGGAGTTGTCGGAGCTCGACGAGGTAACCGAGTGCAAGCCGGTCGAGAGCAAGGGGGGCAAGCTCTTGCGAGCGTTCGTGCTGGAGTGGATGCCGCGTGTCTACGACGCGGGGA
>Ga0209481_10000196_pt1 | contig 25773 bp, 24 predicted proteins | sample SoiMetdeltSBSDD3_FD_187598 | JGI IMG/M metagenome (GOLD analysis project Ga0209481, IMG submission 187598) | Bulk soil microbial communities from a Populus tree surrounding site in Tennessee, USA - Soil MetaG P. deltoides SBSDD3 (SPAdes) (version 2) | ecosystem: Environmental > Terrestrial >...
CCTCGCTCGCCCGACGCGGTCCACTCACCCCGGACCACGTCATCCGCACCAAACGCACACCGCTGGTCGGGCGAGACGTCGCAGGCTACGCGCGGGAGTACGAGGACTACTTCGGCACGCACCGCGATCGTCGTGATGTCCCGTTGACGATGCTCGACCCCGCCCCCCGGGTCTTGCTCGACCCCGAGTTCGGCCTGCTGTCGGTGGGAGCACGGGCCGCCGACGCCGACATCGCCGCCGATGTCTACACACACACCATCGAGGTCATCGAACTGGCCGAGCGGGTGGGCACCTACCAGGCGCTTCCCGCAGCCGACATCTTCGACGTGGAGTACTGGGAACTGGAGCAGGCGAAGCTGCACCGCGTCGCCGCACGTGCTCCCTTCACCGGCGAGGTCGCCCTGGTCACCGGCGCTGCGTCCGGCATCGGGCGGGCCTGCGCCACGGCGCTGCGCCAACGCAGCGCGGCCGTGATCGGGCTCGACATCAACCCGGGCGTGGCGGACACCCTTGCCGGACCGGACTTCCTCGGCCTGTGCACCGACGTGACCGATCCCGGCGCGGTCGACGACGCGATCCGGCGGGGGGTCGAGCGCTTCGGCGGTATCGACATGGTGGTTGCCGCCGCCGGCGTCTTCCCCGCCAGCCGGCCCATCGCCGAACTCGACCCGCAGTCCTGGCGCCAGACCATGGCGGTCAACACCGACGCGATCGCGTACCTCTTCTCGCGGGTACACCCGTTGCTGGCGCTCGCGCCACGCGGCGGCCGGGTGGTGGTCGTGGCGTCGAAGAACGTCCCCGCGCCGGGGCCGGGTGCGGCGGCGTACTCGGCCTCGAAGGCGGCCGTGACCCAATTGGCCCGGGTCGCCGCGCTGGAGTGGGCCGCCGACGGCATCCGGGTCAACCTGGTGCACCCGGATGCCGTCTTTGACACGGGCCTGTGGACCGAGGACCTGCTCCGCGAGCGAGCGGCCCGGTACGGATTGACCGTCGCCGAGTACAAGCGGCGCAATCTCCTCGGCGTCGAGATCAACAGCGCGCAGGTGGGCGAGTTGGTCGCGACCCTCTGCGCGGACGCCTTCGCCGCCACCACCGGGGCCCAAGTGCCGGTCGACGGCGGCAACGAACGGGTCATCTGAGCCCTGGGCGGTGGCGAGGGCCTCGGTAGGGGCATGCCGTCACTCGGCCAGGTTGGAGGTCAGGCTGTAGGCGAAGGGGATGACGTCTGTCGTCCGCTCCACCGTGTCCTGTGCGACCTCATCCCACTTCCGGTACGGCGCGTTGCGCTGATGCGCTTCGAAGGCTTGAACGTCCCGATAAGCCTCGTAGAGGTACAGGACATCGGGTTCGCTCTCCACCTCCCACACGTCGAACCTCAGCGTGCCGGGCTCATCGTCCCTCGCCACCTGCGCGTCCCACCGCAGATAGTCCAGGAACTCGGACCGCTTACCGGGTTTGAGCACGATCCTCATGAGCGTTCCATACATCGCAGACCTCCTGGCCACTCGCGTCTCCTCAGCCGCATCAGAGCTCAACGTTGGTCTACTGCCCCGTTCTGGCGGGTGCCATGCACCGACGCGAAGCCAGGTTCTTGCCCGGTGCGGGATCGACGGCAACTCCATTGAGGACAGCAGGTGCCGGAACCGGTGCGGACGGGGTAAGTTGATAGCACGACTGTACGAGAGAAGCCACATTCAGTCACAGAGCGGATGAAGCGGCGATAAAGGATCCGGACCAATGGGTGACCGGGGACGAGCCATGGACCGCCGCGCAGCGGCCGTATCTGGCCAAGCTGGCCCGTGAGGCCGGTACGAAGCCGCCCGCGGAGCTGGCCCCCCTGTCCGCTGTGCTATGAGACGCCGGCGCAGGGAATGTTCCGAACGGCCGGATCCCTGTGGGGCTTGCGGGTAGCGTCGCCACGGGGTGGTCGAGGCGATCCCTCCGATGGCGGAAGGACTGATCATGACCAGTGCAGTGCAGTCGAACAGGCAGGTGACCGTCGCGCTCGTGCATGGCGCGTTCGCAGACAGCTCCGGTTGGAGCGGGGTTATTGAGCGGCTGCAGGAAGACAAGATTCCGGTGCAGGCCTTGGTCAACCCGCTTCGCGGGGTGGCCGCCGACTCCGCTTACGTCGCCAGCGCGATGCGCCAGATCCCGGGCCCGGTGCTCGCGGTCGGCCACTCGTACGGCGGAGCCGTCATCACGAATGCGGCCACCACAACGGACAATGTCGTCGGGCTGGTATACGTGGCCGCGTTTGCCCCGGACGAGGGCGAGACGCTGATGGACATCGAGGGCGGCTCACGCGACAGCGTGCTCACGGAGGCGTTGCGGCAGTCCGAGTACCCGACCGGGGAGGACTCGCCGCCCGCGGTCGAGCTGTCAGTCGACCCGGCATCGTTTCGGGAGGCGTTCGCCGCCGACGTGTCCGAAAAGGACGCTGCCGTCATGAGCGCCACACAGCGGCCGATCGCGGCGGTCGTCTTCGGCGAGAGGAACGGCCCGCCGGCGTGGCGAAAGCTGCGTTCGTGGGCGGTCGTGGCCACGGGTGACAAGACGGTGGGCGCCGACGTCGTGATGTCCATGGCACAACGGGCCGGAGCACAGATCACCGAGATCGAGGCGTCACACGTGCCGATGATCTCGCACCCGGATGTGGTCGCCGACGTGGTGCGAACCGCGTACCGGACGGTCAGTCGATAGCCCAGTCGATCTCGGTGAACCGCCGGTGCGCGACGATCACACGGCCGTGGGACAGGAGGCGCATCCAGCACCGCCCGCCCCAGTGCCGCCGCCGCGTGAAGTCTACATAGGACAGTCCACCGGGTGGTGCGCTGGCTGCGCCATGTGAATCGTGGCCACGTCGTGGCCGCCGAGGACCGCTCGAGCCGATCAGCCACACACTCCGGTACGCATGCCTTGCGGCCGACCGCGGGACCGGTGAGGTGCGTCAGCGAGCACCGGGGCCGCGACACTGGGGTTCCCGGAGCGGACGTCCAGGAAACTGGCGAAACCGGACACTCCCCCGTGGCCGCCGCGTCGCCAGCCGTCGAGAAAGGCGCAAACCGAACTACACCGGCTACATGATGTGGAACCGCCGCCGCGCTGCAGAAGACCGCCTCGGGCCAGAAACGATCCCGGAGCAGCCTCCGGCGGGCCATTCAGGCTCAGCACCTGCTCTTCCGCTCGTCGCCGACGTACCGCACCGGTCGTAGTGTCCTCTTTGCACTGTGGCCCGCCAACGATGATCCCCGACCTCTCTCGCTCGGAACGAGGTTGGTCGGCCTGCGTGATAGGGTGAATCATGCTGCCGGCCGCCAGAGGCCGGAATTTCGGGGGCCGCAGGTTTCGCGTCGCTCAGGACGACGGCGGCGCTCGCGAAGGCTCTTTCTCGCCCGCCATACACGCTGGTTGGTGAGCGTTGTTCTCGCGTGAGGCTGGCTTGTTGTCGTCGTCGGAGTCCGGCCGACAATCGGAAGGCACGGTACATGCCCACCACGTACGGCCTACTCAGCACGCATCCGCCCACCCAATGTGGCCTCGCCACCTTCAACGCCGCGCTCGCCGCCCGCCTCGGCGAGTTCGGCCGGCCCGGAGTGGTCCGGGTTACCGCCGGCCTCGATGAGGATGGGGCGGGGCCCGATGTCGTACACACGTGGCCGGCGCGCAGCGTCGGGGGCTGGCAGGCCGCCGCGGCAGCGCTCGACCGCTTCGACATCGCTGTCATCCAGCACGAATATGGGATCTACCCCGGTCCGGACGGAGCCGATGTGCTGCCGTTGCTGCAACGGCTCACCGTACCGACCATTGTGGTCCTGCACACGGTGCTCGCCCAGCCCACTGCTGCGCAGCGGACGTTGCTCGAGCAGATAGTCACGGCGGCGGACGCGGTCGTCACGATGACCGGGACCGCACGACACCGGCTGGTCCACGGATACCGGATCGACGCCCGTAAGGTGACCGTGATCCCGCACGGTGCGACTGAGCACACCCCCGCGGCTACCGGGTCACACCCGCGTCCCCATCTGCTCACCTGGGGCCTGCTCGGCCCCGGCAAGGGGATCGAGTGGATGCTGCGGGCCCTCGCCCGGCTGCGCTCCCTCGATCCTCCACCGTTCTACACGGTCGCGGGCCGGACCCATCCCCGGGTGCTGGAGCAGAACGGTGAGGCGTACCGTGCCGGTCTTCTCCGGCTGGGCGCGATGCTGGATGTCACGGCGGCCGTGCATTACGACCCGGTCTACCGCGACGACGCCGAGCTGGGCCGGCTCATCGGCTCCGCCGATGTCGTCGTGCTGCCGTACGAGTCACGCGAGCAGGTCACCTCCGGCGTCCTGACGGAGGCCGTGGCCGCTGGGATCCCAGTGGTGGCAACACCTTTCCCGCACGCGGTCGAGCTCCTGACCGACGGGCCCGGCCTGCTGGTGCCGTACGAGAACGCGGCGGCGCTGGCTGCGGCGATACGCCGGATCCTTACCGAGCCCGGTCTTGCCGCAAGCCTCGTCGGCCGGACCCGCAACCAGGTCCCGACGCTGCGGTGGCCGGCGGTGGCGGCCCGCTACGACATGCTGGCGGGGCAACTACTCGCAGCCCGCTCACCCGTGGCCGTCCCGGCATGACCGGCCCGAGCTTCGCCCATCTGATCCGGCTGACCGACGACACCGGGCTGCTCGAACACGCACGACACGCGACCGCCCGGCGGGAGCATGGCTACTGCACCGACGATGTGGCGCGCGGGCTCATGGTGACCAGCCGGGAGCCGGACCCGCGACCGGAGGTACTGCGCCTCGCTGAGTGTTACCTGACGTTCTTGACGCATGCGCAGAACTCGTGCGGCGCCTTCCGCAACCGCCTCGGTTACGACCGGCGCTGGACCGATGCTCCCGGACTCGGTGACTGGTGGGGGCGGGCCCTGTGGGGCCTCGGTACCGCGGCCGCCCGCAGTCCCGCACCGTGGATCCGGGACGAGGCTCTGGCCGCCTTCACAGTCGGTGCCACGCAGCGGTCCACCCACCCGCGTGCCATGGCGTTCGCCGGACTCGGCGCGGCCGAAGTGCTGCGGAGCCACCCCGATCACCCGGCCGTGGAGTTGCTGTCGGAGGCCGCCGCCGCGGTCGGCCGTCCCGCCACCGTCCCGGACTGGTCGTGGCCCTTCGACTACCTGACCTACGCCAACGCCGCACTCGCCGAGGTCGTCATCGCCGCCGGCCACGCACGGCACGACGACGGACTGCTCGACGCCGGCCTGAGGATGCTCGACTGGCTGTACGGCAGTCAGACCACCGACGGCGGGCTGTCGGTGATCCCGGTGACCGGCTGGCGCCGCGGCACCCCGCGGGCCCGGGGCGACCAACAGCCCATCGAGGTCGCCGCACTCGCCGACGCCTGCGCCACCGCGGCCGCCGTCACTGGCGACCCGCGGTGGGAGGCAGGTGTACGGCAGGCCGTCGCCTGGTTCCTCGGCGCCAACGATATGGGCACTCCGATGTGGGACCCGGCAACCGGCGGGGGTTACGACGGGCTCACGCCGGGTGGGCCGAACCTCAACCAGGGCGCCGAGTCGACCCTCGCGTTCATCTCCACCTTGCAGCACGCCACGCGCCTGTCCGGCTCCGTCACGCCGTCGCCCGCAACGGCCGGCCGACTTCGTGGAGATGGCCTAGCGCTTGGGCGTACGAACGCAGCAGGGTCGTCTCGCAGTACGAGATACCGTGTTGGCGACAGAAGCTCCTGATGAGCTCCTGGGACCGGCGCAGGTTGGGTCGGGGCATGTGCGGAAATAGATGATGCTCGATCTGATAGTTCAACCCGCCGAGCATGAAGTCCACCACTGGACCGCCGCGCACGTTGCGCGAGGTCAACACCTGCCGGCGGAGAAAGTCGATCCGGTCACCGGCGGCGAGAATCGGCATCCCCTTGTGGTTCGGGGCGAACGAGCAGCCGAGATAGATGCCGAACAGCGCCTGCTGGACGACGATGAACACGGCCGCCTTGACCGGGGACAGCGTGAGCAGCAGGGCGGTCAGGTAACCAGCGGCGTGAACCCCGAGCAGCACCGCTTCCCACGACCGGTGCCGCAGTCCGCGGCGCGCGAGCGCCTGGATACTCAAGACGTGCAACTGCACCGCCTCGAGCGCCAGCAACGGGAAGAACAGGTACCGCTGATGCCGGGCGATGAACCGGGACAGGCCCACCTTCGCCGTCGCCTGCGCCGGGGTGAACGCGAGCGCCCCGACACCGATGTCCGGGTCGCTGCCCTCGTGGTTGGGGTGGGCGTGGTGCCGGTTGTGTTTGTCCACCCACCAGCCGTAGCTCAATCCGATGGCCAGGTTGCCGTGCAGGAGCCCGAGAATGTAGTTGGCCCGCCGCGACCCGAGGATCTGCCGGTGTCCCGCGTCGTGACCGATGAAACCGATCTGGGTGAACACGAACGCCAGAAAGGCGGCCACCACGAGCTGCCACCACGAGTCCCCGACCAGGGCGAACACCACCCACCCGGCGACCATCAGCAATCCGGTTACCACGATCTTGGTCAGGTAGTAACCCGGCCGGCGATCGAGCAGACCGGCACGCCTGACCCGGCGCATCAACTCCGCGTAGTCACTGCCGCGCGGCCCGACCGCCATCCGTTCCGCACCCGCGGCCGCCTGTTGAACGGACAAATCCATCACCCTCCTGCATCGAACGCGACTCGACGCCGGGGTCCAGGGCGACATTCCGCGGAAACTGGGTCCAGGTTACCGGCCTTGCCCACGGCACCGCGAATCCAGCCTTGGCGTCCGGCGGCGACGGCCGACTATCGTCGGAAGGCCGGTGCCCGGCGTACCCCGACCGGTCGGCGGACGCGAAACCGGAGGCGGTTGGATTGGCCTATCTGAGCGATGTGAATCTGCGTGCGATCCTGACGGTCCTGATCGTCCGCGCCGGCGGTGAGGTCACCATCACCAACGAGGAGCTCTACGACGCGATGATGCCGGAAGGCGGCGTCCGTGAGCGGTTTCGTGTCGAGGAGACGGCGAGCGGCGTGCGCGTCTCCATCTCAGGTCCGGTTCCGACCTGAACGTGCCCGATGTTCCACGGCGCCCGGTGGCACCGCCGGTTGTGAGTAGGCTGCTGAGTGAGCCGTTGAGGAGCCTGTCGCGTTCGACCTGGCCCTAGTCTGATGTGCCTGCCCGTCGCGGTCCGATCGAGGTTACGCGGAGGGGGAGGCGGCGTGCCGTTTGCCACGATGCCGTCCGCCAGGTTGCGGGACGGGCGATGACGGCCGGGCCCGAACCACGGTTGTGGTCGGTGGTGTTGGCGCAGGCCGGCGACGCGGCGGTAACGGTAGGGCATGTCTGCTCGGCAGTGGCGGCGGTGACCGCGACGGACGGTATCGTCGCGGCGCTGGGCACCAGCGTCGAGCTACGGGAAACCGTGTATGCCAGCGACGAGACCGCGGCGACCCTGGAGGAGCTGACCCTGACCGTCGGCGAAGGCCCAGGTCTGGATGCGGTGCGGAGCGGCGAACCGGTGCTCTCCCCCGACCTGGCAACGGCGGAAGCACTGGTACGGTGGCCGGCGTTCGCCCCCGCGGCGGCAGCCCTCGGCGTGCTGGCCGTGTTCGCTCTGGTACTTCGCATCGGCGCGATCCGCCTCGGTGCGTTGACCTTGTTCCGCCGCGATCCTGGAGACCTCACCCGCACACAGATGTCCGACGGATTGGCGCTGGCGGATGTCGCGTGCCTGCTGCTGCTGGACCGGACGGGTCCGGCCGGTACGGACGCGACGGCCTGGGCCGTCGAGCACGACGGAGTGCGGTACCCGGAGGTGCATCAGGCGACCGGCATGATCATCGTGCAGCTGGGCGTCGACGCCGAAACCGCGTTCGCGCGTTTACGCGCCCACGCGTTCGCGCACAACCGGCGACTTCGTGACGTGGCGCGGGACGTCGTCAGTCGCCGGCTGCATTTCGAGCCCCAGGTCGGGGACCATTATGCTGACGGGCGGTGAGACGCGGAGCGGCGGTACTGGGCCGCGGCCGGTGCGCGACCGGGTGGGTCTGCTGGAGGTGAGCGACGTGGCCGAAGTCCAGTTGACCGACGTGTTCGTGGAGATGGCCGATACCCTGGTGGCCGACTTCGATCTGATCGATTTCCTGCATCTGCTGACCGAGCGGTGTGTTCAGCTACTGGATGTGTCCGCCACCGGGTTGCTGGTGACTGACCAGCGCGGCGCGTTGCGGGTGGCCGCGGCCTCGACCGAGCAGACCCGACTGCTGGAGCTGTTCCAGGTGCAGGTCGACGAAGGTCCGTGCGTGGAGTGCTTCCGCACCGGCCGGCCGGTCTCGGTCGCCGACCTGTCCGAGGCGATCGACCGGTGGCCGCGGTTCGCACCAGCAGCCGTCGACACCGGCTTCCTCACCGTCGCCGCTCTGCCGATGCGCCTGCGCGATGAGATCATCGGAGCACTCAACCTGTTCGAGGCCAGGCCGTCAACGTTGACGCACGAGAAGCAGCGGATCGGTCAGGCGCTGGCCGACGTCGCGACCATCGGAATCCTGCAGGAGCGCGCGATCCGCAACCGCGACATCCTCACCCGCCAGCTGGAAACCGCCCTTCAGAGCCGCATCGTCATCGAGCAGGCGAAGGGGGTGATCGCCGAACGGGAAGGGGTGGATCCCGGCCAGGCGTTCAACCGCCTCCGCGACGCGGCCCGGGCGCGCAGCCGCCGCTTGGCCGAGCTGGCCCAGGCGATCGTCGAAGGATCAGAACAACTGCCCATACCCGGCACCGCCGGACCACCGTCCTGATTGGACACCGCCCGGGCGTCCACCGCTCACAGGACAGCGCCGCGAGGCGCTACCTCGATCGCGGCCACGCCTCGACCGTACAGCACCACAAGCCGGTCCCCGTGCTTGCAGCGAAGCGCACCCGAGTCTTCGGCGAGCGTTGCGATGGCGTGCTCGATGACGTCATCATCGACGGCGTCGGGCTCCTCGTATGTGATGTCCATCCGCTCGTCGCCGATGAGTCGCACCCGCAACACAATCTTGGCCATGCCTTAGGCTAGCCATGCGGCACGGGCCGCTCGACCTGTCATCACGGCACCGGTTCAGCCTCACTGAGTGAGATGGTGTTGGCCACCCCCGTGACGCCCTTGATGTTCATGACCGCCCGGATCGCGGCGTCACGCTGGCGGTCCGACGTGACGTTGCCGGACAGGGTGATCACCTGGGCGTGGACCTGGGCGTGGACGGTGCCGGCGGGCACGTCCGTGGCGGAGTGGAGTGACCGGCTGGCCGCGCGGGCGATGGCTGCGTCGTTGGCGCCGAGCGTGCCCGGTGAGCGGACCTGCATATTGTCGGCGACGGCAAGGACACCGACCACCCGGACGGCCGCCCGCTTCGCGGCGAGTCGTTCGGTCAGGTCGTCCACCTCGCCGGACAGGGTCACGACCCCGCCGTGGACCGCTACCTCGACACGCGTACCGGTACCCGTGATGTGTCGCAGTTCGGCGGAGAGCTCGGTGTGAATGTCCTGGCTGCTTCGGCTCGTCATCTGGGTCACCGTGTCGGGCCGTCAGTGGCCGGTGGGTGGGATGAGTGGGGGCGATTTGGCCGCGTGCTTGGCCTTCTTCGTGGCGCGTTTCTCCTTCAACGTCCTACCCGGTTTCTTCTTGTTCACCTTCTGGTTGGTCTTGTTGGCCATGACGACCTTCCTCCTGGCTCGGTTTGCCCGGCGATGACCGCCGGAATGACTGCCGGTCCCGGGGCGTGGGCCGGCGCGACGGTCGTTGGTCGTGGCTGGCCGCCATCGGTCTCCCAGGCCTCCTCGGAACCGATGTCGGTGTCGCGGGTACGCGCCGCGCCGGCGGTGGTGACGATGAGCTGGGCGTGTCGGACGTTGCTGGTGGTGGCGGCGAGAACCATTGCCGCATCAGCGGTACCGGCCTCGGTGTTCGGCGGGATGACCAGCAGGTCGACGCGGTCGCCGTTGTCACACAGCGCGGTCAGGAGGGCCGTGGGTTGACTGGTGAAGTAACCCAGCCGCAGGACCCGCCCGGCCACGGCCAGTCGGCGGGGATGGTCGTCCCAACCCTCGGCGCTGAGGACCAGTCGGGTGACCGGTCCGCGCAGCTTGTCGATGGCCAGGACCAGACCCGGCAGCTCCGCGACAGGATCGGTGGAGCGCGGCCACCAGCCGCCGTCGAGCCGGGTGCGGCGGGAACCGGTGGGCTCCATCCGCAGACGCGGTGCCTGGGGTGCCGACACCGGGACCGCGGTCACCCGCCGCACAGTGTGGAGAGGCATGTCTAATCCTTCCTCCCGTCATGGCCGGGGCCGGTGACGGTTAGAGTGCGGCTCGCCGGCGTTGCCGGGACATGCGGCGCAGTTGAGTGGTGCGAGCCACACCGACCGCCATGGCCATGATCGCCACACCGACACCGGCGACGAGCAACGCGAGCGCCAGCGGCACGCTGCCGTGCATCCACAGGAAAGTGACCTCGACGCTGCGGGTGTTCTGCAGCATGAAGACGATGAGAACGACCAGGCCGATGGCCGCCGTGCAGATACCGAACCAGGTGGCGCCCGTGCGGGTGCGCGGTACCCGACCGGCAGGTGCGGGCACCGCCGAGGAGGCGAACTCCTCCTGCTGTGCCGTGGTGGTCGGACCAGCCGAGGCGTCGCGGTCACCACTCGGAGCGGACATGCCGCCTCCTTGGGTTAGGCCGGTATGGCTGGCACCTCAGGAGCGGGATGTCGTCGATTCCGGGATAGCCACAGCCTACTCTTGTCCGACCCGACCGCGCCATGACCCGGCGATGCGCCCGCGCATCAGACGGTGGAGGTTCGCAGGCGGGCGACGGCAAGCAGGTTCGCCCGTTGCGTAGCTTCGTCCTCAGCCGCCATCGCTGCGAAGATCACGTCCAGGCCGGCCGGATCGGTCCCGAAGACGAGCCGCTTGTACGCGGTCGCAGCCGGCGAGGCGATCTCGAGGAACGCCCGTCGCCGTACCTCGTCGTACCTGTCCAGCACCTCGTCGCCGACCTCGCCGTGGATGACGGCCGCCAGCGCGCCACACAACGCCTGCGCGTCGAACAGTCCGGAGGTCAGTCCGAGGCCGCCGGTCGGGTTGGTGGCGTGGGCGGCGTCGCCCGCGAGCAGGACCCGCCCCACCCGGTACCGCGACGCCGACCGCTGATGCATCCGGTACGGGGACCACTCCACCAACTCGAAGTCCTTGGTGCCCGGTAGGAACGCGTCGAAGAAGCCGGCCATCCGGTCCGCGATCGTGTCCACGGGTAGGTTCGCGTCTTCCTGGTATGTGCAACGCCACAGGCCGTCGCGGCTGAGCAGCGCCACGACGGCGCCCATCCGTTGATCTGCCACGAAGTTGCCGTCATCGAAACCGTACGCCCAGAAGTCGTACCGGATGTTGGTGGCGACGAACCGCTCCGGCCACGTGAGACCGTCGAAGTCAAGGCCGAGCGATTGCCGTACGACGCTTCGCGCGCCGTCGGCGCCGATCACCCAGCCGCCGCGCAGTTCGCCAGGTGATGTTGCCGGGTACGCACACGGTGGGTACGGCGCGGCCGCAGTCACCGAGGTCTCCGGACCGACCCCGCGCAGCGTCGCCCATTCGAGCGTCTCCAGCAGTGTGTCGAGGACGAGCTGGAGGCTGGCCGGATCCGGGCGGCGCCGATGCCGGTGCACAGTGGACTGAAAGCGCGCGCCCCTCGACAGCGGACTACCAGCCACCGGGGACCAGGGCGACGCATCGACCCTACACCGAAAGGGTCGAACCGCCATGCCACCTACGTCCCGCGTTCTGCGCTGCGGCCGGCGCGCAGTGAACGAGGCGGACGGCTCCCTGGTCATAGAGATTCACGTGCGCTTCGCCACGGGTGCGGTCCCTGGGGAAGGCTCGCTGCGCAGCTCACCGAAGGGCGGCTGCGCGGGCAGCCGTGGTGCCGACGGTGCACCGCGTTGATGAGCCACTTGCGCCCCGAGGGGATCAGTGCTGCACTGGTGTTAGCACTCGCCTTGTGTGAGTGCCAACCGAATGGGATGGGACTCCCCGGGTTGTTCACCGTGTAGCGGTCATCGCAGGTCGGTCCGAGCAGTGCCGAACGTGGGCACGACGATGTAGAGGACTATGCAGATGGCCAAGTTGATCGTTTTCGGTGAAGATGCCCGTCGGGGCCTGGAGCGTGGCATGAACCTCCTCGCCGACACGGTGCGGGTGACGCTGGGCCCGAAGGGCCGCAACGTCGTGCTGGGCACGAGGTGGGGCGTCCCCACGATCACCAACGACGGGGTGAGCATCGCCAAGGAGATCGAGCTCGACGACCCGTACGAGAAGCTCGGTGCCGAACTGGTCAAGGAAGTCGCCAAGAAGACCGACGACGTGGCCGGCGACGGCACCACCACGGCCACCGTGCTGGCCCAGGCGTTGGTACGTCAGGGCCTGCGCAACGTCGCCGCCGGCGCGAACCCGATCGCCCTTAAGCGCGGCATCGAGGCCGCCGTGATCGCGGTGACCGAGGCGCTCGGCAATCAGGCCCAGGAGGTGGAGACCAGGGAGCAGATCGCCGCCACCGCGTCCATCTCCGCCGGTGACGCCGGAATCGGCGAGATGATCGCCGAGGCGATGGACAAGGTCGGCAAAGAAGGCGTCATCACCGTCGAGGAGAGCAACACCTTCGGCCTGGAACTCGAGCTCACCGAAGGCATGCGCTTCGACAAGGGCTACATCTCGCCGTACTTCGTCACGGACACCGAGCGGATGGAAGCCGTCCTCGACGACCCGTACCTCCTCATCGTCGAGAAGCGAATCTCGAACCTGCACGACCTGCTGCCGATCCTGGAGAAGATCGCCCAGACCGGCAAACCGCTGGCGATCATCGCCGAGGACGTCGAGGGTGAGGCCCTGGCCACCCTGGTCGTCAACAAGGTCCGTGGCACCTTCGCGTCGCTGGCGGTCAAGGCACCCGGTTTCGGCGACCGCCGCCGGGCGATGTTGGCCGACCTCGCCGTGCTCACCGGTGGCCAGGTAATCAGCGACGAGGTCGGTGTCGATCTGGAGAACGTCGGGTTGGACCTGCTGGGCCGGGCCCGCATGGTCGTGGTGACCAAGGACGAGACCACCATCGTCGACGGCGCCGGTGACGCCGAGCAGATCGCCGGCCGGATCGCCCAACTCCGCGCCGAGATCGAGAGCAGCGACTCCGCCTACGACCGGGATAAGATCCAGGAACGGCTGGCCAAGCTGGCCGGTGGCGTCGCGGTGATCAAGGTCGGCGCGGCCACCGAGGTCGAGCTCAAGGAGCGCAAGCACCGCATCGAGGACGCCGTCCGCAACGCCAAGGCCGCCATCGAGGAAGGACTGCTCCCGGGCGGTGGGGTGGCTCTGGCCAACGCCGCGGTCACCGCGTTCGACAAGCTCGACCTGACCGGCGACGAAGCCACCGGTGCGGCCATCGTGAGGGTCGCGCTCACCGCACCGCTCAAGCAGATCGCCAGCAACGCCGGCCTCGAAGGCAGCGTGGTGGCCGAGAAGGTCCTTGCCCTGCCCCCGGGCCATGGCCTCGACGCCGCCACCGGCGAGTACGTCGACATGCTCCGGGCGGGCATCGTCGAACCAGCCAAGGTCACCCGTAGCGCGCTGCAGAACGCCGCGTCCATCGCCGCGTTGTTCCTCACCACCGAGGTCCTGATCGCCGACAAGCCCTGACGACGACTCCGACGTTGGCCCGTAACGCGCCCGACAACGGCGTCGTGCGGCGACGGATCGGCGGTTCCACGCCTACCAGCCGGAAGTCTTGGTGGGCCACCTGCACGACAACGGCGGTACGCCACACCCCGCCCACATCGCCGCCGGAGTGGCCGGCGAGGTGGGCGTGCCGCTGGCGGTGTGGCGTCCGATGCCGACCGGTCGGGTTGATGTCACTCGGCCAGGAAGCTCATCACCAGCTGATTGAAGTCGTCCGGGCGCTCCAGGGGCAGCACGTGTGATGAGCCGTCGCCGGTGAGGATTTCGAACCGGGCTGCGGGGATCGCGCCGGCTACCTCGCGCGCGATCCACGGCGGTGTCAGCAGGTCCTGCTCGCCGACGATCACCAGCGTGGGAGCCTTGATGCCGCAGAGGCGATCGAGGGCGTCGAATTGCAGATAGGCTTGAGCCTGGCGGTCGTAGGCCAGCGGCTCGACCGGGTTCGGGTTGCTTGCCAGCAGTGCGGTCGTGTCCTGTACGGCCTGCTGGTTGCGAAGGAAGGTCGAGGAGAACAGCCAGGTGAACTGCTGAGCACCGAACACTTCTCCGCTCGGGTCGTTGGTCTTGACCCAGTTCCAGATCGCGATCGGGTCGACGGCGCTTCGGGCGGGCGCGGCACCCGGGCCTGCCAGGACCAGCCGATCCAGCCGATCCGGATGCCGCAGCGCGAACTCCATTCCGATCATGCTTCCCATCGACAAGCCCAGCAGATGGGTGCGGTGGATTCCGAGCGCGTCGAGCAGGCCGGCCACGTCGTCGGCCATCTCCGCGATGGTGTACGGGTGATCGGCTCGGGAGCTGCGGCCGGCATCGCGGTTGTCGAGGAGCACGACACGGAAACGGGTGGATAGAACGGGGACCTGCTGCAGTGTCCACAGCGACGAGTCATATCCGATCCCCATCACCAGGACGAGAGGTGGGCCGGCTCCGTGAATCTCGTAAAACAGCTCCTGCCCGTTCGTGCGGACGGTTCCCGATCGCGGGACGTGCTTGATGTTCGCGGACATGGTTTCCTCCGTCGAAGCGGCGGGTGCGACCTTCATGAGTTCTCCTCGGAGTGGCTTGGTGGATTCGGGTTGTCGTGGTCGTCTCCCGAGATGCGTGAACAACACTGTTACGGCGGTAACCCTCATAGTTACGTTCGGGCCGGATGGGCCGGGCTGCGGTCGGGCCCGGACAGAGGGAGCGTGCGATGAGCGAAGACGCTGGTCGTGGCCTGGTTGAGCGCGCACGTTCCGCGGCCTCCCGGGGCGGCTGGCAGGAGGCGTACGACCTGCTCATGGAGGCGGACGCGGACGACCTGCTCGCCCCCGCCGACTTTCCGGTGCTTGGCGAGGTCGCCTACGCCGCGGGCTATCTCGACGTGACCATCGAGGCGTGGGAGCGCACCCACGCCGCGTGCGTATTCGCCGGTGACCAGGTGGCGGCCGCGGGAGCGGCCGTTCGCGTCGCGATGCACCTGCTCTTCGACACTGCCCTGATGGCACCGGTGCGTGGCTGGTTGACACGTGCGGAGCGGCTTCTCGAAGGCCGGAGCGAGACGTCGGCGCACGCATGGTACGCGGTCGTCCGCGCCTACGAGCGGATGTTGGTCGGCGACCTGTCCGCCGCCCGGCAGTGGGCGCGGCAAGCCATCGAGGTCGGTTCGACGTGTGATCCCGCGGCGTGCGCCATCGGCCGGGTAGCAGAAGCTCGGCTGCTCATCCTGGACGGCGATGTCCGGCAAGGTATGGCGCTCCTGGACCAAGCCGGGGTGGCTACCCTCTCCGGAGACCTCGATCTGCTCTCGACCGGGATCGTCTACTGCGAGCTCGTGTGCGCGCTGCAGGGCCTCGCGCAGTATGACGTGGCCGAGGAGTGGACCGAGGCGATGGAGCGGTGGTGTGACACCAACGCCATCGGTAGCCTCCGCGGGCGTTGCCGGGTTCACCGCGCGGAGATTCTCAGGCTGCGCGGGTCGTGCAACGAGGCAGAGAGTCAGGCGTTGATGGCCTGCGAGGAACTGCGCCCCCACCTGCGACGCGAACTCGGCTGGCCGCTGAACGAGCTCGGACGGATCCGCCTTCACAAGGCAGACATCGCGGGCGCGGAGGAAGCGTTGCTGGCCGCTCATCGCGCCGGGTGGGATCCCCAACCGGGTCTCGCGCTGGTGCGTCTGGCTCAGGGGGACGCGGCCGCTGCGGCTGCTTCCGTCCGTGACGCCATCGAGCGCCCGTTGCGGGTACCGTCGAAGGAGCGACCACCGGACACCGACCTGCAGCGCGCGCCGCTGCTCGAGGCTCAGGTCGAGATCGAGATCGCCGCCGGCGACATTGCCCGGGCCCGAACCGCTGCCGACGAGCTGGAGCTTGTGGCCGCACGATTCCAGAGCAAAGCGTTGGTCGCCAGCGCGGCCCTCGCCCGCGGCAGGGTGCGACTCGCCGATGGCGATGCGGCGGGCGCGGAACAGTCCCTGTCCGAAGCGGTGCGACTCTGGAACGAAGTTGGCGCCCCGTACGAGGCGGCGCGCGCCCGCATGAGCCTCGCCGACGCCCATGCCGCCAGCGGCAGCGAGCACCGGGCCGTTCTGGAGCGCCAAGCGGCCCGCACAATCCTCCAGGAGATCCAAGCTTCGCCGTCGACGGCCCCGTCAGGCCCCGTCGAGCACCACGAGAGAGTCGACGACCAGCCAGCCGCGGGCGTCAACGTCTTTCGTCGCGAAGGCGACTACTGGTCGGTGATCTTCGACGGGCACACCGTGCGCATGCGCGACCTCAAGGGCATGCGATACCTCGCCCGGCTCCTCGCCGGTCCCGGCCGCGAGTACCACGTACTGGATCTCGTCGCCGCCGAGACCGGCCGCGGTGCGCCGGCCGACCGCGGGCAAGCAGCCGACCTGCCGCGCTCGGCATTCGGCGACGCGGGCGAACTCCTCGACGCGCGAGCCAAAGACGCCTACCGCCGACGCCTCGCCGAAATCGATGACGACATCGAACAAGCGCACACCTCCGGGGACACCGAGCGGGCCGCGCAGGCCGACACCGAACGCGACTTCCTCATTCGAGAGCTGACGCGCGCGTTCGGGCTGAGTGGTCGTGGCCGACGAGCCGCCTCCGCATCCGAGCGGGCCCGAGCGGGTGTGACCCGCGCGGTACGCCAGGCGATAGCCCGCATCGGTGAGCACCATCCCCAGCTCGGCGAGCATCTCGGCCGTACCATCCGCACCGGTACGTACTGCGCCTACTTCCCCGACCCGCGCGCACCCGCCCGGTGGCAGTTCTGACATCGGGCGGCCGGGCCGGCCGGCCTGCTGGCACATGACCGGAACACACCGACGGTTCGAGACGCGCTCGGTCTGCGCGTTGCGCTACAGGCGTTGCGGGTCGGGTACCCAGAAACTGTGCAGGTAACAGTCGTCCGGGTCGGCCCAGTCGTTGTCCAGTTCGAGGATGTGCACTGGTGCGGTCGTACTGCCGAAGGTCCAGCCCCGCACGGTCACCGACTCCACCTCGGAACCGGTCGAGCCGAAGTCGCCGACGTAGAGTGAGCCGTACCGGTGACCGGTGATCGCGGAGAAGCAGAACACCGCGTTGGGGTCGCACCGGGCCAGCAGGAAGCGGCCACGCGCGGTGAAGGCGCCGCCCTGAATGCGGTCGACGTGGCCGGTGCCGGGGCCGAGGGTGATGTCGTCCTCCGGCCGGCGCTGCATGGTGTTGCGGTCGTAGGCGAACAGCACCGCGGTCTGACCGTTGAAGATGTCGTACATCGAGGTGTAGAGGCGACCGTTCTGCGGGTTGACGTCGCACCACGACAGGCGGTTGTCGGTGGTGGAGACCGGATGCCACTCGGAACGGCTGAAATCACTGCGGATCCGCCAGACGCCGTACGGGTTCTGGACCGGAACGTAGACCCACCCGTCGTGGTAGCCGGGCGCGCCGACGTGGCCACCGTTGACGCCCTGCGGGATGGTCGCCTGCGCGATGAGCCCGGCCGAGTTGTTCATCTTGCGGATCGTCTTGTTGCCGTTGGACACCAGATACCAGGCACCGCCGTCGGTCGTGACACCCTGCGCCTCCTCGGAGTGGCTGGTGTTCTCCGACTGGTACGCGATGCCGACCCTCGTCCACATCGGAACGTTCGGGTCGCTCATGCCGGTGACCAGGTTCGAGATGGGCCACCAGCCACGGAAGGCGGTGTCGCCCGGCGCCCAGGCGGCGGTCCACGCCCGGGCGTCACCGCCGACCACGAACACGTCCATCAGGTTCGTTGCGCGGGATACCACGGTTGCCGTCGCGCCCGGCAGCGACTGCCCGCCGGCAACCGGCCACCAGCCACGAAACGCGGTATCACCGGGCGCCCACGCGGTGGTCTGGACGTTACCGTCGGACCCGGTGACGAAGACGTCCATCAGGTCGGTTGCGCGCGACACCGCGGTGACCGCGGCACGCGGCGGTGCCTGCAAGGACCCGACCCGCCACCAGCCCCGAAACGCGGTGTCGCCGGGCTGCCAGGCGGCGGTGTAGACGAATCGGTCGGTGCCGACGACGAACACGTCCAGCTTGTTCGGTGCCCGCGAGGCCACGGTGACCGGCGCGCCCGGCGTGGCGCGCCCGCCGGCAACCGGCCACCAGCCACGAAATGTTGTGTCCCCGGGCGCCCACGCGGCGGTCCAGACATTGCCGTCGGACCCGGTGACGAACACGTCCAACAGATCCGTCGCGCGGGATACCACCCCGACCTGCGAACCGGGCGGGACCTGCAGGTCACCGATGCGCCACCAGCCGCGAAACGCCGTATCGCCGGGCTGCCAGGCGGCCGTATAGACGAAGCCGTCCAGGCCGACGGCGAACACATCCAGCCTGTTGGTCGAGCGGGACACCGCGGTCACCACTCCGCGCGGGACCGTGACCAGGCCGCCCACCGGCCACCAGCCGCGAAACGCGGTATCACCCGGCTGCCACGCCGCGGTGTAGACGCGCCCGTCGAGTCCGGTAGTGAAGACATCCATCAGGTTCGGTGCCCGCGACACGGCTGCGACCGGGGAGCACGGCGCCGCCTCCAGGCCGCCAACCCGCCACCAACCGCGGAAGGCCGCGTCCCCCGGCTGCCAGGCCGCGGTGTAGACCCCGCCGTCCCGGCCGACGGCGAAGACGTCGAGCAGGTTCGCCGAGCGCGACACCGCACCCACCGGCCCCACGCCGCCGAGAGCCTCGGGGCCGACCGCCGCCGATGCCGGCCGCGGCGCCGCGACCCCGGCAGTCGCGACCGCCGCCGCACCGGTCCACCGCAGAACCTGCCGGCGGCTGACGCCGGAAACCCGCCACGCACCATCGCCCATGGCCCGAGTCTGGCTGCCGGACACGCACGACCGGCGGCAACCGGCGGCCGGCCGAAAGGGCCAACTTGGTGGCCCGGGCGACCCCTGCCGAGGGCCGCCAGGGCAGCCGGATACCTACGACATGTGGCCGCGGCATCGCGGCGACGGCGCACCAGCTCGTGCATCCGCTCGTCGGCGCCCGCCCCGGTTCGCCGCTCAGCCGGATTTCCTGCGCCACGATCGGCCACTCGGTACGCCTCGTGCAACGCACGACCGCTTGTTCATACGGATTCGCGTCTCGCGAAGCGTCGGACCGGAATCATCGGAGCACCCGGGGTGTCTCGGGCCATCTGATGGGTACACCTAAGCAGGCGTGAACGCCCAGGCGGGTGTCGCAGCACCTTGGCCGGGTGCGGAGCCATAACGCGGACGGGGACGGGATGGTACGGCTGTTGGCGGTAGACCCGATCACGTTGGCGCGCGTAGGTTACGCCGCTGCCGTGTCGACCTGCTCTGACATCACGCTCGCCGGAACCGCGGCCAGCGCGGCAGAGGCCAGGGAGTTGGTGATCTCCCTGGAGCCGCATGTCGTCACGGTCGATGCGTGGCTGCCTGACGGGGACGGTTTGACGTTTGCGGCGCAGCTGCGTGCCGAGCGAACGGCCCTCGGTGTGGTGCTGCTCGGCCCGGCCGACGACGACATGGTCTTCCGCGCCCTGGATGCCGGAGTGTCGGCGATGGTGCCGCGGCAGTCGACAATCGCGGTCCTCATGAGCTCGGTGCGGCATGCGGCAAGCGCGCCGAACTCATTCACCGCCCCTCATCTCACCATCGCGGTGGCCCGTCGCTCCCGCAAGGCGCTGTCGTTGACCTCGCGCGAGATAGAAGTCCTGCAACACCTGCATCAAGGAGCCAGCGTGCCGGCGATCGCGGCAGCCCTCCGGGTGGCCGATCCCACGGTCCGCACCTATCTGCGGCGGATCTACCAGAAGCTCGGCGCCAACGACCGCACGCAGGCGGTGCACCACGCGCAGGAACGAGGCGTGCTCGAATAACACCCCGGCCACTGAGCCCGGCCAGACGGCGGCATCCGCCGCGCCCTGCCGGAACGGAAGGCGATCGGTACTCGCCAGCGGTGGTCGAACGTTGGAGGGCCGCCGTTGTCGGAACCAGTCGACACGGCCCGGACACCGTTTCTGGACGCCCGTATCGGTTGCCACGGACCGCGGGGGGTAGGAACGAACCTGTGAGGCGCTTGATCTGGGCTGACGAGTGCGCCGGCCCGGCCGGTTCGCCGCCTGATCCGGCCCGGTGGGGCGTGCGGTTGACCGACGAGTGGCAGCCGCGCGACGAACTGCAGGCCTACACCGACGATCCGGCCAACGCGCACTACGACGGTCGCGGGCATCTGGTTCTGACCGCGATCCGGGATTCTGGTCGAGGCCGGCCGGGCTACACGTCGGCGCGACTCAGCGCTCGCCACGCGGCCACCCCGTGGACGTTCCACTTCGGACGGATCGCGGCCCGGATCAAGGTTCCCACCAGCATCGGCGTCTGGCCGGCCTGGTGGTTGCTCGGGCCGGACGATCGGTACGGGTGGCCCGCCTGCGGTGAGGTCGACATCATGGAGGCGCCGTCCTCGGCCGGGACCGCCGGGCAGGTCCACCAGGGCACCCACTCCCCCGCGCCGGGCGGCGGGGAGGTCAGCGTCGGCGTCACGCCGTCGTGCGGCGCCTGGGGTGCGGACTTCCACGTGTACGGAGTGGACTGGACACCCGGGCGGATCGCGTTCTTCATCGACGAGCGGTGGACCGGAGTCGTCACCCGGGCGGATGTCGAGGCCCGTGGCGGGCTATGGCGCTTCGACGACCTGCCCCAGTCACTGATCCTCAACGTCGCGGTCGGCGGCTGGGCCCGCGTCCCGGACCCGAGCTGGTCGCGGCAGGAGATGCTGGTCGACTGGGTGCGGGTTTACGACCGGATCTACGACCGGGAGCGCTAGCCGCGTGGCACGTGGTTTGGCCGCCAAGGCGCGTCGTAGCGGGGATCTGCGGCACCGGCGGCGAACGCGCGGGCGGACGCGGGCACGACCGCGATGCGCCAGTCGATCTCCTTGACGGTCTCGAACCAGATCACGCCGATGACGTTCGGGTAGCGCGGCAACTGCGCGAACATGTCGGTGATCCAACGTGCCTGCTGCCCGCTGGCGTTCGTCGCGCCGGTCTCGGTGATGACGACCGGCTTGCTGGTGAAGCTTTTCAGCTCCGCGAACGTGCGCCGGAAGATCGTGTCGAACGGCACGTACCCCTCGTGTCCCTCGGTGCCGTAGTAGCCGGATAGGCCGACCCAGTCCACGTACTCGTCGCCGGGGTAGAGGTTCTTCAGCGGCGAGGCGCCGGGGTAGGTGACGTTGGGGCTCCACAGCCAGGTGACGTTCTCCGCGCCGGCCTCGGTGAAGAGGTCGTGGATGTGCCGCCACGCCTTGATGTAGTCACCACGACGGTTGCCGTTGGACTGCTCGCACCACGGGTACCAGAACCCGTTCATCTCGTGCGCGAACCGGATGACGACGGGGTACGGCAGACCGGCGATACCGTGCGCCCAGCCACGGACGTAGCCGTCGTACTTGCCGGAGGTGATGGCGCTGAGCCGGTAGGCGGGTTGGTCGCCGCTGCTGGCGCCCCGGCCGCGGGCGGTGTAGTCCCACGGCTCCCAGCTCAGGATGGGCAGCATGTCGCGGGCGACGATGGCGTCGAATGCCGCCCGGTTGAACGTGTCCGCGGCCCAGCCCTGGCTGAACTGCAGGGCGCTCGGCTGGTACTCGGTCGCGGCGGCGAACGCGTCGACCGGGGCGAAGTCGAACGGGCCGAGATTCGTCTGCAGGCCGAGAAACACCTTTCCGGACGGTGGGTACGGCTCCGGCGGCGGGGGCGGCGCGGACGCGCTCGGTTGGCCTCCTGCTGGGGGCGTCTGGGCCGGTGGCAGGCGGTCGTCCGGATGACTGCACGCGGCCAGCAGGCCGCCGACCGCTACGGCCGCGGTCGCCACGGTAAGAAAGCGGCTGGTCATGACTTCTTCCTCCTCCTCCGTCGGGGGGTGGCGGAGGCGGTGGAGGTGGTGGCCCGCTTCCGCGTGCCGGGTTTGCGGGGAGAGGGCTTGCGGGAGGTGGACTTGTGGACGACGAAGGTCGAGTGCCGGGTGGCGGCGCCGGCCGGGTCGACGACGAACCGGTCGTGCCAGGTCCCGGTCTCGGTGCCGCGCCAGGCGCGGGTCGTGTCGTACTGGACGACCCAGGTGGCCTGGGCCACCGCGCGGGTGGTGGTGGCCGGGGCCGCAGGGCGCCGGCCGGACCAGCGGTGCGCGATCTCGCTGCCGAGCGCGATCAGGGGCGGGGCCAGACCCGTGACGAGGGTGAGCCCGGCCCACAGCCGCAGGCCGAGGTACTCGTTGCCCAGTGCGGCGCTGGCGCCGAGGAGCGCGGCGGCGCCGGCCGCCCACCACAGGTGCAGCCGGAATGTCGAGAAGGACTCGCCGCTGCTCCTGGCGCCCTTGGCGGTGACCGCGTAGGCCAGCGGTCGGCGCAGGATCGCGGCGACCGCTGCGGCGAGGTAGACCGGCCCGGCGAAGAGGGCCAGCGCCATGCCGGGCATTCCGGCCTCGATGCGTTCGTGCTCGGCGAGGTTGAAGCGGCGCAGCCAGAACCAGAGCAGGAACCAGCTGCCGAGGCTGGCGGTCCACAGGCCGAGCCAGGTCAGGCCGTGCAGCTGGATGGATGCCACGCCGAAGAGCAGGTAGAGCGCGGTGGCTATGTTGCCGAGCAGCAGGGTCATCGCGACGCTGGGGTAGTAGAACTGGACGCAGCCGTAGAGTAGCCGTTGCCGCACGGACAGGCCGCGGCGCGCGTCGCGTTTGCGCAGGAGGATCTCCCAGATGCCGTACGACCACCGCTTCTGCTGGTTGAAGTAGTCCGCCCAGGAGGTCGGGCCCTCGCCGACGGCCAGCACGTCCGGGGTGTAGACCCCCTTCCAGCGGCGGCCGGTGGCGGGGTTGACCGTCGCCTGTACCCGCATGCCGGTGAGGTGGTCCTCGATGATGGAGTCCTGGTATCCGCCGATCTGCCGCCAGGCGGCCGGCCGGTACAGGTGGTTGGTGCCGATCAGCAGCGGCGCGTTCAGTCCGTTGCCGCCGCGTTCGACGATGCCGGAGAACAGGTACTGCTGCACGGAGGCGCCATGGGCGATCCAGTTGTCGTACATGTTCCCGTAGACCTGGGGCGCGACCACGAACGCGACATCGGGGTCGCGGAAGAACCCGAGCGTGCGCTGCAGGAAGCAGGGCAGCGGGACGTGGTCGGGATCCATCTGCGCGACGACGTCGTAGCGGTGCTCGTGCTCGGCGCGCCACGCGTTGTGGTTGCCGGCCTTGGTGTTGGCCCGGAACTCGCCGTCCGGCTGGTTGTACTCCGGACGACCCCTGCGGCTGAAGTGGTGCACGCCGAGCCGGGCCGCCATCGCGTTGACCTCGGGATCGTCGCCCTCGTCGAGGATCCACACATCCACCTGGCCGAGGTAGGCGATCTCGCACATCTTGCGCAGCGTGCGCTCGACGATCTCGATCGGTTCCTTGCTCGGCACGATCGTGGTCAGCAGGGCGACGCGCCACCCGGTCGGTGGGTCGACCGGGATCGGATCCTTGGCGTTGAAGGCGTAGACCCAGATCGCGAAGTTCTGCAGCAACCGGATCAGCTCGACGGCGATGACGAGCACGAAGCCCACCCGGGCGATGGCCAGCGGCACGCCGGGAAGCCCACCGGTGAAGCCCGGGATGTGTTCAGGCCGCAGCAGCCAACCGATGAAGACCGCCGCGGTGGCCGCGTTCAGCAGCACGAGTACGGTCAGCATGAGCCGCTCCGCCGGTGACGCAACCGGCCGGTACCGGACCGGCTGGTTCTCCTCGGTCACCGGGGCCAGCGGTCCGGCCGCGGTGGCCGTACCGACGTAGTGCCGCCGGGCGGTGAGGCTGCGGTGCCGGGTCCGGCTGCGCATCAGCTTTTCTCCCCCCGCTCCATGAGCGCCACCGTGAGCCCGCTCGGATACCAGACGTGCGTGACCTGGAACTGCTGCCGCAGCACGTTCTCCTTGGCCTGACCGATGCCGGTCAGCGGGTCGTCCAACCGTCCGATTCGGACGATCCAAAGCCGGCCCGACTCGCGCAGGCACCGGTTCACTTCGGGGCACTCGGTGGCGAGCAGCAGTCCCGCGGTACGCGGTGGGTTGGTCATCAGGACGTCGTCCGGGCGATGGGCGGCGGGCAGGTAGTGGGTGATCGCGTCGCGCGCGGTCCAGCTTCCCACCGGCTCGTCGTCGGCGTAGACGATGCCGTCGCCGGGTTGCCGGAACGCCCCGACCACCAACGCCGCCTGCCGGGTTGCCTGGTGTTCATGCCCGCCCGAGGTCCGCATCTGCAGCTGGGCCGGCGCGGCAAGCGCCGCAAGCGCGACGATCGCCGCGACCGCCCACGGCAGACGTAACCGGGCCAGCGCGGCGCCGGCCAGCAGGGCCCAGCCGGGAGTGGTGTAGAGCAGGTACCGGGGCAGGAACATCGGCATCACGAGTGAGACCACGATCAAGGCCGCGACCGGCACGACCGCCCAGGCGGCGAACACCGCGGACGGTAAGCGCAACGGCAGGCTGAACATCGCCAGCAGGATCACCAGCAGGGCGACCCCGACGCCGCCGAAGAGCACCTCGGAGTAGGGCAGGAACGTATAGAAGGTCACTTTTGGGATGTAGGAAACCTGGTTGCGCTGAAGATAACCCAGGATCAGCACGGGTACGGTGGCCGCCGCGCCAACGGTCGCCGCGGCGCAGAACGGCCACCAGGCCTTGCGGCGCCAGGCCAGCACGACCCAGGCGTGCGCGGCGACCAGCAGGATCCCGACGACGTGCAACAGGCTCAGCACCGCTACCGCGCCCGCGTACCCGGCCCAGCGTGGCCAGCCGGGCTTCTCCCAGGCGCGCAGCAGCAGCCAGGTGGCCACCACGGCGGCCAGCACACCGAGGGCGTACGGCCGGGCCTCGGCGGCGAACCGGCTCGTCGAGGGCAGCAGGGCGAACACGGTGCCGGTTAGCAGTCCCGTCGTACGGCCGGCCAGCTTCGCGCCCATCGCGGCGGTCAGGCCGGCCGAGGCGGCCATCGCCAGCACCGACGGTGCCCGCAGCGCGATGTCGGAGTCGCCGAAGACATCGACCCAGACGTGCATCAGCACGTAGTACGGTGCGAGAACTGCGTCGACGTAGCGCAGCACCGGCCAGAATTCCGACCACGGCGTTCCGGCCATGCCCCAGGTCGCCAGCTCGTCCGTCCACAATCCTGGGCGGTTCAGACCGATCGCGGCCAGCAGGCCGGTCAGCACCGCCGGGATCACCCAGTGGGCCCACCTCCGGACCAGCGTCTGCGTGGTCGTGTGCTCCACCCGCCGGGCCAGCCGCAGCAGGTCGTCCCAGACGTCCGCGGTCGGCGCCGGCACCGGTCGCAGCAACATGGTCGTCGCGTCGAGTCTGGGCACACGTCACCCCTTCGATGTGTCGGTTGATTTGGTGTTCGGCTACCCCTCGTTCCGGACCGGAAACCTCACCGCCTTATCTCCAGGCGGGCCACCGCGTCCCAGGTGTTCTCGTAGTAATCCAGGACAACGGCGTGCGGGCCTCCGTCGAGTGCCAC
>Ga0209481_10000203_pt1 | contig 24843 bp, 23 predicted proteins | sample SoiMetdeltSBSDD3_FD_187598 | JGI IMG/M metagenome (GOLD analysis project Ga0209481, IMG submission 187598) | Bulk soil microbial communities from a Populus tree surrounding site in Tennessee, USA - Soil MetaG P. deltoides SBSDD3 (SPAdes) (version 2) | ecosystem: Environmental > Terrestrial >...
GCGCCCGCTGGGCGTCGTGGTGCGTATGGATGCGCGTGAGGGAAGGATCTGGGTGAACGGCACCCCTGGGACGGCTGCGGCGGTCTGACCGCTATGCAGGCTACAGAGTCAGGCTAAAGCCTGACCCACAATTGCTCCCGTGGGTCAGGCTTTAGCCTGACATCTTCATGCTAGCCTTGGCGGCGAAAACAAGAAGCTGAGGCCAGGTCCAAGTGCAGACAGCCCCCGTGCAGAACGCCGTCGCGCCGTCTGCTCCGCTCTACAAGTCGCTCTATTTCCAGGTCCTGGTCGCGATCGCGATCGGCATAACGCTCGGCTATTTCGCGCCCGACCTCGCGGCCCAGATGAAGCCGCTCGGCGACGGCTTCATCAAGCTCATCAAGATGATGATCGCGCCGATCATCTTCTGCACCGTCGTCACCGGCATCGCCGGCATGGAGAACATGAAGGCCGTCGGCAAGACCGGCGTGCTCGCGCTCGTGTACTTCGAGGTGGTGAGCACGCTGGCGCTGATCGTCGGGCTGGTGATCGTCAACATCGTGAAGCCGGGCGCGGGCATGAACGTCGACGTCTCGACGCTCGATGCCAAATCCATCGAGAGCTACACGCACGCGGCCGAGCAGCAGAGCGTCACCGACTTCCTGCTGAACGTGATTCCGACGACGATCTTCGACGCCTTCAGCAAGGGCGACATCCTGCAGGTGCTGCTGTTCTCGCTGCTGTTCGGCTTCGCGCTGCACGCCGTCGGCGAGCGCGCGCGGCCGGTGTACGACTTCGTCGACCGCATGTCGCAGGTGCTGTTCCGCATCGTCGGCTTCATCATGCGGCTCGCGCCGCTCGGCGCGTTCGGCGCGATGGCGTTCACGATCGGCAAGTACGGGCTCGGTACGCTCAAGTCGCTCGGCTTGCTCATGGCCTGCTTCTACGCGACCTGCCTGATCTTCATCTTCGTGGTACTGGGCGCGATCGCGCGGCTGCACGGCTTCAGCATCGTGCGCTTCGTGCGCTACCTGCGCGACGAGCTGCTGATCGTGCTCGGCACGTCCTCGTCCGAGTCGGTACTGCCGCGCATGCTCGCGAAGATGGAGAGCGCCGGCGCTGCCAAGCCCGTGGTCGGGCTGGTGATTCCGACCGGCTACTCGTTCAACCTCGACGGAACGTCGATTTATTTGACGATGGCGGCCGTATTCATCGCGCAGGCGACCAATACGCCGATGACCCTGCTCGACCAGCTCACCCTGCTGGCCGTGCTGCTGCTGACCTCCAAGGGGGCGGCGGGGGTCACCGGCAGCGGTTTCATCGTACTGGCGGCGACGCTATCCGCCCTTGGTACATTGCCCGTAACGGCAGTAGCCCTCATCCTTGGGATCGACCGCTTCATGTCGGAAGCGCGGGCTCTGACGAACCTGGTCGGCAACGGCGTCGCGACCGTCGTGGTCGCAAAATGGTGCGGAGCGCTGGACGAGCAGCGCCTGCAACAGGAACTCAGGAAATGACGTCGGCGATGCTCGCGTTCGCGCAGCGCAGTCGCGCCCGAGCCGTATGAGCCAGGTCATTCAATTCGTGGCGGTTACGACGCCGCAGCAGATCGACGCGGTTGCCGGGCTTGCGCGCGAGATCTGGTACGAGTACTACGTGGCGTTGATCGGCCGGGCCCAGGTCGACTACATGGTCGACCGGTTTCAAAGCAGCGAGGCCGTGGCCGGGCAGCTGCGCGAGGCGTACGAGTATTTCTTGATCCAGCGGGACGGCCAGGACATCGGGTACTGCGCGGTGCAGCCAAGGCCGGACGGGAGTCTGTTCCTGAGCAAACTGTATCTGTTACGCGACGCCCGCGGCGGAGGAACCAGGGGGGTTTGCATGGAGTTCATTGAGCAGCTTGCCCGCCGCCGCGGTCTCAACCTGCTATGGCTGACCGTGAACAAAGGAAACCCGGCTGTGAACGCCTACGAACGCCTGGGATTCCGGATCGCCGCGGATGTGGTGATGGACATCGGGGGCGGCTTCGTCATGGACGATTACCGCATGGAAAAGCCGCTGCTTTGAAGGTGGCCCGCCATGCTGCAACGATCACGATCTCCCCAGGAATCCCCGAAATCACCCTACGGTCATGAGCGTGTCCATCGACAAGGAACCTGCTGACGAAGGTGACGCACGCCGCGTGCTTGCCAGCTGGCTCGACGACTATGCCGGCGGGCGCTGCGACCGTGCGGACATGCAGGAGTCCTTTCTGTCCGTGTGCCGCAGCAACTCGGACGCGCCCTGGGACGCGCTCGCGCTGCTCGACCAATACCAGCGCCGCGGCAAGATCGACAGCGAGCTGGCGCGTACGTTGAAGGCCGACATCGCTCACCTGGTGTTCGGCAACGCCAACCAGACCGGCGCACCGCCGCGCGATGCGACCGAGGCGACGCTCGATACGACCGGCTCGCGCTGGCGCAAGCTGCTCGCCGAGAACGAGTCGTCGCAGACGGAGGATGTCGAGCCGCCGTTCGTCGACCCCACGCTGTTCCGTCGCGATTTCGATCCGGCGACGCGGCCGCCGACGCGCGAGGTGCGCGAAGAGGTCCAGCAGGCAGCGCGCAAGACAGCCCAGCGCGAGCCTGCGAAGGAAGTGCAGCAGAAGGACGTGCTGCGCGATCGCTACGAGTTGTTGTCCATTCTCGGTCGCGGCAGCAGCGGTACTGTGTATCGCGCGCTCGATCGCCATCGCGCGCATCTTGCGGCCGGGGCGCGCTACGTGGCCGTCAAGGTTTTGAAGCTCGACTACCACAATCGCCCCGAGGCGCTGACTGCGCTGGAGCGCGAGTTCCATCAGGCGCAGTCGCTGTCGCATCCGAACATCGTCAGCGTGTTCGATCTCGATCGCGACGGCGACACGTACTTCATCGTGATGGAGCTGCTCGAAGGCGAGCTGCTCGGCGATATCATGCTGCGCCTCGGCGGGCCGATGCAGCGTCAGCACGCACTCGCGCTCATCAGCAGTGTCGGCGCGGCGCTGGCGCACGCACATCGGCGGGACATCGTTCATGCCGATCTCAAGCCGCGCAACATCATGATCACGTCGACGGGCGAAGTGCGCGTGCTCGACTTCGGCTTCGCGCGTCACCGTCCGCTCGACCTGCACAGCGCATCGCCGCTCGATGCCACGCCGGCAAGCGCGCCGGCATACGCGAGTGTCGAGCGCGTGAATGGCAGCGAGCCGCATCCGAGCGACGACGTCTACAGCCTTGCGTGCATCGCGTACGAGTTGCTCTCCGGCGAGCATCCGTTCGGCGGCAGGTCCGCGGTGCTGGCGCGTGCGAACGGCCGGCGTCCGCGCAACATTCCCGGACTGACGCGCAAGCAGATGCAGACGCTCAATCGCGCGCTGTTGTGGGGTCGCGGCGAGCGCAAGATCGACGTCGTCGACCTGCTGGCGGGATTGAACTGCTCCGAGGCGCCGAACAAGTTCGTGCCGCCGGAAGCGCTCGTCGCGTACGACGGACGCGGGCAATGGAGGCGGCGCGCGCTGGGAATGCTGGCGTTCCTGCTGATGGTCGGTGCGGTTGCAGCCGGGTTCGTCTACCTCGAACGCAATCCGCAGCCGACGCGTCCCGCCGCGGCGCCCGCCGCGACACCGGCGACGCCACAGATCGAGCCGCCGGCGGCGGCCCCGGTCGACGACAAGAAAGCTGCTGCGACGGCTCCTCCGGTCGCGCAGAAGCCTGCGAAGTCGCAGCCGAAGGCCGTGGAGCCGAAGACGACAGCGAAGCCCGCAGCAACGACGTCGCGTCCGGATACCGCTGCGAACGCGCGCCCGGTGGTGCTGGAGTTCGACAAGGACACGTACGTCACGACGGAGAGCGATGGTTCCGTGCGCATCGTGGTCGAGCGCCTCGGCTCGACGCAGCAGCCGGTGACCTTCCGCTGGAGCCTGCGCAGTAACTCGGCGGAGCAGGGCAGCGACTTCGCCGGCATCGGCCCGGGCACCGAAACGATTCCCGCCGGCGCCAAGTCGGCCACGCTGACGATCCCGCTCGTGTCCGATGCGATCGTCGAGAACACGGAGGTGTTCCTGGTCGAGATCGAGCCTGCGCAGGCGGGTGTGACGCTCGGCGAGCGCTCGCACGCTGCCGTGATCGTCGTCGACGACGATTGATGAACGTCCGCTTCTCGGATCGCGCCATTCGCTGCCGGGCTACGTCGGCCGAACTGGAGCGGTTGCTAACGGGGCGCGCGATCACCTTGGAGCTGTGTCTGCCGCGCGATCGCAGGTTCCTGGTGAACGTGCGGTCGGCGGCGCTCGAGACGTGGCAGCTCGACAGCGACCCGACAGGTATCTGGGTGTCGATCCCGCGCTCGCGGCTGCAGGAGCTGGCGAAGACGTTGCCGAACAAGGAAGGGATCGAGCACGGGTTCGAGACCGCGCAGGGGAACGTGGTGGTGACGTTCGAAGTGGATTTGAAGAAGTCAGGCTGAAGCCTGACCCACAATGAACATCAGATGTCTTCTGTGGGTCGGGCTTTAGCCTGACTCTCTCGCGATGGCGCGGTAGCCGATGTCGCGGCGGAATTGCACGCCATCCCACTGGATCTGGTCGCACAACGCATACGCCGCGCGTTGCGCGTCGCCGACGTTTGCGCCCAGTCCCACCGCACACAGCACGCGACCGCCGTTCGTGACGACCTTACCGTTCAGGAGCTGCGTACCCGCGTGGAAGACCTTGCCCGGCAGCTTCGCTGCGGCTTCCAGGCCGTGGATTTCGTCGCCCTTGCGAACTGCATCGGGATAGCCGCCGGCCGCGAGTACGACGCCGAGCGCGGCGCGCGAGTCCCACTTCGCATCGGCGCGATCGAGCTTGCCATCGAGCGCGGCGTCGCACAGCACCGTCAGGTCCGACGCGAGCCGCATCATGATCGGCTGCGTCTCGGGATCGCCGAAGCGGCAATTGAACTCGAGCACGTTGGGCGTGCCGTCGGGAGCGATCATCAGGCCCGCGTACAGGAAGCCGATGTAGGGGGTGCCGTCCGCGATCAGGCCGCGCACCGTGGGCTCCATGACTTCGCGCATGACGCGTCGATGGATCGCGTCCGTGACGACCGGTGCGGGCGAGTAGGCGCCCATGCCGCCGGTATTCGGTCCGCGGTCGCCGTCGTCGCGACGCTTGTGATCCTGCGACGTCGCGAGCGGCAGGATGTGCTCGCCGCTCACGATGGCGATGAAGCTCGCTTCCTCGCCGTGCAGGAACTCCTCGATCACGACGGTGCTGCCGGCGCTGCCGAACTGACCTGAGAACATCGCCTGCGCGGCGCGGACCGCTTCGTCGGTCGTCTCGCAGATGATGACGCCTTTACCGGCTGCGAGGCCGTCGGCCTTCACGACCAAAGGCGCGCGCTGCGCGCGTACCCAGGCCGCATCGAAATTCGCTTGCGTGAAAGTCGCGTAAGCAGCCGTCGGAATGCGATGGCGGCTGAGGAAGTCTTTCGTGAACGCCTTGGATCCTTCCAGCCGGGCGGCGAGGCGTCGCGGGCCGAAACAGCGCAGGCCGGCGGCCTCGAACGCGTCGGTGACGCCGGCGACGAGCGGCGGTTCCGGCCCGACGATCGTCAGCTGGATGCGCTCGCTTCGCGCGAACTCGACGAGCGCGGCGATGTCGTCCGCAGCAATCGCGACGTTCGTGACGCGCGACTCCAGCGCGGTGCCCGCATTGCCCGGCGCAACATAAACCTGGTCCACGCGCGCCGACTGCGCGACTTTCCATGCGAGCGCATGCTCGCGACCGCCGCTGCCGAGGATCAGAACCTTCATCAGTGCCTGAAGTGCCGCATGCCCGTGAGGACCATCGCCATGCCGTGCTCGTCGGCCGCGGCGATGACTTCGTTGTCGCGCATCGAGCCGCCAGGCTGGATCACGGCCTGGATGCCGAACTCCGCGGCGACGTCGAGGCCGTCGCGGAACGGGAAGAATGCATCGGACGCCATCACTGCGCCGGCCACGGTCAGCCCTTCGTCCTTCGCTTTCATCGCGGCGATGCGGCTCGACACGACGCGGCTCATCTGGCCGGCGCCGACGCCGATGGTCATGCGCTCCTTCGCATACACGATGGCGTTCGACTTGACGTACTTGCACACCTGCCACGCGAACAGCAGGTCGTCGAGCTCGGCAGCCGACGGTTGACGCTTCGTGACCACCTTGAGTTCGGCCTTGCCGACCATGCCCGCATCGCGCGTCTGCACGAGCAGGCCGCCGTCGACGCTGCGGTACTCATGACGCACATTGCTCGGGGCGAGGCCGTCGGTCACGAGCACGCGCACGTTTTCCTTGCGCTTGCACAGTTCGAGGGCTTCGGCATCGACCTGCGGAGCGATGATCAGCTCGACGAATTGCCGGTCGAGGATCGCGCGAGCGATGGCGCCCGTCAGCGGGCGATTGAACGCGATGATGCCGCCGTACGCGGACGTGGGATCGGTCTTGAAGGCGCGGTCATACGCCGCCAGCGCATCGCTCGCGATGGCTACGCCGCACGGATTGGCGTGCTTGACGATGACGCAGGCGGGATCCGCAAACTGCCGCACGCACTCGAACGCGGTATCGCCATCGGCGATGTTGTTGTACGACAGCGTGCGACCCTGGAGCTGCTTCGCCGAACCGATGCTCGCGCCCTGCGCGGCCGGAGTGCGGTAGAACGCTGCGGTCTGGTGCGGATTCTCGCCGTAGCGCAGCTCCATGCGCTTCTCGAAGCTAAGAGTCATCGACTGCGGGAATTCGCCTTCGCCCTGGTTGACGCGCGCGAGATAGCTTGCGACCGCCGCGTCGTAGCTCGCCGTGTGCGCGAACGCCTTGGCTGCGAGACGTTTGCGCGTCGCTTCCGAGAGGGCGCCTGCACTGCGCGCCAGCTCGTCCAGCACCGCGGAATAGTCGAGCGGATCGACGATCACCGCGACGCGGTCATGATTCTTGGCTGCAGCGCGCACCATCGCGGGACCGCCGATGTCGATGTTCTCGATCGCGTCCTCGTAAGTGCAGCCCGGCTTGGCGATCGTTGCAGCGAACGGATAGAGATTGACCACCAGCAGGTCGATCGGCTCGATGCCGTGCTGGCGCATGACGGCGTCGTCGACGTTGCGCCGTCCGAGGAGGCCGCCGTGGATCTTCGGATGCAGCGTCTTGACGCGGCCATCCATGATCTCGGGGAAGCCCGTGTGGCTGGAAACCTGCGTGACCGGGACGCCGCTGCGTTCGAGCAGCGTCGCGGTGCCGCCCGTGGAAAGCATGGTTACGCCGCGCTGGTGCAGCGCCTGCGCGAACTCGATGAGACCGTCTTTGTTCGAAACGCTGAGCAGCGCGCGGCGGATGGTCATTGCGCCAGGCCGTAGGTCTTCAGCTTCTTGCGCAGCGTGCCGCGATTGATGCCGAGCACGTCGGCAGCACGGCTCTGGTTGCCTTCGACGTATTCGAGCACCGCTTTGAACAGCGGCTCTTCCACTTCACGCAGGACCAGGTCGTACAGCTGGCCCGGCTTGTGGCCGTTCAACGTCGCGAAGTATGACTCGAGCGCCTCCGCGGTCATCGTCCGCAGCGGCAGCGCGCGCGGCGCAGGTCTTGCGATCGGCTCTCGACGAGCTCTCGTTCTTTTTTTCGGCGCCATAGTGCTCTACCAGAGAATCGAAATACGCGTCGGCGCAGGCGAGTTGCGTCTGCGCGTCCTCGGCCTGCATCACGGCATGACGTAAAGCGTGTCCTGCGGCACGACCTCGCGCATACCAGTCGATGTGTTTGCGCGCGACCCTGACTCCCGCCTCTTCCCCATAAAAGGCATGCAGATCGCGCAAATGGGCGCGCATGATATCACGTACTTCTGCGAGTGAAGGCTCGGGCGCAATGCCCGACGTGCGTAAGAAGTATTCGATCTCGCGGAAAATCCACGGCCGACCTTGTGCGCTGCGTCCTACCATCAGTCCGTCTGCGCCGGTTTGTTCAAGTACGAGCTTCGCTTTGTTCGGTGAGTCGATGTCGCCATTGGCGAAAATCGGAATCGCGACGCTTTGCTTGATCGCGCGGATCGTTTCGTACTCGGCTTCGCCGCGATACATGCACGCGCGCGTGCGGCCGTGAACGGCCAGCGCCTGGATGCCGATCGCTTCCGCCATCCGGGCAATCGTCACGCCGTTGCGGTGCTCGCTATCCCAGCCCGTGCGCATTTTCAACGTGACCGGCACGGGCACGGCAGCGACCACGGCCTCGAGGATCTGGCGCACGAGCGTTTCGTCTTTCATCAGCGCCGAGCCCGCGGCCTTGTTGCAGACCTTCTTCGCAGGACAGCCCATGTTGATGTCGATGATCTGCGCGCCGGCGTCGACGTTGTGTCGCGCGGCGTCGGCCATCATCTGCGGATCGCCGCCGGCGATCTGCACGACGCGCGGCTCGGCTTCGCCCGTGTGGTCCATGCGCCGCCGCGATTTTTCCGTGCGATACAGCCGCACGTCGCTGGTGAGCATCTCGCCGGCCGCAATGCCCGCGCCCATGCGCCGGCACAACAGGCGGAACGGCAGATCGGTCACGCCGGCCATCGGCGCCAGCGCGAGATTGTTCGGCAGCACGTAAGGGCCGATGCGCATCATCTTCGTTGGGGCACGTCGGCGGCGCACACGATGCCCTTGCTGCCGCGCAGGCATACGTCGAAGCGAAAGCCTTCCGCATCGGGACCGGGATCGACGATCGAGATCGTCGCTGTGGCCTGTTGCTCGGGACCGAGCAGGCGGTCGGGCGCCGTGGCGGGATCCAGGTATTCCGCCGGATCGAACTCGCGCTCGCGCACGCGCTCGCCCCAGCGATCTTCCAGCACCAGCTTCAGCAACGGGTACGGCTGCGCGAAGCTGGCAGTGTTCTTCAAGCTCGCGCGCACCTTCAACGTGCCGGGCAGCGCTGGATCCGAGCCGAGATGCCACTGCAGGATCTCGTACGCGTGCAGGTTCCAGTCGGGCTGCAGGTTGGCGCCGAACGCGCCGTAGATGCCGACGATCGCCGGCCCGAGCCGCGGATGGCGCGCCAGTGTGTGGCGGTAGGTGTGCAGGAACTGAACGATCAGCAACAGCACCAGCGGCCCGAGCAGGATCTTCCATACTCGCGCGACCGGCGCCTGCTGCGGCCGGGCCCGCAGTTCCTCTTCCGGCTCGGGTAATTCTTCCGGCGCCTCCTCGGGCTCGTAGACCTCTTCGGCGACTTCGATGCCGGACCGCACGGCTTCGTCGAGAACCTCCTGCGGAGCGCGATCGTCGTCGAGCAGGTCTTCGTCGACCTCGATGATTTCGGGCTCTTCGGCAGCGTCTTCGATGTCGTCGATCTCGACCCATTCCTCGACGGTCTCTTCGCGGATCTGCGGCTCGCCGCGCGCACCGTCGGGCAGCCGATAGCGGCCGCTGATTTCGATGTGTCGGCCTTCGAGGGTGATGTCTTCCTGCTCGGCAGGCTCTTCGACTTCGATGCGCGACGCGGCCGGAGACGGTGAGCGCGTGCCGCGCGATGCGCGTTCCGATTGCGCGGGCGCAGCCTCGTTCTCGTCGATCAGGCGCTCGAGCGCATCGAACTGCGTCTGGCAGCGGCCGCAGCGCACCTGCCCGTCGGCCACGCGGAGGATCTCCGTCGTGACGCGGAACGTCGTCTGGCAGTTCGGGCACTGAGTCAGCATCAGAAACGTCGCACGCCGTGCAGGAGCGCCCAGTCATCGCGAACAGTCGCGGGACGCATATCAAACCATGCGGCATAGCGGCTTGCTACGGGCGCCGCCTGGCTGCGCAGGATGCCGGACAGCACCACGCTGCCGCCCGGCGCTACGCGTTCTCCGAAAGACGGAGCCAGCTCCAGCAGCGGTTCAGCGAGGATGTTTGCCAGCAGGATGACTGCCTGCCCTCGCGGCGCTTCATCCGGGCCAGCGATCGTGAGGCGCTCCGAGACGTGGTTGCGAGCGGCGTTGTCGCGAGTCGCAAGCAGCGCCTGCGGGTCGATGTCGATTGCGAGGGCCGCGGCCGCTCCGAGCTTCAACGCGGCGATCGCGAGCACACCGGATCCGCAGCCGTAGTCCACTACGGACTTGCCGTCGAGCGGCGCGCTGTCGAGCCATTCGAGGCACAGCGCAGTCGTCGGATGTGTGCCCGTGCCAAACGCGAGGCCGGGATCGAGCTCGATCAGACAGTGCTCTTCGGCTGATTCGTCGAGCTGCGGACGCTGCCCGCCGGGGCAGATCCAGAGCCGGCGCCCGAAGCGCATGGGATGGAAGTCCTTCAGCCACTCGCGCTCCCACGCGCGATCGGCGATGTGCTCGAACGTCGCATTGGGGAACGACGCGCGCAGCACATCCGGATGCGTCATGGAGTCGAACAGCGCTTTGATGCGCACGTGCGGCCACAGCGGCGTCGCGCCCGGTGGCGGCTCCAGCACCGGATCGTCGCCGGCGTCTTCGAGCGTAATCGACGCAGCACCCGCCGCCAGCAACGCATCCTCGAAAGGCGCCGGGTCGGCGGAGCCGATCGACAATGTCAGCTGCAGAAACGGCACGGGCTCACTTGATGCCGAGCCGCCGCTCCAGGTAATGGATGTCCAGGCCGCCGGCCTTGAACGCGGCGTGGTTGAAGATTTCCTGGTGCAGCGGGATGTTGGTCTTGATGCCCTCGATGACCATCTCCGACAGCGCGTTCTTCATGCGCGCGATCGCGGTGTCGCGGTCCTCGCCGTAAGCGATGAGCTTGCCGATGAGCGAGTCGTAGAACGGAGGTACCGTGTACCCGCTATACAAGTGGCTGTCGACGCGGATGCCCGGCCCGCCCGGCGCGTGGAACAGCTTCACGGGACCTGGCGAAGGAATGAAACCCTTCGGGTCCTCGGCGTTGATGCGGCATTCGATCGCGTGGCCGCGAATCACGATGTCGTTCTGCGTCCACTGCATGCGCTCGCCGCCCGCGATGCGCAGTTGTGCCTTGACGATGTCGATGCCGGTGATCTGCTCGGTCACCGGATGCTCGACCTGCACACGCGTGTTCATCTCGATGAAGTAGAACTCGTTGTCCTGGTACAGGAACTCGAGCGTGCCCGCACCCCGGTAGCCGACTTCGCGGCAAGCCTCGATACAGCGCTCGCCGATCGTCTTGCGCTGCTTGGGCGTGATGCCGGGAGCGGGTGCCTCTTCGATGACTTTCTGGTGGCGACGCTGCAGCGAGCAGTCGCGCTCGCCCAGGTGCACGACGTTGCCGTAGTGGTCGGCGAGCACCTGGATCTCGATGTGGCGCGGCTTCTCCAGGAACTTCTCCATGTAGACCTCGGCATTGCCGAAGGCCGCGAGCGCCTCGCCCTGGGTGACCATGATCGCGTTCAGCAGCGTCGCGTCGCTGTGTACGACGCGCATGCCGCGGCCGCCGCCGCCGCCGGAAGCCTTGATGATCACCGGGTAGCCGAGCTCGCGCGCGATGCGGAAATTCTCTTCCGCCACGTTGCCGAGCGGCCCGTCCGAGCCCGGCACGCACGGCACATTGGCTGCCTTCATGATTTTGATGGCCGACACCTTGTCGCCCATCATGCGGATCGTCTCCGGCTTCGGGCCGACGAAGATGAAGCCGCTCTTCTCGACGCGCTCGGCGAAGTCCGCGTTCTCGGACAGGAAGCCGTAGCCGGGATGGATCGCGACGGAGTCCGTGACCTCGGCGGCGCTGATGATCGCCGGCATGTTGAGGTAGCTGTCCTTCGAAGGCGGCGGGCCGATGCACACCGACTCGTCGGCGAGCAGCACGTGCTTCTGGTTGAAGTCGGCCGTGGAGTGCACGGCGACGGTCTTGATGCCCAGCTCGCGGCAGGCGCGCAGGATGCGAAGCGCGATTTCGCCGCGATTGGCGATGACGACTTTTTCGAGCATGGAGTTGTTTTATTCGATGATGAAGAGCGGCTGGCCGAACTCGACCGGGTCGCCGTTCTTCACCAGGATCGCGGTGACGCGTCCCGCCTTGTCCGATTCGATCTGGTTCATCATCTTCATGGCTTCGATGATGCACAGCGTGTCGCCGACGTTCACTTCGCTGCCGATGTCGACGAACGACTTCGCGCCCGGCGTCGCAGCGGAGTAGAACGTGCCGACCATCGGCGCAGTGACCGTGTGATCGGCTTTGGCAGCCACGGCAGGCGCGGCAGCGGCAGGAGCTGCAGCGGGCAGGGCTGCGGGTGCGGCGACCGGCGCCGCTGCCATCGGCGCCATCGGCGCCGGCGCGTAGTGCACGACGGGCGCGGCCTGGCCGCCGCCGGCGGGGTAGCGGCTGATGCGCACCGACTCCTCGCCTTCGCTGATCTCGATCTCGGCGATGCCGGATTCCTCGAGCAGCTCAATCAGTTTCTTGACCTTGCGAATATCCATTACGAGTCCTCTTGTTCTTTTCCTTACTTGCGCGCGGACGCGAGGTGATGCGCGGCGGCGCGCACTGCCAGTTCGTAGCCGACTGCACCGAGCCCGGTGATCGTGCCCACGGCGATATCCGAGAAGTAGGAGTGATGACGGAAGGGTTCGCGCGCGTAAACGTTGCTGAGGTGCACTTCGATGAACGGGATCTTCACTGCCAGCAATGCGTCCCGCAGCGCGATGCTCGTGTGCGTGAAGGCAGCCGGATTGAAGATGATGAAGGCGACATGCGTCGTCGGTGCCTCGTGAATGCGCGTCAGGAGCTCTGCCTCGGCGTTGCTCTGGAACGCCGACAGGTGATGACCCGCCTCCGCCGCGAGCTGTCCAAGCCGCGCGACGATCTGCTCGAGCGTGACGGACCCATAGACCCCGGGCTCGCGAGTTCCGAGCAGGTTGAGATTCGGGCCGTTGAGGAGCAAAAGGTGGGCCATGAGCCTGTACTGATTTTTAGGCTACGGAAAACGACTTCAACGCAGATGGCGGCGAATTTAACCAGATTAGCCGCGATTTGGCGATTGTTTGCCGCGAACTGGGCTCAGCAGCCGCGACGCAGATGCAACATCGTCAGCCCGGTGCGGGCTCTGGCTGCATCGCCGCGAGTTGTTTGGCTGCAACGACACGGGCGGCCGCCGGCGTGAGTTTGCCGGCGTTCACGTCGCGAACCGCGCCGAGCAGCACGTCGGCCTGTTCCTTGTGGATCTCGCCCAGGTGGAACAGCACGATCCGGCCCTGGTTGTCCGTGAACACGGTGAACGGGAAGCCGATCGATCCCTGGCCGAACTTGTTGACGGCGTCGATGCCGTCCTGCTCACCGATGAGCACCGGATAGTCGATGCCGATCTCCTGCGCGTACTTGACCACGTCCTCGCGGACATCCACGGCGACGCCGACGATCTGGAAGCCCTCGGCACCGTGCTGCTTCTGCAGCTCGCGCAGCAGCGGGATCTCGCGCCGGCACGGCGCGCACCAGGTCGCCCAGAAGTTGACGATCATCGACTTGCCGGGCCAGCTCCGGATCGAGCGCGGCGTGCCCGACAGGTCACCGAGCGTGAAGTCGGGCAGCGTCTGCGGCAGGGCGCTGGACTCGTCGGCGGCGGGCGCCGCCTCCTGTATCACGGCGACCGGGCCTGCAACCTGGCCGTCGACCAGCGTCGGCGCGTTCAGCTGACGATAGATGAGGAACCCGGCCGTCGCCGCGATTGCGGCGACAGCAGCGTACAGGCTGGTTTTCATATCAACTCGCGAAGGCGGCTTTGACGTGCTCGGCGAAACGGGGCGCCGGCGCGAATCCTACCAGCCTGAAATTTTTCCGCTCGACTCCGTCGGGGCCGAAGAACGCGATGGTCGGCGGCCCGAAGATCTCGAAGCGCGCGAGCAGCGCTTTGTCGGCGTCGTCATTGGCGGTCACGTCGGCTTGCAGCAGAACCGCGCCCGCCAACGCTGCCTGCACGGCGGCATCGGTGAACGTGAATCGCTCCATCTCTTTGCAGGAAACGCACCAGTCCGCATAGAAGTCGAGCATCACCGGCTTGCCCGCAGCGGTCGCGCTGGCTACGGCGCGATCGAGGTCGGCGACAGTCTTGATCCGCTGGAAGGCCACAGCGTGATCCTGCGCGGCGCCGCCACCGCCTGTGCCGGCGCTCAAGCGATCAAGCGGCTGCAACGGATCGCGACTGCCTGAGGCAGTGCCGATGAGCAGCAGCACGCCGTAAACCACGGCGATCAGACCAACGCCGCGCAGCGGCGCCGGCGCCGGGCCGCCATCGCGTGCTTTGAGCGAGAAGATCCAGAAGCCGGAGAGGATGGCGAGTGCTGCCCAGAGCAGCATCGTCAGCGCGGCCGGCAGGAGCGGGGCCGCGAGATAGATCGCGACGCCGAGGAACATCACGCCGAAGAGCTGCTTCACCGTGTCCATCCACGGTCCGGCTTTCGGCAGCAGATCGCCGGCCGAAGCTCCGACGATCAACAGCGGCACGCCCATGCCGAGCCCGGTCGCATACAGCGCCGCCGCTCCGCGCACGACCTGTCGCGACTGGCTGATCACCGACAGCGCGGCAATGATTGCCGGCGCTACGCATGCAGTCACCACCAGCGCCGACAGCGCGCCCATGATGAACGTCCCGATATACGTGCCCGATTTCTGGCGATTGCTCGCATCGGTGAGTCGCGTCTGCAGCGCGCTCGGCATCTGGATCGTGTAGAGGCCGAACATCGCGAGCGAAAGTGCCACGAACAGCAACACCATCAGTGTCACGATCCATGGCTGCTGGAAGAACGCCTGCGGCGCTTGCTTGAAGGCGAGAACGAAGATCGCGCCGGCCGCGGCATACGTGAGCGCCATGCCTTGTACATACGTGAACGCGAGCGAGAAGCTGCGCGTGCGCGTGACGTTCTCGCCCTGGCCAACGATGATGCCGGAGAGAATCGGAATCATCGGCAGCACGCACGGCGTGAGCGAGAGCACCAGGCCGGCGACGAAGAACGTGAGCAGCGCGTACAGCAAGTTGTCGCCTTGAAGGGCGGCTGCGAGCTTGTCCTGCTCTGCGACCATTGGCGCTGCGGTACCGGCGGCCGCAGCGGGCCGCGCATCGGCCGGCAACTGGCTTGCTACTGACGTCGGCGGCAGCTCGACGACGGCTTCCTTGGTGATCGGGTTGTAGCAGAGGCCGCCTTCCGCGCAGCCCTGATACGTCACTTTGAGCTGCACCGACTGCGCTTCGCTGCTGGCGGCGCGCGCGACGGGCAGCGTCGCTTCGAGGACTTCGTAATACACCTCGGTGTCGCCGAAGTACTCGTCGTGCTTCGGCTTGCCTTGCGGCAGCACCGGCTTGCCGATCTGCACGTTCGGCGTCGTCGTCTCGACGCTGATCTTGTCTTTGTAGAGGTAGTAGCCGTCGGCGATCACCCAGGTCAGCGGGATCGAGTCGGGCTGCGGCAGGCCGGCGCCGAAACGGAACGCTTCGTCGGGCGGCAGGAAATCACCTTCGCCGGCCGTCGCGGGTTTCTTGCCGAACAGCGAGCTCAGTCCGCCGCTCTTGCCGGTCTTGTCGGCGCGGGGCAACGCGACTTCCGTCTTCCACTTCTGCGGCGGATAGCACAACCCGGCATCGGCACAGCCCTGCAGCCGCAGCTCGAGCGCGAGCTTCTCCGGACGTGCACCGGCGATCGTGAACGGCACCGGCACCTGGACTTTGCCGCGATAGATTTCCTGCGTGCCGAAGTATTCGTCGGTGTGATCCTCGCCCTTCGGCCACAGCGGTTCGCCGACCTGCACGGTAGAAGCGGCGGAGACCACGCCCATCTTCTTCTTGTAGAGGTAGTAGCCCGGCTCGATGTCCCAGGCGACGACGACGCGGTCGCCCTCGACGCGCGTGGTGTAGCGATAGGCGCGCTCGGGCGGCAGGAAGTCGTCCTTCGCGCTCGCCACCGGACTGAGCAGGAGCTGCGCAAGCAGCACGACGCCCATAGCCCACAATCTGCTCGTCCTCACCGTCATCATTCGCCCTTTCTCTGGACGCCCTTTCGGACCCAGTCGAGATAGCGTTCGTTCCCGCCGGCAACGTCGATTGCCAGCAATTCCGGCAGCTCGTACGGGTGCAGTGCGCTCAACCGCGCCTGCAGCTCGCTCAGCTTGCCCGCTGTAGTCTTAATGATTAACAGAATCTCGGCCCCATCCTGAAGACGCGCGTCCCAGAAGTAGGTCGAGCGCACCCCGCCTATACGGTTCACGCACGTCGCCAGACGCTCCTGGACGAGCGCAGCGGCCACTTCCTGGGCCGAAGCCTCGTCCGGGCAGGTCGTGAGCGCAAGAATCACCTGTTCGCTCATGTGCTTAAGTCACCGGGGGCGCACTGCTCGGGTGCAAACCCCTTGAATTTGAACATTTGCTGCCTATTATTAGCACCCGCTTGGGGTGAGTGCTAAGGCCTCAGGGATCAAGAACGGCCTGCCGGCCCCGCATCGAACTCCGATCCAATCCGCAATCGATCTTCCATCGAGGTTTGACCTATGGCTGAGAAACTGAAAATTCGCCCGCTCCATGACCGCGTGATCATCAAGCGACTCGAAGAGGAGCGCACTTCCCCCGGCGGCATCGTGATCCCCGATTCGGCGACCGAGAAGCCGATCAAGGGCAAGGTCATGGCGGTGGGCAAGGGCAAGATCCTCGAGAACGGCGAAGTTCGTCCGCTCGACGTCAAGGTCGGCGACAACATCCTGTTCGGCAAGTACAGCGGCACCGAAGTGAAGATGGACGGCGAAGAGCTTCTCGTGATGCGCGAAGAAGACGTCATGGCCGTTATCGAGAAGTAATTCAGTAGAGGTTTGACTCACATGGCAGCTAAAGAAGTACGTTTCAGTGACGACGCCCGTGCGCGCATGCTCAAAGGCGTCAACATCCTCGCGAACGCCGTGAAGGCGACGCTCGGCCCGAAGGGCCGCAACGCGGTGCTCGAGAAGAGCTTCGGCGCCCCCACCGTCACGAAGGACGGTGTGTCGGTCGCGAAGGAAATCGAGCTGAAGGACAAGTTCGAGAACATGGGCGCGCAGATGGTGAAGGAAGTCGCGTCCAACACCTCGGACGAGGCTGGCGACGGTACCACCACCGCCACAGTGCTCGCCCAGGCGATCGTGCGCGAAGGTCTGAAGGCCGTCGCCGCCGGCGCCAACCCGATGGACCTGAAGCGCGGCATCGACACCGCCGTCAACACGGCCGTCGACGAGCTGAAGCGCCTGTCTAAGCCCTGCAAGGACCAGAAGGCGATCGCGCAGGTCGGCACGATCTCCGCGAACTCCGACGAGTCGATCGGCAAGACGATTGCCGATGCGATGGAGAAGGTCGGCAAGGAAGGCGTGATCACGGTCGAGGAAGGCACGAGCCTGCAGAACGAGCTCGAGGTGGTCGAGGGCATGCAGTTCGACCGCGGCTATCTCTCGCCGTATTTCATCAACAACCAGCAGAACCAGACCTCCGAGCTGGAGAACCCGTTCGTTCTTCTGTACGAGAAGAAGGTCTCCAACGTGCGCGAAATGCTGCCGCTGCTCGAGGGCATCGCGAAGGCCGGCCGTCCGCTGCTGGTCGTCGCCGAGGATGTCGAGGGTGAGGCGCTCGCGACGCTGGTCGTGAACACGATCCGTGGCATCGTCAAGGTCGCGGCCGTCAAGGCGCCGGGCTTCGGCGACCGTCGCAAGGCCATGCTGCAGGACATCGCAGTCCTGACCGGTGGCGTGGTGATCTCCGACGAAGTCGGCCTGTCGCTCGAGAAGGCGACGCTGAACGATCTCGGCGAAGCCAAGAAGATCGTCGTGGAGAAAGAGAACACCACGATCATCGACGGCAAGGGCAAGAGTTCCGAGATCAAAGCGCGCGTCGAGCAGATCCGCAAGCAGGTCGAGGAAGCCACTTCCGACTACGACAAGGAGAAGCTGCAGGAGCGCGTTGCGAAGCTCTCCGGCGGCGTCGCCGTGATCAAGGTCGGCGCTGCGACCGAGATCGAGATGAAGGAGAAGAAGGCCCGCGTCGAAGACGCGCTGCACGCCACGCGCGCGGCCGTCGAAGAGGGCGTGGTTCCCGGTGGCGGCGTGGCGCTGATCCGTGCGCAGAAGGCCATCGAGAAGCTGCAGGGCAAGAACGAGGACCAGAACTTCGGCATCAGGATCCTGGTGCGCTCGATCGAAGAGCCGCTGCGCCAGATCGTCGCCAACGCGGGTGAGGACGCCGCGGTGGTGCTGGCGAAGGTCAAGGAGGGCAAGGGCACGTTCGGCTACAACGCCGCGACCGCCGAGTACGGCGACATGCTCGAGCTGGGCATCCTCGACCCGACCAAGGTCACGCGCCTGGCGCTGCAGAACGCAGCTTCGGTCGCCGGCCTGCTGCTGACGACGGAAGTGATGGTCGCCGAGGCCCCGAAGGACGAGGCCGATCACGCACATGGCGCCCCGGGCGGCATGGGCGGAATGGGCGGCATGGACATGTAGTGTCCCTGTAGGTCGGGCTTCAGCCCGACTCTGCTACGTCCCGAAAAGCCCCGCTCCGGCGGGGCTTTTCTTTTTGTGCCGAATAAATATCCGATAAGTAGGCGGCCCCTCCCTACCATGCCGCCCATGAACACCGAAGTACTGATCGCAGGCGCCGGCCCGACCGGCTTGATGCTCGCCAACCAGCTTGCCCGTCGTGGCATACGGTCGCTGATCATCGACCGCCATCCGGGCCCATCACTGCAGACCCGCGCGCTCGGCGTGCAAGCCCGCACGCTCGAGATCTACGCGAAGCTGGGAATCGCGGACCGCGCGATCGAGCTGGGCAAGCGCGGCAACGGCGCCCACTTGTGGTCGGAAGGGCGTGAGATCGGTCGCATCTCGCTCAGTGACGCCGGCGAGAAGTCGACGCCCTATCCCTACATCCTCGTGCTCGGCCAGGACGACAACGAACGCATCATGGGCGAGAAGCTGCGTGAGTTTGGGATCGACGTGCAGTGGAATACCGAGCTGCTCGCGCTGGAGCAGTATGCGTCGCACGTGGTCGCGACGCTGAAATCGCCCGACGGCTCGACTCGCACGCTGACTGCGGCCTGGGTGGCGGGCTGCGACGGCGCACGCAGCTCAGTGCGTACGTTGAACGGTATCGAGTTTCCCGGTGCGCCCTACGAGCATGTCTTCTTCGTCGCAGACGTCACGGCCACCGGCAACATGGCGCCGGACGAAGTGAACGTCTACCTGTGGCGCGAGGGATTCCACCTGTTCTTTCCGATGCGCGGCACGAATCACTGGCGCATCGTCGGCATCGTGCCGCCACAGCTGCGCGAGCAGAAGGATCTGAGCTTCGAGTCCGTAATGCCCTTGCTGCGCGGCGAGGCGGGTACTAGCCTGTCGATCCAGGCGTGCTCCTGGTTCTCGACCTATCGCATTCACCATCGCGCGGCGGCTCGCTTCCGCGATCGTCGCTGCTTCCTGCTCGGCGACGCGGCCCACGTACACAGCCCGGTCGGCGCGCAAGGCATGAACACCGGTTTGCAGGACGCGTACAACCTCGCGTGGAAGCTTGCGCTGGTGGTCCAGGGCAAGGCGGACGCCGCGTTGCTCGACACGTATGAAGCAGAGCGCCTGCCGGTCGCGCAGCGGTTGCTCGACACGACCGATCGCGGCTTCCGCCTGGTCGTCTCGGACAGTCCGTGGGCCGGGCTGCTGCGAACGCAGGTTCTCGCGCGGATCATGGCGTTCGCAGTCAATCGCCGACGCGTGCAGAAGTTCGCCTTCCGCACGGTCTCGCAGACGGGAATTCACTATCGGCGCAGCCCGCTGTCGCTCGCGCTCGATACGCTGTCGAAACAGGCGCCGCGGGCGGGCGACCGCTTCCCCTGGATGAAGCTGCAGCTCGAGGCAGGCGGACCCGTGCAGGATCTGTTTCAGGCCCTCGACGACACGCGCTTCAATCTGCTCGTGTTCGGACAGGCGGTGCCGCCGACGCTGCGAGACTCGGGCGGGCTGCTGCAGGTCCACGCAATTCCGATCACCGCCGGCAACGAGGTGGAGCAAGCGCGCGTCCACGTGCCGCGCTCGGCGTTTTTCCTGCTGCGTCCGGACGGACATATCGGTCTCTGCGGCGGCGTTCTGGATGCCGACGCCGTGCGCCGCTACCTGCACCGGCGAATTGCGGGCGACAACCGGCCAACTACTGCGGTCGCATCCGTTGTGACAGGAGGTGCCTGCTAAAATACCGCCCGAACTTGCGGTCCACTCGGACGAGGAGGGTGCGATGCCCTGGTGGGGATGGCTCGTGATGGCCGCGGCGCTGCTCGCAGTCGAGCTGTTCGTGATCGACGCACAGTTCTACCTGGTCTTCCTCGGTGTCTCGGCCGCGATAGTCGGTCTCATAGGCCTCGCGGACGGCACCATGCCGGCGTGGGAGCAGTGGCTCGCCTTCGCTGGTCTTTCCATCGTAACGATGCTCGCGTTCCGCGATCGCGTTTACCAGCTCGTGCGCAAGCGTACCGGCCACGTCGAGCAGCGCTTGACGCTCGGCGACCGCGTCGTGATTCCCGTGCGCCTCGAACCGGGCCAGTCCTGCCGCGCCGAATATCGCGGCTCGTCGTGGACGGCGCGCAATGTCGACCATCAAGCCATCGATGCCGGCAAGGAAGCCGTGATCTCGCAGGTCGATGGTCTCACCCTGCATGTCCGCGCCGTCGCGTAAGAGAGTAGCTGCATGAGTACCATGTACGTCGTCCTGGCCATCGTCGTGCTCGTCTTCATCGTGCTGATGAAGACGGCGATCGTGGTGCCACAGCAGAGCGCGTTCGTCGTCGAGACGCTCGGCCGTTACAGCCGCACGATCCAGGCCGGCTTTCACATCCTGGTGCCGTTCGTCGAGCGCATCGCCTACAGGCACAACCTGAAGGAAGAAGCGCTCGATATTCCCGAGCAGGTCTGCATCACCAAGGACAACGTGCAGGTCGGCGTCGACGGCGTGCTGTACATGCAGGTGCTGGACGCGCGCAGCGCCTCGTACGGCATCACCAACTACAAGTTCGCGATCATCCAGCTCGCGCAGACGACACTGCGCAGCGAGATCGGCAAGATCGACCTCGACCGCACCTTCGAGGCGCGCGCGACCATCAATGCCAACGTCGTCAGCGAGCTCGATCATGCTTCCGCCGCGTGGGGCGTGAAGGTGTTGCGCTACGAGATCAAGAACATCAATCCGCCCAAGGACGTGCTGCACGCGATGGAGAAGCAGATGCGCGCGGAGCGCGAGAAGCGCGCCGTCGTGTTGACGTCCGAAGGCGATCGCGACGCCAAGATCAACCAGGCGGAAGGCGAAAAGCAGCGCGTGATCAAGGAATCCGAAGCGAACAAGCAGCAGCAGATCAACCAGGCGCACGGCCAGGCCGAAGCGATCCTCGCGGTCGCCACGGCGACGGCCGAGGGTCTGCGCCGCGTCGGCGACGCGCTCGCGGGCAAGGGCGGCATGGAAGCGATGCAGTTGCGCGTGGCCGAGGAGTACGTGAAGCAGTTCGGCAAGCTCGCCGATGAGGCGTCGAGCACGCTGGTCGTGCCGGCGACGCTCAGCGACATTTCGTCGATGATCGCGATGGCGACGAGCGTGGTGAAGCAGCAGAACAAGGTGTCAGGCTAAAGCCTGACCCGCAGGTCAGACCACTGCTCGGAGCAACCTGCCGACGATGCGCTCGAGGTGCGCGAGCGTGCTGCATTCGTCGACCTGGTGGCAGTACGGCGCGTAGTGGCGCATCTCCGAGTCGCCCGTGTTCCACATCGAGCGCGGCTCGGGATTGAGCCAGATCACACGCTTGCTGCGATCGTAGAACTCCTTCAGCACATCCGTGCGGGCGTCGCCGTAGTTGTTGCGCGCATCGCCGAGAACGATGATCGTCGCGCGCTTGTCGATCTCGTCGAGGCACAGCCGCCGAAAATCCGCGAATGCCTGCCCGTAGTCGGTCGAGCCGCCGCCGTACTGCTTGAGCGCGATCGCGATCCCGTCGTCGATCGTGTTGCGCGCGAACAGCGCGGAGACTTCGCCGAGATCCGAGGAGAACGCGAACGAGCGCACCTTCGGCAGCACTTCCTCCAGGCTGTACAGGAACATCAGCATGAAGCGCGCGTACGCGGCGACCGAGCCGCTGACGTCGCACACGGCGAACACCTTCGGCCGATCGACCTTCACCGACTTCCATTGCAGGTCGAACACCGCGTCGTCGTATTTCATGTTCCGGCGCAAGGTTCGCGGCACGTGGAGCTGGCCGCGACGGAACACCTTCCGGCGACGCGAGTGCTCCGACACGAGCCGCCGCGCCATACGCAACACCAGGTCGTGCAGCATCCGATGATGGCGCTGTTCGAGTGCCGACAGCCGCACGTCGCGCAACATGTCCTCGCGCAGGCGGCGTCCCGTGACGTCCGCATGCAGCAGGAACTGATGCTCGACGTAATCGCGCACGCGCTCGCGCAGCCAGTCGCGCCGATGAGTGAGATCGACGGCTCGGCGCCGATCCGGAATGTCAGCGCTCTCGGCGAGCCGCCCGATTTCCTGCTGCAGCTCGGCGTGACCCATCGCATCCATGATCCGTCGCGTGTACACGCCTTTCTGCGTGAACACTTCGATCTCGTGAACGTTTGCCTGCCGGCCGGCGGTGTTGATGGCGATCGTGATCTCCATCTGATTGCCGCGGACCAGAAGCTGACCGAGGGCAGATTGCGGCGGTGACATTTCGCCGCTGCCAGGTGTTGCTGTCGGCTCGCCGCGCTCGTCAGTTGCGATTGCCGTGTTCTGTTGCGGGCGAGGGGAGCCTGGTCGCGCATTGGCTGTGCGCTGATCCTGCGCGTCACCGCCAGCCCCGGCCTGACCGTTGCCGGCTTGCCCGGCGGCGTCGCCGCTTGGCTCTGCGTCGCCGTCGCTTGCGGTCGGCGGCGGCCGCGACCGGCGGTCGCCGAATGAGAAGAACTGATCGAAGCACGTGTCGAACGCGGCCTTCTCGTCGAGCGTCTTCGGCAGCACGAGCGCGAGGCTGTCCTTGAGCAGACGCCGATCGCTGTAACCCACCAGTTCGACAGTGCTCAGCGCATCGAGCGTTTCCGCAGTGGAAATGCGGATGTCTGCATTGCGCAGGGCGCTGATGAATTGAGTGAGCAACTGATCCATGAAGCAGGCGCACGTCGGACTTCAGCCCGAGTCTTTCGTCGCCTTCTCCGTCAGTGTGCGCAGCTCCGGCTGCACGTTCTCGATGTCTTCCTGGAATTTCAGGATGACGTTCATAGTATTGCTCACCAGCTCGGGCTCCAGCCGCTCTGCGTGCAACAGCAGCAGCGTGCGCGCCCAGTCGATCGTCTCGCTGATCGACGGCACCTTCTTCAGATCCAGGTCGCGCAGGCCATGGATGAAGCGCACCAGCTGCGAGCGGAGCTGCGGCGGAATCGCCGGGACGCGCGCATTGATGATGCGCTGCTCGAGCTCGATGTCCGGAAACGGAATGTACAGGTGCAGGCAACGCCGCTTCAGCGCGTCGGAGATCTCGCGCGTGTTGTTGCTCGTCAGGAATACCAGCGGCGGCTCGTGGCGCGCGCGCACCGTGCCGATCTCCGGGATCGAGACCTGGTAGTCCGACAGGATTTCAAGCAGCAGCGATTCGAACTCGTGGTCGGACTTGTCGACCTCGTCGATCAGCAGCACGCAGCCGCGCTCTTCCTGTAGCGCTTTCAGCAACGGCCGCGCTTCGAGAAACTCCGCGGAGAAGAAGATGTCGCCGAACTCATGCAGCCGCTTGACCGATTCCGCGAAGCCCTTCGCGCCCTGCAGCACCTCATCGAGCGTCTGCTTCAGCACCTGCGTGTAGAGGAGCTGCTTGCCGTACTTCCATTCGTACAGCGCCTTCGCCTCGTCCAGGCCTTCATAGCACTGCAGGCGGATCAGCGGCAGCTCGAACATCTCCGCCGTCGTCTTCGCCAGCTCGGTCTTGCCGACGCCGGGCGGTCCCTCGATCAGCACCGGCTTGCGCAGGTGATAAGCGAGATAGACCGCGGTCGCTATTTGCGTCGAGCAGATGTAGCGGTGCGCCTCCAGGTGCTGCTGGAGCGAGGGGACGGAAGCGGCGATCTCGGCGTGGTCGACCATGGCGCCATTCTGCCACCTACTTTGGCAATGCGTACGCGATCACCCAGCCGCCGTTGTCGTGCGTCTTCACCTGTTCCTGCTGGCCGTGCGCCTTCGGTTCCGCTACGTGGCTCTCTTCTTCCCGGCCGGTCGCCGGAATCGTGATCACGACGAACTGCCGCCCGCTCTGCGGCGCGACGTAGCTCATAGGCGTCGCCTGCGCGCTGTTCGGCAGAAAGTCGCTCCACACTTCGTCGCCGCTCTTGATGTCCAGCGCGCGCATGTGTCGATCCATCGTGCCGCCGACGAAGATCAGCCCGCCTTTCGTCACGATCGTGCCTGCGCTGTAGGGAATCCCCATCGGGATGCGCAGTTTGACCTTGAGACCCAGCGGGCCCATCTCGTTCGCGGTGCCGAGCGGACGGCGCCACAGCAGTTGGCGCGAGTTGAGATCGATCGCCGCGATCTCGCCATAGGGCGGCTGTTGGCACGGCGCGAACAGCGGCGAGAGGAACGGCATCGTGAATGCCGCGTACGGCGTGCCGTGCTGGTAGCCGCCGCCGAAGCCGAGCACCGTCTTGTCGGTGACTGTGGCGCGCGGATGCAGCTTCACGTGATTGCCGATGTGCAGCGCGTTCACGATCATCACGCCGTCGGGCTCGTCGACCGCGACGCTGCCCCAGTTCATGCCGCCGGCGAAGCCCGGATATTGCAGGCTGCCGCGCACCGAGGGAGGCGTGAGCGGACCTTCGTAGCGCAGGCTGCGGAACTTGATGCGGCAGTACATCTGATCGATCGGCGTGATGCCCCACATCTTCGCTTC
>Ga0209481_10000210_pt1 | contig 24145 bp, 13 predicted proteins | sample SoiMetdeltSBSDD3_FD_187598 | JGI IMG/M metagenome (GOLD analysis project Ga0209481, IMG submission 187598) | Bulk soil microbial communities from a Populus tree surrounding site in Tennessee, USA - Soil MetaG P. deltoides SBSDD3 (SPAdes) (version 2) | ecosystem: Environmental > Terrestrial >...
TCCGGCATTCCAGACCAGCGTCCAATCCAGACACTCCGCGCGGACGGTGCGTACCCGGCGTTCGGCGTAGGCGTTGGCCTTCGGAGCTGGCACAGTTCGACGCCAGCGTCATCGTCGAACGCACCGCGCAGAGGCGGCGGGCTCGCGCGAACAGTGGCGTCCACGCGGCGCGGTCGGTCGCTCGGCTGGCTGGCGATGCCTCCGATGGGCGGTCATGAGCCGCCGAGGCCCGGTGCGGCTGATAGTGATTCGAGCAGAACACGTTCGCAGCCGGGCACGAAGCGGTCAATCTTTCGCTGGTACCGGGTTGACCTCGGCGTACGGTCGGACCATGCCCCGCGCGAGGAGCTGGCCGCAGCGGTCGAGGGTCGCGGCCACTGGCGGCGTGACGGCCGCGCTGCCCGCTACGAACCCCCTGGCACCGCCGCGCGCGTCACACTCATCGCGGTCGCGGCGGGCGGGCATCGGGAGCGGGTCCGGGCCGTCGTCATCTCCGCCGGCCGGGCCCAGCACTGCCGGCCGGCCGCGACCGCGGACGAGGCGGTCCGGTGGGCTGAACGGGCGCGGATGACCGAAATCTACCGCAGCCGGGACGGCCGCTTCTCCATCGAACGGGCCGTCGACCGCTACCTGATCTATGACGAGAGGCTCAGCACGCAGGACGAGGTGTGGTCGTGCCGGACCGTCGTCGAGGTGTACGACTGGCTCGACGGCAACCAGCTGTCCATCGCCGATTTCGACGAGGTCTGACTGCGGTTGCATCCGGTTGTAGCGGCGAGCGACTGAGCCGAAAACCGTGTCCTGCGGGGATGCGCGTCGCGGCGCGCGGTGGCGAGGCACGAGCCCCAACTGCGCGCAGGGTCGCAGTTGGCCTGCGAACGCGGTGCCGGTCCCCGGCACCGACATCGGTGTTGCCTATGCTCGACGTCGACCAGCGGCCACACGCAAGGGAGCAGACGTGAAGTTTTAAATCAAGAAGACCTCGAACGACCAGTACCGGTTCAACATCGTCGCCACCAACGGGCAGATCCTGGCGACCAGCGAGACCTACACCCGCAAGCAGTCCGCCAAGGACACCATCGCATCAATCATCAAGAGTGCCGGCGACGCCACCATCGAGGACCTCAGCGGCGACTGAGGTTGCGCTGCCCTCGGCACGACACCTATCCGGCGGCGCCGGTGCGCGACGCCCCGACGCGACGGGGACCAGCGGGCTGCGGCGGAGCACGCGTGATCGATGCACGATGGCCGCGGACGCTCCGTCGCAGCGTCCGCTGATCTTCGCACACCGGGCCAGGCGCCCCACGATGCTGGCGGTGACCGCTTCGAAGGCCGAGAGGTCGTTGCTGGAGCGGGCAATCACACCTCGGTGGATCTTCGGTCCTTCTTTGATGATCGTCGGTTCCGGGAATCGTCGGGTGGTGTTCGCCCGCCGGGGCTGGTCTGCTGGACGGCGTGGTGCAGCGCGGTGATAAAGGCCGTGGTGGCGGGGGGATCCGGTGGGTCGCCGTAGGTGGCGAGGTAGACGCGTCGGCGGAAGTCGGGCAGCGGGGTGGCTTCGATTCCGGGTGCTCGGTGGGTTCGTAGGGCCAGGCCGGGCATGGTGGTTACGCCCATGCCGGCGGCGACGAGGGCCTGTTCGACGATCACGTCGTCGCTGGTGTAGACGACGTGCGGGGTGAAGCCGGCCCGCTCGCATGCGTCGATGAACTCGCGGCGGCAGTTTTCGCAGCCGGCGATCCAGGCCGAGTCGCGGTGGTCCAGCAGCGTCTGGCCGGGTTCGAGGCTGAGCAGGTACATCGGGTCGTCGAACAGGTGCCTGGTGCGGATGTCGTCCGGTGTGGTGTCGTCGTAGCGGAAGATGACAGCGGCGTCGACCTGCCCGTCGCGCAGCAGGTTCAGTGCCACCTGCGGGTGGGCGTCGGCCAGGTGCAGTTCGATGCCGGGGTGGTCGCGGCGCAGGGTGGCGGCGGCGTGCGGTACCAGGGCGGCGAGCGCTGATTGGAAACCGGCGACCCGGACCCGGCCGGTCCGCAGGCCCACCATCGCGGACAGTTCCGCGGCAGCGGTGTCGACCCGTCCGACGATCTCGGCAGCGCGGCGGGCCAGGTGCTCACCCTCCGGCGTGAGTCGGATGCCCCGCCCGATGCGCTGGACGAGCCGGGCGCCGGTCTCGGCTTCCAGCCGGGCCAGATGGTGGCTGACCGCTGGCTGGGAGTACTTCAGGTGCTTGGCGGCCTTGGTGACCGAGCCGTGCGCGGCGACGGCCGCGAGGATGCGTAGCCGCACAATGTCCAGCATTCATCCATGATAGTTATGGGTAGCCGAAAAAGCTGGCATTGGACGAATGAGTCTTGCCCGGTAGACGCTGAACGCGACGACCCCGCTGGCGAACGAGGAGGAGGACATGGCGGGCCCGGTTCTCCAGCACATGATCACGCGCCGGGCGGCTTCATCGCCGGCCCACCGACGATCTCGTCGCCGCGGTGCGCCAAGTGATCGGCATCCGGGCTGACTGGGCGCGGACCGCGGAAGCGGTGACGTCCGTGGCCCGGAGGGGATCATCGTGACCCTGGCCGAGCAACTCAGCTAACGGTCCGTCCGACAACAAAACGACAGGAGGGATGACCGTGCACACGAACGAGATCACCGAGGTGCTGAACCGACCGCTCAGCCAGGAACTGTTGGCCCGCGACGTGACCCGCCTGGCCTACGTCGCCAAGGACGGCACGCCCCGCAATGTGCCGATCATCTTCACCTGGAACGGCTCGGAGATCGTCATGTGCACGTCGAAGAACGCCCCGAAGCTCCCGGCCCTGCGCAGGAATCCGATGGTCGCCCTGACGATCGACACCGAGGTACACCCGCCGAAGATCCTGCTGCTGCGAGGTCGCGCCGAGCTGGACGTCGTCGATGGCATTCCTGACGAGTATCTGAAGGCGACCGGCGCCTACCAGATGACGCCCGAGCAACGGGTCGAGTGGGAGGCCGAAATCCGCTCGCTCTACGACGGCATGGTCCGGATCGTCGTGACCCCGACGTGGGCCAAGCTGATCGACTTCGAGACGACTCTGCCGAGCGCGGTCGAGGAACTCGTCCGGCAACGGGACGAGCGTCAACGCGCCTGAGCGCCGCCCGGCCGCCCCGCGGCGGGTGGATCGCCCGAACCTCAACCCCACCGCGGTACCGCGGTACCACAACTCATGAGGTCGCCGGGTGCCGATGAGGTCATCGACTACACGCACTCGAGTGCCCGCAGCTCCGCCAGGACGTTCGCTGAGTCGGGTGCATCGATCTCCTCGAAGCACCGTAGGGCGTCCTGCCACCGGGCCCGGGCCTGCCGCCGGTCGCCGCAGTCCCGCAAGGCCAGGCCCAACCGGTGCAGCGCGTCCCCCTCGCCCCACCGGTCGCCGATCTCCCGGTCGAGGGCGAGCCCTCGCTCGCACGCCGCCAGCGCCGCGTCGAGGCGCCCTGCGCGCCGGTGGGCCTCGCCGATCGCGACCAGGGTGTACGCCTCGCCGTGCCGGTCGCCGAAGTCGCACGCGATCCGGCTGGCCTCCCGGTACCAGTGCAAGGCTTCGTCGATGCGGCCGGCTTCCACCAGCGCCTCGCCGAGGCTGCACAACACGCGCGCCTCGCGGTGCCGGTCGCCCAGCTCGCGCCAGATCGCGAGGCTCCGTATGCAGGCGTCCAAGGCTTCCTCGATGTGGCCTGTGCGCTTGAGTACGTTGGCCAGGTTGGCCAGCGCGGCCGCCTCGCCGGCGCGGTCGTCCAGCACGCGGCGCAGGTCCAGGCTGCGCCGCAGGCAGGCGATGGCATCGCCGTACCGGTGCCGGTCGAAGTGGACGTTGCCAAGGGAGCTCCACGCGCGGGCCTCGCTGGCGTGGTCGCCCAGCGCCTGGTAGAGGCCCAGGCTGTCCCTGATCGCGGCCAATGCCTCGTCGATGCGGAACTGCTTGCGGCATACCACGCCGAGGTGGTCGAGCAGTCGCGCCTGTGCCACCTTGTCGCCGAGACGCCGGGTCACGCCGAGGGCAAGGCGGTCGAGCGACTCCCAGTCGCGCCAGTGCGGCCTGACGAGGAGGTACGGGTAGAGCGCGATCGCCAGCTGCGGAACGAGCGCGGCGGTGGGCGCGGGACTCGTGGCCGCCCGGTGCGCGGCGGCCAGAACGCCGGGCAGCTCGGCGTCTAGCCAGTCGAGTGCCGCAGAGTCGCCTCCGGCGGAGGTGTAGCAGCGCAGCACCCTGCACAGCGCGGCTTCGCGCTCGGCGTCCGTGTCGAGCTGGCCCGCCCGCTCGCGCCCGAACAGTCGTAGCAGGTCGTGGAAGCGGTAACGCCCTTCGACCGGCTCGTCGATGAGGTGCTCGCCGACCAGCCGGTCGAGCACCTCCTCGACGGCGGGCTCGGGCTGATCGAGCTGCGCGGAGGCGACCCGCAGGCCGAAATCCGGCCCGTCGAGCAGGGACAGCATCCGGTACGCCCGCCGGTCGCCGTCGGCGAGGCTGCGGTAGCTGAGGTCGAGGCTGGTCCGCACGGCCAGGTCGCCCAGCCGTAGCTCGTCGAGTCGGCGCTGCGGGCGGGCGAGCCGGTCGGCGAGCCTGTCCATCGTCAGGGTGGGCCGGGCGGCCAGCCGTGCCCCGGCGATGCGCAGCGCCAGCGGCAGGTGACCGCAGGCGCGGGCGAGCCGCCGGGCCGCGTCGGGCTCGGCTCCGCTGGTACCGGCGAGCCTTCCGAGCAGGGCGACCGATTCGGCCGGCTCCAGCACGTCCAGCGGCAGGTGCCGCGCGCCGTCCAGGTCGAGCAACGGAACTCGGCTGGTGACCAGCACGGCGCAGCCCGGGTTGGCGGGGACCAGCGGGCGGACCTGCGCGCTGCCGCGCGCGTTGTCGAGCACGACGAGGATGCGCCGCCGGGCCAACATGGACCGGTAGCGTGCCGCCGCTTCCTCCACTGTGGACGGGATGTCCCGCGCAGTGAGACCCAAGCCGCGCAGGAATGCGCCCAGCACGTCGAGCGGATCGCGCGGGGCGAGTCCGTCGGTGTACCCGTGTAGGTTGGCGAACAGCTGCCCGTCGGGGAACCGGTCGGCCACGCGATGTCCACTGTGGATGGCCAGCGTGGTCTTGCCGACGCCGGCGATCCCGTGGATGACGGCGACGCGTGGAGATCCGTTACCGGGCGTCTCGAGCATGTGCTGAAGTTGCGCGAGCGCGGTCTCACGGCCGGTGAAGGTGTCCAGCGTCGCGGGCAGCTCGGCAGGCCCGGGCCCGCCGCTGCGCCCGGCAGCCGCCGCGGCCGCGGCTCGCCAGCGCCGTTCCCACTCGGACCGCTCGCCGCCGCACGCCCCGACGTAGGCCAGCGTGGCCGCGAGCGTCGGTAGGCGTGCCCCGCCCGCGGCCTCGGCGAGCACGCTGGCCGAGTAGTTGGCGCGCCGCGCGAGCTCGCGGTAGGTGGGCCCGCCTGCTCGGCGCCGGAGCTGACGCAGCTCGGACGCGAACCGTTGAAGCGGGTCCGCTTCGGGGTCGAGCGCGCGTTCGGGTCGCGGCACGGCTGTCGAGTATGCGCTACACAGCGAAGGCGCTAAATCCCTCGGGTCGGTTGTCCGCGGCGTTGTTCGGGCTTTCTTGCCAGACAACCCGGACAACGTGACCATGTACCCGCGGTTGTTGCGACGTCACCGAGGGAGCGCGCGATGAGCAGACGAACGGTGCGGGTATCGGCAGTGCTGGCGCTGGTGGCTGCCCAGGTCGCGGTGGTGGCCGGCCCGGCCCACGCGGCGGCGGCTACGGTCTCCAGGTCGGGCTCGACGCTGACCTTCACCGCGGGCTCGGCGACCGTCAACAAGGCCCACGTCCTGCTGGCCGGCGGGGTCTACGAGATCTGGGACTTCTCCGGTGCCCCGGTCACCGCTGCACCGGGCTCAGGATGCGTGCAGGTCCAGACGAACGTGGTGGAGTGCGTGGCGTCCGGACTCGCCGCGCTGCGACTCGATCTGCTCGACCAGAACGACACCGCCTTCTTCGAGAACTCCGTACCGATCGGCGCGACAGTCTTCGGCGGCGCCGGCGCCGACCACCTGTGGGGCACCTCGAAGAACGACGTGCTCAACGGGGACAGCGGTACCGACACCCTGGAGGAGAGCGCCGGCAGCGACACCCTCAACGGAGGTCTCGCCAACGACACATTCGTGATCGTGGACCGGCCCGGCAGCGACACCTACATCGGCGGCGACGGGTTCGACAAGCTCTCCTTCTTCCCGTCGACCTCCACCGGCGTACACGTCACACTGGACAACGGCTACGACGACGGCTTCGCCGGCAACGACAACGTCCGCAGCGACATCGAGCACGTGGTCGGCACCGGTTTCGCGGACACGCTCGCCGGCAGCAACGCCCCGGACACGCTCGACGGCAGCGGAGGCAACGACTGGATCAACGGAATCGGCGGCACCGACACGCTTCTCGGCGGCTCCGGCAACGACACCATCTTCGGCGGTGCGGGCTTCGACACCATCGACGGCGGCTCCGGCACGGACACCTGCCACCTGGATGCGGACGGCGGCTCCAAGGTCAACTGCGAGTTGGGCACCTGACCATCCGGCTGGCAGCGGTGAGGATCTCGCTCGCCACCGCACTCCGGCGGCGAGGAGCCGGCGGCATCGCCGCGGTGAGAACGCCGGGGACGGCGAAACTCGGGCACATTGGTCTTGACGTAGCATGTTCGACCGGCCGGCGCCGGCGACGGGTTGGTGGGTGGTCAGGGGTGGCTGCGGCGTTCGGCCTCGGTCTTGAGGGTGGACAAGCTGGCGCTGACCGTGGCTTCCCAGCGCCGGGCGACGAGATCGCCCCAGCGGGCGCCGGCGGCCCAGCCGTCGGTACCGAGTTCACCGTGGTAGTCCAGGCGGGTGGTGCCATCGGTGTCGTGGAGGACGAACTCTTCCACGACGTGCGGGACAGGGCCGCGGACGAGGCGGAAGTCGACGCGTTCGGGCCGGGTGAACCGGACCGTTTCGACGGTGGTGGCCGTCAGCCCTGCCCCGATAGCGGTGCGATGCGCGGCCAGGACAAGGTCGGCGCCGCGTTCCCACACCTGCACCTTGTCCTGCATCGCGCGTGGAGTCCGGCCCAGGTAGGGTCCGGCGATCAGGTCGAAGACCAGCTCGCGGGGCGCATCGATGTCGGCGGTTAGCGGGCCGAGCGGTCGGATCCGACGACCGATGCCCACGTCGATGGTGATCGCGCCGGTGGCGACGGCGAGATACCCGGCTGCCGCCGCTGCGCCCAGCCCGATCGCCGCCCGTACTGCTCGGACAGGCATCCAGATCCTCCATTCCACCGGCGGGTTCAGGCCCCATTTCTGAACGTACCCGGTTGCGCACCGTGAGCCGGGCGAACGCTAATCGGCTGTGCACGGCTGTGCTGCCGGGGATGCGGCGCCTCTGGGTTCTCCCACGACCGAGGCGTCAGAAGCAGCAATATCGACGACATCGCCCGGTCGATCGGCGCCCGCCCAGCCTTACTGGTGTCGTGCGCCAGGAATCCGAGGATTCGTCGGCGTTCCTGCTGGACAATCGCCACTCCGCACGGCAGCCGACACCGGTACCGCCCGTGGGTCGTCGTCCGCGGCCAGCTCCGCGGCGTAGAGCCGAAGCAGATCCGGTACGCGATAATGCCCGGGCCTGGGGGAGTCGGCCAGCCGGGCGTCGACCAGCTGTTCCAGGGCGTGGAAGACGAGCCCGGCAGGCTCGTGCAGCTGGGCTGCCGCAGCCTGGGGCGTGGCGGAGCCACCCGCTTGGGTCCCCAGCAGGCGGAACGACCGCGCGGCCAGCTCGTCCTCGGCGGCCATCGCGAGGTAGTCGACCGCGAACCGGTCGCGCACCGACAGGTCCTCGAACTGCAGCCCGTCCAGCGGGTGGTCCGCGAGCTGGGCGGCGAGCAGGTTGAGCGGCCAGGACGGGCGGCTGGCCAGCCGCGCCGCCACGATGCGCAGGGCGAGCGGAAGGCCGGCGCACAGCCGGACGAGCTGGGCGGCACTCGCCGGGTCCTCCGCGAGGCGGGCCTCGCCGACGTACTCGGCGAGCAGCTCCGTGGCCGCGTCCGGGGCCAGCGGCGCGATCTCCAGCCGGGCCGCGCCGTCCAGCGTCGCCAGCGGGCGGCGGCCGGTGACGAGCAGCGTGCCGCCGGCCCCACCGGGCACCAGCGGGCGGACCTGCGTGGCGGTCGCCGCGTCCTCCAACAACAGCAGCATCCGGCGGCCGGTCACCAGAGAGCGGTACCGGGCCGCCCGCTCGTCGGCCGTATGCGGCACCTCGGCCGGCGGCACTCCGAACGCCCGCAGCACCTGACCGACCACGTCATCCGGGGTCCGGGGCGGCAGGTGAGGATCGGTGCCGCGCAGGTCCACGGCGATCTGCCCGTCGCGGAACTCGTCGGCGAGCAGGTGACCCGCCCGGACCGCCAGCGCCGACTTGCCGACGCCGCCCCGCCCGGAGACCATCACCACACTCGGCCCGGTCCCCGCCCTCGCCTCGCGCAGCACCTCGACCAGGCCGGCCAGTTCGACGGTACGGCCGACCAGCCGGCCCACGTCCGGCGGCAGCTGACGCGGGATCGCCGACACCGCTTGCGGGGTGGTGAACGTGGCCGGCGGCGCGGGTGGCGCGGTGCCGATCGTTCCGGCCGGGCCGACGCCTGCCCCGGCATCGTCCAGCGCCGGATCGCGGTGCAGGATCGCCCGCTGCAGCGCCGCCAGCTCCTGGCCGGGCTCGATGCCGAGCTGCTCGCTCAGGGCGGCGCGGGCCTCGCCGTACGCGGCCAGCGCGGCGGCCACGTTGCCCGACCGGTACAACAGCAGCATGAGCTGACCCCACGCGCGCTCGCGCAGCGGGTTCTGGCCCAGGTGACGGCGCAGCTCCGCGGCGAGGTCCGGGTCGGGATGCGACATCAGCCGGGCCTGCACGTAGTCCTCGTACACCTCGAGCCGCTGCTCGTCCAGCGCGGTCAGCCGGGCGTCGAGAGCCGTACCGCGGGGAAGGCCGTCGCCCATCGAACCGCGCCACAGCGCGAGCGCGGTGCCGAGCCGGGCGATCGCGGTGGGCAGGTCGCCACCGGCCAGCGCGCTGCGGCCGGCGGTGGCGAGCCGAGCGAACTCGGCCGCGTCCAGTTCGCCGGGCTCGATCCGCAGCTCGTACGCCCGGACCCGGGCGACCAGGCGGTCCCCGAGCACCCGGCGCAGGGCGGCCGCGTGGGAACGCAGATTCGCGGTGGCCGACGCCGGGGGCGTCCCGGCCCACAGCGCGTCGGCGAGCCGGGTGAGCGACACCGGCCGGTTGGCGTCCAGCGCGAGGGCGGTGAGCATCGCCCGTCGCTTGGCCGAACCGAGCTGGACCGGTCGGTGATCGTGCGAAAGCTCGACCGGACCCAGAATGCGAAACTCGTACGACATCCGTGCGGAGTCCTCCCCGTGGTCCCCCGAACCCAGGTCCAACCTACGAGACTCCGAACGCCACCATCAAGACAGATACGAATGCGTCACGTTTCTGACCCCGGCCGGACCAGATAGCCGAGCCGGGCCGGATCAACAACGGCGTTGGTGATCACATCATGGGCGAATCCGGACCGTCACCCAGACGTCCAGCCGGCAGCTCGGACACTCCAGGTAGCCCTCGCGACGGTACCGGAGCTGGTCGCGCAGCCGAATCTGAATTCCACCCCCATCCGCCCGCAATGCCTGCACCGGGGGCGGGTGAGGTCGGTCACCAGGACATTGGACGCCGCCATCAGCCGCTACTGTCGTCCTGCTCCGCTGCAATCACGGCCACCTCTTCGTCGAAGGCGATGAATGCCGGCCCGGTGAAGTCGGCGAGGAAGAGGGTGTCGTCGAAACCTCCTCGGGCCATGACGACCCGGGCGATGGCCCGGCCGACGGCGCGGTGCAGTTCCGGGTCGGCGTCCGGGTCCTCGGCGAGGACAGTCAGCTCGCTCAGCACAGGTGCCTCGGGCTGGCGGCCGAGGGACTCGGCCGCCAGATTTCATCGGTCACGTCGTCGATGGGGCCGGTCCCAGGTAGCCAGGCCTGGCGGGATCAACAACGGCGTTGGTGATCACGTCGTCGCGGATCTGTACCGTCACCCAGAAGTCCAGTCGGCAGTTCGGGCATTCCACGTAACCCTCGCCGTCCAAATCACCCCCGGAGGGGCGGCGGAGCGGCTTTCTGCCGCCTCCGCCCTCCCAGACAATCCGGTCGCCGAGGCGGTACCGGAGCTGATCGCGGAACCCGAACCGGAACTCCACCTCCATCTGCCCGCGGTATGCGCACCGCGGGCAGATGAGGTCGATCACCAGCGTGTTGAACGCCGCCACTACGTGATCCTTCGAATGGGAATCGACGGGTCTCTCAGCGTCTGCGTCACGAAGTTGTACAGCCGCTTCTCCATCGTAACGGCGGTGTAGCCCGTGGCCTTCGCGAACGCCAGCAGAGCCGCGTCGCCCCGGCCGTGCGTACCGGCGATCGCCTGGAACGTCTGCTGGAAACCGGGCTGGCGGGCAAGCGCTCCGGCCCGCGCCCCGCCGAACGTCTCGATTCCCTCCTGCGCCAGGAAGCCCCGCCGGGCCGTGGCGTTCATCGGCACGTTGACGAACTCGCGGAACTGGTTCGGCGTGATGAACGTCTTGCCGGCGCGGATCTCGGCTAGCGCGTTGGCGTTGCCCTTCATCGCGTTCACCAGCACGTTGGTGTCGGCGAAGATCGGATCGCGAGTCGGCGAGGGCGCGCCGGAGCCCGGCGAGGACGGCCCAGCTGCCGGCTTCGCCGGTGCCGGCGCCGGTGCCGGTGCCGGTGCCGGCTTGGGTGCCGGAGGCGGGGTCGAACCGGCCGGCGGGGCGTTGGCCGTGGGTGGGGTGGTCGCGTTGGCGGGTGCGCCCGGTGTGGCGCCCCCCGCGGGTACGTCCGCCTTGGTAGTCGCCTGGACCACGTCAACGGCCTCGTCCACGCCCTTCGCGCCGGTGCGAGCGGCGTCGACACCCTTGTACACGTACTTGGCACCCTTGGCCGCGGCCGCGCCCCAGCCCACGAAGGGAATCGCACCGGCTGCGGAGAGCGCGGCGTCCGCGTAGTTGCCCTCCGCCAGGTACCAGGCGGCGTTCGCGAGGTCGGCAACTTCTCCGACGACCGGGACGAGTCCGACCACGTCGAGCGCGGCGTGGCCGAGGGAGCTGAGCCAGCCGTGCCCGTCGAACTCGATGCGAGAGATCGGGTTGCCGCCGGCGAACGCGTATCGGTTCATGGTGAACGGATCGGTCGCCATGCCGAGGTCGGCCAGCGCACCGGCGTAGAGGTCGCGAGTCAGGAACCGGTTGAGCCCCGGGTCGTAGTCCCGCGCCCCCATGTCGTAGTCGCCGGTGGCGGTGTCGAGCCGCTTGGCGTTGAAGCGGTAGGTGTTGTACGGCTCCTTGTCGGGATCGCCCGGGTCGGGCTTGTCGACGCCGGTCATCAGGTCCTTGTCGACCGAACCGAACGCCGTGTACCCGTACGTGGTGCGGGTGTTGCCCGACTCGTTCGTCAGAACCTCGACGTCGCCACGGTCGGTGTAGCCGTAGACGGAGTACTCCTTGCCGCCGCCCGAGTTGTGCTTGACCATCGCCAGGCGTTCGCCCTGCGGGCCGTAGTGGTACGACCTCGTCAGGGTGCCGCCGACCTCCTCGGCCGCGACCTCCGCCCCGACACCCAGGTAAGCCATGTCGGTGGTCTTGGCGTCCGGGGTACCGGCCTTCTCCGTCCGCGCCAGCGTCCGGTCGAACGGGTCGTACACGTACCGGGTGAGTCTTGCGGAACTCCCCGAGCCGGCCCTGTGCTCCAGGGTCCGGTCGAAGCCGTCGTACCGGTACTTCTCCAGGACCTGCCCACCCGAGACGACGGTGTCGAGCCGTCCGAACGGATCGTAGTTGTACCGCGAGGTCGTACCGCCGACGGCGGTGGCCGACTGGAGGCGGTTTCGGTCATAGGTGAATGTAGTGGTCAGGCTGTCGACGGTCTGCTCGACGATGTTGTCGTTCGCGTCGTGGACGTACGTCTCGGTCTTGGCGCCAGCGCCGCCTACGGCCGTACGGTTCACCTTGCGGATCCGGTCCCGCGGGTCGTACTCGTAGGTGTACGTCCGGTCAAGCGTCGCCGCATGGTTGTCGGCGTTCTGAGTCTTGGCGATGTCCTTCGTCCGGTGCCCGTTGGCGTTGTACTCAAGCGTGTGCTCGTTGACGATTGCGCCGCCGGCCTTCTTCTCCACCTGGTGGCGGATCAGACCGTCCAATGTGTACTCGTAGTCGACGGTGTTCCCGTTCGCGGCGGTTTCGGACAGCACCCGTCCCTTGGGCGTGTAGGACAGGGTGTTGGTCTTCGTCGGCACGCCGGATTCGGCGTTGGTGACCGTCTGGACCGCGTCACGCGGGTCGTAGACGAAGGTTGCCGTCTGCCGGTCGTGCGTGCGGGTCAGCGGGTTGCCGTTGGGGTCGTAGGTGAACGACGTGGTGTGCTGAACGGTACTGCCGTTGCGCTCCGCCACCGCCGTCACCTGGTTCAGCCCGTCGTAACTGAGCTGCCAGTTGTCCGAGGCAGCGCCGCTGCTGGTGTCCCGGACGACGGTCTGGTTGCCGTTGACGTCGTACTCGTACTCGAAGGTCTTCTTCTCGGTGTCGACGTCGGCGGTGTTGTCGCGGACCAGCTTGACCGCGTCGGCGACCACGCTGCCGCTGGCTGCCGCGCCGAGCACCACCTTGTGGGACAGACCTTCGGTGAACGGGAAGCTGCCGAGGCTCACCCACGTGCCGGCATTGGCCGTCTGGTTCACGGTCCGGGCGGCGGTGCCGCCGGCATGGTGCACGGTGTACGGCGCGGCCGTCGCGGTGGCGGTGGAGGCGAACTTGACGGACACCTCGTAGGTGCCGTCCGCCGGCACTACGACGTTCCACGTGAACGTGTCGCCGCCGCCCGCACCGTGCGTGCGGTAGTCGAATCCCTGGAACCCGGTGCCGCTCGAGGACGTGGCCCAGCTCCCGGTCGCGTCGACGTGCTGCGTGTCGGAGTTGTCGACGAGCGCGACGTGCTTGCCGACCGGTACGCCGTCGTCGGTACGCTTGCGGAGCTTGCTGTCCGGGTAGTACTCCCAGCCCAGCGTGCGGCTGGAGGATCCGCCCGCACTGGTCAGTGTCGCGGACGCCTGCTGGCCGAGCGGTGTGTAGTCGTAGCTGGTGACGATGTCCCACGGATCCGTGCTGCTGCGGACCCAGCCGTTGTCGAAGTAGCTGTACGTGCTGTCGTTGCGGACCGACTGACCCTGCGACGGCGGGGACGACACCTTCGTGACCCGGCTGACATCGTCGTACGAATAGAAGATCTTGTCCGGGGTCGTGTGCCGCGAGTCGTCGCGGTCGAAGGGCAGTTGCTCCTCGACGACCCGGTTGAGCTTGTCGTAGACCGTGACCTGGGCGAAGTCGTTCGGGTCGTCGGTGGTCTCGACGCCGCGCGGGGTTATCGCCTTCGTCCGGTTGCCGACCTGGTCGTACTCGTACCGCGTGACGCGGGTCGTGCCGGCAGCGTGGGGCACACGCACCTCGGTGACCATCGACCGCTCATCGCGATCTGTGGTCGTGGTGACGCCTTCCTGGTCGGTCGTGGTGACGACGTTGCCGTCCAGGTCGTAGCCGTAGGTCACCCGGTGTCCGAGGGCGTCGATCTCCGCCGTACGCCGGTGGTTGCGGTCGTAGGTGTACTTCGCGGTGTAGTCGTTGGGGTCGGCCGTGGCGTTCTTGCGCGCATCGACCATCGTGACCATGTTGCCGACGTCGTCGTACGCCGAGGTGTACCGGCCGTCCGCGGGATCCCGCATCTCCACCAGTTGGTAGATCTCGTCGTAGGTGTACCGGGTGACGAAGTCGTTCGGGTCGGGCGTCAGGTTGCCTTTCGGTTCCGTCTCGGTGAGCATGTTGCCCACCCGGTCGTAGGTGTACGAGACGGTGCGGGCCGGCCCGGTCGGGGTGTCCTTGGGCAGGTCGGTCGTCAGCGCGCGGTCGGCGGCGTCGAAGGTCGACGTCGTCGTCGCCCCGTTCGGTGCGATGGTGCGCGTGACGTTGTCGTTGGGGTCGTAGACCGGCGCTGGCGTGACGATGGTCTCGCTGCCGCTCTTCGGTACCCGGGTCTCGCCGGGCCGCCCGAACAGGTCGTACTGGTAGGTGGATGTCTTGTTCAGGGCGTCCGTGACCGAGACGACGTTGCCGCGGACGTCATACGCGGTGCGGGTCACCTTGCCGAACGGGTCGGTGTCCGTCCGCGGGTAACCGGTCGGATCGTAGTCGTTGTACGTGGTGGTGTTCCCGTTGGCGTCGGTGGCCGCGGTGAGCTGGCCGACGCCGTCGTATGCGTACCGCGTCGTGAAATCGTTCGGGTCGGCGGTTACGGTGCCCTTCGGGTCGGTCACCGTCAACAGGTTGCCGACGGCGTCGTAGCCGAACGTCCACTTGCGACCTTGGGGACTCGTCTTGTCAGTGAGGTCGGCGACGTGCCCGTCGAGGCCGGTCCGGTACGCCAACCGGGTCGCGGCCGTGCCGTTCGCGTTCGCCTCGGCGTCCGTGATGGTCAGCGGGTGCCCGGTCTTGGCGTCGTAGGTCCACGTGGTGATCGCGCCGTTGGGCTCCTTGTGCCGGACCACCTTGTTCTCTGCGTCCCAGGTGAGTTCGTTGACCTTGCCGCGCGCGTCGGTCACAATCGTGGGCCGGCCGAACCCGTCCATCCGGTACGTCGCGGTGTGCGCCTCGGGATCGGTGACGCTCGCCACGATCTCGGAGCCGGCCGAGCCATCCGGGTCCACGTAGGACACGTCGGTCGCTCCGCCGCGCCGATCGGTGATCCGCTGGAGCTTCCACTTGTCCTTCGGGTCTGTCGGCGCGTCGAAGTACGTCAGTGCGGTGGCGGCGCCGCGCGGGTCGGTGATCCGGACCAGCTTCACGTTCTTGTTGCCCTGCGTCATGTCGTACGTGAACCGGAAGATCTTCGCCAGTGGCGAGCCAGCGCCGTCGATGAGTTCGCCGAGCAGTCCCTTGTCGGTGTAGGTGAGCTCGAGCCGGCGGCCGGAGACGTCCACAAGGGACTTGACCTGGTCGATGATCTTCGGATTGGTCAGGTTCGTAGCCTGGACCTTGTCGCCCGCGTCATTGAGGTAGAAGTACGTATCCCCCTTGGCGTAGTAGTCCAGCGCCAGGGTCCGACGTCCCGCGGTGTCGGTGAGGTACTGCAGGAACTTGGTCGGCTTGTTGTTCGACCGCCGTTCCGCGTATGTGAACGTCAGCGTGTTTCCATTGCGGTCCACGGTGGACGACGGGTAGCCGTCGTCGTCGAAGTAGATCTGCGTACGGTCCGGGCGGGTCATCACCCAGGCGCGGGTCGGATCGCCGGCCGCGCTGTTCTTCTGCAGGAACAGGTGTACGCCGGCGGGAGAGTCGTACTCCCAGAGCGCCGGGTCCGGCGATCCGTGCTTGTCCAACGAGAAGAAGTGCGACGTACCGTCGCCATCGGTCAGCGTGACCCTGGTCGGCCAGTCCTGCCCGGGTGGGTGGAACTGCAGCGGCGAGCCGAGGCGGGTGAATGTCGAGGTCGTCAGCGACCACCCGTGTCCCATCGACGAGGCCGAGGTATCCATGCTGTTGTACGTCATTCGGACGAACGTCGAAAAGCCGCGGCTCGGGTTGCTGATCGGCGAGTACGTCACCACCGTATTGCCCGCGTGCAGGTTGACCATCGCGTCCACGCCGGCACCCGTGGGCGAGACGGTGTACTGGTGGAACTTCTCCAGACCCAGCTCGTCCGATGTCGGGTCTTCCACGACGACCGGTTGGTCGAGTGCTCCGATACCGTCCGTTGTGGACAGCCACTGCCCGGTGACCTTGTTGCGCAGTTCCCATTTGAGCACGTACTCGTGCCGCTTGTTGCCCGAGTCGCTCTGGATCGGCGTGCGCACCTGGGCGTTGACGTCCACCGCTCCGCCCGGCGGCACGTCGGCGGGCAGCGGCGTGTCGAGCTGGTTCCCGCCGGTGGTCACGTCCGTGCCGTCGGGCAGCGTCCACCGGTACGACAGCACCCACTGCGCCGGGGTCCACGTCGACCCGGTCGGGTTGCTCACGGTCACCGGGATCGTGTAGAGGTCGCCCGGGATCATCCGGATCGTCGGCGTTGACGGCGCGAAGTACGTCTGGATCGGGGTCTTCTCGGTGTACGTGACGACGAGCTTGGGCCGCAGTTCGGGCTCGGGCGCCTCGCTGGACAGGAACAGCGTGCGCTCGGCCGGCGTGGTCTCGTTGGCCAGCCGGACGAGCAGACCGTTGTTGGTGGCCGGCGCGTCCACCCAGCCCTGCACGATCCCGTTGACGGTGAACTCGCGCCAGGCCGGGTCGTTGCTGTTTCCGGTGACGGTGTCCGCGACGCCGCCGTGATCGCCGCCCGCGGTGGTCCAGGCAGTCGTGGCGTCGGCCTTCGTCCAGCTCGCCGTCGCTTCGTCGAAGGTACGGGTGAGCGCGCGCGCCTCGTACGTCGCCCCCGCCGCCGGGATCGTGGTGACCGACCACAGCTGGAAGCTCGCGTCCAGCACGCGGGCACCGGCCGGGATCGCCGACAGGCTCGGGAACCTGACGGCCGCCCGGGTCCGGCCGTACGTGCCGGAGTTGTTGCCCACGGACAGCCATGGGTTCCCGGCGAGCACATCGTGCCCGGTCGTCGACTCGGTGCTGGACAGCGTGGTGTCGAGCGCATCGCCCTGGAACAACGCGACGCTCCGGCCCGCCCTCGGCAGCCGGGCGATCCGGGTGGGCGCCGGGATCAGCTCGCCGGTCGTGGTCTTCACCGCGATCATGTAGTAGTAGACCTGCCCGAACGGGTCAGCCGAGTCGACCGGGGTCGGCGTCGCGGTGGTGTCGGTGAACGCGGTGACGCCCGGCTTGACCGGGGCGACCAGCGTCGCGGCGCTCGGCGTGAACGTCTGGAAGACGGCCCGGTGCACCTGGTACTCGATCAGATCGGTGCCGGCGTACGCGGTCCAACTCAGCTCGGCACCGGTGGAGTGGATCTTCTTCGGCGCGTGCAGGCTGACGCCCGGCTTGCCGTAGGTCAATACGAGCTTCGGGGTGTTCTCGTTCTCGCCGTTGTAGGCGTACTCGGCTGCCTCGTACCGCGGGCCGCCGCGGCCGAGGGTCGCCTCGTCCACCGCCTTGAGCATGAAGCCGTGGTTGGCCTGCGCACCGTCCAACCAGGACTGCACGATGTTCCGGACGCTGTACGAGTGCCAGACGCTGCTCTGGTTCGCCCGCTTGACCGCGGTGCCCGGCTTGGTCAGCCGGACCGCGTCGGCGACGGTCGTCCGGCTCGCGTCGGCGACGTCGCCGAGGACCACGCTGTGGCTCGTGCCGGCGACGAACGGGTACGTGCCGAGGCCGGCCCAGACGCCGTTGGTGCCGGACGTCTGGTTGACCGTCCGGCCCTGTTGCCCGCCGGAGTACTTCACCGTGTACGGCGCGGCCGTCGGCCGGTCGGCGCCCGCCACGTAATGCGTCTCCACCACGTAGTCACCGGACTCGGTCAGCCGCGGTACCCACGTGAACGTCTCACCGGTCGGGGTGTTGCGGTTGTAGCGGTACGCCCCGGCCACCGCGCTCGCGTGGGTGGCGGCGGCCCACTCGCCGTTGATCGCGGTCTTGCCGGTGTCCGCGTTGTCGACCGTTTCGACGTTCGCGCCGACCTCGCCGACCGCGGTGTTGATCCCGTTCCAGGTGACTGTGGACTCGGTCCACGGCGCGGTGACCCGGCGCGCCTCGATCGGCACGTCGAACGCGCCGGTGGTGTGGTCCTGGTCGAAGTACAGCTCCAGGTTCGCCGAGTCGATGCTGGTGCCGGCCGGTACCCCGGTCAGGTCGAACTTCACCAGGCTGCGCGCCCGGGCAGCGGTGGTGGTGCCGACCGACAGCCGCCAGCTGCCGTCGAAGTTCGCCGCCGGATCGTCCGAGGTGATCATCGCGTCCTGCGACTGGGAAACGGTCGGCTGGATCTTGATGGTCGGGTCGAGAACCACCGGGTAGACCCTGGCCGGGTCGCGCAGCCAGCCCTCGTCGGCGGTCAGCGCCACGGTCAGCCGGTTGCCCTCCCAGCGCAGGGTCTGGGTGACCCGGGCACTCTCCGCGGGCTGTTTCGCGCTGTCGTACATGAACGGCTTCGGCATCACCAGCAGCGGCGCGGTGTCCCGGTCGCCCGGGTAGAAGCCGATCGAGCCGTCGGCGTTCGCCTTCGCGGTCAGGCCGTGCGGGTCCACGGTGAACGTAAAGGTGCTCTGGACCGGCGGCCTGGTGAGGACCACGTCCTCCTTGAGTTGGCCGCTGGCGACGTGGTACGCGACGTCCGCGCCCGGTCCGAACGCGCCGGTGAAGGTCACCGTGTCGCCCTGCGCGGTCGGGCTGGCCGGCCGCGCTGGCCCGGCCGCGCCGATCGTCACCCGGCGCCCGCCGAGGTCGAACGTCGCGAGCCGGTCAGTGCTGGTGCCGAACGAACTCGCGAACGTGTTGGTGGTGTTCGCGAACGACGTGCCCGGCCCCGTCGCCGGCCGTACCCGGGTGTCGATCTTCTGCAACGCCCCGCGGCTGTCGCGGTAGTGCACGGGGGTCGTCGACACCTCGGCCTGGATCCGACCGTCGGAAAGCTGGAAGAACGCGGCGTTCTCGGTGCGCCGGTCAACGATCTCGCTGACCCGTCGCGCGGCCGGCGCCGGTTTGCCGATCGGCGCCGCCTGGTGGCGGGGGACGTCCGCCAGCGCGATGGGTACGGATCGCGGCGCCGCCGGCCGGCCGCCGACGAACTCCCGGAACGCACCCCGGATGGCGTCGAACCCGATGCTCGGTGTCGGTCCTCGCGCGCCCGGCACCTCCGCGTGGACCAGCCCTAGTACCAACGCGCCGAGAATCAGCCCGACCACGGTCCTGCGCATCGCGCTCGCCTCCCCCGTCATGACGGCGTCTCCGGGTCACGCTAGGGATGGGGGATACACGCGCCGCTATCGCGGCGATACTCTCGCCGACATGCGCGCCCGGTACCGGGTGTCGCCACACCCGACACTCCGCGGGCCTGTTGGCCGTCGCCCTCTCTGAGGCGAAGACAGAGGATGGCGCGAGGGCAACGTCGGCACGCGCCACGAATACGCTCACCGGAGCTACGACGCGTCCGGCTCAGCGACGGGTCAGCTCCAGTGGTTGATGGCGAAGTCCAACCCGTAGATCGCCAGGCCCAGCGTCGACATCCACCAGATGATCGAGCCGAGCGCCATGACGAGGTCGAGCAGCGCGGTGAGGGTAGCGCCGGCACCGACCATGAGGGCCACACAGCTGGGCACCAGCGCCACGTACCCGACGGTCGAGGCGATCTTCGCGATCACCGCGGCCACCGCCTTCGGTGTCCTGATCTCCGGCGGCGATGTCGGGATGGTGAGCAGCTGGGTCCACACCCCGATCTCCGAGGCGACGATCGTGGTGAACGCGGCCCCGCACGGTCCGGTCGCGATCGAGGCCAGGCCGATCGCCCCGGCGATGACACCGGCCCACGCCGCGATATCCGCCGGTAGCGCGAGGCCGGGCACGCCGGCCGCCATGACCACGTGCCGGCCCAGTGCATCAGTGGCGTTCGCTTCGATCTGCGCGGGCGGCGCTTGTGCTTTACCCTCGGCGAGCAGCCGGACGCCGAGGTCCTGCGGGGCACCGACGGCCCGGAAGGCGGCCACGCCCTGGCACTCGATCCGGAAGGCGTGCTCGAACAGCTGGCCCTCCAGCATGCCCACTTCGAATACGCTGCCGTCGGGCATCTCGTGATAGAAGTAGTCGCACGTCTCCAGCTGCCCCGTGTCCGGGCAGAACTGCCGGACCCGGAACTGCCACTGCATCACCGCCTGCTCAGGGTCGACGATGTTCTCCCGCAGGACCTTCGCCATCGGTGTCGCGCGGACCTGTAGCAGCGTGATCGGCTGGAACGTCTCGCCCTCGGCCGGCGTGATCGTCGCGTTGACGTCGATGGGCGCCACGTCCAGCGCCGGTAGGGTCAGCCCGAGGTTGGCACTGGACGGGTTGGCCGGGAAGCCGACGGATACCCCGGCAGCGCCGCCTGGCCCGCCAGCCGGGCATACCCCGCCGACCGGCGGACCGATGGGCGGATCGGCCATCGCCGGTTGCGTCGTGGTCACGAGCGCGATCGCGAGGAACCCGGCGATCACGCCCAACCGCTGTCTGGTCATATCCGCCACAATAGACGGCTAACTATGTTTACGGTGGTTCGGCGGACCCGGGGAGCTCGGTGGCTGTGTACGCCGCCAGCATCGTCGGGATCATTGAAGACAGCCATGCATAATCGTGCGTCACCGTTGACAACGAACGCCGGCGCGCACGGAGCGGCAGAGGCGGGCGACGCCACACCGACCGGGAGCCGCAGTAGGTCGTCGCCGAACCCGGCCGTTTGCGGTCGTGGTCGGGTGACGACATGGTCAAGACGGTGACGTTGTGGCGACCAACCGGGCCGATGAGGTCCGGCGTCATGCCGACTGCCGCCGACCAGAGCTGCCGACCAGAGCCGCCGACCAACCCGTGGCTCAGAGCCCGGGTGCCTGTCTCCGAGTCCCGCAGAGTTCGGTAGATTCGAGCGGTGCCGGTCAAATCCATTCCAGAACGTATCAGGTGGGCAGTCGAGACAATGGGGATCGACGCCGCCGATCGGATTCTGGAGATCGGCTGCGGTCGCGGGAGCGCCGTCTCGCTCATCTGCGAGCGGCTCGACGGCGGACGTATCACCGCGATCGACCGGTCGATCACGACGGTCAAGGTCGCCGAGCAGCGCAACCAGGCTCACGTCGCCGCCGGCAAGGCGGTCTTCCACGCCGTCGCCCTAGAGGCGTTGAACCTCGACGGTGAGCCGTTCGACAAGGTCTTCGCGATCAACGTGAACCTCTTCTGGGTGCGCTCGTCCAAGCGCGAACTCGACCGTGTCAGGCGGCTCCTGAAGCCCACCGGGGCCATGTATCTGTTCTACGAGCCGCCCGATGCCTCGCGCGCCGCGGCGATCGCCAACCGGATCGCACCCTTCCTCACCGAGCACGGCTTCACCACAACTGTATCGATGGCCACGACCAGCCACTCCAAGGCTCTGGTGTGCCTGAAGGGACAACTGCCGAAGGCATAACCAGAATGGTGATCCGACCAGAAGAGCGCACCCACGACGGCGCGCGTACCACCTCCTGATGGGGCTCCCGTTACCTTCGTGGAGCCCTGGTGGTGTGTGGGCCAGCGGTTACGGCATGACTCATGGCTCCTGTCGTCATGACCTCAGAGGTGGTGTCACCGGAACCGCAGGGCGCTCGTGACCGGCTGATGGCGACCTGGTCGGCGTTGACACAGTGAAGGCCTTCGTAACGTGGGCTGCCGGCGCGTCGTCCGCGGTGGCCTGCTCGTGCGGGGAGGAGTTTCTTTGTCGAGGTCCGGCAACCCCCGCCCTGGCCCGAGCCCGCAGGTTCGAGGTCTTCTGCGGCGTTGACGTGACCCGGCAGAACCACCACGCGGTCGGGCTCGGCCGTGACGGTCGTCGGCTTGTCGACCGCGCGTTGGCCAACGACGGGACCGCGCTGCGGTCGTTGTTCAGCGATCTGGCGGAGCACGGCCGGCTGCTGGTGGTTGTCGACCAGCCGGCCTCGATTAAGGCTTTGGCGAGCGCGGTCGCTCGCAGCATGCACATCCGCGACCACGCTCGTCGATGTCCTTCGGTCGCTACCGCCTCACGACCCAACGGTCAGCAAGGGCTGCCTGGTCACCACGATCCAGCGGGTATCGCCACACGTCCACGTCAGGTACGAGCCGTACGACGTGGACCGAGTCTCTGCGGTGCTCGGTGGCCGCAGCCTCACACTGCCTGCCGCTTCAGCCGTCCACACCGGACCGATCGGCATCTGGGGCATCGGCAAGAACTCGGCATCTCGGCCAAGGCCATCCGCGAGGACCGCATCCTCGACGAGGCCATCGCCACCGCCGGCGACGCCCGCCGCATCAGCGACCTGTTCGGCCTGTCCGTCACCCAGGCCACCCGATACACCAACGTGCTCGACCCACCGGCGACGACCGACTTCGAGCACGCCCGCCGCGCCCGGCGCTGAACCGGCGTCTTATGCCACTCCGGGTCGGCTCGTGGTCCATTGAGGACGCGTCGGCGGTGACTGCGAGGTGGACTTGGTCAAGGCACGCTTGGTAAGTGACGGCTCGTAGTTCTGTGTCGGTGCGGCCCCACCCGGCTTCCCATTGTCGTCCAAGCCGCACAGCTGCCCAGGGGGAAGGCGATGATGCTGGTGGCAAAGCCGGCCCTGGAGGATCTCGCCGACCTGTCGACGATCTACCGCTCACCCGCCATGCCGTCGATACATTGTTGTGCGAGGTGGGTGAAGGCCCTCCATCGCGGCAGCGGCATCCGCGGTTGGCATGACGGCATCACCGTCGGCCAGTGCCGCTGGGAGCAGGTCCCGGACCTCGCAGGGATCGTCGCCGTGCAGACCGGCGAGCTCGACGAGCGCTGCCCCGTTGTGCCCGTCGACCAGCCAGAACGCCGCCCACCGGGGGATGCGCTGCGTGGGCAGCATGTCAAGCGTCAGCCATGCGACGACCAGCGTCGGCGAGGGTACTTCGCCGCCAGCATGTCCGGGCCAATCGTGCACACGTTATCGTGCCCGGTGTGTTCATCATCGCGCGAGGCCTTTCGGCGCTGGGCCGTGCCCTGTTGTCGTGCCGCCCGCGTTCAGCCCGAACGGCAAGTACCTGGCCACGGCCGGAACCTACGACGGGACCGTGAGACTGTTCGACGCGGCGACTCACTCTCTGACCCGGGTGTTCACGGTCGGCCCGGAATGGATCACCTCTATCGCGTTCAGCCCCGACAGCGCCAGCTTCGCAGTCGGAAGCGGCAATCCAGATACCAAGCCAGCGGTCTACGCATCCCGCGTCTGGAGCACATCTACAGGGCAACGGCAAGTCGAGTTCAAGGTGCACAAAAACTGGATCTCCGGCATCGCGTTCACGAAGGACGGGACAAGAGTCGTCACATCCGATCACGATCAGCGAGCACTTGTCTGGATGATCACCAACGGGAACGTCGTCAACGAGATCACCGACATTCCGAACGGCGTAAACTGCCTGGCCGTGACATCGGGTGGCACGCTCTTCGCGCTCGCTGAAGGTACCGAGGTCTCCGTCCGAGACCTCGCCACAGGAACCCGAAGGCTGAGCAGCGTTGGTATGCCCATTCCCATCGTCGGCCTCGCGTTCACCCGCCACGGCACCAAAATCGCCGCCGCCAGCACAGACGGAAATGTCGCGATCTGGTCGTTCTCCGGGTAAGTCGCAGGCCCCGGGAAGTGCGCGCGATGGACGGCGGAGTGCAGTCGGGTAGCGACGGCGCATTGCTGCACCGCCGCCGCCCCTCAGACCGTGCGTGCAACTCGTCGCGGCACACGGCTCAAGCAAGCCGCTTGGGCGATTTCAGGAGTACAGGGGTGCCGGGTCCTGCCGTGCGCCGGTGGTCCGGCGGTGGCAGGAGGAGTGAACGAGTCGAGTTTCGTCCGGTAGGCCCGGCCCGAAGACGACCAGGTGTTGCCTGGTGATCGCCTTGCGGGTGGTGCGGTGCCACTGCTCCCATTCGTGGGGGCTTTGAGGCTCGCGGTCGGCGTGCAGGAGCAGGTGTCCGCAGATCGGTCAGGTCCCGTGCTGCCTGCGCAGCAGGTGCAGGGTTCTGCGGTCGAGCGGGGGTTTGCTCTTGGGACGCCGGTTGGTCCAGTAGTCGGCTTGGGCGGGTTGTCCGGAGACGCGTCCCCGCGTACCAGCGAGTGCCGGACGATTTTCGTCCAGGCGAACTTGAGTAGGTAGGCGCCGCTGGTGCGGTCGCCGAATGCCCAGCGGTCCTGCCTGGCCGTGTTGTACCGGCCTAAGTACCGGTTGATGATCCAGCGTTTCGGCTTGTGGGGGTGGCGGTAGCAGGCCCACTTGTAGGTCAGCGCCACAGGTGCACGTCCAGCGCGGCGAACACGATGGACGACGCCGCCCCCTAGTAG
>Ga0209481_10000214_pt1 | contig 24021 bp, 29 predicted proteins | sample SoiMetdeltSBSDD3_FD_187598 | JGI IMG/M metagenome (GOLD analysis project Ga0209481, IMG submission 187598) | Bulk soil microbial communities from a Populus tree surrounding site in Tennessee, USA - Soil MetaG P. deltoides SBSDD3 (SPAdes) (version 2) | ecosystem: Environmental > Terrestrial >...
CGTGGCCGTACCTGCGCGATCTCCTCCGGGGTCACACCCCAAGTCAACCAGCATCCACAGTGGACGCCACAAGCGACACATCACAAGCCGACAAACAAAACATAACGACTTAACAAAGTACTACTAGCGACCTGCAGGGCACTCGTTCGCCGGCCTGCGCGATGAGGCACTGAACCGGCTAAACGCCAACACCGGCGGCCGGTTGTCCGAGGTCGTAACCTGTTCGACGACGTCGACCTCACAAGCGAGACGGGTGCACTACTGCGGCACGGGCGCCAGGAGCGACAGGTGCGGTTCGGTTTGAACACCGCTCGCGCGCTCAGCCGCTACCTGCGCGCCGGGACAAGCACAACGGCGCCCCTACTGCCGAACCTGTGGCCTGCCGAAGGCGGCACGCAACCCCTACTTTCCAACGGAAACAAGATCCGACTAAAGCGGGTTGGGGGCAGCTGCTGGGTCGCCGACGTCAACGCCTACCCGTGACGGCACGCCTTCGCGCACCAGAAGAAGCTGGCCGGCGGCGACACCGGCGATCTAATGCTGCTGCTCGGCTGGAACTCCGAAGACATGCCCCGCCACTACGGCGCCGGCCGCTGTCAACGCGCCCAATCCGTTCATGCTCGGCGTGGCATCGGCGAGCGCATCTGACGTGACCACGATGACGCCACGCGCCAGGTTCGACTCCCGCCGGCTCGAAGAGCCCGGCGGGAGTCGAACCTGCGCGCGCCCCCGGCGGGGGAAGCACTGCTAGGGAAAGCATCACTGACCAGGGGAAACGCGCCGCCCTGGTGATAGAGGAGTCGATGGTGCTGGATTAGGTCCTGCGCTCGGGCGGTCCTGCTGTTGCTGGCGATGGGCTGTAGGACCTTCCGCATGATCGTTGCTTGGTGGCGGGCGAGGCGCTTGCCGGGCTCGCCGTCTAGGATGACGAACTCGGTTCCCCGGCCGCGGCATCATCTTCTCCAGCCAGGTACCCGTGGTTCCAGCACCCTGGTCCGTTCGGCACTGATCGTTGGTACGCATCAGATGAACAGGAGTTGGGCGCCTTCGGTCTTGTCGATGAAGTCGGCGGCGCTGATGATGCCTTCGACCTCCTCGTACAGGTCGTGCTCGGTCAGGTGCATCATGTCCGCGGACATGCGGCAGGCCCACAGGTGTCCGCCGGAGGCGACGATCTGCTCCAGGAACTCCGGCACCTCGGGCACGCCGACGTCGTGGATCTGCTTCTTCATCTGATGGGTGGCCATCGCGGTCATGCCGGGCAGGCCGCCCAACCCTTGGGGGAGGTGGGTGGCGGTGTTGCCGAGCATGGTGAACTTCAGGTCGTGCATCCGCGACTTGGTGATCATGTCGAAGCCCCAGAACGTGAAGAACAGGTGCGTCTCCACGCCTTCGCCCAAGGCGGCGTTGGCCAGGATCAGGCCGGGGTAGGCCATGTCGAGGTTGCCCTTGGAGCAGATGATCGCCAGTTTGCGCCCGGTCGGGGAGTCGTCGTCGAAGTTCGGTACGATCGCCGGCGCGGTGGTCGTGGTGGTCTCGGTCGTGGTCATGACGTGGCTCGCTTTCACACGCAGCCGCGCGGCTTGGGCAGCCCGGCGATGTAGGCCATCTTCTTGGCCGGTTTCTTCGGGAACAGCGCGAACAGTCCTTTGGTGGGGATGCCACCGACGGTGGAGACCCGTCGGATCGTGGCGGTCTCGCCCTGCGTCTTGAAGTCCTGGCGCAGGAACCGGATCGCCTTCCAGTGCGCCTCGGTCAGCTCGATGCCGATCGCGGTGGCGAGTTGCCGGCCCAGGGTCTCGTTCCACTCGTCGTAGTCGGTGAGGAAGCCTTCGGTGTCGACGTGGACCTGGGTGGCGCCGATGGTGGTGACAGGCATGGCTACTGCTCCTTGGCGTCGGGTTGGTGTTTGCCGGCCATCGACATGTGTGCCGGCAGCGGGATGGGGCGGCCGGGCAGCAGCAGGTGCCAGTACATCGGGCGGAACGCTAGCTTGCCCCAGTGGTTGCGCCGGTTCTCGGCCAGCAGCTCGAACGGCCCGACGCCGGGCAGTGGGTAGCTGCCGGTCAGCGGCTCGGTGTCGTAGTTGAAGTCGATGAGCAGGCCTTTGCCGTCGCCGGACTCGATGAAGCAGTTGGCGTGCCCGTCGAAGGATTCGGTCATCGGTGTGCCGGCGATGTGCTGGCAGAAGTTGTCGGCGAACACCTCGACCGAGAAGTGCGCCACGGAGCCGGCCTTGGAGGTGGGGATGTTGTTGGCGTCGCCGATGGCGAAGATGTTGTCGTGCCCCTTGGCCAGGAACGTGTGCTTGTCCACGGGAACGTAGTTCAGCTCGTCACCGAGGCCGGAGCGGGCGATGTAGTCGGCGCCCATGTTCAGCGGCACCGTCACCAGGAGATCGAACGGGATCTCCCGTTCGTCGTAGGAGACGAGGGCCTTGGCGTCGTCGTCGATGTGCTCGACGAGGAAGTCCGGCTCGACGGTGATGTTGCGGTCGTCGAGCATCGACCCCAGGTGCGCGGAGGCGATCGGTTTGGTGAACGCACCCGGCAGCGGGGTGGCGTAGACGATCTCGACTCGGTCCCGCATGCCGTGGTGGCGGAAGTACGCCTCGGCCAGGAACGTGAACTCCAGGGGCGCGACCGGGCACTTGATCGGCATGTCAACGACGTGCACCACCAGCCGGCCGCCGGTGAAGGTCTGCAGCGCCCGTGCGAGCGCGGTCGCCCCGTCCAGGGTGTAGAAGTCGAAGATGCTGGTCCACCACAGAGGGCCCAGCATGCCCGGCGTCTGGTCCGGGCGCGGGCTCGTGCCGGTCGCGATGACCAGATAGTCGTAACCGAGTTCCCGCCCGTCGGCCAGCACGACCGTGTTTGCGGCGGTGTCGACCCGGTCGATAGTCCCCGACACGAGCTCCACTCCCTCGGGGATGAACCGCCGGCGGGGCTTGACCACCTGCTCGGGGCGGTAGGTGCCGAACGGGATGAACAGGAACCCCGGCTGGTACGTGTGGGTGTCGTTCTGGTCGACCACGGTGATCTGCCACTGCGCACGGTCTAGCCGGTGGCGCATTTTGTTGACCACCATGGTGCCGGCGGTACCGCCGCCCAACACCAGCAGCCGCTTCATCTCGGTCTCCCTCGCATACCCGGGGAGGTATCTCCCGGTCTGCTTCCGACCGTAGGCCGCGCCGGGTGTGCTAGATCAGAGTCGAAGGTCCCGACGCGACGGGCCATGCCGCGGCTCATCCAGGAACCTTGCGGCGCAACGAGCCCGATGACCGGTTGCCCGGCGCCCATCTTGCCTCTGCGTGGGGGTGGCTATGGCGAGCGTGCCGGCGTGGAAGCCGGTGACCTGTTGTTCCCGTTCGTCCGGGCGTGTGTTCGGGCCTTGGTGGGCCTGGTGTCCGGCACCTCTCACACCCGCACGCCAGCGTTTCCCTGCTGAACGGCAGGCACGTGGATGGTCAGCCGGCTGTCGGTGACCTGGCGGAGCGGTCGGTGGCCATCTCGTCGCTCATCGGCATGCTTGGGTAGGCCGTCGAGGTCGTTGCGGTGTCGGGTCAGGTAGCGCAAGCGTAGAACACGACGCGCGTGGCCAGTGAGGCGACGAACAGGTCAGTCGGGGTGGGGCGCTGTCCTGAGAGCACCTGCTGTGCCTGGTCCAGGCCAGCGCCCTCGGGCTGTCCGCACTCGATCCAGTCCAACTGAGCGGTAGCACATCGCGGAGGCGACCGTCGTGTTCAGGACGGGCATTGTTCCCCCTGTCGGGTGCCCGCGACGGCGTTGCGCCAGCACGGCACGGCGAAACGATGGGTAGGGGTGGTCGCGGCGCGTCACGCCAGGGACAGGAACAGCTTCTCCATTCGTTCCAGGTCGACGGTCTGGTCCTGACCATCGGCCTGCGCCGCGACACATTGCTGCAGGCCGCTGGCGATGATCTTGAAGCCGGCCCGGTCGAGTGCTCGGGAGACCGCAGCCAACTGGGTGACGACGTCGGCGCAGTCACGGCCGTCCTCCAGCATGGCGATGACGCCCCGGATCTGCCCTTCCGCGCGGCGCAGCCGTTTGACCACATCGCCCACGGCGTGCTCGTCGACCCGCATCTGAAGTCCCTTCCCCTCACGTACTAAGTTTGACTATACGCCCAGGGGTATCGGGTCGGCACCGTTCAGAGGGGTGGCCGCCGCCACTGACTGCATACGGGGCGGGGTATGACGGCGTATACGCCTGGGCGTATCGGTTCGCCACTGTGAATCGGACAACAGGTCGACGGTCGTCGCTTGACGTCCGCCCGGGAACGCGGGCTATGGTGGACTTAGATACCCCCGGGGGTATAAGACGGCAACCGAGAGGGAACCTATCGTGGACCTGACGTCATCAGCGGTCGAGATCGTCGCGATCGACACCCCGTCGCTGGGTGACCGCAGCTACCTTGTGCACGACGGCACGTACGCCGTGGTGATCGACCCGCAGCGCGACACCGACCGCGTCGCCGACGTGGTCGCGGCGCACGGCCTGACGATCACGCATGTGCTGGAGACGCACATCCACAACGACTACGTCACCGGCGGGTACGCCCTCGCGCAGCGGGTCGGGGCCGCGTATGTGGTCAACGCCGAGGACACGGTCGGCTACCGGCGGCTGGCGGTGCACGACGGTGATGTGCTGGAGGCCGGGCCGCGGATGCGGATCCGGGTGGTGCACACCCCGGGACACACGTTCACCCACCTGTCGTACGCGCTGGAGGTCGACGGCCGGGTGACGGCGGTGTTCACCGGCGGTTCGCTGTTGTACGGCTCGACCGGCCGGCCGGACCTGCTCGGCGCCCAGCACGCCGAGACCCTGGCCCGGCATCAGCACGCCTCGGCGCACCGGCTGGTCGCGGAGTTGCCGGCGGACACCCAGGTCTACCCGACCCACGGGTTCGGCAGCTTCTGCGCGGCCACCCAGGCGCAGGGCCTGTCCTCGACGCTGGCGAACGAGGCGCGGGTGAACCCGGCGCTGACCCAGGCCGAGGAGGACTACGTCACAGCGTTGCTGGCCGGGCTGGACGCCTACCCGGCGTACTACGCACACATGGGCCCGGCCAACGCCGCAGGGCCGACGCCGATCGACCTGTCCCCGCCGCATGTGGCCGACCCGGCCGAACTGCGTCGGCGTATCGACGCCGGGGAGTGGGTGGTCGACCTGCGCAACCGCACCGCGTTCGCCGCCGGGCACCTGCCGGGCACGCTCAACTTCGCGCTGCACGACAGCTTCGTGACCTACCTGGGCTGGCTGATCCCGTGGGGCACACCGGTCACTCTGCTCGGCGAAACCGCCGACGAGGTGGCCGCCGCGCAACGCGATCTGGCCCGCATCGGTATCGACCGGCCTGCCGCTGCGGCCACTGGTAAGCCGGAGGACTGGGCCGCCGGCGGGGACCTGGGCTCGTTCCCGACCGCCACGTTCGAAGACCTCGCCGCGCTGCGGGGCGGCCATCACGCGCACCTGGTCGTGCTGGACGTGCGGCGCAACAACGAACGCCACGACTCATACCTGGACGGCACCGTGCACATCCCGATCCACGAGCTGCCCACCCGACTTGATGAGGTGCCAGCCGACCGTCCGGTGTGGGTGCACTGCGCCGCCGGCTACCGCGCCGCGATCGCCGCGTCGCTGCTGCACCGCGCCGGACGCGACGTGGTCGCCATCCACGACGACTACACCGCCGCGCACACCGCCGGGCTGCCGATCGCCATGCAAGCCGCCTAAGACCCAGCTCGCGCTCCATCACCTTGCGAAAGGCCCACCCTGTGACCATGCAGCCCCGCCCGGCCCGGCTGGACCCGGCAACCGTTCGTGACTGGCTGGCCGGTGATGACGGACCGCGCCTGCTCGACGTCCGATCCCCGGCCGAGTTCGAGACCGCGCACATTCCCGGCTCGTACAACGTGCCGCTGCACCTGCTGCGCGAACACCGCGACGAGATCAGCCGCCACCTGGACCAGGTCGTGCTGGTCTGCCGTTCCGGCAACCGCGCCGCCCGGGCCGAACTGGTCCTCGCCGAGACCGGCATGACCAACCTGCACCTGCTCGACGGTGGCATCCTGGCCTGGCAGGACGCCGGTGCCCCGCTCGAGCGCGGCCGGGCCCGCTGGGACCTGGAACGCCAGGTCCGGCTCACCGCCGGCATCCTGGTCGTGGCCGGGGTGCTGGGCAGCCTCGCCCTACCTGGGTTGCAGTGGTTCGCTGCCGCGATCGGCGCTGGCCTGGCCGTCGCGGCGGTGACCAACACCTGCCTGATGGGCAGCCTGCTGTCCAGGCTGCCGTTCAACCGCGCCGCCGGCTGCGACGTCGACACCGTCGTGCGCCAACTCATCGACACAGGGACGGTGCGCTCGTGACCCTCACCGTCACCCTCGCCGCCGCCGTCCTCATCGGCGTCACGCTCGGCCTGCTCGGCGGTGGCGGCTCGATCCTCACCGTGCCCATCCTGGTGTACATCGCCGGCGTACCCGCCAAAGAAGCCATCGCGATGTCGCTGTTCGTGGTCGGGGTCACCGCCGCGTTCGCGGTGATCCCGCACGCCCGCGCCGGGCGGGTCCGCTGGCGCACCGGCGTCATCTTCGGCCTGGCCGGGATGACCGGCGCCTACGCCGGTGGGCGGGTCGCCGAATACATCCCAGACGAATGGCTGCTGGTCGGCTTCGCCGTCATGATGGTCGCCACCGCCGTGGCGATGCTGCGCGGCCGGCATACCCGCACCGACCGGCCGGTCCCGCACGAACTGCCGATCGCCCGCGTGCTCGCTGACGGCGTCGTCGTCGGTCTCGTGACCGGTCTGGTCGGCGCCGGCGGAGGATTCCTCGTCGTGCCCGCACTCGCACTCCTCGGCGGCCTGCCGATGGCCACCGCAGTGGGCACCTCGCTGCTGGTCATCGCGATGAAATCCGCCGCCGGCCTGGCCGGCTACCTGCACAGCGTGCACATCCACTGGGGACTCGCCCTCGCGGTCACCGCCGCCGCCGTCGCCGGCAGCATCCTGGGCGGCCGGCTCGCCGGCAAGATCGGCCAGGACACCCTGCGCAAAGCGTTCGGCTGGTTCGTCATCGCCATGGCCGCGTTCGTCCTGCTCCAACAGGCACCCACCACCGCCCGCCACTGGCTCCTGACCACACCGGCCGGGTGGGCAACCTTGGCCACCGCGCTGCTCGGCGCGGTCGCCGCCGGGGCGATCCAACAGCGACACCAACGCGCCGCGACCGCCTCCACCGGTCCCACCACCTAGAACACCGGCGGCCATTGGCTAGCACATTGCGCCGGCGGGCGGCACGTAACGCGTGCAGCGCACCGGCATACCCGAGACCGTGCGATACCCAGGTTGCAGCCTGGACCCGGCCGGCGTGTCGACGGCGGATGGTGCCTGCCCCGCCGGGCGCGGGCAGCCACGGACGCCAGTCCGAGGCTGATCCGATCGCGTGGCCGAGAGCGTTGAACGTCCGGCCAGGTCGTGGCGCTGGGTCTGGTCGCTCCAGCACGCGCGCTGCGACGCGACGCCGTTGGGCCGCAGCGGCCGGCAAGGGCAGGCTTATGACGGGTGGGCAGGGGCATTGAGGGGGAGCTGGATGGTGAAGGTGCTGCCGTGGCCGGGTTGCGACTCGGCGGTGGTGGTACCGCCGTGCGCGGCGATGAGCTCGCGGACCACCGCGAGACCGATGCCGGATCCGATGGTGGCGCGACTGCTCTTGCCGCGCCAGAAGCGGTCGAAGATGTGTGGCAGGTCGGCGGGTTCGATGCCGGGTCCGGTGTCGGTGACCCGGATGCGCGCGTGGTGGTCGACGGTGTCGACGCTGACGTGGACGTGGTCGCCGGGTCGGCAGTAGCGGGCGGTGTTGGTCAGCAGGTTGGTGACGGCCTGGTGCAGCCGGTCCGGGTCGGCGTGCACCGGGACGGGGGGTTGGATGTCGCGGTGGATCTGGAGGTCGGCGCTGTGCAGCCGGGGTTCTTGGCCGTTGAGCGCGGCGGTGACGAGATCGGCGAGGTCGACCTCGGTGCGGCGCAGCGACAGCGCCGCGGACTCGGCGGCGGACAGCTGAGCGAGGTCGTCCACCACCCGGCCCAGTCGTAGGCTCTGGTCGTGCAGGCCGGCCAGCCGGGCGGGGTCGGGCTCGGCCAGGCCGTCGCGCAGTTCCTCCAAGCCGGCCTGCAGGGCGGCCAGCGGGGTACGCAGTTCGTGGGCGACGTCGGCCGACAGTTGCCGGCGTACCTGTTCGGCATGCACCACCTGGTCGGCCATCGCGTCGACCGCAGTGGCGAGCTCGCCGAGCTCGCCGGGTGCGCGCAACCGGGCGCGGACGACCCGGTCGCCGCCGGCGAAGGCGCGGGCGGCCCGGGTCACCGCGACCAGCGGCACGCTGAGCCGGCGAGCCACGAACCAGCTCACGGCCAGGGCGAGCAGCAGCGCGGCGGCGCCAGCAGCGGCGACCCATTCCCAGGCGACGGTCCGCCCACCGGAGGCGGGTGCGGGGCCGAAGAGGAGCTCGACGGTTCCCACGCCGCGACCGGCGACCTGGACCGGGGCGGCCACCACAGTGCCGGTGGCGCTCTGGGCGCCTCGCCTCGGGCCGGAGCCGGCCGGAGCCCGGCCGGGCCACACCATCGCGCCAGTGGCGTCCCGGATGACCAGTTGGGCACCCGCTGCTTCGGCCACCGCCCGCGCGGCAGCCAGGTCGGCGTCGGCCCAACCACCCGCGGCAGGGTACCCGCTGGCGGCGGCGCTGGCCGCACGCGCGGCGGCCCGTTCGCGGTTGGCGCGTTCGGCGGTGGCCAGTCCACGGTCGGTGCCGATGAGAGCGGCGAGGGTCAGGATGAGGACCGAGGACAGGGCGACCACGGTGAAGGCGGCGAGCAGCCGCCGGCCGAGCGGGCCGAAGACGGGTGCGGGGTTACCGGTCACGGCCGAGGACCAGCCGGTATCCGACGCCGAGCACGGTCGCGATGATCTCGCCCTTGTCGGTGGCGAGTTTGCGGCGCATGTTCTTGACGTGCGAGTCGATGGTGCGTTCGTAGCCGGCGAACTCGTAGCCACGGACCCGGTTGACCAGCTCGTAGCGGGAGAACACCCGTCCGGGTGCGGAGGCCATGGTGGTCAACAACCCCCATTCGGTCGGGGTCAGCTCCAGCAGCCGCCCGGACAGCCACGCCTCGTGCCGGGCTTCGTCGATGCGCAGCCGGCCGTGTCCGTAGGAGGCTGGGCGCGGCTCGGTGCTCGCGCCGCCGTGCAGGCGGTGCAGGACTGCCTGGACCCGCAGGACGAGCTCGGTGGGGCTGAACGGCTTGGTGACGTAGTCGTCGGCACCGTGCCGCAGTCCCCGGATGCGCTCCTCGACGCCGTTGCGGGCGGTCAGCACGATGGTGGGCACCCCGCCCGCGGCGCGGGCAGCCGCCAACACGTCGAGGCCGTCGATGTCGGGCAGTCCCAGGTCAAGCACGACCAGGTCGATGCCGCCCTCGCCGAGCAGGCGGATAGCTTCGGCTCCCGAGCCGGTAGTGCGGGCTGCCAACCCGGCCCGCTCCAGGTAGCGGCGCAGCAGCTCACGGATCTCCCGCTCGTCTTCGACGACAAGCACCGTGTCGGCCATGACCTCAACCTCATCGCGGTCCGGTGGACGGGTGGCAGAGTCCTTCGACCCGCGCGCGCCCGCCCGACGGATCGTCTTCCGGTCGGCGCAACGGCACCGCTCAGGCGGTTGCGGTGGCGGTCTGCGCGGCGACGTTGCGGCGCACGTCGTCCATGTCGAGGTCACGGACGGCCTTGATGACCTGTTCCAGCGCGGCGGACGGCAGCGCGCCGGGTTGCGAGAAGACCAGGATGCCGTCGCGGAAGGCCATCAGGGTGGGGATCGACGAAACCCGAGCGGCCGCGGCGAGCCCGTGCTCGGCCTCGGTGTCGACCTTGCCGAACACGATGCCCGGGTGGTCCAGGCTGGCCTGCTCGAACACCGGCGCGAAGCGGCGGCACGGGCCGCACCAGCCGGCCCAGAAGTCCACCAGCACGATGCCGTCACCGGTCACCATCTGGGCGAAGTTGTCCTTGGTCAACGCCGTGGTAGCCACGATTCCTCCCGCAAGTCGGATACCCCTACGGGTATACAACCACTACGGCTTGGCCGGCTATTCCGGCCCCCGTTGGCCGGGGTCCCGCCTGGCTGGCTGGCGGTCCGACGCTTGCGGGACACGTTATGGTAGAAGAAAGAAGATACCCCCACGGGTATACGACGGGAGTTCGAGACACCATGCGTGAAGTGAGCCTGAATGCGTTCGCCGCCGCACATGCCGGCGGCGCGATCGTGATAGACGTCCGCGAACCGTACGAGTACACCGACGGACACGTGCCAGGAGCCTGGCTGGTGCCGATGGGCCGGCTGGCGCAGGTCCGCTCGCAGCTACCGCGCACCGAACCGGTCTACCTCATCTGCGCGTCCGGCAACCGCAGCCTCGCCGCGGCCGACTTCCTGGCGCAGTCCGGCATCCAGGCGCTGTCCGTGGCCGGCGGCACCGGCGGTGGATACGGGCCGGGAAGCCCATCGTCCGCGGCGCCCGCGAACACGCGGCCTGAGTGCGCAGGAACGCCGAATGACCCTCGCCGCACACCTCCGGAAGCTGTTTACCAGGCCCAATACGACGATCGCGGCCAGCCGGGCACAGGAGTTGACGCAGCAGCGCCGTGCGGTCCTGCTCGACGTCCGCGAGAGATCCGAATGGGACAGTGGGCACGCGCCCAACGCCCGACACATCCCGCTCGGCGCACTGCCCGCCCGCCTCGATGAGCTGCCCACGGGGCGACCGGTGGTCGCGGTCTGCGAGTCGGGCCTGCGTTCGGCCCGCGCGGCCCGTGTGCTGGCCCGCCAGGGCCACGAGGTCTACAACCTGCGCGGCGGCATGCGCGCCTGGGCCGGCGCCGGCCTACCGGTCGAGGCCAGCGGTGGTGCGCCCCGCGCCCGGTGAGCGCACCGTCTGTCGCCTGCCGCGCAACGGGCCAGCCGGGCTGGCGTCCGGCTGGCCCGCTCGGCGCTCAGCCGCTGAGCTGGTCCAGGGCGGCGTGCAGCCGGGTGGCAGCGTCGTCGGCGACCGCTTTGAGCTCGGGCCGGCCGGTGACCTGGACCATGGTCTGCGGGTCCAATGCCTGTACGAGGGTGGCGTCGGGTCCGTCGGCGCGGACGACGACGTTGCACGGCAGCAGCAGCCCGATCTCCCGGTCGATGCCCAGGGCGCGGTGCGCGAGGGGCGGGTTGCACGCGCCGAGGATCAGGTAGTCCTCCATGGCGACATCGAGTTTCGCGTGCAGTGTCGCCTGGACGTCGATCTCGGTGAGCACGCCGAAGCCCTGGTCTTTGAGCGCGGCGCGGACCCGGTCCACGACGGCGGCGGAGAACGGCTGCGGAAGTCGGGTGGTGTATGCGTACGACATGGGCTCTGCTCCTTTGCTGGGGCGGTAGAGCACCCGCAGGTGCTCGCGGTCGCGCAGCAGCGCCAGGCGGCGGTGCAGCACGTGGTTGTGCAGCGACTGGCTGCGGTGGGCAGTGATCGCCCGCCGTTGGCGGGTGCGTGAGACGCTCAGCCGCGCGTCGATTTCGTCTGGCCGGCGTCCGCGGAAGGCGGCGCCGAACTGGTCGTTGAGCCGCTCGGCCACGTCGTGCGGAAGCGTCCAGGCCAGCACGGTACGGCCGGTGGCGCGCGCGGCTTCGAGCGCGGCCTGGGTGGCCTGCTGGTGGTCGGGGTGGCCGGTGACCCCGCCGGTGTCGAACACGAGCAGGTGGCTGGGGTGCTGTGCGGCGATCAGTCGGCGGACGTGCCCGGCCAGGTCGTCCAGCGGGTGCCGGTCGAGGTGGCCGTCGGGGTAGTCGAGCAGTTGCACGGACTCCACGCCGAGCACCGCCGAGGCAGCGCGCAGTTCCGTGTCGCGGATGGTGGCCAGGTCACCGGCGCGGCCGTGCAGGGTGGACGCCTCACCATGGGTGAAGCACAGCAGTGTGACGGGTATCCCGCAGGCGACAAGGCGGTCCAGCACCGCGCCCAGCGCGAACGACTCGTCGTCTGGGTGCGCGACCACGGCGAGGACACGTTCGACGTCGCGGGTCAGTTCGGGGCGTCGTTCGGGCCGGCCTATGGCCGGGTTCGTCGGACGGCCGCTCACCTCTCCCACTATACCCCTGGGGGTATCGTTTTGGGCCCCCACCGCGTGGTGGGGGCCCACCGATCGAGCCGCGTACCTACTGGGTCGCCCAGGTGGTAAACGCGGTCAGGTGCTGCTGCGAGGCGGCCAGCAGGTGCTGGTACACCCGGGTCACATCGGCCGCGTCGAGCCCGTTGAGGGCCTGCTGCAGGTCGGCGATGTCGGTCCGCTCGACCTGCTGCCCGACGCCGAACGCCGCGCTCTGGTTGGCCGAGCCTTCGGCCAGCAGCCGGTCGTAGGTCGCCTGCACGGTCGCGTCGGAGAACTGGCCGGCCGGCTTGCCGGTGGTCGGGTCGCTGAGCCCGTAGCGGGTCAGCAGGGTGCGCACCGCGTCCAGGTGCTGGTCCTCGGCCGCGGCGATGCGGTCGAAGACCACCGCCGGGTACTTGTCGGCGAACGCCTGGTACAGGTCACCGGCGAGCTTCTCCTCCTGGGCCATGCTGGCGAGGGTGGTCTTCCGCTGCTCGCTCAACGTGCCCGACGGCACGCTCGACGACGGTGGCAGGCAACTGCCGTCACGCAACGCCCGCCCCATGCCGTTGCCGGCAGCCCCGGGTCCCCCGCCAGGTCCCGGACCGGACCACGAGGAGCTCACCGACGGGTTGCCAAACGGCCCCGCACCGGCGATCGCCGGCGCGGCCACGGCCACCGCTGCGGCGGCGAGCATGCCACCGGCCACCAACGCGGTCGCCAGCCGAGTCTTCCTGTTCATGGCTTCCTCCTTCATTCGCATCGATCACCTTCACCATCACTCGGCTCGATGCAAACGCTGTGGCTCCGGCATGCAGAACGTGTGGAGAAACCCACCACTCGCAGCGCTCGTTGTCGCCAAACAGCGCAACCGCAGCCCCGGGTGCAGGACGCGTTCAGCCACGCCGCCTCCGTACGGCCCCAGAAGGCGGTGCCGTACCGCTGGTTGAGGTGTTCGGCGACCGGTTGCGGGACGGCAAGCCCGAACACCGGGATACCGGCGTCCACGGCCCGCCGCTCGCGGCGGCCGACCGTCGGGTACACAGGTCGCCTCCTCTATACCCCATGGGGTATAGAGGAGCGCATGCTCCGAACGACATGACGGGCCGGGCGGCCCGGGTCGGCCGGGACCGGCGTCCCTACCGCTGGTACCCCCATGGGTATCTGATGGGAAGAGACCGGTCCTATCACCGCTGAGGAGCGTTGCGATGCAGGTGCAGACGACCGTGGAGACCGCCGGTGCCGAGTTGATGGATGTGCGGTTCGTGTCCGGTGAGTCCTATGAGGTGGCGGTGCGCGGGCACCGGGTGACGGTGGATCAGCCTATGGACGCTGGCGGTGAGGACAGCGCGCCGACGCCGACCGAGTTGTTCGTGGCGTCGTTGGCGACATGTGTCGCGTTCTACGCCGGCCGCTACCTGACCCGGCACGGGTTCAGCCGTGACGGGCTCGGGGTGTCGGTCGGCTTCGACATGGCCGCCGACCGGCCGGCACGGGTGGCCACGGTCCGCCTGACCGTGCGGGTGCCCGCCGATCTGCCGGCCGAGCGGAGGCCGGCGCTCGCGGCGGTGGTGTCGCACTGCACCGTCCACAACAGCCTGACCACCCCGCCCGGCGTCACCATCGACCTGATCTGACCGGACCGAGGCGGATGTGATGACGACGTCGGTGACGCGGCCGCAGACCGAGGCCGGTGCGGCGTTGATCGAGCGGATCCGGGCGGGGATCATCGGCGAAGGCCAGATCCTCGACGGCCCGTACGGGCCACGCCGGATCACCTACGCCGACTACACCGCTTCCGGCCGGTCGCTGGACCTCATCGAGGACGCCATCCGCGACCATGTCCTTCCCCGATACGCCAACACCCACACCGAATCCTCCGGCACCGGCCTGGCCACCGGCCGGCTGCGCGAGGACGCGCGCCGCATCATGCACGACGCCGTCGGCGGCACCGACGAGCACGTGGTCATCTTCTGCGGTTCCGGTGCCACCGCCGCGATCAACAAACTCGTCGGCATCCTGGAACTGCGGCTGCCCGACGGCCCCGCCCGCCGGCACGGGCTGCTCGACCAGATTCCGGCCCGGGATCGGCCGGTGGTCTTCGTCGGCCCGTACGAGCACCACTCCAACGAACTGCCGTGGCGGGAGACCTACGCCGACGTCGTCGAGATCGGCGCCGACCCGGACGGGCACATCGACGTCGCCGACCTCGCCACCCAACTCGTGCGGTACGCCGACCGGCCGCTGCGCATCGGGAGCTTCTCCGCCGCCTCCAACGTCACCGGCATCCTGACCGACACCGACTCGATCGCGGCACTGCTCCACACGCACGGGGCACTGTCGTTCTGGGACTACGCGGGCCGCCGCCCCGTACGTGCCCATCCGCATGGCCGAATCCGCGCCGGGCGCCGGTGACGGGAAAGACGCCGTGTTCCTGTCCCCGCACAAGTTCATCGGCGGCCCGCAGACACCCGGCGTCCTGGTCGTGCGTCGCGACCTGGTCCGTAACCGGGTACCGACCGCCCCTGGCGGTGGCACGGTCGCGTTCGTCGACCCAGTCGGGCACCGATACCTCGACGACCCGGTCGCCCCGGAAGAAGGCGGCACCCCAGCCATCGTCGAGTCGATCCGCGCCGGCCTCGTCGTCGCCCTCAAACAGGCCGTCGGCACCGACGTCATCCAAGCCCGCGAGGAACAGCTGTGGCGGCGGGCGCTGCACCGCTGGGCCGCCAACCCACACATCGAGGTCCTCGGCAACCGGCGGGCACGGCGGTTGTCGATCGTGTCGCTGCGCCTTCGGCACGGCGAGAAATACCTGCACCACAACTACGTCGTGGCGCTGCTCAACGACCTGTTCGGCATCCAGGCCCGCGGCGGCTGCTCCTGCGCCGGCCCGTACGGCCACCGACTCCTCGCCATCGACGCGGCGCATTCGCACGCGTTCCGCGACGAGATCGGCCACGGCTGCGAGGGCATCAAACCCGGCTGGGTACGGATCAACTTCAACTACTTCATCTCCGACACCGTCGCCGACTACCTCACCGACGCCGTCGCCCTCATCGCCGCCGGCGGACACCGGCTGCTCGCCGACTACCGCTTCGACCCCCACACCGGGCTGTGGCGACACCGTCACGCCGGAACGGGGGCGGCGTTGCGCTTGGCCGACCTGCACTACACCGCCGACGGCGCCCTGACCGGCCCAGCACGGCAACCCTATGCCGGGGAAGAGGCCCTCGGTGGCTACCTACGCCACGCCGCAGAGGTGATCGGCGACCACGCCGATGACATCGACGATGGACCCACCGGCCTGCCGCCCGACTTCGAAACACTGCGCTGGTTCCACCTGCCACCGATCTGCCTCCGCACAACCAGCAACCCCAACCACACCCAGACCCGCGTCAACCGGCCGCCGAGCAGCAGCCAGGTGTAGATCGGGTGACGCACACACACGCGTACACCGGTCGTGCGCAGCCGGGCGACGGCCGACGGCAGCGGTGAAGCGGTCAGCCCGGGCAGAGGCGTACCGCTGCGGCCAGCAGCAGATACCGCCGCGACCGCGACCACCACGACGGCGATCGCCAACCAGCCGGGCACCCATAACACCCGCTTGCCGCTTGCCAGGAGACCACACCAACCCGGCCAGCAGCGCCAACTGCGCGGCCACCATCGACCGCGCCGCCAGCCGCTCGACCCCGGTACGTACGTACCCACTCACCCTCCCGCAAGCTCGCCTCTCGGCGCACCGTCGGCCTTCGCTACCGAGTCGCCGACAGTGAGACGAGGTCCCGACCGGAGCATCGGAGCCCGGAGCCGGGCCGGGTGCCATCGATGCGCGAGCGGTTGAGATCGTTGCACGACGGCCACCACCCCGATGCAGCCGGAGGACCGATGATCCTGGCCAGTATCCCCAGCCCATCCCGTGGGGTGTGGCATCTGGGCCGATCCCCATCCGCGCCCACGCGCTGTGCATCCTGCTCGGCGTCGTCGTGGCGGCATGGATCACCCGCAAGCGGTGGACAGCCCGGGGTGGTCGCCCTGCTGACGTGCTCGACGTGGCGCTGTGGGCGGTGCCGTTCGGGATCGTCGGCGGGCGGCTCTACCACGTGATCACCGACCCGGAGCTCTACTTCGCCGCCGGCCAGCAGCCCGTGAGGGCCCTCTTCATCTGGGACGGAGGGCTGGGCATCTGGGGTGCGGTCGCGCTGGGTACGTTGGGCGCCTGGATCGGCTGCAGGCGGCGCGGCATCAGACTCTGGGCGTTCGCCGATGCGGTTGCGCCCGGGCTGGTCCTCGCACAGGCGATCGGCCGGTTCGGTAACTACTTCAACCAGGAACTGTACGGAGCGCCGACGACGTTGCCGTGGGCGTTGCGGATCGACCCGGCGCATCGGCCCGCTGCCACCCCCGACATCGCCCTGTACCACCCGACCTTTCTGTACGAATCGCTGTGGTGTGTCGGCGTGTTCTTCCTGCTCCTCTGGGCGGACAAGCGTTTCCAACCGAGCGTCGGGCGCTGTTCGCCCTCTACGTGGCCGCCTACACGGTCGCCGAGCTTGGGTGGAGATGCTGCGGGTCGACCATGCCAATCACCTCTTCGGGCTGCGGCTCAACGACTGGACTTCCCTGGCCGTCTTGATGGGCGCGGTCAGCTATCTGATCCTGGCCCGCCGCCGCACACCGCCGTACCACGCCGATGCGGCCGACACCGCGGCCCCCGAGCAAGACAGTGCCTACCGTCCGCGCAGCGTGAGCGGGTGACCCACCTCAGACCGGCACGCTCGCGTGCCGGTCTGAGGCGAGACCGCCGCCCGGCGCGTCATTGTCTTCGTGCCGTCGCGCGCCGGTGTTGCGGTCGGGATGGAGCCGGTGTGCAAACGGCATGAAGACCGATGGCAGGGGCTGGCGCTCAGCGCCGGACCGCGACCACCAGCGTGTCCAGCGCGTCGACAGTCCTACCGTCGAGCGTCACCGGCCGCTTCACCGTTTCAGCCCGCAGGATTGCCAGCCCGTCGAGTCCGGCGACGACCTCCTCCGGGGTGTGCAGCACCGCCGGGTCCTGCGGGCCGCCGACGCCGCCGAGGTTGGCCCGGTCGTGCCCGACCACCAGCATGGTGCCGCCGGGAGCCAGCGCGACGGTCGCCCGGCGCAGCACCCCGTCGAGGTCGGCGGCGGCCAGCTGCAGATAGGCGACGAGGACCAGGTCGAAAGCCGCTTTCGGGAGCGGGTGGCTTCGTACGTCTGCCACGATCCAGCCCACCTCGACGCTGCGCTGTGCGGCCAGGTGCCGGCCACGGTCGACCGCGACCGAGGAAAAGTCCACCGCGACCACCTGCCAGCCGTGCTCGGCGAGCCAGACGGCGTTGCGGCCCTCACCGGCGGCGAGGTCGAGCGCCCGCCCGGGTGGCAAGCCGGCGACCTCCTGCACCACGAACCGGTTAGGTTCCGCCGCCCACACCAGGTCTGGAGCGGCGGCGTACCGGGCGTCCCAGGCATCACGATCCATGACTACCTCCCACGATCAGCGCATCGTCCCGGTTGCCGGGGTCGACCCGTCCCGCGCCCTCGGCCGGGCGGTACGAGGCGGACATGTGTCCGGGATGCGGCTGTACGGCTAGCGGTCGTCGATGGGGACGTAGTCGCGCTGGGTTGCGCCGACGTAGACCTGGCGGGGGCGACCGATCTTGGTGGTCGGGTCGGCCATCATCTCCCGCCAGTGGCCGATCCAGCCCGGCAGCCGGCCGAGGGCGAACAGCACGGTGAACATCTCGGTGGGGAAGCCCATCGCCTTGTAGATCAGCCCGGTGTAGAAGTCGACGTTCGGGTACAGCTTGCGCTGGATGAAGTAGTCGTCGGACAGCGCGATCTCCTCCAGCCGCAGCGCGATGTCCAGCAGCGGGTCGTGCGCGGAGGCGCGGTGGAGCAGCTGCTGCGCGGCCTGCTTGACGATCGCGGCGCGCGGGTCGTAGCTGTGGTACACGCGGTGGCCGAAGCCCATCAGCTTGACCCCGTCCTGCTTGTTCTTCACCCGGCGGACGAACGCCTCCGCGTCGTCGCCGGTGGCGTGGATGGCCCGCAGCATCTCCAGCACGGCCTGGTTGGCGCCGCCGTGCAGCGGCCCGAACAGCGCGTTGACGCCGGCCGAGACCGAGGCGAACAGGTTGGCGTGGCTTGATCCGACCAGCCGAACCGTCGAAGTGGAGCAGTTCTGCTCGTGGTCGGCGTGCAGGACGAACAGCATGTCCAGCACCCGCGCCACCGTCGGGTCGGCGTGGTACGGCGTGGTGGGTACGCCGAAGGTCATGCGCAGGAAGTCCTCGACGTAGCCGAGGGCGTTGTCCGGGTAGAGCAGTGGCTGGCCGATCGCGGTCTTGTGCGCGTACGAGGCGATGGTGGGCAGCTTGGCCATCAGCCGCACGGTGGAGATCTCGACCTGGTCGCGGTCGAACGGGTCGAGGCTGTCCTGGTAGAAGGTGGACAGCGCGCTGACGGCCGAGGACAGCACGGCCATCGGGTGGGCGTCGCGGGGGAAGCCGTCGAAGAACCGGCGCAGCTCCTCGCGTAAGAGGGTGTGTTCCTTGATCTGTTCGGTGAAGTCGGCCAGCTGCGCGGTGGTCGGCAGCTCTCCGTAGATCAGCAGGTACGCGACCTCGAGGAACGAGGACCGTTCGGCGAGCTGTTCGATCGGGTATCCGCGGTAGCGCAGGATGCCGGCGTCGCCGTCGATGTAGGTGATCGCCGAGGTGCAGGCCGCCGTGTTGGCGAAGCCGACGTCGAGGGTGACCTGACCGGTCCGGGCGAGCAGTGTTGCGACGTCCAAGCCGGACGGGCCTTGGGTCGCGGGATGTTCGCGCAGCGGGAGCGAGCCGCCGTCGTACCCGAGCGTGTAACCGGTCGTCGATGCCGCGACGTTCACGTCGCCGGGCGGTAGGTGGGTACTGGTCGTCGTCATCTCGGCCTCCCTTGGCCGTCCCTGGCCACGGTCGCTCCGCCGTGGCCTATACCCTGGGGGGTATAGCTACAACCGTAGCGGCGCCGGGACCGGCGTCAAGGGTCAAGGGTTGTGTTCTCGTGGGACCGCTCGTCGTCAGCGGTCGTCCGAACCTGGCTGGCGCGGCGTGGCGCGGCGCGTCGGCAGGCGTGGCAACAGCCGGCCCGTTCGCGCGGTGTACGCGGCGTAGTCCGGGAAGTGCGCGCGCAGGCGACGCTCCTCCCACCGGGCCTTGGCCCACAGCAGCAGGACCAGCAGCAGCCATGCGGTCAGCCGGGCGAGCCGGCCCGAGGCCAGCGCGACTCCCACGGTGGCAACCAGGAGGCCGGCATAGATCGGATGGCGGACCCAGGCGAAGGGACCGCTCGTGCGCAGGCGCGCCCGGGCGTTCGGCAGCGGCGAGGCCGTCAGGCCCGGCCCCAGCGCGGCCGCGGCAACGATGGCCACAAACCCGCCGAGCAGCACCAGCGCCACCGACACCGCCAGCAGCCATGCCGGCACGGGCCAGGTCCGCCGGCCCGGCCAAAGGACGACGGCGCCGATCAGCGCCAGCTGGGCGCACACCAGCGCCCAGGCGAGGACCCTCTCCCGTGTCGAGGTATGTCGCGGCATGCCGCCAGCATGACCGGGTCCGGGGCTGGCCGGGCCACGGGTCCGGTGAACGCGGTGTCGCCCGGCGCTAGACGACCGTCACCGGGTGGCGGACGACGGCGTCGAAGAGGTACCCCATCGTGTTGTACGTGGCGCGGTCGGGTTGGGTGGCGCCGGTGACATCGGTGGCCCGGGCGAGAAGCGTGGTGGGGCCGGTGTTGCCGGCTGCCACGGCAGCTGCCACTGTCGCCAGGCGTCGGGCAGGTTGGGGCCGAGCGGCGTCGCGCGTCGCCAGGTGCTACCGCCGTCGGTGCTGACCTCGACGTGGCGGACGGGTCCGGTTGCCCGACCAGGACCGCCCGCGCAGCTGGTGCCACCGGTCGGCGGCCAGCTGGGCGTCCCAGGGCAGTTCGAACGCGCTCTTGACGACCTGGCGGGAGACCGGTGCGCCGTCGGTCGGGTAGTCCGGGCCGAAGAGCCGGTAGAACTGGGTGTTCCAGGGTGAGAACAGGGCGGTGCTGGATACCTCGATCTGGCCCACCCATTTGATGGAGGAGATGCCGACCCAGGAGGGCACGACGAGCCGTACCGGGTAACCGTGGTCAGGCGGCAGCGTCTGGCCGTTCATCTCGTAGGCGAGCAGGACGTCGTGCATGGCCTTGTGCACCGGCAGCGGCCGGCGGACGTGGCCGAGGTCGACGCCGCCGCTGACGAACGTCGGGTCGAGTCCCTGCGCCATGACGTCGACGGCCGAGCGGGCCAGGCCGGCGCGGCGCAGCACGGTGGACAGACGTACCCCGCGCCAGCGGGCCACGCCGATCGCGCCCAGCCTCCACGCGGTACCCGACACGGCCTGGTTCTGCTGGGTGGTGTAGAAGCTGCGGCCATTGCCGGCGCACTCCACGAACGCGGTGACCGACTCGGCGGGCAGGTCGCGCAGCTGCCGGTAGCTCAGCTCGATCGGACGCTCGAGGTTTTCGTCACGCCCGGACTCGGCGACAGCAGCTACCTGCTGAGCTCCGGCCAGGAGGCCGTCGTGGTCGACCCGCAGCGGGACGCCTGGCGGTTCCTCGCCGCGGCCGAGGCGCTCCGGGTTCGCATCCGGGCGGTGCTGGAGACCCACGTGCACAACGACTACGTCTCCGGCGCCCACGAGATCAGGGCGGCGAGCGGTGCGGAACTGGTCCTGCCAGCCCGGGGCCGGTACGCCTTTGCCCACCGGTCCGCCGACGAGGGGCACGAGGTGGACATCGGCGACCTGCGGCTGGTCGCCCTCGCTAAACCCGGGCACACCCCGGAACACCTGGCCTGGCTGGTACGCGAGGTCGACGAGCCCCAACCACGGGCGCTGTTCAGCGGGGGCAGCCTGCTCGTGGGCAGCGCCGGGCGCACCGACCTGCTCGGCCCCGAGCACACCGACGAGCTCACCCGCGCCCAGTACTCGACGCTCAACCGGTTGGCCACGCTGCCCGACGACGTCCGGGTGCTGCCGACCCACGGGGCCGGCAGCTTCTGCGTCGCCGCGATGCCGGCCACCAGGCCGACCAGCACGATCCGCGACGAGCGCCACCGCAACCTGCTCGTCAGAGCCGGCGACCTGGCCGGGTTCACCGCGGAGCTCTCCGGCGAGCTGATGGCCTACCCCGCCTACTACGCCCACATGGCGCCGATCAACCGGGCCGGCCCACCGGTCCTGGGCCGGCTACCCGAACCGCCGCCGTTGATCCCCGACCAGGTGCAGGAGGCACAACGCCGCGGTGCCCGGGTCGTCGACGGGCGCGACCGAGATCGTTGACCGGAAATTCGGTGCTGGTCACGGCCGGTCAGTGGTCGTAGGCGATCAGGGACCGTTTGACTGGTGCGTCGATGGTCCAGTTGTGCCAGATCACGGCGTTGAGGGCGAGGAGACGTTGCACGACACGGGTCCATAGTCCCAGCGGGACCCGCCCGCCGTGTTCTTCCAGGCCGAGTTGGTGTTTGAGTGTCCAGATGATCGCCTCGATACGTTGGCGTAGCCAGTTCGGGAATGGCCTGGGCGTTTTCTCGTCCCGGCGGGCGGGACGGATGAGCAGCAGGTCCAGATCGGTGAAGAGCTGCTCGCTGTCCTTGCCGGACAGGCCCTTGTCGGTGACGACGGCGGTGCCCGCCGCGGGCTGGTTGGCGGGCTGGCTGGTCAGGACCTGGCGGGTCTGTTCGCGTTCGCCGAACAGTTTGGGGTTGGCCAGGCCGAATCCGGTGACCGTGCCATCGGCGGTGGTCAGCAGCAGCAGCTTGACACCCCAGTACCAGCGGCTGTGGGCGGACTCGTACCCGTAGCCGGCCCAGCCGAACAGGTTCGACCGCTGCGCGGTCGTCTTCGACTGGCCGCAGCCGATCGGGGTGGCATCCATCAGCCGAAGCGGCTCGGCCGAGCCCGGGGTGCGTTGGGCCAGCCAGCGCAGCGCGGCCTCCATCAACGGCGCCGCGTTCTTGACCCGCTCGTTGTACTCACTTTGCCGAAGGAGGCGGGGGAACAGGTGCCCGACCCGCGCCGGCGCGGCCCGCAGCCAGTGGTGTTCGTCGTTGTAGCGCAACAACACCTGAGCTACCGCCAGGCACACCAGCTCGGCGTCGGTGACCAGTGGTGGGCGGCCCGGGCCGCGGCGGCGTGTCCCCTGGGCGGGGATGATCCGATCAACCAGCTCCACGTACAGTGCGATGAGAAGAGTGTCCAGGTCGGCGATCACGAAGACTCCAGGGTCGGACGTGTGTGGAAACGCCGATCTTGGACACTCTTCACCTGTCTGTCATGGATCTACCCCGGCATGTCGCACACCCGCCTGACCAGCCTCGAATTCCCGGTCAACGATCGAGACGCGTTCGCCGCCGCGCACCTGCCCGGCTCGCTCAACATCGAGCTCAACTCCGGCTTCGCCAGCTACGTCGGCTGGATGCTGCCGTTCGACACACCGATCGTGCTGATCGTGCCCGAGCCGGAGGACAAGTCCGTGGACGAGGCGGTGACCCAGCTCGTGCGGATCGGCTGGAGCCAGGTGACCGGGTGGCTGCCCGGCGGCATACCGTACTGGCGGTCGCACGGCGGCGAGCTGGCCACCTACGATGTGGTGCGTGTCGACGACCTGTGCCGGGCGCAGCGCCGCGGCGAGCGGCCAGTGGTCCTCGACGTCCGGCAGGAGCTGGAATGGGGTTGGGCGGCGTCCCCGGCAGCCGGCAGGTCTTCGTCGCCGACCTGCCGGGCCACGTGGGCGACCTTCCCCGTACCGAACCGGTCTGGGTGATCTGCTCCAACGGCCACCGGGCGTCGATCGCCGCCAGCCTGCTCGCCCGCGCCGGCGTCACCCCACGGCTGATCGCGACGGGAGGTGTGGGCGAATGGCGAGCGAGTTGCCGCGACCCCCAGCCGGCCAACGCGTAGACGGCAAGGCCGGCGGCCGCGCCGGACAGCCGCCGGCACCGGCCGAAGCCGGCCGGAGCACCGACAGCGAGCCCGACGCCCGGTTCACCTACGCCAACGAGCGCACGTTCCTGGCCTGGCACCGTACCGCGCTCGCGCTCGTGGTCGCCGGCCTGGCGATCGTCCAACTCCTGCCGCCCTTTCCGGGCGTGCCGTTCGGCCGACACCTGCTCGCGCTGCCGCTGATCCTGCTCGGTGGCGTGCTGTCGGTGGGCAGCTACCTCGAATGGACGCGCCACCAGCGAGCCATGCGGCGCGGCGAACCGCTGGGCACCTCGGCGCTGCCGAGGATCCTCGCGATCGCGATCACCGTCCTGGCTCTGGTCGCCGCGTTCCTCTCGCTGCTCGCACCGGGCTCGGGGAGCTGACATGCCAGACCGAGCCCAGTCCAGCGACGACAACGAGGACCGCGACCCCGGCCTTGCCCGCGAGCGCACCGACCTGGCCTGGACCCGTACCGCGATCTCCTACGCCGCCCTCGGTGCCGTGATGCTGCACACCAGCGCCATCGGCCTCGTCGTCGTGGCCACCGGCGTGGGCGTCTGGGGGCTGGGACAACTGTCCGCTCGCCAGGCGCACCCGGCCGCCCCGCGTCGGCTCAGCCATCGACGCACCGTTCAGCTCATCACCGCGGCGACCACCCTGATGTCGCTACTCGCGCTCGCACTGGCCCTGCTGGCCCCCGACACTGGCATCATCTGACCTGCCAACGGTCATCGGGATCTCCGGGAGGACGTTCGGGCCCCGTCCTGGCGGATATGGCCGGTGCGCTGGCCGAGGTGTGGGCTGGCTTCAGGTG